>OKSF01000988.1_pt1 | contig 25181 bp, 20 predicted proteins | sample 1606061 | NCBI WGS metagenome assembly OKSF01 (sample SAMEA3541567, study PRJEB24748) | human gut metagenome | biome: human gut; feature: human-associated habitat; material: faeces | place: China | collected 2012 | reverse complement strand
AACGCCGAGAGTAGTTGGTGGGAAACTGCCTGCGAGGGTAGGCAGTCGCCGTGCTAAATGGAGGATTAGCTCAGCTGGTAGAGCATCTGCCTTACAAGCAGGAGGTCACAGGTTCGAGCCCTGTATCCTCCATTGAGTCGTTAGCTCAGTTGGTAGAGCATCTGACTTTTAATCAGAGGGTCGGCAGTTCGAGCCTGCCACGACTCATTGGCCCAGAAAAACTCAAGCGGGTGTGGCGGAATTGGCAGACGCGCTAGATTTAGGTTCTAGTGTTTTCGGACGTGTGGGTTCAAGTCCCACCACCCGTACCATGCCGATTTAGCTCAGTTGGTAGAGCATCTGTCTTGTAAACAGGGGGTCGAAGGTTCGAGTCCTTTAATCGGCATAAAAATTGAATAAAAAAATGCGGAAGTAGTTCAGTGGTAGAACATCACCTTGCCATGGTGGGGGTCGCGGGTTCGAATCCCGTCTTCCGCTCTTTATGCACCCATAGCGCAATTGGATAGAGTGTCTGACTACGAATCAGAAGGTTGAAGGTTCGACTCCTTCTGGGTGCACTACTTAAAAGCGTGGCACACTACTTAGTGTTGTCACGCTTTTTCTTTTCGGAACTTAGCTCAGCTTGGTAGAGCGCTGCGTTCGGGACGCAGAGGTCGCAAGTTCAAATCTTGTAATTCCGATTTATATTAAGAAGGACTGTCATTAAACGGTAAATCGTTGAATGACAGTCCTTTTATTTATGTTATTTAGAAATTTGATACTAATTACTGTACCGTTTTTCAAACTTAATATTCCACAACCATTGAAGATTAATTGATGGCTCCGGCACATGATATTTAATCTCACTTTGAATACGATCTAGCTCGCTAAGAATTAATTTTTCAGAATAATCAGGCATTTCTTTACCACGTTCTTATAGCCTATAGTGCTGAGGAGCTTCAACTATTGTTCTTATGTGATTAAGTAAAATAAAATAAAAACGTCAACTAGCATTAGAAGTGCCAATTGACGTCTTAGATCATTTATTAAAACTATCTTTTATAAACTTTGCAATTTGGTCAACAGGAATTTTTTCCATGTTGTCATAGAGGTAAATATGTTCGCAATTTTCAATAACGAGTTTCTGCTTTGGCTGATCGGCAAGGTAGTAAGCTCGCTCGGAATAAGATCGTGAGTGAGCCTTATCTCCATAGACAAATAAAATTGGTCGCGGTGAAATTTCTTTAATGTAGTCCATGGCAGAAAATTCGAGCATTGCAAGGTTAGAAGTAGTAGTTGCAGTTCCGCGGGCATTAGGATGGAATCCACGTTTAAGAGCATAGAAACGGAGCCATTCGTTTGTTAGATTATCCTGATTTGGTAAATCATCGATACTATCATATGGCGTTTCAGGGAATGATGGATGGTAATCGGGCTGTCCATTTTCAAAATCATCCCAGCGCTGGCGAGATAATTGATCTTTAAGCTGGAATAGTTGTTCCGGTGCCAGGTTAGCCATTTCCCGAATATCTGTCATGTCATACAGTGAAATAGTAACAACTGACTTAATTCGTGTATCAACAGCTGCCGCGCTGATCGCAAATCCTGCGCCACCACTAATTCCAATTACACTAATTTGTTCCCGATTAACATGTGCAGCTTTAGTTCCTAAATAGTCAACCGCTGCACTAAAAGATTCGGCGTACAAGTCAGGGGATGCAACGTGTCGAGGTTCGCCAGCAGATTCTCCCATATATACTTGGTCAAATGCCAACGTGATAAAACCAAGTTGTGCGAATTTATTTGCGTAAACCGCTGCGGCTTGTTCCTTGGTACTTCCATATAGTGCCCCGATAATAATTGCTGGTAATAATTGGTCCTCTTTTAAATGTTTAGGGGTATAAATATCGGCCGCAATAGCTATCCCGTAACGATTATCGTAACGGACATGCCGACGTTCTACTTTTTCATTTAGCTTGGTGATATATCCATAAGCCATTGATATCACTCCTTTGAATGGTTAAATAAATTATAACATTCCTTGTGAAGATAGAATAACTGACTTTATTAAAAGTAAATTTTTAGTGATAAATAGTAAGTGATTTACTGTACAAATTTATTTACATTGGTTTAGAAATGTTAGGCCCTTATTTATTGATGATTCAAGAGTAAATATATCATAGTGGTATTATGATGAGTCTTATAAATGTGCAAAATTTCACTTTAAATTTGTCAAGGAGTTATGGTACTATAAGCATTGTAAAAAGTAATTTGTTTATTAAAGGAGATCTTACCTTATGAAGGCTGCTGTAATTAATGATCCAGTAGATGGATACGTTACTGTTAAAGATGTTCAACTCCGGGATTTAAAGCCGGGCGAAGCATTAGTTGATATGGAATACTGTGGTTTATGCCACACTGACCTTCACTGTGCTGCTGGTGATTTTGGCAAGAAGCCAGGTCGGATTATTGGACACGAAGGTGTTGGTCGTGTATCCAAAGTTGCCCCTGGCGTTACTTCCTTAAAGGTTGGCGACCGGGTATCAATTGCTTGGTTCTTTAAGGGCTGTGGACACTGTGAATACTGTTTGACTGGTCGTGAGACCCTTTGTCGGAACGTTCTTAACGCTGGTTATACTGCTGATGGTGCAATGGCTGAACAATGTATTGTACCAGCTGATTACGCTGTTAAAGTTCCAGATGGCCTTGATCCAGTCGAAGCTACCTCATTAACTTGTGCCGGTGTTACAATGTACAAGGCATTAAAGGTTGCCGACATTAAGCCAGGTCAATGGGTATCCATTGTTGGTGCTGGTGGTTTGGGTAACTTGGGTATCCAATTTGCTCACAATGTCTTTGGCGCCCACGTTATTGCCGTTGATGGTAACCCTGACAAGCTTCAAGCTGCTAAGGAAAATGGTGCTGAGATTTTGATTAACCGTCATGATGGTGACGTTGACCAACAAATTCAAGAAAAGGTTGGCGGTGTTCATGCTGCTGTAGTTACTGCTGTAACGACGGCTGCCTTTGATCAAGCTGTTGACTCTCTTCGTCCAGATGGTAAGTTAGTTGCTGTTGCCCTTCCACAAGGTGACATGAAGCTTAACATTGCTAAGACTGTTCTTGACGGTATCATTGTTGCGGGTTCATTAGTTGGTACTCGTCAAGACTTAGCTGAATGTTTCCAATTCGGTGCTGAAGGTAAGGTTCACCCAATTGTAAAGACTCGTAAGTTAAGTGAAATTAATGACATGATCCAAGAACTTAAGGATAACAAGGTTGTTGGTCGTAACGTTGTTGATTTTGTTCACAATAAATAATTAAAATAGTTCATATTTAATTCTCTAGAAGACTAGTGAAGCGAGAAAGTTTCACTAGTCTTTATTATTCCCTTAAAATATAGTCATAGAATTAGGCGTCGGTTTTAAAAGTGTGGTAAAATAATGGTCAAGATTAGTCAGAGAAGCCGAGGTGATATAATGGAGAATAAAAGTATTTCAGATATTATCGAAGCATACTTAAAAGAGATTCTTGGTGATTCAGCACAGGTCGAGATTCGACGCTCTGAGATTGCCAATCATTTTGATGTTGTGCCATCACAGATTAATTATGTAATAAAAACTCGATTTACCATTCAAAATGGTTATTTAGTTAAAAGTAAGCGTGGTGGCGGTGGATATATTCGAATTGAGCGAGTTAATTTACTTGATGACGTAAATGTGCTAAACTCACTCATTCAAGCAATTGGCGATTCGGTTCGTGAGCGTGATGCTTTTGATATTGTTCGTACATTATATGAAGAAAACGTAATTACAAGGCGTGAAGGTGATTTAATGTTAGTGGCATTATCCAAACAAGCATTATCAATCGGTGATAGTAAAGCTGAAGACCATCTTCGAGCACGGATTTTAATATCATTTTTGAACCGACTACGCTATGAGAGTTAAAAGGGGGACTGTACATGGATAATATGTTCACACCAAGTGCAAAGCATGTTCTGGCAATTGCGCAGGAACAAGCAAAATATTTTAAACATCAAGCAGTGGGCACTGAACACCTTTTGCTTGCTCTCTCAATGGATAAAGATGGCATTGCTAATAAGATTTTTGAACAGTTTTCTGTAACCAGTGATGATATTCGTGAAGAAATTGAACGGCTAATTGGTTATGGGACGATGGAAAACTTAGGAGCGTCAGATTATCTACCATATTCACCTAAAGCAAAACAGGTATTATCACTAGCTGGTAGAGAAGCACAACAGATGCATGCGTTGAAGATTGGGACTGAACACCTGTTACTAGCTTTAATTGCTGATGAGAGCGTCCTATCATCACGGATTCTATATAGTCTAGATATTGTGCCACGTCAGATGAGAAAGGTTATTTTACGACGATTAGGAATTGCTGATAGCCAGCAGCGATCTGCAAATCGGCAACAGGTACGGCGACGGCCTCAGCAAAATGGCACACCTACTTTGGATAAATTGGCTCGGGATATGACAGAATTAGCCCGTAATGGCCGCCTTGATCCCGTTATTGGCCGAGACAAAGAAGTTAAACGTGTAGAACAAATTCTCAGCCGTCGTACCAAAAATAATCCGGTTCTAATTGGAGAACCAGGAGTAGGGAAGACAGCGATTGCAGAAGGTTTAGCTCAGCGGATGGTTGATGGGAAAGTACCGGATGAGCTGGCAAATAAACGATTAATGATGCTGGATATGGGATCATTAGTTGCAGGTACCAAATACCGTGGTGAATTTGAGGACCGGCTAAAGAAAGTTATTGATGAGATTCAAACTGATGGGCATGTAATTCTTTTCATTGATGAACTTCATACACTAATTGGTGCCGGGGGTGCTGAAGGTGCTATTGATGCCTCAAATATCTTAAAACCCGCATTGGCACGAGGTGAACTACAAACAATTGGTGCCACAACCCTTGACGAGTATCAAAAGTATATTGAATCTGATGCCGCCCTTGAACGGCGATTTGCGACTGTCCAAGTAGATGAACCAACGACTGACCAAACTCTCCAAATCTTACGCGGCTTAAGGCCGAAATACGAAGAACATCACCATGCTAAGATTACTGATGATGCATTAGAACAAGCGGTTAAACTGTCTGATCGTTATATTTCTGATCGATTCCTGCCTGACAAAGCAATTGATTTAATTGATGAGTCGGCTGCAATGGTTAGAATTGATGCTGAAGATAAAAAGAACCGGCAACCATCTCTTGAGAGTCAATTAGAAGACTTGCGGGCACAAAAGGAAGAAGCAATTGATAATCAAGACTTTGATCAGGCGGCAACGCTTCGTCAACAAGAATTAGCACTTAAGGATAAGATTGACCGTAAAGAGCAGCGCAATCAAAAGAAAAATTCACAAAATTATAAATTAAAAGTAACTGGTGAAAATATTGCCCAAGTTGTTGCCGAATGGACAGGTGTTCCGTTGACACAGTTAAAAAAGAGCGAAAGTGAACGCCTAGTTAATCTTGAAAAAGTTCTTCATCAACGGGTAATTGGACAAGATGAAGCTGTTGCGGTAGTGGCAAAAGCAATTCGCCGAGCACGAAGCGGGTTAAAGGATCCGAGTCGTCCAATCGGTTCGTTCATGTTCTTAGGACCAACAGGGGTAGGTAAGACAGAGTTAGCCAAAGCGCTGGCGGCAGCTATTTTCGGATCAGAAGATAATATGATTCGGATTGACATGTCTGAGTACATGGAAAAGTATAGTACTAGTCGTCTGATTGGAGCTGCTCCTGGATATGTTGGCTATGATGAAGGTGGTCAGTTGACCGAAAAAGTACGCCAGCACCCATACTCTGTTGTTTTATTAGATGAAGCTGAAAAGGCCCACCCAGACGTATTTAATTTACTACTACAAGTTTTAGATGATGGGTACTTAACCGATGCTAAAGGACGACGGGTAGATTTTCGAAATACGATCATTATTATGACTTCAAATCTTGGAGCTACCCAATTACAAGATGAAAAGGAAGTAGGCTTTGGAGCAAAAGATATGTCCCAAGACTACAATGCGATGTCAGCTGCTATTAAACAGCAAATGAAACTTTACTTCCGTCCCGAATTTATTAACCGAATTGATGAAACGATTATCTTCCATTCACTGCAAAAGAAAGAACTTCACCAAATTGTTAAGTTAATGGTTGCAGATTTGAATAAGCGAGTAAGCGAACAAGGTATTAACTTAAAAGTGACCCCTGCTGCAATTGATGTAATTGCGAAACTTGGGTACGATCCTGCTTACGGTGCGCGACCATTACGCCGTGCTTTGCAAGACTATGTCGAAGATGATTTGAGTACAGGGTTATTGAGCGGCGAGATTAATGTTGGTGATGATGTTACAGTTGGCGCTCACCAAGGAAAAATTACTTTTAAGGTAAAGAAAGCAGACGAAGATAAAGCTGTTGAATTAAATTTGAATAAGTAAGATTCTTAAGTGATGATGATCCAATATTGGGATTGTCATCATTTTAATTTTAAATACGTTATTAAATGAAATTGATGATTTAACGTCAGTAATAATGCTAATTATGCCGGATATGTTCTCTAATGATAACGATAATTTGCCAGCTAAATAGCACTCATTTATCACATTTGATGATTATTTTCCGAAAACAGTTGTCAAAAGATAAGTTATAGTCTTATAATGTGTTTATCAGATAATTAATAATCAAAAAATAGGGGATGAATAATAGATGAAGCGTGCGGAACAATTAGAAAAGACGAGACAAGCGATCTTGAAAACCGCCACAAAATTATTCTTACAAAAGGGTTTTGGTGAAACTTCTACTCGGGATATTGCCAAGCAAATCGGCATTACACAACCGGCCTTATACCACCATTTCAGTGACAAGGAAGTTTTGTATCTTGATGTAATGACCAACTTATGCGGAAAAGTTCGTCAGGATATTAACAAGGTAATGCGAAAGCATGATTTGTCACCTAATGAACAATTATGGCAAATTACTAAGGCATTAAAAAAACACCACCCGTTGAGTATCTATGACCAATACAATCAAGCAATGCGGCTCTTATCCAAGAGTGCGCAACAAAAGCTTAATATGATTTTTACAATGGATTATTTGGAACCGATTGCTGCTTTCTTCCGCCAACCAGAAGTAGAGTTGCGTCCAGATATCCTTCCTAAAGAAGCAGCAGAATTATTCATTGCAGGATTAACCCCAATTTTTGGCACTTCTCAACTAATTGGTGGTCATTCTATTACGCCTGAACAGCGTGACCAATTAATTCTAGACTGCATTATTAATGGTTTATCGAATTGGGGCGGAAAAGGATAAAATCATTTAAAACTATTGACAAAATTTAATAGAACTCGTATACTTTAATAGTATGTAATTGTGAGTTCATTTGAACCCGGTGATCTATTGTCCATCTGGTTCTGCATAAAAGCCAAAGACAGTCATTGAACTGTTTTTGGATTTTTTTTGCCCAAAAGTTGTATTTTAGGCAAATTGTAATCAAAATGTAATATTTAAATGAACTCGCGGAATAAATTAGAGAGGTGAACAGTTTGGCTGGACATTTAGTTAAATACGGTAAGCACCGTACCCGTCGTAGCTACTCGCGAATTAAAGAAGTTCTCGAATTGCCAAACCTTATTGAAATCCAAACCGATTCTTACAATTGGTTTATGGATAAAGGTTTGCGGGAAATGTTTGATGATATTATGCCAATTGATGATTTCCAAGGTAAGCTATCTTTGGAATTCGTTGACTATCAACTTTTAGAACCTAAGTATACTGTTGATGAAGCTCGTGAACACGATGCTAACTACTCAGCACCACTTCATGTTACGTTACGGTTAACTAACCATGAGACTGGTGAAATTAAGTCTCAAGATGTATTCTTTGGTGACTTCCCGCTCATGACTGACCAAGGTACCTTCATTATCAATGGTGCAGAACGGGTTATCGTTTCACAATTAGTTCGTTCTCCAGGTGTCTACTACAGTGAAGAAAATGATAAGAATGGTCGGCCAAACTACGGGGCAACTTTCATCCCTAACCGTGGTGCGTGGTTAGAGTATGAAACTGATGCTAAGAATGTTTCATATGTTCGGATCGACCGGACTCGTAAGTTACCAATGACTGAATTAATTCGGGCATTAGGTTTTGGCTCTGATGATGAAATTATCGACATGTTTGGTGGCGATAGTGAAACATTATCATTAACTTTAGATAAAGATGTTCATAAAAATGCAGAAGACTCCCGAGTTGAAGAAGCATTAAAAGACATTTATGAACGTCTTCGTCCTGGTGAGCCAAAGACAGCTGATTCAGCTCGGAGCCTATTGACAGCACGGTTCTTTGATCCAAAACGTTATGACATGGCACCGGTTGGTCGTTACAAGACTAACAAGAAGTTAATGCTTAAGTACCGTTTACTTGGTGAAACCTTAGCAGAAACTTTAGCTGATCCGGATACTGGAGAAGTATTAGCTCAAAAAGGCGATACTGTTACTAAGGAATTGCTCAAAAAGCTTGAACCTTACTTAGATCGTGATGACTTTAAGACGATTACGTATACTCCATCTGATGAAGCTGTTGTGACAGAGCCAGTTAAATTACAAAAGATTTTAGTATATTCTAAGAATGATCCTGACCGCGTTGTGCCTATCATTGGTAATGGTCATATTCCATTAGAATACAAGCATATTGAACCTGCTGATATTCTTGCTTCCTTAAATTACTTCTTTAATTTACAAGAAGGTATTGGTAGCACAGATGATATTGACCACTTAGGTAACCGTCGAATTCGTTCAGTTGGTGAATTACTCCAAAATCAATTCCGAATTGGGCTTGCCCGAATGGAACGGGTTGTTCGTGAGCGGATGTCAATTCAGGATCCTGATACCGTTACACCGCAACAATTAATTAACATTCGACCTGTTGTTGCTTCTATTAAAGAATTCTTTGGTTCATCTCAACTTTCTCAATTCATGGACCAAACGAACCCATTAGGTGAATTAACTCATAAGCGGCGTCTTTCAGCCCTTGGTCCTGGTGGTTTGACTCGTGATCGTGCTGGATATGAAGTGCGGGACGTTCACTATACTCACTATGGCCGGATGTGTCCTATTGAAACACCAGAAGGACCTAACATTGGACTTATCAATAGTCTTTCTTCATATGCCCGAGTAAATAAATATGGCTTTATTGAAACTCCATACCGTCGTGTTTCATGGAAGGATCATAAGGTAACTGATAAGATCGATTACTTAACCGCAGATGAAGAAGATAACTTTATCATTGCACAGGCTAACACACCATTAAATGATGATGGTTCATTTGTAGATGACCAGGTAATGGCTCGTGATAAGGATGATTACATTGAAACAAGTGTTGAGAATATCGATTACATGGATGTTTCTCCTAAGCAAGTTGTTTCTGTCGCTTCTGCATGTATTCCATTCCTTGAAAACGATGACTCTAACCGTGCTTTGATGGGTGCCAACATGCAACGGCAAGCTGTTCCTTTGATTAATCCACATGCACCATTAGTAAGTACTGGTATCGATTACAAAGCTGCTCACGACTCTGGTGTTGCAATGATTGCGAAGAAGCCAGGAACGGTTGAATATGTTGATGCACGTGAAGTTCGTGTTCGTGAAGAAGACGGCACACTTGATACTTACAAGTTAATGAAGTTCCGTCGTTCAAACGGTGGTAAGAACTACAACCAACGACCAATTGTTAAAGTTGGCGAACATGTTGATGCTGACGATGTTTTAGCCGATGGTCCATCAATGGAACAAGGTGAATTGGCTCTTGGTCAAAACCCATTGATTGCCTTTATGACTTGGCAAGGATACAACTTCGAAGATGCCATTGCCATTAACGAACGGTTAGTTAAGGATGACGTTTATACTTCAATTCATATTGAATCTTATGAATCCGAAGCACGTGAAACTAAGCTTGGACCGGAAGAAATGACACGAGAGATCCCTAACGTTGGTGACGATGCTTTGAAGGATCTTGACGAAAATGGTATTGTTCGTGTTGGTGCCGAAGTTCATGATGGTGACATTTTAGTTGGTAAGGTTACACCAAAGGGAATGACAGAATTGTCCGCAGAAGAACGATTGCTTCACGCTATCTTTGGTGAAAAGTCACGTGAAGTTCGTGATACATCATTACGTGTTCCTCACGGTGGTGGCGGAATTATTCAAGATGTTAAGGTCTTCACTCGTGAAAACGGTGATGAATTATCACCTGGTGTAAACACAATGGTTCGAGTTTACATTGCTCAAAAACGTAAGATTCAAGTAGGGGACAAGATGTCTGGACGTCACGGTAACAAGGGTACTGTTTCTATCGTTGTGCCGGAAGAAGATATGCCATATATGCCAGATGGAACACCAATTGACATTATGCTTAGTCCGATGGGTGTGCCAAGTCGTATGAATATTGGTCAGCTTCTTGAATTGCACTTGGGAATGGCTGCTCGTCGTCTTGGTATTCACATGGCAACTCCAGTATTTGACGGTGCATCTGATAAGGATGTTTGGGATGCTGTTCGTGAATCAGGTTTCCCAGAAGATGGTAAGACGATCCTTTATGATGGACGTACCGGTGAACCATTTGAAAACCGAATTGCTGTTGGTTCCATGCATTACCTTAAGCTAGCTCACATGGTTGATGATAAGATTCACGCCCGTTCTACTGGTCCTTACTCACTTGTTACGCAACAGCCATTAGGTGGTAAAGCGCAGTTTGGTGGACAGCGTTTTGGTGAAATGGAAGTTTGGGCTCTTGAAGCTTATGGTGCTGCTTACACGCTTCAAGAAATCCTTACTTACAAGTCTGATGACACGGTTGGTCGTGTTCGGACTTATGATGCCATCATCAATGGTCAGCCAATTCCTAAGCCAGGTGTTCCAGAATCATTCCGCGTTCTTGTTAAAGAATTACAAGCATTAGGACTTGATATGAAGGTTCTTGATGGTAACAATGAAGAAATTCAATTAAAGAACATGGATGAAGATGACGATGAAGTTGTAAATGTTGATGCATTAGCTAAGTATGCAGAACAGCATAAGACAGAAGAAAAGAAGAACGATGAAGAAAATAAATCTGAAGCAACTTCATCAACTACCGATGACAAAACTAATCAAAATTAATATTTAGGTTGCTACGGTTTACTGAAAGAAGGAGGAACATCCTTTGATTGATGTCAATAAATTTGAAAGTATGCAGATCGGTCTGGCATCTCCAGATAAGATCCGTAGTTGGTCATATGGGGAAGTAAAAAAACCTGAGACGATTAACTACCGGACATTGAAGCCAGAAAAGCAAGGTCTGTTTGACGAACGAATCTTTGGCCCAACCAAGGATTACGAATGTGCGTGTGGAAAGTACAAGCGTATCCGTTACAAAGGTCGTGTTTGTGATCGTTGTGGTGTTGAGGTTACAAGTGCAAAAGTTCGTCGTGAACGGATGGGGCATATTGAATTAGCTGCTCCAGTATCCCATATTTGGTATTTTAAAGGGATTCCAAGTCGAATGGGGCTTGTATTAGACATGAGTCCACGTTCACTTGAAGAAGTTATCTACTTTGCTTCATATGTTGTTCTTGATCCTGGTGATACTCCACTTGAAAAGAAGCAGCTTTTAACTGAAGCTGAGTATCGTGATAAGAAAGCAGAATACGGTGACCGTTTTAAGGCTGAAATGGGTGCTGCTGCGATCCAAAAACTTCTGGCAGATGTTGATCTGAACAAGGAAGCTGCTGAATTAAAAGAAGAATTGAAGGAAGCTACTGGTCAAAAGCGGACACGAGCTATTCGTCGTCTTGATATTCTTGAAGCTTTCATCAAATCTGGAAATAAGCCTGAATGGATGGTCATGGATGTAATTCCAGTTATGCCACCTGATTTACGGCCAATGGTTCAACTTGAAGGTGGACGATTTGCTACATCTGATTTGAACGACTTATATCGGCGGGTTATTAACCGTAATAACCGGTTAAAACGTCTTCTTAAATTACAAGCTCCAGGAATTATCGTTCAAAACGAAAAGCGGATGCTTCAAGAAGCAGTTGACGCTCTGATTGATAATGGTCGTCGTGGCCGTCCGGTTGCTGGACCAGGTAATCGTCCGTTGAAGTCACTTTCACACTTGCTTAAAGGTAAGCAGGGACGGTTCCGTCAAAACTTGCTTGGTAAGCGTGTTGACTACTCAGGTCGTTCAGTTATTGATGTTGGCCCATCATTGAAGTTAAATCAAATGGGACTACCTGTTCCAATGGCTCTTGAATTGTTCAAGCCATTCATCATGCATGAATTAGTTAAGCGTGGCCTTTCTGCTAATGTTAAAGCAGCCAAGCGGAAGATCGATCGTAGTGATGATGATGTCTTTGATGTATTAGAAGATGTTATTAAAGAGCACCCGGTTCTATTAAACCGGGCCCCTACTCTTCACCGATTAGGTATTCAGGCTTTTGAACCAATTTTAGTGTCTGGGAAGTCAATGCGTCTTCACCCATTAGTATGTTCAGCATACAATGCCGACTTTGATGGGGACCAAATGGCTATTCACGTTCCGTTATCTGATGAAGCACAAGCAGAAGCACGTTTGTTAATGCTTGCTGCTCACCATATTCTTAGTCCTCGTGATGGAGAGCCTATTGTATCACCATCACAGGATATGGTTATTGGTAACTACTACATGACCACTGAAGATAAGGGTCGTGAAGGGGAAGGAATGATCTTTAAGGATACTGATGAAGCGGAAATTGCTTACCGTAATGATTATGTTTCATTACAAACCCGTGTTGGGGTTCAAGTATCTGCATTCCCAGAAAAACCATTCACTGATGAACAACGGGGCAAAATCATGGTAACAACGGTTGGTAAACTTCTTTTCAACCGAATTATGCCTAAGGATTTTGCTTACATCAATGAACCAACAGATGGAAATATTCAAAATGGTGTAGATGACCGATTCTTCTTGGAACCAGGTCAAGACATTCAAGAATATCTTGAAAATGCACCATTGGTTCCGCCATTCAAGAAAGGCTTCTTATCTGACTTGATTGCGGAAGTGTACAAGCGTTACAAAGTTACTAAGACTTCACAATTCTTGGACCGTATTAAGGACCTTGGATACTATGAATCAACTATTTCTGGTTTGACTACTGCTATGTCTGATATTCACGACTTGCCAGAAAAGCCAGAAATCCTTGATAAAGCACAAAAGCAGGTTGCTTTAATTACAAAGCAATTCCGTCGTGGACTAATTACTGATGATGAACGATATGAACGAGTAATTGGTGCATGGAATGATGCTAAGGATGAAGTTCAAAACAAGTTAATTGAACACATGGATATCCATAACCCAATTAACATGATGTCTGACTCTGGTGCTCGGGGTAACATTTCAAACTTTACTCAGTTAGCTGGAATGCGTGGATTAATGGCATCACCAAACGGTAAAATCATGGAATTACCTGTTAAGTCAAACTTCTATGAAGGACTTTCTGTTTTGGAAATGTTTATTTCATCTCATGGTGCTCGTAAAGGTATGACTGATACAGCCTTGAAGACTGCTAACTCGGGATACTTAACTCGGCGTCTTGTTGATGTTGCACAAGATGTTGTTGTTCGTGAAAAAGATTGTGGTACTGATCGTGGGCTTGAGGTTACTGCTATTACTAATGGTAATGAAATGATTGAACCACTTTACGATCGGATTATGGGTCGTTACACTATGAAGTCCGTTTTCGATCCTAAGACTGGCGAAAAGATTGTTGGTAAGAACGTTCTTATTGATGAAGCGATGGCGCAAAAGATTGTTGATGCGGGTGTTAAGAAAGTAACTATTCGTTCAGCATTTACTTGCAATACTGAACATGGTGTTTGTGAACGTTGTTATGGACGAAATGCCGCTACTGGTGACCGTGTAGAAGCCGGTGAAGCTGTCGGAACTGTTGCTGCTCAATCAATTGGTGAACCAGGTACTCAGTTAACTCTTCGTAACTTCCACACTGGTGGGGTTGCTGGTAACGATGATATTACTCAAGGTCTTCCTCGTATCCAAGAAATTGTTGAAGCACGTAATCCTAAGGGTCGTGCAACAATTACTGAAGTTACTGGTGAGGTTGTATCGATTGAAGAAAATCCTGCTGAACGGACCAAAGATATTACCGTTAAGGGTGAGACCGATACGCGGACTTACACGCTTCCAATCACTGCACGAATGAAGGTTGCTGAAGGTGACTTTATTCATCGTGGAGCACCACTCAATGAAGGTTCAATTGATCCTAAGGAATTAATTCAGGTTCGTGACGTTCTTTCTACTGAAACTTACCTCTTGTCACAAGTTCAAGGTGTTTACCGTATGCAAGGTATTGACTTGTTAGATAAGCACGTTGAAATTATGATTCGTCAAATGATGCGGAAAGTTCGCGTTATGGATCCAGGTGATACTGATCTATTACCTGGTCAATTAATGGATATTAGTCAATTCCGTGATGCTAACAAGGACACGTTAGTTGCTGGTAACATTCCTGCAACAGCTCGTCCAGTAATTCTTGGTATTACTAAGGCTGCCTTAGAGACAAACAGTTTCTTATCAGCTGCCTCATTCCAAGAAACTACACGGGTATTAACTGATGCTGCTATTCGTGGTAAGAATGATCCATTAGTTGGTTTGAAAGAAAATGTTATTATTGGTAAGATTATTCCTGCAGGTACTGGTATGAGTGCTTACCGGAATATCAAGCCAAAAGAAGTTAGTGTAGCTGCTTACTCAATTAAAGATATTGAGGCAAAGTTAAAAGAAGAAGATAAGCAAAACTAATATAAAAACGGCAATGGTAACCTGTATAGGTGCTGTTGCCTTTTTTCTTTGAATGAGGTGATTACTTGGTTAAAAAATATCAAATAGAAATTCCTGAATCAGCTTTTGATAAAACTGATTTTTCAATTGGTGAAGAGTTATCGCTTAGTGTTAATCATAAGCAAATTAATATTCGTCCTATAAAAGTAAGCGATCAGCTACCTAAGATTAATATTTTTTGGTATGTTATTCCAGCAATTATTTTAGCTAGTGTTTTTTTGATCTTTTTTAGTTTGAAAAAGATTAGTACAGTTCCAATAACTGGCGATGATTATTCTATTGCAAATGGTGCGTTATTCCTAGGCGTGTGTAGCGGTGTACTATCATTTTTAATGACATTTATTATTACTAAAATTTTGGGAAAGGGTCCTAGTAAAGATTTTCATTGGCGAAGCTTGCCAACAATTACAATTGCATGTGGCTTAATTATTGCCTTTTCTTTTTCAGCTATTTTTTGGCTATTTGGCCAGATGTTTAAGGATGCTCAGTTTGATATTTATACTGCGACCGCATTTATATTTGTAATACTAGCAGCACTAAACTACATAATGATTAACTTAGCATTAACATTATCGTCTAGTGTGATTACCAATTTGTTAACAATTATGATTATTGGGGGAATGTTATTTTCGATGTTGACTAATTCCTCAAGAGATTGGTGGCGCTATAACTTTAGCTTTTTAGGAACCGCTAAAAATTCAACAAATTTCCAGTTTAATATAACGTTAATTTTTACTGGTTTATTAATGATTGCCTTAGTAGATTACTTGTTTGTCAACATTCAACGACGATATCATGGTTATAAAATTCAGGCTTTACGCTGGCTGTTAATTATGTTAGCAGTATGTATTGCAGCTATTGGCCTTTTTCCTAATAATCCAGAATTTCATGTTTTACATGATCGAATTGCAATGTGGCTTGTTTATATTATGTTGATTCTAATAGTTGTAATTAGGTGGGTGCTACCGGAAGTTACTAAACAATTTTTAACAATTTCATACACCATTGGGGCAGTGATGAGTATTGAATATATTGTTTTTAAGCTATCAAATTATCTTTCTTTGACTGCCTTTGAATTATTTGAATTTGGGTTGGCCTTTTCTTGGCTATTGTTGTTGCTGCAAAATATAGAAAACCTTGCGCAGTTTGGGCAAAATCTTTTTGTTGTTAAATTAAAGCCGGTAAAGCAAGATAAAGTAAATTAATTTTAGTTACATAAAACTCCAGGAATTTTGACTAAAACGTCAATTCTTGGAGTTTTTAGCATCCCTGAATAAAGATACTAAGAAACGTGGTAAATGCTAAAGCTGGAACAAAGGGTAACTTAGCTTTATGAGTAGTCACAAAACAAACAAGCATAATTAGTGAGCTGATTTGAATAATTAAAAGAGTTTGTTGCCATCCCCAAATAAGGCAAATAATAAATAAAAACTCTATATCACCATTTCCAAGGGTTTTAGTTAGCGCTGTAAACAGCAATAGGCTGATTGCTAATATACATGCGGAAGCAAAATTAGAAAGATAGTCTTGCGGAACGGAGAGAAAAGCAACAGGAAAAAGTCCAATTAGGCAATAAGGATATATAATTTGAGCAAAGAAATCGGTGGATGCAAGAAAAATCAAACACGTTAAAAATATAATAATAATGGCATCATGAAGGGGGTCATAAATAATTAAAATGGCGAAGGCGGTTCCGGAAAGTAATTCAATTAATGGTAGGTAAAAATTGATTTTTTGTTTACAATAAAAACATTGTCCGTGGAGTATAACAAAGCTTAAAATAGGAATAAGCTGCCACCAGCACAGGGGTAAGCGACAGTTATCACAATAAGAGCGTGGGAACATTAATGGCTGATTAGTAGCGAGTCGATAACTGTAAGAAGCGATGAATGATGCTAATGATGCACCAAATATAAACGAAATAATTGACATGATAACCCTCCTAATTAATAAATACGTATTTTTTGTGTAATTGCACTTCTAAATTAATGATTTAAAAGAAATAATCAATGATACATTGACATTCATGTGAGTGCATGATAGTCTATTTAAGGTGCTTTTTTAGCAACGGAGTGTCTGTCGTTGGGCAGATGCGTCAACGAAGGCACGACAATTGTATAACACATGTAGGAATTTTTTTATTCATAAAAATGAACCGCCTGGATGTGTGGACTTAAATAAGGAAGGGGAAAAAATAATGCCAACCATTAACCAATTGGTACGTAAAGGCCGTAAGAGCCACAAGGGCAAGTCAAAGTCACCAGCTCTTGGTTATGTTTACAACACTTTCAAGAAAGAAGAAATTAAGACTCCATCACCACAAAAGCGTGGAGTTGCTACTCGTGTGGGTACTATGACACCTAAGAAGCCTAACTCAGCTTTACGGAAGTACGCCCGTGTACGTCTTTCAAACTTAATCGAAGTTACTGCTTACATTCCTGGTATTGGTCATAACCTCCAAGAACACTCAGTTGTTTTAATTCGTGGTGGTCGTGTTAAGGATTTACCTGGGGTTCGTTACCACATCATCCGTGGTACTCTAGATACTGCCGGTGTTGAAGGCCGTATGCAATCACGTTCTAAGTACGGTGCTAAGAAGCCTAAGGATAAGAAGTAATTTAAGGAGGAGTTAAGTAATGCCACGTAAAGGACATGTACAAAAGCGTGAAATTTTACCAGATCCAATGTACAACTCAAAGTTGGTTACTAGCTTAATTGATCACTTGATGATTGATGGTAAGCGTGGAACTGCTACTAAGATTTTATACGCTGCTTTTGATGAAATTAAGAACAAAACTGGTAATGATCCAGTTGAAGTATTCCAACAAGCAATGGAAAATGTTATGCCTGTTTTGGAAGTTAAGGCTCGTCGTGTTGGTGGTTCAAACTACCAAGTTCCGATTGAAGTTCGTCCAGACCGTCGTACTACATTAGGTCTTCGTTGGATTGTTCAATACGCACGTTTGCGTGGAGAACACACTATGGTTGAACGTCTTGCACGTGAAATCATTGATGCTTCAAACAATACCGGAGCATCAGTTAAGAAGCGTGAAGATACGCACCGTATGGCAGAAGCCAACCGTGCATTCGCACACTACCGCTGGTAATAATCACTGTCAATTGATACTGGTTATTTAACTAGTTTCAGTGAAGGGGTGACGTAATTTGTACTCAAGCGTCACCCCTTTTTGAAAATAAATGCTAAAATAAGTATAACCATATTTTGGAAGGAGATACTCTTTTAAGATGGCTAATAAACGTGAATACCCACTTGCTAAAACTCGTAACATCGGTATCATGGCACACATTGATGCTGGTAAGACGACTGCAACTGAGCGGATTCTTTACTATACTGGTAAGATTCACAAAATTGGTGAAACCCATGATGGTGCTTCACAAATGGACTGGATGGATGAAGAAAAGGAACGTGGTATTACTATCACTTCAGCAGCTACAACAGCTGTTTGGAAGGATAATCGTATCAACATCATTGATACTCCAGGACACGTGGACTTCACTGTCGAAGTTGAACGTGCTTTGCGGGTTCTTGATGGTGCTGTAACAGTTCTTGATGCTCAAGCTGGTGTTGAACCACAAACTGAAACTGTTTGGCGTCAAGCTGACCAATTTAACGTTCCACGAATTGTTTTTGCTAACAAGATGGATAAAATTGGTGCTAACTTTGATTACTCCGTTCAAACTATTAAAGATCGTTTGAATGTTACGCCACTTCCAATTCAAATGCCAATTGGTGCTGAAGATGATTTCATTGGTTTAGTTGACTTAGTTAAGATGGTTGCCTATGTTTACGATGAAGATAAACTTGGCACTAACTGGGACACTGTTGATATTCCTGATGATATGAAGGAAGAAGCTCAAAAGCGTCACGATGAAATGGTTGAAACTTTAGCTGACATTGACGATGACCTCATGGAAAAGTACCTTGAAGGTGAAGAAATTTCAGTTGACGAAATTAAGGCTGCAATTCGTCGTGGAACTTTGGATGAAAAGATTTTCCCTGTATTAGCTGGTTCAGCTTACAAGGATAAAGGTATCCAAATGATGCTTGATGCTGTTATCGATTACCTACCATCACCACTTGATGTTAAGCCTTTTGTTGCTCATGATGCTGATGGTAATGAAATTGAATTAACTGCTGGTGATGACAAGCCATTTGCTGCTTTAGCATTTAAGATTGCTACTGACCCATTCGTTGGTCGTTTGACATTCTTACGTGTTTACACTGGTTCACTTCAATCTGGTTCATATGTCCTCAATGCTACTAAGGATAAGCGTGAACGTATTGGTCGTTTGCTTCAAATGCACTCTAACCAACAACAAGAAATTCCTGAAGTATTTTCCGGTGATATCGCAGCTGCTATTGGTTTGAAGAACACCACTACAGGTGATTCATTAACCGATCCAGATCACCCACTTCAACTCGAATCAATGGACTTCCCAGAACCAGTTATTCAAGTTTCTGTTGAACCTAAGTCAAAGGCTGATCAGGATAAGATGGACAAGGGACTTCAAAAGCTTGCTGAAGAAGATCCAACCTTTAAGGCTGAAACGAACCCTGAAACTGGTGAAACCTTAATTGCCGGTATGGGTGAATTACACCTTGATATTATTGTGGAACGTCTTCGTCGGGAATTCCATGCTGAAGTTACTGTAGGTAAGCCACAAGTTTCATACCGTGAAGCATTTACTAAGACTGCAAGTGCTCAAGGTAAGTTTGTTCGTCAATCTGGTGGTAAAGGTCAATACGGTGATGTATGGATCGAATTTACACCGCTTAAAGAAGGGGAAGGATTTGAATTTGAAGATGCCATTGTTGGTGGTGTTGTTCCTCGTGAATTCATCCCTGCTGTTGAACAAGGATTAAAGGAAGCTATGCAAAATGGTGTCCTTGCTGGTTACCCACTTGTTGACATGCATGCTAAGCTTTATGATGGTAGTTACCACGAAGTCGATTCTAGTGAAGCTGCCTTCAAGGTTGCTGCATCATTAGCTCTTAAGAACGCTGCTAAGAAGGCTGATCCAGTTATCCTTGAACCAATCATGAAGGTTGATATCGTTGTACCACAAGACAACATGGGTGATGTTATGGGTCAAGTAACAGCTCGTCGTGGTACGATTGATGGAATGGAAGAACGTGGTAATGCACAATTAATTCACTCATTCGTTCCACTTTCAGAAATGTTTGGTTATGCTACTGCATTACGTTCTGCTACTCAAGGACGTGGTACTTTCACTATGACTTTCGATCACTACTCAGCTGTTCCTAAGTCTGTTCAAGAAGATATCATTAAGAAAAATGGTGGCAATAACTAATTATTGACATCTTAATCTCAAATCCATCAAAGAACTGTAGTTTGAATATTACAGTTCTTTTTTGTTTGCGTAAAAAATCAATTAGTTAGACTCAGATATAGATAGGGAGTTGATATTCAGAAAATTATATATTTTGCTAGTAGAATAAAATGCGAATTTTACAAAAATATTTCAATCGAAAATATTTTAGGAAATTACTTGAACTAATCGTGTTTCTTTAGTATTATGGATAGGTGCTTGAGCTTTGGAGGTAGATTTGCCTTACCCCCATATAGTATTAAGCTGCGAAGCGTTGATGCGGAAGGTTGCGACACACCCGGCCGCTTTGCCACAGGATGTGGCGGTAATTTCCGCGGAGCTAGTCAAATTTCAAATCTGACGAAGGAGGGAACATAATGGCAAAACAAAAGATTCGTATTCGGTTAAAGGCTTATGAACACCGTATCTTAGATCAATCAGCTGACAAGATTGTTGATACTGCTAAGCGGACAGGTGCTCAAATTTCAGGTCCTATTCCGTTACCAACTGAACGGACTATTTACACAGTTATTCGTTCACCACACAAGTTTAAGAAGTCTCGGGAGCAATTCGAAATGCGCACTCACAAGCGTTTGATCGATATTGTTGACCCAACACCAAAGACTGTAGATTCATTAATGAAGCTCGATCTTCCAAGTGGTGTTGACATTGAAATTAAGCTTTAATTGTTAGAATAAGAATTATACATAAAACAGAAAATTGGAGGTGTACTCATGACCAAAGGAATCTTAGGTAAAAAGGTTGGAATGACTCAAGTTTTCACTGATAATGGTGAATTAGTTCCAGTTACTGTTATCGACGTAACACCAAACGTTGTAATGCAAATTAAGACTGTTGAAAATGATGGTTACAATGCCGTACAACTTGGTTTCGATGACAAGCGGGAAGTTTTGAGCAACAAACCTGAACAAGGTCATGCAGCAAAAGCAAATACGACCCCTAAGCGCTTCATCGGTGAAATCCGCGACGCTGAATTAGGGGACATTAAAGTCGGAGACGAAGTTAAGGCTGACGTTTTCGCAGAAGGTGAAACTGTCGATGTTACGGGTACTACCAAGGGTCATGGTTACCAAGGTAACATCCACAAGGATAACCAATCTCGTGGACCTATGGCACACGGTTCTCGTTATCACCGTCGTCCTGGTTCATTAGGTGCAATTATCAACCGGGTCTTCAAAGGTATGAAGCTTCCTGGTCGTATGGGTGGCAAGACTGTCACTATGCAACATTTACAAGTTGTTAAGGTTGATCTTGACAATAATGTATTACTCATTAAGGGTAATGTGCCTGGTGCAAACAAGTCTTACGTAACTATTAAGAACTCTGTTAAGGCTAACACTAAGAAGAGCCTTAGTAAGCAACACAATAAATAAGAAGAAAGGAGGAAGTAAATAATGACTAGCGTTAATTTGTATAAACAAGATGGTAGCCAAAATGGTACTGTTGAATTGAACGATGCAGTATTTGGTGTTGAACCAAATGAAAATGTTGTATTCGATGCTATTTTGCGTCAACGTGCTTCATTACGTCAAGGTACACATGCTGTAAAGAATCGTTCTGCTGTTAGCGGTGGTGGTAAGAAGCCATGGCGTCAAAAGGGTACCGGTCGTGCTCGTCAAGGATCAATTCGTTCACCACAATTCCGTGGTGGTGGTATTGTTTTTGGACCTACTCCACGTTCTTACAAGTACAGCCTTCCTCGTAAGGTTCGTCAACTTGCAATCAAGTCTGCCCTTTCTCAAAAGGTTCTTGATAACAGCTTTGTAGTAGTTGATGCATTAAACTTTGATGCACCAAAGACAAAGGAATTTGCTGATGTTATGAGTAACTTAAACGTTGCCGAAAAGACATTAATTGTTGTTACTGATGATGACAAGAATGCTGCCTTATCAGCACGTAACTTAGCAAATGCTACTGTTGTTACTCCAGCTGGTGTTAACATCTTAAACGTTGTTGATAATCAAAAGATTGTTATCACTAAGTCAGCTCTTTCTCAAGTAGAGGAGGTGCTCGCATAATGGAAGCACGTGACATTATTTTACGTCCAGTAGTTACCGAAGCATCAATGGCCGGTATGGACAACAAACGTTACACTTTTGATGTTGATTTACGAGCAACTAAGACACAAGTTAAAAATGCTGTTGAAGAAATTTTTGACGTTAAAGTTGTTAAAGTTAACATTATGAATGTAAAAGGTAAGTTAAAGCGCCAAGGTCGTTACGAGGGATACACTAAACGTCGTCGTAAGGCTATTGTAACTTTATCTGCTGATTCAAATGAAATTAAGCTGTTTAATGATAACAGCGAAAACTAATCACTAAAAAAAGGAGGAAAAAACAGTGGGAATTCGTAAATACAAAGCAACCACTAACGGTCGTCGTAACATGAACGGTTATGACTTCGCTGAAATCACGAAGACTACACCTGAAAAATCATTGTTAGCACCGTTAAAGCACACTGCTGGTCGTAACAGTTATGGTCATATTACTGTTCGTCACCGTGGTGGTGGTACTAAGCGTCAATACCGTATTATTGACTTTAAGCGTATTAAAGATGATGTTCCAGCTACTGTAAAGGCAATTGAATACGATCCAAATCGTACTGCAAATATTGCTTTACTTGTTTACGCTGACGGTACTAAATCATACATCATTGCTCCAAAAGGCTTAAAGGTTGGTATGACCGTTCAATCTGGTCCTGATGCTGATATCAAAGTTGGTAATGCTCTTCCATTAAAGAACATTCCAGTTGGTACTGTTATTCACAACATTGAATTAAAACCAGGTAAGGGTGGTCAACTTGCTCGTTCAGCTGGTGCTTCAGCTCAATTACTTGGTAAAGAAGAAAAATACGTTTTAGTTCGTCTTTCTTCTGGTGAAGTTCGTATGGTTCTTGCTACTTGCCGTGCTACTATCGGTACTGTTGGTAATGACGAACATGCCTTAATTATTAAGGGTAAGGCTGGTCGTACTCGTTACGCTGGTCAACGTCCACACGTTCGTGGTTCTGTTATGAACCCTAATGATCACCCACATGGTGGTGGTGAAGGTAAGCAACCTGTTGGTTTACCATCTCCTCTTTCTCCATGGGGTAAGAAGACTGTTGGTAAGAAGACCCGTTCACACAAAGCTCGTTCAAACAAGTTTATTGTTCGTGGTCGGAAGCGCGGTCCACATACTCGTTAATATTTATATACGTTTTAATACCCGAGAGGAGGTACACTAAATGGGTCGTAGTTTGAAAAAAGGACCTTTCGCTGATGCTTCATTACTGAAGAAGGTTAAGGAGCAAGAAGGTTCTGAAAAGAAAACTGTCATCAAGACATGGTCACGTCGTTCTACCATTTTCCCAAGCTTTATTGGATACACATTTGCAGTATATGATGGTCGGAAGCATGTACCAGTTTATGTACAAGAAGACATGGTTGGTCATAAGTTAGGTGAATTTGTTCCTACTCGGACTTTCCATGGTCATGCTGCTGATGACAAGAAGACAGGTAAGTAAGGAGGGTGAAGTAAAACATGGCTGAAAACATTACGTCAGCTAAGGCTACTGCCAAAATGGTGCGAGTTTCTGCTCGTAAAGTTCGTCTTGTACTTGACGCCATTCGTGGTAAGAGTGTTGCCGAAGCATTTGCTATTTTGAAGTTCACCCCTCGTGGTGCCGCTTCAGATGTTGAAAAAGTATTAAAATCTGCTGTTGCAAACGCTGAAAACAATTTCGACTTAGATCGTGCTTCATTGGTTGTAAGCGAAGCTTTTGCTAACGAAGGACCAACTCTTAAACGGTTCCGTCCTCGTGCTAAAGGTTCTGCTTCTCCAATTAATAAGCGGACTAGTCATATTACAGTGGTTGTTACAGAACGATAGGAGGAATGAATAGTGGGTCAAAAGATCAATCCTAATGGTTTTCGTGTTGGGGTCATTCGCGACTGGACTGCTAAGTGGTATGCAGAAAAAGATTTTGCAAACTACTTAAACGAAGACCTTCGGATCCGTAAGTACATTGAAAAGCGACTTGCTGATGCCTCTGTATCAACCGTTGAAATTGAGCGTGCAGCTAATCGCGTAAACGTATCAATTCATACAGCCAAGCCAGGTATGGTTATTGGTAAAGGTGGTTCAGAAGTTGAAGCACTTCGTAAAGAACTTAACAAGTTAACTGGCAAACGTGTTCACATTAATATTGTAGAAATTAAAAAGCCAGATTTAGATGCTCACCTTGTAGGTGAAAGTATTGCACGTCAATTGGAAGCTCGTATTGCTTTCCGTCGTGCTATGCGTGGTGCTATGCAACGTGCTATGCGTGCCGGTGCTAAGGGTATTAAGACTCAAGTTGCTGGTCGGCTAAATGGAGCAGATATGTCACGGATTGAATCATACTCTGATGGTACTGTTCCATTGCATACACTTCGTGCAGATATTGATTATTCTTGGGATGAAGCTAATACTACCTATGGTGTTCTTGGTGTAAAGACATGGATCTACCGTGGTGAAGTGCTTCCTACTAAGAAGAACTCAAACAATGATGAACAAGGAGGGAAGTAACACATGTTAGTACCAAAACGTGTAAAGCACCGTAAGGTTCAACGTGGCCACATGCGCGGTGAAGCTAAGGGTGGTAAAACAGTTACTTTTGGTGAATTTGGTTTACAAGCTCTTGATTCACATTGGATTAGCAACCGTCAAATCGAAGCTGCTCGTATCGCTATGACGCGTTACATGAAGCGTGGTGGGAAAGTTTGGATTAAAATCTTCCCACAACTCTCATACACCAGTAAAGGTGTCGGAGTTCGTATGGGTAATGGTAAAGGTGCTCCAGAAGGATGGGTTGCTCCAGTAAAACGTGGCAAGGTAATGTTTGAAGTAGGGGGCGTTTCTGAAGAAGTCGCTCGTGAAGCTTTACGTCTTGCCGGTCACAAGTTGCCAGTTCGCACTAAGATCG
>OKSF01000985.1_pt1 | contig 25234 bp, 14 predicted proteins | sample 1606061 | NCBI WGS metagenome assembly OKSF01 (sample SAMEA3541567, study PRJEB24748) | human gut metagenome | biome: human gut; feature: human-associated habitat; material: faeces | place: China | collected 2012 | reverse complement strand
TCATGTTACTATTGAAACTACGCTTGAATTAATAAGTAAAAAATCATTATTTGAATATAATGTAATGAAAGACTTGGTAGCTTTGATCTATAATAATTTAGAAGTTAAATTATTACCATTTGAATGTCTGTTGATTTGTATTTTATTTACTACGATAGAATATACCAAACAAAAATTACCGATTTTTGCAACAATAATTTGTCATGGCTATGCGACCGCTAGTTCAATTGCGGACGTATGTAATAAAATGTTAAAAAGACATGTTTTTAATGCCATAGATATGCCATATACGATGTCAATTAGAGAAGTTTGTAATCACTTTAAAAAAATAATTTATTATAATAATGATCGTGATATTTTATTATTAGTTGACCTTGGTTCATTAGAAAATATTATGCAATATATGAAGGATATCCCTAATGTAAATTTAGGAATCATTAATAATGTTTCAACAAATCTGGCCTTGGCAGTAGGCAATGAAATAATTAAAGAGAATAATTGTCGTGATATTTTAAGATTGGTACAAGAACAAACAATAATAACATATAAATTTTTTGAAAAAAAGGAAGCCAAATATTTAATTATTTTTGTTAGTGAAATTGGTAGTGACATTGCGGCACAAGTAGCTCAATTATTTATGAAAAGTATGCCTAAAGTTATAGAAGTTGAAGTGAAATGTTTTGATTCTTTAGCATTTATCAATTTATATAATCAAGGTGAATTTGATAAAAATCAAATATTATTCATTGCTACGACTATAAATTTAGGAATCGATTTTAAAAGTATAATTGCAATTGAGGATATTGTTACATTTAATAATTTAGATTTAATCCAAGAAAAATTATCAAGCTTTTTTTCAAATGAGGATTATCAAAAATTTGAAAAACAGTTAATGAAAAATTTTTCTCTACAAAATGTAGTTGGGGAATTAACGATTTTAAATGCTGATAAAGCTCTTAATGCTGTTGGAATGATGATTGATGAATTACAAATACAGTTACATCAAACTTTTTTAGCAAAAACTATTATTGGTTTGAATATTCATCTTTGTTGTTTGATTGAACGTCTAATAAAAAAAGAAGAGATAGTTTCACATATTAATATTGTTGATTTTCTTTTGGACAAGAAGGATATTAATTTATCATAGTTCCACAAATTTGGTAAAAAACATAGGAAAAAGTTCAATAGGAGTCTGGAAGACCGGCATGAAGTATCACAGGCATATAAGATTTGATTCACAGCACAAGAAATTGATATGAAAAATAAAATAATCGGATGATTTTCAGAAGACCATAATTGAGGATACAAATAACAAATGTTATTATAATTGTGTGAATGACATAAAATAAGTGATTCAGAAAAAAGGAAACAGAGAATCGATATGTGTGAAACTAAAACTTTAGATTATTACAATAAGAATGCTCGCAGTTTTGCAGAAGCAACAATGGATGTGGATTTCTATGACACGCAGAAATATTTTCAGAACTTGTTGCCTGAGCAGGGATATATTCTTGATTTTGGGTGTGGATCCGGAAGAGATATTAAGTATTTTCTGAGCCAGCATTTTCAAGTTGACGCAATCGATGGTTCAGAGGAATTGTGTCGTATTGCAAGTGATTATACAGGTATAAAAGTTAAAAAAATGCTATTTAAAGAACTGGAAGAAATAGAAAAATACGATGGAATATGGGCTTGCTCTTCAATACTTCATCTGCCAAAGAGAGAACTTAAAGCGGTGTTTGAAAAAATGGTAAAGGCATTAAAAAAAGATGGTATCATTTATACATCCTTTAAGTATGGCGATTTTGAAGGAGAGAGAAATGGGCGGTATTTTACAGATTTTACAGAAGAGAAGTTTAATGAATTTGTCCAGGATATAGAAAATGTTAAATTAAAGGAAGAGTGGATTACATGTGATGTAAGACCAGGCCGTGGAGAGGAAAAATGGCTGAACTTAATACTGCAGAAGAATTAGATGATATTAATGAATTAGAATATGGGACGGATGCACTTACTGGAGGCCAGGATAAGAGGATGTATCTGTATTATCAGCTGCTAAATAGTTTAAAAAGAGCTGATAGCGTGGATATTGTCGTTTCTTTTCTGATGGAATCTGGTGTCAGAATGCTGCTTGGTGAACTTGACAATGCGTTGAAGCGGGGAGCAAAAATCAGAATCCTTACAGGAAATTATCTTGGTATAACACAGCCATCAGCATTATATCTTATCAAGCATAAGCTTGGGGAACAGGTAGATCTGCGCTTTTATAATGAAAAAAATCGATCATTTCATCCAAAATCATATATGTTTCATTATAAGGATTATAGTACAATCTACATTGGCTCATCAAATATTTCCAAGAGTGCACTGACATCTGGTATTGAGTGGAATTACCGATTTAGCAGCAAAACAGATTCTCATAACTATGAAAAATTTTACAATACATTTCTTGATCTGTTTGAACATCATTCCATAGTAATAGATGATGATGAACTAAAAAGATATTCAAAAAACTGGCACCGCCCGGCAGTATCAAAGGATCTGGACAGGTATGATTTGCAGGATGACGAAACTACAAATAATCTTGCATTATTTGAACCAAGAGGAGCACAGATAGAGGCTTTGTGTGCATTGGAAAATACCAGGGCAGAGGGGGCAGGAAGAGCCTTAGTTCAGGCTGCGACAGGCGTTGGAAAAACATATCTTGCAGCATTTGATTCAAAGGATTATGAAAGAGTATTGTTCGTGGCGCATAGAGAAGAAATCTTAAAGCAGGCAGCACAATCTTTTAAAAATGTCAGAAATTCAGATGATTATGGTTTTTTTGACGGAGAAAGTAAATGTACGGATAAATCTATGATCTTTGCTTCGGTTGCAACACTAGGCAGGAGTGAATACCTGAATAATAAGTATTTTGCTTCAGATTATTTTAATTATATTGTAATCGATGAATTCCACCATGCAGTTAATGACCAGTATCAAAGAATTGTTAATTATTTTAAGCCGCAGTTTCTGCTAGGGTTAACAGCGACTCCAGAGAGAATGGATGGCAGGAATATTTATGAAATCTGTGATTATAATGTGCCATATCAGATTTCATTAAAAGAAGCGATCAACAAAGGAATGCTTGTACCATTTCACTATTACGGCGTGTATGATGAGACGGATTATTCCGGCCTGCGGATCGTGAAGGGGCGCTATGATGAGCAGGAACTGAATCAGGCTTATATCGGAAATGAGAGAAGATATGACTTGATTTACAAATATTATCGAAAATATCGTTCTTTGCGTGCAATCGGATTCTGCTGTTCCAGACAGCATGCAGAAGATATGGCGAAAGAATTCTGCCAGAGAGGAATCGCATCCGCAGCAGTATACAGCGGTGAAAATGGAGCATATGCTGAGGAGCGTAACGAAGCTATCCGCAAATTGAAGAACGGAGAGATACGGGTGATCTTCTCTGTAGATATGTTCAATGAAGGTGTGGATATCGCTTCCCTGGATATGGTAATGTTCCTGCGCCCGACGGAATCTCCGGTCGTATTCCTGCAGCAGTTGGGACGAGGTCTTCGTCTATATAAAGGAAAAGGATATCTGAACGTATTGGATTTCATCGGGAATTATGAGAAAGCGGGGAAGGCACCGTTATTGTTAAGCGGAGAGCAGTCATTTAGCAAGAAAGGATCCTGCGAGTATCAGGATCTGGAATATCCGGATGACTGCATCGTTGATTTTGACATGCGGCTGATCGATCTGTTCAAGGAAATAGATAAGAAGAAATTAACGCTGAAAATGCAGATCCGGCAGGAATATTATCGTGTGAAAGAATTACTGGACGGAAAACGACCAAGCAGAATGGACTTATTCACTTATATGGATGATGATATTTACCGGATTTGTGTCAGTGGCAGTCATGCGAAAGAAAATCCATTCCAACATTATCTTGATTTCCTGTATGAACTTGGTGAATTGTCAGAGGATGAGCAGAAGTTATATGCGGGAATCGGACGAGAATTCATTCAGACCATCGAAACTGCGGAGATGCAGAAAGTATATAAGATGCCGATCCTTTACAGCTTTTATAATCATGGAAATATCCGGCTTGCGGTTACGGATGAAGAGGTATTGGAAAGTTGGAAGGAATTCTTTGATACCGGGACGAACTGGAAGGATTTCCCGAATGTGAATACTTATGAGGATTATAAAAAAGTGACGGATAAGCAGCATCTGAGTAAGGCGAAGAGGATGCCGATTCGATACTTAAAGGCGTCAGGGAAGGGATTCTTTGTGGAGAAGGATGGATATGCGTTGGCGTTGAGGGATGAGATTGGAGAAGTTGTTGGGAATATGGTGTTTGGCGAGCAGATGGGGGATGTGCTTGGGTATAGGAGTTTGGAGTATTATCGGCGGAGGTATGAGAGAAAGTAAGATAATGCGTCTATTTAGCAAACTTACAACTAAAAAGCTAAAAGAGAAAGTTGATGTATATTGCAAAAATCATTAAAAAAAGACAAAATGTGACAGTTTTTCGGTGGGTATGTGTATTTATATATAGAGGATATTTACTAAATTTTATTTGAATTCATAAAAAGAATAAATAAATTACTGTTATGAATATAAGTTAGATACATGGAGGAAAATATGGAAGATATTAATATACGAATACAGGAACTTGATAAAACCGTATGTGATAATATTGAGCTTATTGGTTTTGCATCCAGAGGTTTGATTTCTCAAAATATTTTATCACAATCAAGAAATTTGGTAGAACATATGGCAATGAAAGCTTATAGTCTGGAACATAATTTAACTGTGGATTATCCTGATTTAAAAAGTTCATTAGAATATATTAAAACAGATGATAAATATCTTTTTTTGCGAGAATTTCATTTGTTACTTCAAGAATCTAGATCTCATTATGGTTCAAGCCATGAGGGAGCAGAACGACTTGCTCTTAAATATTATAAATACTTTGTGATGCTTAGAAATTTTGCTAAAAAGGAATATAATATGGAAATTTTGAATAATTTAAATAAATTTCCAGTGAATACTGATAAGACAATACAAGAGTATTATGAAAAAATTGCAGAAGTTTTAAAAATTAAAAGACAATTGGTAGAATATAGTAGAAGTGAAAGATTTTATGTAAAGAAAGTAAAAAGCTTTGTTGTAGATGGAAAAGTATATTATGAAAATACATTAACACCAGCCGGCGATAATGTAAGTAAAATGGATAGATTTATTGCTTTTTCGAGAAAAATGATTCCTTATCATTATGCAATAAATGCACTTGTTTTTATGGATGAAATTGAAATTCGAAATAAAAATATGCCAGTAAATATATTGGGAGATTTTAGAGTATCAATAAGACCGTGTGAATTAAATAATTTTGCAAAATTATTTGGTATAAGAATTAAGATGACAAGCAATAGTGCAGAGTATATAGGAATGATGAATTATCTAACGAAGTCGGGAGCTAGTTTGACAGATATAGCATTGATGTCTGAAAAAACATATAAAAGTATAAGAGAAGCTATGATTGCTAGGGCCAAAACTATAAATTTCATTCCTGTTTTAGATATGTGTAGACAGGTGATATTGAAAAAAGGACATGCAAGTAATGTTTTGGCATATCTTCTGGCAACATTGAATAATAGAATATTGAAATTACAATATTATAATGAACAAAATAAACGTTTAGCGGGAATGTTTTTGAAATGGGGATGTATTCCTTTTGACGATATGCCATTTGCGTCAAGTTTAATCAAACATACGCCTGAACCATCAGAGTTATTTGGTTGCATAAGTGTTGAAGGACGTGAACATGAATTGATGGGAAGGTATATACAAAATAATACTAAAATTAATGGAAGAATATATACGAAAGTGGAAGAGGTAGAAAGCTATGGAGATGTAGATGTTTTAATAAATCGTTATAATAGTAAGATTTATAGCGGACATCAGGGAAGAAAAATTCATAAGTTTGGAAAGAATAAATTATATATTGAAGATGATGTGAAAAATACAGAATTTATTATTCGAAAATTGATGAAAATATCCGAAAAAGGAGTGGCAGGATATGAAGAATCCGTAGTAGCATGGATGACAGAAAATGAAAACGTAGATAGTGAAGAAAAAAAAGAAATTTTGAAAAATATGTTTAGTAAATCACAAATTGCAATCATATATGGCGCTGCAGGCACTGGAAAAACATATTTGATAAATCATGTATCGCAATATTTTGATAATAGAAAAAAGCTATATTTATCTAATACACATCCAGCTGTAGAAAATTTAAGGAGAAATGTTACTACAAAAAATGCGGAATTTTCTACTGTGAAGAGTTTTATTTCAAAATACTGGAAAAACACAGACTATGATATTTTAATAGTTGATGAGTGTAGCATGATAAGTAATTCGGATATGAAAGAAGTTCTAAAAAAAATAAACTGTAAGCTTATTGTATTGGCAGGCGATACATATCAGATTGAGGCAATTGAATTTGGCAATTGGTTTGAATTAGCAAAGCATTTTTTGAAAAAGGAAGCATGGTGTGAACTAGAAACGCCATATAGAACAAAAAAGGATGATTTGTTATTGTTGTGGGAAAAAGTACGAAATTTAGACGCGGATATTACAGAACATATAGTACACCACAGATATTCAACTTCTTTGGATGAAACAATATTTGAGAAAAAATCAGATGATGAGATTATTTTATGTTTAAATTATGATGGATTATATGGTATTAATAATATAAATAGATTTTTGCAAAATAATAATAGCAATCCAGCGTATAAGATAGGGGTATGGGTATATAAAGTTGGTGATCCAATTCTGTTTAATGAAACTGAGAGATTCGCCCCTGTTTTGTATAATAATTTAAAAGGAAAAATAGTTCAGATTGAACCGACAGACAATGGAATGTTTTTTTCAATAGAAATAAATACAGCAATAACAGAGTGGGATGCTGATGATGTTGGACTTGATTTGTTAGATCCAATACATCCGGGAAAATCTGTAGTTAGATTTTTTGTATCGAACAAAACAAATACGGACGAAGATGGGCAAGATATAGAGACAATAGTTCCGTTTCAGGTTTCATATGCCGTATCAATTCATAAGGCACAAGGCTTAGAATATGATTCTGTAAAAGTTGTTATTACGGAAGAAGTAGATGAAATGATTTCGCATAATATATTTTATACAGCAATTACAAGAACAAAGAACATGTTAAAGATATATTGGAGTCCAGAATCTCAAGAGAAAATAATTAGTAGATTTGAGAAAAAGGATATCAATAATGAAGCTACAATATTTGCTGGTCAAACAGGATTAAGAAAAGTTAAAAATGTATGATGAAATATGTATGGAAGAAGAGACAGTTTCATATATTAAATTTTGGAGCTAAGTATATATGTGATAATTAAAATTGTATGGAATCTTGAAATAGAAATAATAAATATCTTGGCGGAGGATTATTTATATTTACAGAAATGAAGAAATTAAGTTATAGGTTTGAGGTAGAATTTTAATAAATTGTTAGATAAAAGGTAGAGTATAAGCACCTAGACTAGTCTAATGGTCAAGGTGCTTATATTTTACTGTTTGTATTTAAGAAAGACTGGCTTTTTTGAATCGGGAAAGTATATTTTTAAAAGGAAAGATGAGTGGAAGCGGAAAATTAATTGAGAATTTTATAAATAATTGAAAGGATGATAAGTTTTTGAAAGATGTATTAAATACCAATAAATCATATTTAAACGGTGAATTATCAGTTGAGGGAAACAACAGTTCGTGTTATAATGCGTATGATATTTTAGATATTTCAAAATCGGAGGAAGCATATGTCTGAGACTACTGAAAAATGGTCAAATTTAGAAGAAACGGCAGAGTATCTAGGAGTAACGAAAGATACAATAAGAAATTGGATTAAAAAAACAGATATCCCAGCCCATAAGATAGGAAGACTTTGGAAATTTAAATTTTCTGAAATAGATGAGTGGGTAAAAAGTGGAAAAAGCGCTTTATAGCGGTATGAGTTATGGAGGAAAAGTAATGTATAATCCAACTAAAAATGAATTAAAAGAGGCTACTATAGATGTTTTAAAAGAAGAAAATGATGAATGTACTACGAAGTTTATAAATGATCAAGTCGCAAAAAAGTTGAATTTATCAGAAGAATATCTATTGTTAGAAGACGAAAGTGGTATAGAAACCGTATACAGTTATCGAATGAGATGGATTAGAACCGAATTGAAAAAAGAGGGAAAAATAAAGAATATTAAACGTGGAATTTGGAGAATAGCATGATAATAAAAGACAAGACGATATATACTCTTAATAGAATGCAGTTAGAAAATATAACACCTCATCAATTAGAAGAATTTAATAAAGATTTCGAATTTGATGATAAAGGAAATATATTAATTCCATATGAACATAAGGGATATACCTGTAATGATAAGATGGATTTGTTTATGAATTCAGATGTTCAGGCAATTAGTTTCTTTTCAGGCTGTGGAGGACTGGACATTGGAGCACAGTTGGCTGGTGTAAAAGTGTTATCTAGTTTAGATTTTTTCGAAGATAGTGTTAATTCGCTTAGAAGAAATCCATTTTTTGCACATAGCGAGCATTTTTGTGAGGATATTAAGGAGGTTAAGGGAAAAGATTATATTGATATTATAAAGAAAAATAATCCTAGGAAGTTACTTCTTATAGGAGGTCCACCTTGTCAACCTTTTTCTAAAGCGGGTTACTGGGTAAAAAATGAAAACAGGAAAGCAAATGATGATCCAAGAAATATGATTGAACCTTATTTTAGACTTATTTCTGAAATTAGACCGGATGGATTTGTATTAGAAAACGTAGAAAGTATACTTCATCCATCGAATAGACCAGCGGTTGACGTGATCGTAAACAATATGGAAAAATTAGGATATAATTTTTCCATGCTTAAAATAAATGCTGCCGATTATGGAATACCACAAAAAAGAAAAAGAGTCTTTTTTATAGCTACAAAGAAAAAGATACAGGCAAGTATTATACAGACCCATGGAGATGAGAAGGCTATTAGAAAAAATCCCCAATTATTACCATATGAAAGAGTAATTGATTGGATTGGAAAATTTGATGATGAAATATATTATTGTAATGAACAAATTGATACGGAAGGAAAATGGGAACATGAGTTAACATGTGTTCCACCAGGAAAGAATTATATTGCATTATCGGAAAAAGCTGGATATCCTAATCCAGTGTTTGTTGCAGGTAAAAGATATTGGAGTTCTTTATTAAAACTGCATCCATTACAGCCATCTTGGACTATTATAGCGAGTCCAGGACATTGGGAAGGGCCCTTCCATTGGAATAATAGACGATTGTCAGTACGCGAATGTGCTGCAATACAAACATTTCCAGATGATTATGTTTTTTATGGAAGTGAACGTTCTGCAAGAAAACAGATAGGAAATGCAGTTCCGCCATTATTGGCCAAGAAAATTATTGATGAATTATGCAGGTGGATATAATGAATAAAGCAAAAGTAGTTAGTTTGTTTTCGGGTGCAGGAGGACTTGATATAGGATTTAAAAATGCAGGGTTTCATACAGTGTTTGCAACTGATGTATGGGATGTTGCATGCAATACATTAAAAGTCAATAATATGGCAGATGAAGTTGTTTGTGTAGATGTGAGAAGACTTGACTTTAAAGAGATTGTTAGTAAGTTTGGAGAGATAGATTGTGTTATTGGCGGACCACCGTGCCCTCCATATAGTCAAACCCGTCATTATTTAGTTGGTAAAGCTGATGGATTTTCGGATGAAAAGGCGGGATTTGCAGTTCCAGAATATTTCAGAGCAATTGAGGAAATAAATCCTAGAATATTTTTCTTTGAAAATGTAGACGGGTTCACTTTTAAAACGCATACGGAAGCTTTTGAGTTTTTAAAAGAAAGAAGTCATGAGTTGGGATATAATATTACATATAAAGTGGTTAATTGTGCTAATTATGGGATACCTCAAACTAGGAAAAGATTTATATGCGTGGGTGTAAGAAAAGATTTTGGAGATGAGTTTGAATTTCCAGTGGAAACGCATTCTGAGAATGCCAAGGTTGAGGGTACTTTACCATGGGTGACGTGCAAAGATGTTATAGGGGAATTTGATAATATAACAGAAGAGGAAAAATTGCAAAGACCCGGATCTAAAGATTATGAGTTATTTGTTAATATTCCACCAGGGGATAATTACTTGTATTATACGGAAAAAAGAGGATGTAAGGATCCGAAATTTAAATGGAAATCCAGATATTGGACCTTTTTACTTAAATTGAGTCCAGACAGACCATCATGGACTTTACAGGCAAGTTTTTCAAATAATCAAGGTCCTTTTCATTGGCAAAATAGATTTTTGAGAATAGAAGAGGCGAAGAGAATTCAAACATTTCCAGATGAGTATAAATTAACAGGCGATTTTAAAAAGCAATGGAGACAGATTGGAAATGCAGTGCCATCTTTAATGGCTGAAATTGTTGCAAAGAAAATAAAGGAGGAGTATTTTAGTGAGCGATGAACAAAAAAATATCGATGATGGAAAAAGATGGCAAGTTGATTATGATTATAATTTAGTGTGGGAACAAACAAATAAATCGAAGACAGATTTACAAGAATTAGAAGAATTATTTAGTCATGCAGAGGATGTATATGATATAGTACCCTTGAGTTTCGAAAAAACAGAAGGACCATATTATAAAATTACTTTGAAACCAAAGGAAGAGTGGAAAAGTACACCGGATATTGATGAAGATTTAAAGAAGAATTTTTGTGAGAATGTTCAAGAAATAAATGTGGCTTTTTTGACAATATCAAATGATACAAGAGAGAATAATAAAAAGGGAAAAGATAAAATTATTTCGAGTAATTTGAAAAAACATATTAATTCTATTAAACTGCGGTGTCAGGGAAAATTATATTATGAAAATCTTAAGAATAAAATTATAATAGCAAGATATTCATATATGAAAAATGAAGACATCAATAAGTCGTTGTATATTGCGTTTCCGGAGAATGTAATTGGAAACGGTCAGAAAAGTTATAGAGTTAAATGTCAAAATCTACAAAAAGCGAGAAAATATGGAATATATGCAGATCGGAATTCTGAGTATAAAGAAGTTGTTTTTACAGCAGATAATATAGGAATATATTTGGCTAATAGAGAAGTACTACATGGAATATGTGATAATAACGAAAAGATAAAAGAAATTGATTTTAATGAAAATAAAAATGAAAAGCAAAATTTAGAGTTTCCATACAATAGGATTGTTTTTGGAGCACCAGGGACAGGAAAAAGTCATGCACTTAAGGTAGATAGTAAGGTATTTGAGGATAATGTGGAGAGAGTTACGTTCCATCCTAATTATTTATATTCACAGTTTGTTGGAACCTATAAGCCAATCCAAGGTGAAAAAACTTCAGATATTATATATGAATATGTTCCAGGACCTTTTATGAGAGTATATGTACGAGCACTTAATCATCCTAAAGAAAATTTTCTGCTTCTCATAGAAGAAATTAATAGAGCAAATGTTGCTGCTGTTTTTGGAGATGTTTTTCAATTGTTGGATAGAAAAAATGGAATTAGTGAATATCCGGTGGTAACAACTGAGGACATAAAAAAATATTTAAAAAAGACATTAAAGTGTTTGATGATAAACGATGGTGATGGAAATAGTCGACCAAAAGAATTAGATGAATATTCAGATAGCGATATGAAAAATTATAGGTATTTGAGTATTCCTGATAATATGTATATATGGGCAACAATGAACAGTGCTGATCAGGGTGTATTTCCAATGGATACAGCATTTAAACGTAGATGGGAATTTGAATACTTAAGTGTCGATGATGCTGAACAGGTTGATGCAATAAAAGATTGCAAAATTCCTATGTGTTTTTCAGATAACAAAGCTAGTTATTATGTTGATTGGAATGGACTTAGAACCGAGATTAATAACATATTAACGGATGAATGTAAGGTGAATGAAGATAAATTATTAGGACCATTTTTTATATCGAAGAATATATTAGATGAAATAAAAATCAATAAAGATAAGATAGATGAATTAGAGATAATGGATGAAGCTTTGCTTATAGAGGATGATAAGGATCTTCTAAAAGAGTTGCATCAAAAAGAAGAAGGTTTTATAAAAGCATTTGAAAGTAAAGTAATTATGTATTTGTTTGAGGATGTTATGAAGATGCGTCCGGAAAAGATTTTTGCAGGTCATCATAAAAATAAAGGAAAGATGATTTTTTCTGAAATTTGTAGAGCTTTTGAGAAAGATGGAGAAAAAATATTTGGGATTGAAGAATTAGAACATATATAAGAAGGGGAAGAGAGACAATGACAAAAGGTTTCTTTCGTGAGAAAAAACATTATTCTTTGCAGGAAATAGCGGATAATTTAAATAATATCGATATGGAAGAAACCGGGCGTATTGTCGGGATTCTTAAAAAATATGGTGTAATTAAAGCTGTCAAAAACAAGGCGGATGTTGAAGATTTATCAAATGAAAATATAGTTTTGACAGATGTGGTAGATAATTCAAGTGAGATTGAATACATATTTGATTATGTTGGAGTTGTTGCAGTGGAAGGACAAGTATTTAAGTGCTATCCAAAGTATATTAAATCAACGGAGTGTTTATTTGAAAATTTAAAGCAAGTTCTAAAAGTTATAAGAAAATACAATGCTTCAGAACAGTTGATTTATTTGTTTAACGGAGAAGATGATAGTAGAATTTTTAATAAGCTAGCTGTAGCTCTCCATTTGTTAGAGACATATTATGCAGATGGATTATATACAAATCAAAAAGATATAATTGAGACAAATGGGGAAGGTGAGATTTTATGGGATAGGACAATAAATGAAACCTTTGCAATTATTCAGGATAACAAACCATATTATGTGGAATTACAGACCCAAAATACTGTTGATAACGATTATGATTATTTCAGAAGATTACATGAATGTGTTCTTACACAGTGCAGTAAAGAGTTAGTAGATACAGGACTTTTAGATTTATTTGAGTTGAAAGAGGTTGAACTGACACAAGAAAACTTGTCTGATTTTGGTGATGTGAGCTATATATTATATAGGTTGCAGTCAGAGATACAAACTCAGTATATTACAAGAAAACAGAATCTTTTAAAAACAATTTATACATATATTGCTAATGCGAAGATTGATAAAAATGATATAAGTTATAGTTTATATGGAACTAATAGCTTTAATTTAGTTTGGGAAAAAGTGTGTGCTGCTAATTTTGAAAATGTTCTGGATAAGAAAATAGTAGATCTTCCTTTAAGTGATTCAACAGGAAATAAATCAGAATATAAAAATATGACATTAAGAGAAGTAATAAAAGCACCGAGATGGAAAAATACAAAGTATCCGAATGTGATAGAACCAAAGGTAAAAACTTTAAAACCGGATTTGGTATGTATATATCCCGTGGATGAACAGAAAAAAGATTATTGTTTTGGAATATACGATGCAAAGTATTATTGTATTGATTATCAAGTTCATGAAGGCAAAGCAAGTATTAGTGGACAGCCAGGAGTGGGAGATGTTACAAAGCAATATTTGTATCAATTGGCATTTGATAATTTTATTGGAAAACAAGGGTATAGATATGTTCAAAATGTTTTTTTGTGTCCTGATGAAGTTGGAGATAAACAGTATGGTTGGGTACAGATGGATATTCTTAATCATATAGGAAATAAAAAGTTAGAGGATATAGCAGTTGTAAAATTATGTGCATCGAAGATGTATCAATTGTATCTTGATAATCAGACAATTAGTGAAAATGAGATTAATCAATATATACCGGAGATAACTGAAAACGAGAAAGTAGATCAAAATTTTTCTAATCGAATGTTGACATATCTTACAAAAATTACAAATGCTAGTAAAAGGGCAGATAAAAGACTTGAGATGAAAGTAGACGAAGGTAAATTGATATATCCTAAACAAATCAAAAGAGAGTTGGGAGCCAAAATTATTTATGATGCAATTTGTCCGATCGCGAGTAATGCCTTTTATGGATTTAATCGATATGAAGAGGAAATTCATAAAAACATGGTGGCAGAAGATATAGGTAATTCCTATAGCAGATGCAGCCAAATGGCAGATGCTGCAATAGAAATAGAAAAGAATATAAAAAATTTGTCAGAGAGGGAACTTCAAGATGAAGAAATAATCAGGAGTTTTTTGAAGAAATGTTTTGAAGATAAGGCTGATATAGCTTCTATGACTGAGGGACGTAGCTTAGATATGTTAGTGGAGACGGTTATGGAATTAATAAGAAATGTGTACTTGTAAAATTTATTGTGAACTTATGTATAAAGAGTAATTGTTATAGGAACAGATAGAGAAGTATTGACTTGTATATTTGGAAAACTGTATCTACAATAAGCAGTTTAAATGGAGATAGAAAAATGTTTGATGCACTAACTTATCAAGAAATGTTAAAAGAAATAAAAAAGAATTCTGAAAAATATGGCATTACAGATGATGTGGTTGCAATTTTAATAACGAGACCAGATTTAGCGACAGGAAAGGATATACTGAATAGTTTAGAATATTATCATTTTAGAACTGGTCATTCTATAAACTTTTATTTGCCGGGATATGGAGCATATTGGACAGAAGAAGAATACCCGGATGGAAAAGTAGTTACAGAAATAGCTGGTGTTAAATGGTCGTTTAGTAATCAAAGATTTGTAGAGTTTATTGAAGATATGGAGAAATATTCAAAATGGAGATATTCAGGAGAAAGTGATTTGATATTTGCTGAGGTGAAGAATGGAAGATTATCATATGAGAGAGCGATGGAATTTCATCTGGATAATATGTTAAGGGATAAAGCAATTATTTCTGTAAATCAATTTTTTGAAAAAATAGTTCGTATAGGCCAAGAGGGAAGATCAATGAATCAAATCGGAAATAAACTGGGAATTGATAAGGGAAAACAAGTTGTGTTTGATGCATTGTTAGAAAAAATGCCAATGCATATGGGAGATGTTATCAAACAGGAAAAATACTTTTGCGTAAAAAATATACAAAAGTAAAGATTAACAAGGAAAGTATTCTATGGCAAAAAATTCAATTAGTAAAATTAGCAATGCTTTTTCCACTGGAGGTGGAGGAGTAAATTTTGAACAACAAATTCAGGCAATGTTTCTTTTATCATTGCTGATAGATGGTTTCTGCCCGGCTATGAATGAGCAAACAAAGAAAGTTCACTTCCAGGCAAAGCATTTAGGACATGATGTAGATGATCTGGTTGTTATTACTTATAGAAATCAGTCAGAAGGAAAAATGGCATGTCAGATAAAGCACAGCATAACTGCAACTGAAAAGGATAAAACATTTCGAGAAGTTATTTGTGCAGCATGGAATGATTTTAATAAAGAAGATTTTGATCAGGATCGCGATAGAATTGCTTTAGTGACGGCTCAGATTTCGAACAAAGCACAGCAATCTTTAAGGTTTTTACATGTAGAAGCTATTGGAGCCATAGATGCAGAAGCGTTTATGGAAAGAATAGATGTGCCGGTGTTTTCCAATAATGATAATCAAAAAATGTTAGCTGCTATAAAAGAATGTATTTCTTTAGCCAAAGGTTGTGAACCAACAAATGAAGAAGTCTGGAAATTCTGTAAGGCATTCATATTATTGCTATTTGATATGGATTGTGCAGAAAGTGTTAATCGTGCATTGTCTGCATCGTTAATTAAATGTAATTCTCCTGAAAATCCTATACTTGTATGGTCAAGGCTTGTGGAGTATGCAGGTCAATGCAATCAGGCGGCAGCATCTGTTAGTAAAGAAAATATTGACAGAAATATACGAGATTTATTTTCAAAAAATAATATTATTCAGCTTCCACCTGATCCGATAACAGCAATAGATTTGTTTATTCCTACAATAGCGTTAATTGGAGCATGGAAAGAGGACAATGAATTTGATCGTAAGATGATTGAACAGATATCAGGAATGGAATATTCTGAGTTCGAAGCAAAAGCGCGAACTATGCTTTCACAGAATTCAGAGTATTTGCAGCTGATGAATGGAAATTGGAAGGTATGTCATAAAGAAGAATTGCTTAATCAATGTAAAAATAAGCTGTTTGACGATTCAATTGGAAAGTTGTTAGAGGCTGTTGAGAGCATCTTGCGTCAAAAAAGTAAATGTGTAGCAAGCAAAATGCCATATTTTATTCCGGTTTCAGATGAGTATGACAATTCACTTGAACTTCGTGGTAATTTAGTAAAAAGTTTGTGTTGGGTAAAGAAAAATCTTTCGGAATTATCACAGTGCAATCAGGAGAAAATAGAAAACAATATATATACGTTGGTAAGCACTTTACTGCAGGATGCCAAGGGGATTACATGGACTAGTTTACGGGATTGTTTACAGAATTTAGCAGAACTTTCACCGGAAGCTTTTTTGAAAGAAGCTGAGCGAGGAATTATAAATAATCCTACAGAAATAGTGAACTTATTTCCACCAAAAAGTGGTGAATTATCAGGAATAAACTATATTTCTAATTTGTTGTGGACTTTGGAAATCTTGGCATGGTCACCGGAATATCTTGTGCGTTCTATAAGTGTATTAGGATTGTTAGAAGCATTACCATACGAGCGTACAAATTGGACAAATACACCTATAAATTCAATTGTATCAATATTACTTCCTTGGTATCCGCAGACGATGGCTGATCTTGAAAAAAGAAAGAATGCATTAAAATGTTTAAAAACTGATAATCCCTGTGTGTTTTGGAGTACACTTAAGAAATTGCTGCCTAATAAGACACGTTCAACGTCAGGTAATCCAAGACCGAAATATTTGAAATTAGAGATTCCAGAAGAAGTAAAAGTAACGAATGCAGAAGCCCATGAATGCTATGTGTACTTAGTGGAATTGGCTGTTGATACTGCCCGTAATGAGAATGAAAAACTTATAGAGTTGATAGATCAGTTGGGATATATGTATGAACCAACTCTGACTGATTATTTGGATTGCTTGGAAAATGGTTTTGAATTCGATACAGATGAGAATACTTTTGAAGTCTGGATTAAGTTACGTGAATGTATGGCACGAATAGAGCCAACCGAAGGAAAGGTAATATATAAGCAAATAGACAGAATCCGACAATTGACGGAAAAAATGGAACCAACAGATATAAGAGTGAAACATCGAGAATGGTATTTAGGAAACAGGTATTTGTTTGATAAAGGAAACTATGCAAATAGATGGAAGATGCTAGAGGATAAAAAGTTATCTGCTGTTAAAGAAATATTTGATGAGTATGGAAGTGAAGAAGTAGAACGATTTGGCAGTGCAGTAAAAAATGTGCATGACGTAGCCAATAAACTGGGACATTTTTTGAAACCAAAGGAAATGTCTTCAATAATTGAAAAATGTTTTATAGGAATATTGTCGAAAGAATTTACGATTAATTGTCTGATATCTTTTGTGTATACTCAGGGAGCAGAAAAGTTATTGGAAACTTCTTTATGCCGTATGGAAGACGAATTTACTTTAGAAATACTTTCTAAAATTCCGTTTTCTTTACAGTTGTTAGATGTGATAAATCAGGTATTAGATGATGATACTGCGTACTGGGAAAAAGCAGTTATGCCATACGGTTGTTATGAAGACGAGACAGAAGCGTTAAAGATAATTGTAGAAAAGCTTGTTGCGTGCAAGCGGTATGTGACAGCTGTTAATATTATTGGACATTCGGAGTGTGAAGCAGTCATTAATGCAGAATGTATATATAAGTTAATGAAACTTGCAGGAACAGAGGAATCAATAGGGGTGGAAACGCTTGATGATTACGCAGTTCAAAAGATTATTGGTTGGTTTCAACAGCAAGAGGATATAGATTTAGAATTACGCAGTGATATTGAATTCATTTATTTACCAATGTTAGACGAGTATTCGGAAGTCAGACCTCGCGCATTAAACACAAGACTAAGTCTTGAGTCGGAATATTTTTGCAGTTTGATTGAGCTGTTTTATAAGGAAAGAAATGGTGAAAAACGGGAAATAGAGTTGAATAAAAGCTTGAGTGATAGATTGTATGAGATACTATTTCAATTTAAAGTTACACCTGGGATTGATTGGAATGGTAATTTTGATGCAAAACGATTTGATTATTGGATGAAGACTGTAAAAACATGGAGCAGGGATAATGATCGATATGAAGTGGCAATGCATACGGTTGGTTCGGGATTGTCATATGCGGAATTAGATGAGGACAAGCTTCCTCAAACGGCAGTTATTGAAGAACTTAACAGAGTAGAGAATGAAGAACTGCGTCGTGGTTATTATTTGGGCATAATTAACCAAAGAGGAGTACACTGGATTGATCCAGAAGGAAAACCAGAGCTTGAATTAGCTGAAGATTATGAAAATAGAGCAAATATTGCAGAGTCAAGAGGATATTCCAGGTATGCAGATATCTTAAGGGGTGTTGCTGATGAATTCAAAAGAGAGGCAAAAAGTAATATTTTAGAAGCAAAAAATGGAGATGATGAATAGGAAGTACTAGATAAAGTATACACTCAAGATTAAAAGGAAGGAAAAAGTGACTATTGAATAATATAGATATTTTTTCTGTTTTTGGAAAAATTGTTTTGGCACTAGGTGGTGCAGGAGCAATAATTGTTGCGGTATCAGGTTTTATTGCAAGATTATGGGCAAAGTGGTTTATGGAAAAACAGAAAAATAAATATCAAAAAGAAAGAGAAAGGGAAAAACATGAAATATACTGCTGATACAAAACCGGGTATGGGGGATCCTTACTGGTATGAATGGTCTGTAGGTCAAAAGTATATTATAGATATGCTGAATCCAGATAACGAAATAAAACATGTAGAACTCCAGGCTGATGTGGCACTTGGGTTAGATGATGTCGTTATTACTTATATGGATGGTCATAAAAAGTTCGTACAGGTTAAGCATACTCGGGCTAATGATACATTAACATTCGGTGATTTAGTAACCATTGATACAAGTAATGTAGATGCGAATAGTCATATTTCATTGCTTGGAGAATTGGCAAAATCATGGAATGAAGAACATTCAAAATATTCCACAACAGATATCCTGTTATTCTCTAATAGAAAGAAAGGCAAAAGGATTGCCCATGCTGGCCCCCAAAGTTCCATTAAGCGTCCTGCTTTAAACTGGTTTATAGATGACTTGTCTAAACAGCTTGAAACAGTAAAGAAATATAACGAATTAGTATTCCCAGGTTATGAGCTTGCATGGGAAGAATGGAAAAAACAGCTAGAGTATATTCCCAACGATGATAAAAAGTTGGAATTCCTAAAACATTTATCTATTTCAACTGATCAAGAAGAACTTGAAGCGTTAGGAGAAACATTAATCGAAAAGCTGAAAAATACATTTAAGACTAATGATGAAATAGCTAGATTACTATTTGTCAGATTGGATCATGCACTGAGAAAGTGGACAACTTCGATACGTGATTCATCAATTGTTTCTGTTGAAGATGTATTAAGAGAATTATCGATTGAAGATGATATCATATCCTATAATCACGATTTAATCCCGTCGGTTCCTTTCTTTGAAAGTCGTCTTTCTGTAGTTGAAGATATTGAAAAGGCATTAAGCTGTCCTCAGAATAGAGTTGTCTTTTTATCTGGTATTCCTGGAACAGGGAAAACAAATATTATCAGTAAACTAAGCGGGAAACGAAATAGTATAGTTAATATTAGATATTATGCATACGAGCCTATTGATCCTCAAAAAGAATATCTTCCAAAAGATGTGTCAAGGCGAGTAGATAATAGTGTCTTTTGGAATGAATTATTCAATCAGTTAAGACGTCAACTATTGGGGAAACTATCTAAATATCGCGTGCCAGTAATTAACAATTTACTACCACAAGAGCAACTCAGAAGTGAATTTTTTAGAATCGCCGCAGAGTATGCACAAGATGAAAATTCGTTGTTTATTGTTGCAATAGACGGAATCGATCATGCAGCAAGAGCAAATGTAAGCGAAAATACTTTTTTGTCAGCATTGCCGAATCCAGAATATCTTCCGGAAAACGTTAAAATAGTTATTGCGGGTCAGCCTAAGGAAGATTATAGAAATTATCCAGAATGGTTATTTAACAATGAAATGGGATACGTTAAGGAAATACATGTTCCATCTATACTTAAGTCCGATATTTATTCATTAGTAGAGAACAAATTTCCGGAGATGGATAATGTTTTTAAGAATCAGTTGACAAATGTTGTTTGTAGATATGCAGATGGAAACACACTGTCAGCAATTTTTGCAGTACATGAAGCGACACAATGTAATGATATTGTTGCTCTTGAACAGAGATTAACGGATAGAAAATTGAGTGGAAACATTCAAGAATACTATAAGGCAATTTGGGATTCTGCAAAAGCAAAATTTCAGATTCCATTTGTGGACTATAAAATGGCAGGAGTTTTTGCCTTTTTTAATGAACCGCTTAATGAATATAAATTACAGAAAATCTTTTCGGAGGAGGGTATTAGTATTTCAGTATGGCGTAATGTACTTAAATCTATGCGCCCGCTATTAGTTGAGACGAATGGTAATTATACAATTTTACATAATGATATTCGCGTGTATTTATCTAGGATTATTGGTCGAGACAATGATTGGATTGAGGAAGTATACTCATTTCTGGCTAGCTACTATATAAATTTGTCAGAAGAGGAAAAAGGATATTCCTACTACAATGATGTTCTTCGTTTTTTAATATATGCTAAAAGAGCTTCTGAGTTTAAGAATATTTTTACACCTGATTTTATTATTTCCTCCTTTGTTTATGGAATTGGAATTAATGAGATTTATTCAAGAGCAAACGATTTTTTAAATAGAACAATAGATGAGAATGTGATTGACTGGGAGCAAATGAAATGTTTAGCTTTTGGTTATTTGACCATCGATCAGATTGAGAAAAGTCAAAATGAGATTGAAGGCGCAAACTTCCGTACAACAAATCAATACATTCCCGTTAACTCATACGAATGTTATGTAAAACCATTAGCTAGTTGGAATAGTGAAATTATTACATCTGTTTTATCTTTAGCTTCCGATCTAATAGATAATAATCATGCAGATCGAGCTGAGGCATTGCTCTATAACTGGTTCTATGATGTGACACTAGAACAAATATATGATTGCGTAAAAGTTAATGATGGAAACGATGATGGTTGGTTGTCGCCAGAGTATAGAAATATTGGCAATTTAATTGGAAAAACGGCTTGCGCTACTCAAAGCACATTTTTGTTGAAAAATCTATCTGAATTATGTGAAAAAAGCCGTTCGTTTACAGGAGCTGTATGTGATAGTGCTATGAGATCTGCTTTCAAATATTTAGTGGGAAATGATTTATATTCCACACTAGCAGATATTGAATTGATACTATTAGATACATTAGTTGAAGAGATAAAACTGTTATTATCTTCAAATCGCATTAATGATTTAAGACAGACAGAGATAATCTTTAGAGAAAAACTTCAAAAAAAGCCCGCAGGTTTACTGATTTCGTTGTTTGTTCAGATAATAACCGATAATATTTGTTTCTCAGTAGAACAGCATAAATCTTTTCTTGAACAAATTAATACAATCGAGTTGCCCAATACAATGGTGGAAAACCTGATGTCTTATTATAGCATGTTAGCGGTAGTATCAGCATATTTGAGCGAATCAGCTTTATCCAGTGAAGTAGCAAATGAAATAGCTGAACGATATTTAGCTGATCATACTCATTATAAACGTAACTATTTTATACTTTATTTTAATGTATTATGTTACGGCGCAAAATGGTTTTACCAAAAGGAGAACGGGAAAACATCAATTGTGGACCTTTCTGGATTAAAAGTAATGTTGGAAAATCTCTTCCTTAAAGATTGGAATATTCAAGATAGAGATTTCGAGACCCCTCGTTTATTGCCTTACATTTTGCGCGCCGTGATTGTTTTGGCAACAAATGAAAATGATGATAAAACTAAAGAAGTTGTTTTTGATATATGTGAAAGGATTTTTGCCGATAATCCTGTAAATTCTTTTTTTGAAACAGGAATTTTCTTTTATAGGAATAATCCTAAAAGAATCCAAGAGTGGTATGATGACTGGTTGTCTGAAAACGGAAAATTATGGCAAGAGCCATTATACGATAGAAATGCCATTTTAAAACGATTTATTGATGCAAAAAAGATTTATGATCTCAATAATGATATCTACATGGAATTGGCTTTGACTAAATCTTCCTGGTCTGTTATTGGATATGTGTCCCATGAAGAATATTCTGGAGATTTTCTCTTGAACTGGTATAATGCTTTAGTTGATTTGGATGAGGCAAATATCCATCGATTTGCTCGTGAAATAAAAGATATTTCCGACAAAATAGAACTATTGGGTGATAATCGTATGAGACATCACATTGATAGTAAAATCTTTTCGGATGTTTTCTCTGAAGGAATTAAGGATATAATTAGTTTTTTGAAAAATGAGTACTATTTTTCTCAAGCAATGAAGTCGCCTTATTATCTCGTTGACGGATTAACTGGTTATTTGAGAAAGAATAATCCAAATCGAGAACAGCTGTTATTGATTTGGACTACTGGCATGGTTTTATTAGATTGGAGATTAGAGGACAACCATTCCTCAATCGCAGCCCTTCAAAAAGCTATAGAAATATGTGCATTGAGAAATGGTTATTGTGACATACATTCTGATTTATCTTTACTCGGACCAGCTTATATTAATCTTATGGGAGATCCAGTTAAGTACATAATTCCGGATAGATGGGTAGATAACACTTCATTTTCTGAAGAAACAACTTCTGTAGAATACTACGAGCAAATGATACATGAATATGTTCAGGACAAATCATATTCTTCTACTGCTATACTAGAAGCATGTGAATCATTGCATAATAAAGATGCGCTCAAAGAAAGTGTTGTTCTGGAAATTATGGAACATGAATTTTTCAAGGAGTCGTCAAGTATTGAGCGGAACAGTCTGCTAGAGTATTTAATTAGTTTCGGAAAAGCAGAAGAGACTGATGTTCTAATTAGGAAGTACTTGGGAATGCTTCTTCAGCGAGATCATTATTATTGTGCATTGGATGTTCCTGCACTGGTGCTTTGGAAAATGAAACAGCTTTCTCCAGAATATGGCATTAATGGAATGAAACAGATTCTCGATATGCATCGTAGTTGGAGAACTGCAGCAGGACATATAAAGGATGTAGAACTTACAAATGAAATAATTTTTACAAAACTAGTAGACTGGAATGAGAGCACTGACTTATATACTCTGTTTTTAGATATAGCATTGCTTCTAATAAAGTCTGAAGATGCAGATGCTGCGAGAACCGCACTTGCTGGAGTATTTGCAACTCTTCGAGTTGAGCCAGGTTATATTAATTTCATCGAAAAAATGTGGGATTCTTTTCATTATCGCGCAAAAGAATGGATATTGATGATTTATGAACTTCTATGGGATTATAGAGAAGATTTTCATGATAATATGCTTGCAACGGTGTACAAAGGGAACATAATAAAAAACTTAATAATGGACTGCCAATCTTACACAAAGTACCGCCCAAACGAGACTACGGGCGGTATTTTTGTATCATGGCGGAGAAAGGAGGAACTTCCCACGGGGGCTTGACTGAAAAGTTGAGCCTCTTTTTTCATGCCAAAAAACAGGAGGTAAATGCTTATGGCAGATGATAAAACCACAAAAACGCCGGAACAGCCGGTAACGGATAGCGGGCCGGGCAAGGAAACGCCTCCCGCTCCCCCAAAAGAGCCGGAGAAGGTTTCCGTTTCTCCGGAGCCGGAAAAAAAGACGGAACCAGAGGTAAAGACCCCGCAGGTTTCCGTCTATAACTTCGCTGAAATTATGAAGGAAAAGAAGGTCGAGGAACGGGCGGCAGCTCCCAGCGGGGAAAAGTCTGCCCCGGCAAAAACGGAAAAACCGGAAAAGCAGCCGGAGGCTCCGAAGAAAGCGGAGGAAAAACCCAAAGAGCCGGAACAGCCGAAGCGCCGGGGCCGTCCCCCGAAAGCAGATAAGGACAAGGCCGCAACCCCGAAGCCCGAAGCTCCCGCACAGAAACCGGAAAATGCGGTCAAAAAGGAACCGGAGAAAAAAACGGCGCCAACGGTACAGGCCGCTCCCGCTCCGAAGGAACCCGAAAAACCGAAGGATGCACCACGCCGGGGCAAGGAACAGATCGTCTATATCAAGCTGAACGAGCTTCACGCCTTCAAGAACCATCCCTTTGAGGTTCGGGATGATGAAGAAATGCGTGCTATGGTGTCCAGCGTCAAGGACAAGGGCGTGACCCAGCCCGCTATCGTCCGTCCCCGTGAGGATGGCGGCTATGAGATCGTGTCCGGCCACCGCCGCCAGAAGGCCAGCGAGCTTGCCGGATATGCGGATATGCCCTGTATTGTTCGCAATCTGACGGACGATGAAGCCATCACGCAGATGGTCGAGGACAATCTCAACCAGCGTGAAGAAATCCTCCCCAGTGAGCGGGCCAAAGCCTTGAAAATGCAGCTTGAGGCCATCAAGCACCAGGGCTCCCGCACTTCGGGCCAGATTGACCCGAAGGACGCAGGAAAACGCTCCAACGAAATTGTAGCCGAGCGCAATAAGATGGCGGTCAAGCAGGTGCAGCGGTATATCCGGCTCAATGAGCTGGTTCCCGACCTGATGAAGCTGATGGATGAAAAAAAGCTGGGCTTTACTACGGCGGTGGAGCTTTCCTATATCGGCAAGAAGAACCAGAACTATATCGCCGTCGCCATTGACAGCCAGCAGTCCTCGCCTTCACAGGCGCAGGCAAAGCGTATGCGTGAGCTGGACGAAAAGAAGCTGCTCAACGGGGATGTGATCGACGGCATTATGATGGAGGACAAAAAGGAGGTAGACAAAGTGATTTTGACAGGTGCGGAACTGAGCAAGTATTTCGGCAAGGAAACTACGCCGAGGGAAATGAAGGACCAGATCATCAAGCTGCTGGACGACTGGAAGGGTCAGCAGAAGGAACATGAAAAGCCGGAGAAGAAAACCGAACAGGAAAAGTAAGCCCAAACTTCGGGTCAGCATGGCCCGAGGATTGCGGGGCTC
>OKSF01000978.1_pt1 | contig 25366 bp, 16 predicted proteins | sample 1606061 | NCBI WGS metagenome assembly OKSF01 (sample SAMEA3541567, study PRJEB24748) | human gut metagenome | biome: human gut; feature: human-associated habitat; material: faeces | place: China | collected 2012 | reverse complement strand
ACTAAAGCCCAATTTATCTTGCCGAATCACGCCATCTATGCCACCATCACGCGATGCTCGAAAGCCTTGCCACGGTTCTCGCTTCCACGGTTGTCGAGGATGAAGAGCAGATAGCCCTTTTCTGCCATGTAGGTTTCCCAACCACGGCTAGAGTAGTTCCAGCGGGCATCTACGTTGTGGGCATGAGGACCACCATATACATATATAATGGTAGGATACTTCTTGTTTGGATCGAAGTTTACCGGCTTCACCATTCTCCAGTAGAGGTCTGTTTCGCCATCGGCAGCCTTGATGGTACCGCAGCTGTACTCCGGCACGTTGTAGCCCTTCCAAGGGTTCTCGGCTGTGAAGTAAGCGGTGCGCTTGCCGTTCTCGGTGTTTACGAGGGCAATCTTGCGAGGAACGGTAGGAGTAGAGTAATTGTCGAAGACATACTGTCCGTTCTCGCTCAAAGTGGCGCTGTGCCATCCCTTGCCGCAATCATCTACCAGCGTACGCTTGCCGGTTTTTGTATCTACGGCAAAGATGTTTCTCTGGATAGGCGATTTCTCGTTGGATGCGATGATGATACTCTTGCGCTTGCTGTTGAAGCCGAGTACTTCCATCACCTCCCATTTACCGGAAGTCAACTGCCGGATTGTAAGTGAAGAGTGAAGAGTGGAGAGTGAAGAATTCTCTTGCTTTTCTGATGAAGATTTTGCATTTGAATTCTTCGTTTTTCGTTCTTCGTTCTTCACTTCACAGAGATAGAGGTGGTTGTAGCCATCCTTGCGGCTCTGCATGATAAAGCTGTTGCTGTCCCAAGGCAGGAACTGGATTGGGTGACATGGTTCTACATATTTCTCATCGGTCTCGCGATAGAGTTCGCCTGTCTTCTCGCCGGTTTCTGCATTGTAGGCAGTCAGACGGCAGTCGTTCTGGTCGCGGTTCAGTTCGAACATATAGATGGTCTTGCTGTCCGGACTCCATGCGATGTTGGTGAAGTAGCGGTCGGTTGGATCGCCAGCCTTCAGATAGATGGTCTTGCCGGTCATGCAGTCGAACACGCCTACGGTTACCTTGTGTGATGTCTCGCCAGTCATCGGATACTTGTCTGGTGCAGGAGTAGCAATGCAACTCTGTGTTTCAGGATGATTGAAACCAATTTCCGGGATGTCGACCTGCGGATAGTCGGTTACCATACTCTGGTCCATGCGGTAGAAGGCGAGCAGTTCGCCGTTCGGACTCCAGAAGGTTCCCTTACTGATGCCGAACTCATCGCGGTGAACACTCTGTCCATAAACAATTTCGCGGCTTCCGTCCTTTGAGAGCTGGAAATCGTGAGATTTCTTTTCTTTTGTCAGGGCGTTGCTGGTTACATCGAAGGTACGCACATAGAGGTTGCTGCCCTTCAGATAGGCGAAGGCGTTCTGCTGGGCGTTCGCCTCCAGGAGGTTCTCGCCGTCAGCAAAATCCATCTCGCTCAGCAACTTATGCTTCTTGAAGTCTACGGTATATGTCTTGCTGCCGTTGCTTACCATCACGATGTTCTTGCCTGCAAAAGGGAAGAGAGCATTGTAGAGGGCTCTTACCTTGATGTCCTTGGTAGGAGCAATCCACTGGTTGATGTCATTAATGCCGAAGAGTTTGGTCTCCTTGCCTGTCGTCTTGTTGACGAGATAGCAGGCATCCACATCCTGGCGAACGAGCTCATTGCCCCACCAGGTGCACCAGCGGTTCTTAGCTACCATGTTACGATAGTTGTTGCCGCCGAAGTTCAGGTCTTCCAATGTAAAGGTTTTCTCGCCTTTCTGAGCAGGAACTACGCCCTGAGCCTGTAAGTCGGTTGCATTCATAGCCATCATGATCATAGCAGCAAAAGATAATTTATAAATTGAATTCTTCAGATTCATTATATTCTTTACTTTACTTTACTTTATCGGGTTTACCACCCATGCGTCGTGAAACATGACGTATGGGTAGTATGTCTCTTTAATCCTCGTCGTCGAAGTCAACGCTGAACTTCTTCTTGCCTCCGCGCTTGCCTCCGAAATCACGGCCACCACGCTTGTCGCCCTTGAAGCCACCACGCTTGTCGCCTTTCTCGAAACGCTTTCCTTCGCGCTTGCCACCGAAGTCACGGCCACCCTTGCGGTCGCCCTTGAAGCTACGGCTGCCACGCTTGTCATCGTCGTCATCATTGCGTCGACCGCCACCGATACGTGAACGACCGCCCTTATGGAACTCAGCACGCTTCTTCTCGAAGTCTTCCAGACGGTGAGTATGGAACTTGAAAGAACGGATATCGTCCTCCTCATTTTCAGTCTCCTCGCTAACACGCTTCTTGAATTCACGCTCCTTCTTGAAACGGTGCTTCTGAGCCATCTCGCTCTTCTCGCGCTCAGTCTTCACAATACCGCCTTCAGAACGGAAGTCCTTCATCTTGCCGTCGAACATCACATACTTGCGGAATTCGCACTCCAAGCTTCCGTTGAATACAGGAATCTTGATAGATGGTTTCAGACCAATCTGCTCGAAGCACTCCTCGCGGTAGCTCAATACCCAAGCCTCGTTGCCGGCAAAAGCCTTCTTGAAACGCTCACCTATCATCTTGTAGGTGTTCAGGAGGTTAGGGGTAGAGATGCGCTCACCGTATGGAGGGTTCATCACGATGATGCTCTTCTCGGCTGGCTGGGTGAAGTCCTTGAAATCAGCCTGTGAGATGGTGATGTCCTTGCTGAGACCGGCAGCACGAACGTTGAGGTTAGCTGTATTGACAGCCTTCATGTCAACATCGTAACCATAGATATGGTGCTCGAACTCGCGCTCCTGAGAGTCGTCGTTATAAATCATATCGAAGAGATCCTGGTCGAAATCGTTCCATTTCTCGAAGGCAAACTCCTTGCGGAATACACCTGGAGAGATGTTGCGGGCGATGAGGGCAGCTTCTATGGCGATGGTACCTGAACCACACATCGGGTCGATGAAATCGCATTCGCCCTTCCAGCCGGTCATCAGAATCATACCTGCAGCGAGAACCTCGTTCAGAGGAGCCTCTACCTGCTCCTGGCGGTAGCCACGGCGGTGCAGACTCTCACCACTCGAATCGAGACTCAAGGTGGCATTGTCTTCTGCAATGTGGATGTTGAGGCGGATATCCGGGTTAGATACGCTGATATTTGGACGTGTACCCTGCTTCTCGCGGAACCAGTCTACAATCGCATCCTTTACCTTGTAGGTTACGAAGCGTGAGTTGCGGAACTCCTCTGAGTAGACTACTGAGTCAACAGAGAAAGTCTTCTTCACGTCTAAGATGTCATCCCACTTGATCTTCTGGATCTGATCATACACCTCTTCAGCGCTTCTAGCCTTGAAGTGCTTGATAGGCTTTAAGATACGGATGGCTGTGTGCAACTGGAAGTTAGCACGATACATCATTTCCTTGTCGCCTGTGAAAGACACCATGCGGCGACCGATCTGTACATTATTGGCACCCAACTGGGTGAGCTCTTCAGCCAAGACAGGCTCGAGGCCCATGAAGGTCTTGGCAATGAGTTCAAATTCCTGTTCCATTATTGAATTCTATATCTAATAAACTTTGTTTTTCTTTTTTATATTTCTTTGTTTTCGGTTTCATATCCTTGGTAACCCATACGTTGGCTCCCACTACGCAGCCTTCTCCGATGGTGATGCGACCGAGGATGGTGGCATTGGCGTAGACGATGACATCATTTTCGAGGATAGGGTGGCGAGGGATTCCCTTGATAGGATTGCCGTCCTTATCGAGTGGGAAACTCTTGGCTCCGAGGGTAACACCCTGGTAGAGTTTCACATTGTCGCCGATGATGCAGGTAGCTCCAATTACCACACCCGTACCGTGGTCGATGGTGAAGTGCTTGCCGATGGTAGCCTCCGGGTTAATATCAATACCGGTTTCCGAATGAGCCAGTTCAGTCATCATTCTCGGAATGAGCGGCACTCCCAGTTCGTGCAGTACGTGGGCGATGCGGTAGTTGGTAATCGCCTTGATGACCGGGTAGCAGGAGATGATTTCTCCGTGGCTCATGGCAGCCGGGTCGCCCTCGTAGGCAGCCTCTACATCGGTAGCCAGAATCTTGCGCAGTCTCGGGAATTCCATGATTGCCTTGGCTGCAATCACGCCTGCCTTGGCACGCTGGTGCTGCAGTTCAGCCTGGGTTTCCGTTTCGCAGTCGTTGGCGAAGCAGAGACCGGCGAGAATCTGCTCTGACAGCATCTCATAGAGTTTCTCTACTCTTACTCCAATATGATATTTGATGGTTGAGATATTTACAGAAGAATTGCCGAAATATCCAGGAAAGAGGATAGAACGGGACAAACTGATGATTTCTTCGAGCGCCTTGCCCGAAGGAAGTGGATTCCCGTCTCGATGCTGATGGAAGAGACCCTTCAAAGATTCGGCGCTCGAAAGCTCCTCGATGGTCTCTGTCAGCTGATGAGTTAATGTATCTTTACTCATTTTCTTAATGTCTCAATAAAATTTGAGTGCAAAGATACGATTATTTTCTTGAATGACAAAGAAATAGCTACGGTTTTTTGTATTTTTTTTAGTGATTCTTTGGGGGATGAAAGAAGATGTGTGTCATAAGTAGTTTGCCTAGGGGATAGATAAGGCACGGATTACACGGATTACACGGATTTATGCCGCTCATGTAAATAAAGCAATTATAGCCTCATGAAAAATCCGTGTAATCCGTGCCTAAAAACTATGAAAAAGTTTATGCCACACCCTCTGTCTTATTTTGCGATGCTGTCCAGAAAGAGGAGCAGTCGGTTGGTGACGTTTACCTCTGAAACACCGGAATCGAAGTCGAGCGATACGAGGTTGAGCATTGGGAAACGGTCGTGGAGACGTTTCTCGATGCCCTTGGAAATCACGTGGTTAGCGATGCATCCGAAAGGCTGGAGCGAGATGATGTTGTTCACGCCATCACGGATGTAACCTACGATGTCGGCAGGCAGAAGCCAGCCTTCGCCAAACTGGGCTGCGAGCGAAACCAGTCCCTGTACGTCCTTCGCATCATCATAGATATTGGTGAACGGACGGAAGTAGTGGAACTTGCCGGCTGCCTTGTTTACCTGGCGCAATCTTCTGCCTATCAGCGCCTGATAAGTGCCCTTGATGATGAAATCGGGCACTTTGGTGCAACTCAGCCGCATGTGTTTCTGTATCTCTACATTCACAAATTCCTGCAGGAAGAAAGGGGCAAGCAGAGGCGGAACCACCTCAATGCCGCGGGATATGATGTTCTGCTCCAGGAACTGGTGGGCGAAAGGATTGAACTTCAGGAAGATTTCGCCTACGATTCCTACCTTCGGCAGTTCTCGGTCGATGGTCATCTGGTCGAATTCTTCGGCTGCCTGTTCCAGGAGTCGGATGAGTTCCTTGGCTGAATTGCGGGCGATAGGTCCGTCTATCAGCTGCATGTATTTATCGCGCAACTCTCTGGCAATGCCCGGTTTACGCTCTCTTACGATGCAGGCGTTGTACATCTCGTTGATTGCATCGCCATAGAAAATGGCGGTAACGATAATCTGACTGTATTTCAGCCAAGGCACATTGAAGCCGTCCTGCTCGTTGTAGTCTTGCTTGTCGTCTGTTGAGCCTGATGCTTCGCCTGTTGAGGCTGTTACACCGAGAGTGAGCAGCGGAATGTCCTGGAATCCATTGGAAATCATCGCACGCTTGATGAGACCGGCGTAGTTGGTTGCGCGACACTGACCGCCCGTCTGACTCATCACTACTGCCGTATTATTCAGGTCGTATCTGCCTGATTTCAAGGCTTTGATGATGTCGCCGACGATGAGGGTTGCCGGATAGCAGACTTCGTTGTTGGCAAACTTCAAGCCGAGTTCGGCGCTCACCTCATCGCTCATCGGAAGTACCTCTACATCATAGCCTATCAGTTTCAGGATAGGCGGAATGATAGGGGTGAGGTATTCGGTCATGAAAGGAGCGAGAATCTTGCGATGAATATCCTGCTTGGTGAATACCTTGGTCTGTTGTAAATGTTGAATGTTGAGTGTTGAATGTTGAATTTCTTCTGCTGTTGAATTTTTCACTCTTCGTTCTTCACTCTTCACTTCCTTTACTCCCTTCAGGCTTTCTATGAGCGAGCGGACACGGAGCTTCAGTGAGCCGATATTGCTCACATCATCTATCTTCAGCAGCGTGAACGGCTTGTTGTGGCGCTTCATGATGTCGCGAATCTCGTCCTGGATAAAACTGTCAGGACCGCAGCCGAAGCTGGTCATCTGGACGAAATGAACCTCATCGCCCTGTTCGGCTGCCCATTGCGCTGCCTTCAGAATGCGGTTCATATACGCCCATTGCTTCACGAGATAAGTCTCTGGCTGACAGTTGTATGCTTCGTTGTTGTCTTGGCTGGCTAATGCTGCCTCATTTCTTTCTGCCGCCAGGTTCTCCAGATTGAAGTCTTTGAAATCTGCAAAGAGATTACCCCGGGCGATGTCTTCGCTGATGACGTTGACTCCCAGATTGGCAATCATCTCGCTCAGCTTGTGCTGAATCAGCGGGTCAGTATGATAAGGACGGCCGGCCAGCAGAATCGTAAGTCCCTTGTTCGGCTTCAGAATCTCCCAGCCCTGTTTCTTAATCTCAGCTGCATATACTGCCTGAGCATAGAGGGCCTCTCTCAGCGCTTTACGGGCAGTCTTCTTGCTTACTCCCAGTTGCTTGAGATAATCGGTAATCTGTTTTTCCAGCGCCTTAGGCTGGGCAAAGTTGATGACGGGCGTATCGATTGGTTTCTTCAGATTGATGACCGACTTGATGACATCGCTGTAGCCCGAAACGACTGGACAGTTGAAGCTGTTCAGCGTATTCTTCGGGTCGTCATTATGCTCATAAACCACGTATGGCATGAGGATGCGGTCAACCTTCGGGTTCTCGTTGAGTTCCTTCAGATGACTGTGAGCCAGTTTAGCCGGGAAGCAGATATTGTCGCTCATCACCGTATTCAAGGCTCCTTCATACTGGCTGAAAGTGGAATCGGAAGAGAGAATCACGCCCAATCCGGCAGCCCGGAGCAGCGCATTCCAGAACGGATATTCCTCGTACATGTTGAGGATGCGAGGAATGCCTACTTTGACGTTGTGTTTTACAACGTCAAGTGGGTTAACTGCCTCTCTATCAAACAGTAAGCTGTATTTGTATTCGTAAATATTTTTGCCTTTTATCCCGTTTGCTCCCTTGTTGTTGAACACACGCTCGCACTTGTTTCCGGAGTAGAATCGGTTGCCGCCGGCAAAGGTATAGCGGGAAACATAACAATGGTTTTCGCAGCCTTTGCATTGCAGCTGTTTGGTTTCATAATGAGCCAGATTCTGCAGCTCATCGATGGTTCTTGATGAGGCAGGGTGCGTATCTTCTGCAGAAGTGCGATGTTTATAATCTGCCGCCGCATGAAGGGCACAGCCGTAGGCGCCCATCAGTTCAGGCATGTTGCTTCGTGCCACTTCGGTATGGGTGAGCAACTCAAATGCTCTTACCACCGCATCGTTTCTCATCGTACCACCCTGTACAACGATTTTGCCTCCAAGGTTCTCATTGCCATGGAGTTTCAATACCTTATAAAGACAGTTCTTGATGACCGAATAAGAGATTCCGGCAGAAATATCAGCTACAGATGCGCCCTCTCTGAGCACCTGCTTCACCTTTGAGTTCATGAAGACGGTGCAGCGGGTTCCCAGGTCGCAGGGAGCCTTCGACTGGCAGGCGAGTTGGGCAAAATCGCCTACAGAATAACCCATGTTGTTGGCAAAGGTCTGGATGAATGTTCCGCAGCCCGAACTGCACGCCTCGTTGAGTTCCATGCGCACCACAGCCCCTTTCTCAACGAAGATAGCCTTCATGTCCTGTCCGCCGATGTCCAGGATAAAACTCACGTCAGGCATGAGTGAGGCAGCAGCTCTTTCGTGCGCCATTGTTTCGATGATGCCGCTGTCGAGGCCGAAAGCCGCCTTGATGAGTTCTTCGCCGTAACCTGTAGAGCAGGAACCTACGATTTCCAGTTCAGCGCCTCGCAATGCAGCTTCCTGCTTCAGGGTGTTCAGTCCATCCGCTACCGCCTTGATCGGATTTCCCAGGTTCAGGCGGTAATTGGTAAAGACAATATCTCCCGTAGGCGTCTCCGTATTCACCCTTACCGCAACAATCTTCGTCGTAGTAGAGCCCGAGTCAATACCAATCACAACCTGCTGTTTTCCTTTATTCAGCGGTTTGGTTTCCGTAGCGAATTTCGCCTTGGATTTGAGCCATTCCTGGTGCTCTTTCTCATTCTTGAACAGGGGCAGCAGACTGCTGGTCCATTCCGTTTGTATTTCTTTCTTCATCCGACTTCTGAGAACAGATACTGAGGCTGCAGAATCTGCCGATTTAGCCCGGTAAGCACAGCCCAGAGCCGGAATGAGATTGCTGTTTCCGGATACGATGAAATCGTTTGGAGAGAGATGGAGATAATCGCAGAAAGCCTTGCGGAGAGCCGGAAGAAAGGTAAGCGGACCGCCGCAGAGCAGGATAGGAGCCTCGAAACTGATGCCGTGAGAAAGCGTTACCACCGTCTGTACGGCGATGGAATGGAAGATGCTGGCTGCAATATCGGCTTCGGGCAGATTGCGCGCCATCAGGTTCTGGATGTCGGTCTTAGCGAATACGCCGCAGCGGGCAGCCATCGGATAAACGTGCTCTGCCTTCATCGCCAACTCGCTCATCTTCTGGTTCTCTACGCCCATCAGCACACTCATCTGGTCGATGAAAGCGCCCGTTCCGCCGGCACAGTTGCCGTTCATGCGCAGTTCCATATTTCCGTTTTTCTTGAAGAAGATAACCTTCGCGTCCTCGCCACCGATATCGATGAGTGCTTTCGCCTCAGGATGGGCAGTACGGGCATAGACCGATGCAGCCACCACCTCCTGTACAAACTCCGCCTGGAGCTGTTCGGCAGTAGCCATTCCTACGCTTCCCGTTACGCAGATTCTTGCCTCTGCATCGCCCACAAGGGCTAAAATCTCATCGAAATATTGTGACACAAGTTCGTTGACACGAGCGTTGTGGCGTTCGTATTTTGAGTAAATTACCCGATTATCGCTGTCGATAATGGCTATTTTGGCTGTCGTAGAGCCAACGTCCAATCCTATGTAATAAGTCTTCTTCATTTCTCTTATCTCAAGTATTTTCTTTTATTCTAGTGTTTTTCCCCGAGTTCCATCTGCTCTCTTCTCATATCCCTGAAAGCGCTCCAGGCTATCGGAACCGCAACGGCAAACGAGCAGCAATCTGCCCACATCTGACACATCTCCACGCCCAGCAGTCCGAAGAAATAGGGCAGGATGAAGATGAGCGGAATGAAGAAAAGTCCGCTGCGTGCTGCCGCTACGATGTTGGCTCTCACCGGTTTGCGGATGGTCTGCATCAGCATGTTGGTGAGCACGATGCTGGCTATGAGCGGAAAACTGAGCACCTGCCATCTCAAAGCTGCCGAACCTACGGCTACAACTGCCGCATCATCGCGGAAGATACTGATGATGGAAGTTGAGAAGATGAAGCCGAGAATGGCACAGACGCTGAGGAAAACCGTGCCGCATTTGATGCAGAAAAAGAAGGCTTCCTTTACGCGCCCATAGAGTTTGGCGCCGTAGCAGAATCCGCAGAGCGGCTGGAATCCCTGTCCCAGACCGATGACCATCGCATAGGTGAAGAAGGAGATGCGGGTAACGATGCTCATGCCCGCAATGGCTGCATCGCCAAACGCACCTGCTGCCACATTGAGCATCAGCGTAGCTATACTTCCCAGTCCCTGTCTTGACAGCGAAGGGGTTCCGCCGAAGATAATCTCCTTGGCAAAGGCGCGGGTAGGGGTGAAATTGCTGAGACGGATGCGGATGTTCTCGCCTTTATGCGTCATCCTGAAGAGCATGGCGCAGCCGAAACACTGGCTGATGAGGGTGGCTACGGCGGCTCCGGTAATGCCCAGCTGGAAGTAGAGAATGAACAGAGGAGCCAGAATCAGATTGAGCAGCACACCCGACATGATGCCTTTCATCGCATACATCGTATTGCCCTGGAAGCGCATCAGGTTATTCAGCGTAAGCGAGGTGGTCATAAAGGGAGCACCCAGCAGGATTATGCCCAGATAGCGCTCTGTATAAGGAAGAATGGTGGGCGTAGAACCCATCAGAAGACAGAGCGGTGTGAGGAACACATGACCCAGAATGGCGATGAGGAGACCGGTAAGAAAACTCAGCACAAAGCCCGTGGTTGCCATCTTCTGTGCCTCTTCCGTATGCTTGGCGCCCAACTGTCGCGAAACATAATTGCCTGCTCCGTGACCGAAGAAGAAACCTATTGCCTGAATCACAGCCATTGCTGCAAAGGAAACGCCTACCGCTGCCACACTCTGCGTGTTGATGCTGCCCACGAAATAAGTGTCGGCGAGATTGTACATGCTCGTCGACAGCATACTGATAATCGTTGGTATGGCCATCGTAAAAATCACATGATGCACAGGGGCATGTGTGAGGAACGTATAGTTGTCTCTTTTCTCTTTCTTCATAACTTTATGATGCTCTTTTGGGGCATTTCAACCTGCAAAGGTACATAAATATCCACAAAGTTGGACAATTATGAACAAACTTTTATAAATTTATAAGAAAAGAGTTGCATTATTCATAAATTTATTGTATTTTTGCACTGCAATTGAATATATATACATAAAACAATATACTAATGAATGATGAGATAAGAATCATACCGATAACGACTAAAAAAGGGCTGAAAACCTTCATTCAGTTTCATTATGATCTCTACAGAGGCCATAAGTTTGCCATTCCTTTTTTGCGTTTCGACGAGATGAATACGCTGGACCCGAAGAAGAATCCTGCCTTCGAATTCTGCGAGGCTCAATACTTCCTGGCGGTTGACAGCGAGGCTCGTATCGTAGGTAGAATTGCTGCCATTATCAACCATCGTGCCAACGCACATTGGAACAAGAAGCAGGTTCGCTTCGGCTGGTTCGATTTCGTGGATAATGTTGCGGTTTCCTGTGCCTTGTTGCGTGCGGTAGAAAACTGGGGCAAGAGCAGGGGAATGAACGAATGCGTAGGTCCGCTCGGATTTACGGATATGGACCGTGAAGGCTTGCTCATCGAGGGCTTCGACCGGAAGTCTACGATGTATATCAATTACAATTATCCTTATTATAAGACGCATCTGGAGAGTTATCCGCTCTATGAGAAGGATAATGACTGGCTGGAGTACCGCATCAGGGTTCCGAAGGAGACGCCGGCTAAGTTTGCCAAGACTGCCCAGATGATAGAGAGCCGATATAATCTGCATGTTCATAAGTTCACCCGCCGGGAACTGACCTCGGGAGGAATGGGCAGGAAGGTGTTCGAAATCGTGAACGAGACTTACAAGAATCTCTATGATTTCCAGCAGCTTACGGAGAAGCAGATAGATGAATATGTAAACTCTTATATCAAGAAGGCTGACTTGAACCTGGTAACGGGTGTGGTGGATGGCAACGCTGGTAACAAACTGGTAGCCTTTGGTGTTTCTTTCCCTTCGTTTACCGATGCGCTGCGCGAGATAGGCAATGGCAAGCTTTTCCCTACGGGTTGGCTGAAGGTGCTGAAGGTTCTGAAGTGGCACAAGACGGATACGGTAGATTTGCTCTTGATTGGTGTTCTTCCGGAATATCGCAAAAAGGGAGCCAACGCGCTTATTTTTGCCGATCTGATAGAGCAGTATCGCCGTTATGGCTTTAAATGGGCTGAGGCAATGCCGCAGATGGAGACCAATACCGGTGTTCAGAGCCAGTGGCAGTATCTGGAGAGCGAACAGCATCGCCGTCATCGCTGCTATAAGAAGAAGATTTAAAAGTCTCTGTTTTGAGCCGTTTAGGCGTAAAAAAGATAGAAAATGGGCTAAAAAGTTAAGAATCCTAACTCGCTCTAATTTGGACTTTGATTGAAAATCAAGAAGTTGGGCGTTTGCCTATATTATATAGGTAACAATATGGAAACGAGCGGACTTCTGCTCGTTTCTGTATTTTGCAATATGCAAAGAACGCCTTAATTCGGGGACAAAGATACGACAATTTTCTAAATATCCCATAATTCGCTAGGAGAAATTTATGGAATTTAGAACTTTTTTTGTAAAATCTGATGCTTAGCAACACAATATGCATCCAAAAACAAACAGCTGTATTCGGACATAGCTTATCCGAAAACCTGCTGCCATAACGTTTTATTGCTGACGATGATTCTCACATCAGCTTTCATATACTTTTGCAGTATAGGAGTATTTTGCCCCTGTGTGCTCATTGTGGCTATTGCCATAAAATAGTTGCCATCTTCCCTATGTATGAGCTTGACTTTATGGCTTACAATGTTGCAGTTATAAGATGTATTGTCGTTGCCCTCAAAAGAAACATGAGCCGTCCTTGGCTCATCGAAAAGATACAAATACTTGTATGGTACAAACACCTGCATCGTTCTTTGATTGACGACCTCACCATTAGCCTCTATGGATATAGGATAAGGTATCTTGTAGAAAGCAACTGCGAGGGCGAGGACTATTATCGTAATGACAACCGTTCCCAAGCTGACGAGGCGAGGAGGAACCTTGCCTATCACGTTCCTCACCTTCTCGCTTCTCAACTCGATATTATCTGATTCTTTTTGTTCCATATCAAACGCTTTTTAGTTTCCCAATTCCAACTGATTCTTCACAAGATTATAGTATGCCCCTCGCTTGGCGGTCAAAGACTCATGGTTGCCTATCTCAACCACCTTTCCTTGGTCTATGACCACGATTTGGTCGGCATTCTTCACAGTGCTTAGGCGATGAGCCACAATCACAACCGTCTTTCCTTTGTAGAACTTATCCAAGTTCTCTACGATGCTTCTCTCATTGTTGGCATCGAGCGAGTTGGTCGCCTCGTCAAGGAAGATGTAGTCGGGATTCTTATACACCGCCCTTGCTATCAAGATGCGTTGTTTCTGTCCCTGGCTCAGTCCCACGCCATCACGCCCAATCTTGGTGTTGAACTTCAGAGGCAAAACCATCACGTAATCCTTGATGCAAGCTATTTCGGCTGCTTTTAGCAACCGTTCCTTGTCTATGTCACCATCATCAACAGCAATGTTTCGTGCGATACTCTCCGAGAAGATGACACCTTCCTGCATCACAACGCCACATTGTCTGCGCCACCATTTCTTGTTGAGCTTGTTGATGTCAGTATTGCCTATGTTGATTTGTCCCTCCAAGACGGGATAATAACCAAGCATCAAACGGATGAGGGTGGTCTTTCCACTGCCAGATGCGCCAACGATGGCTGTTACCTTACCTTGCGGAATGTGAATGCTCACATCATCTATGGTCTTGCGCAAAGCATGTGGGTCGTACTTGAACATGATGTTCTTGATGTCAATGCCCTCATTCTTATCTTCAATAGAAGTTAGCAAGCCTTCCTTTCCATTCTCATCATCCATCTGGTGAATCTCGTTGATTCGCTCCAAGCTAATCTTCACATCTTGCAGAGAATAGAAGAAGTTCATCAGTTGCTCTACAGGTGAGTTGAGCTGTCCGATGATGTATTGCACGGCAAGCATCATACCGAGTGTCATTTGCCCATGAATCACGGCGGTTGCAGCGACTACCGTAATGATGATGTTCTTCACCTCGTTAATAAAGATGCTTCCTGCCTCCTGTGTCTGTTGGAGTTTGAGTGATTTCATCTGCACTCCAAACAAGTCTGCTTGCGTGTTCTCCCATTCCCACCGTCTACGCTGCTCACAATCCTGCAACTTGCTCTCCTGTATGGTTGTTATAAACTCATAAGTCTTGTTGTTGTTGATGGCTTGTTGCTCAAACAATTCGTAATCAAGCAACTTCCTTCGCTTCAAGAACAAAGTCATCCATGCACCATAGAGGATGCTTCCCAACAAGAAGATAGCAAACACCAACTTATTGTAGAAGAACAACACCACCGAGAACACCACGAAAGTAAGCATGGCAAAGGTGATGTTGAGCGTCTGCTGTGTAAGGAAGTTGTTCACACGACTATGGTCATTCATTCTCTGCATCAAATCCCCCATGAGTTTCGTATCAAAGAAAGACATCGGTAGCTTCAAGAGCTTGATAAAAAAGTCGCTTACTAAAGAGATGTTGATACGTAAGGAAATGTGGAGTAACAACCACCTACGGATAAAGTCGATTGCCGTTCTACTGATGGTTAGCATCAATTGTCCCAACAGGATAAGCCAAACAAAGCCGATGTCTTGATTTTTAATACCAACGTCCACGATTGATTGTGTAAGGAATGGAAGGACAAGCTGCGAAAGACTTCCGACTATCAAGCCCAAGATGACTTGTCCGAAATACTTGCGGTATTTCTTCACATACCCAAAAAGAAAGTGAAAAGATCTCTTCCCGCTGATTTTCTTTTTGTCTTCCATCTGATGGGTAAAAAAAGTGGGAGTAGTTTCCAAAAACATAGCTATGCCTTTGTCCTGTCCATTAGAGTTTGTACTAATCCAATGTTTTTTGAACTCTTCAAGACTATAAGTCACCAATCCTTTTCCTGGGTCGGCAATGTAGAACTTATTCTCATTTTTTACTCTATATAAGACTACAAAATGATTTTGATTCCAATGAAGGATACTTGGTAGAGAAACCTCTGTTAAAGTTTTAACTGTACACTTAACATTTACTACATGAAAGCCCAAACTTGTAGCAGTTTCGCTGATTCCAAGCATAGAAACTCCTTCCGTTGTAGCAAAACATATTTTTGACAAGGAATCAAGGGAATATTCTTTGCCATAATAGTTACATATCATTTGTAAACATGCTATGCCACATTGCATACTATCATGTTGTCGTTCTACCTTAAAATTATTCATCAAATTTTATATTCTTACTATGTCTATGAAAAAACTAAAATATTACTGTAAACAAGTGAGCGAAATACCCTATCTACATCTTTCTCATATAGTTTTTTGCTTATGCCTTCACCTTGTTGCTTTACCTCTAAGCAGTTTTTAATTTCTTTAAAGGTTGCATTTTTTACATTTTGCAAATACCATATAATTTGCATTTTGACACCTGCTAATAAGAGCTTTTGGGGCTGTCCCAATGTTGCATCTGGTGTTATGACAACAGCGAGGTCTTTTATATTCGTCACTTTTCTTAAAATATTATCATCTAGATGGAGTACATTACGAATTATATCTTCATGTGAAATACTTATGATTTTACACTTTGGATTAATCATTACCTTTTTCTCCAAAAGAGAAATATTGCTCCATAATAAGTCTCTGCATTTACTTTGTTCCTGAAATATTTCAAGTATATCCTTTGATAATTTTATATTAATCTCATCATAAGCGGTTGATATTTCATGTACTTTAGACTCATTGTTATTTTCCTTTGCTAATTGTTGCATAGACTTACTCTTCTCTAAGAAAATTCCAAGCTCTGGAAAATTTATCAATGGTGAGATATTGTGTTCATAACAGTATTTTGTAATATGATTACTTACTGTCGGATTTATGTAATGCAAGTATTGCGAAACAAACACATATGATTTGAACTGTCGTTTAATTCCTGCAAGCATATGCATGTAACCTGTCTTTGGAGAACATGAAAAATCCATAGGAAGCCAATCGAATTTTGTACTAAGTTTGTCGCCAACAGTGCAGAGACCTATTTCTTTCCTATGTTTTTGGGAAAGAATGTACAAGAACAACTGCTCATAGATAGAATTGACAAATCCGTCATTGATTTTTCGCAATGTATCAACATTGGCATGTATAAATTTCTTTATAAGCTCAACATACTCTTGGATGAAAGAAATGTCTTGTCCTCCTAAAACTCCTGCGTTTATAACTCTAAGAATAGAACTAGACTCTGCAATGTCTTTTATCCATAAAGGAAATTCACAACCATAGCTCAACATTTTTTCAAATGTTCTTTTGTTATAATATTGGTCGTCGTACTCTATATTTTGTCCTATGACATCAGACTTCTCTATTTGTGTTGAGAGTCTATCGAACATAAACCAATCGCAATCAACATGCAAAAAGGGAGTTTTTTGTTGAGAATATGTATATATCTTAGGCAAAGCCCAAAGGTTACAACCTTTGTACTCTTGCATAAAATCTGGAATCACAACAATCTCATCATAAGGAATTTTCAATTCGCTTACAATCTCTTTTACACTACCGTTGCAATATAAGGTGACGCTTCCGTAATGTTTTTTGAGAAGAAGGCAGCTGACAGCCATGCTTTTCCAATTCATGTCAGCAGTAAGAAAACCTGCAGTATCATAAATCGGATTTTTGTTATCAGCATAACTATAATATGTCTGGACTATTTTCATTTTTTTTCAATATTTATAATTCCGTCAAAAACGCATTGTCTTATAAAAGTGTTTAAATCAGAATCTATTTCTAATGCTTTACCATATGCTTGAAGCAGAAGTAAGTTTGCATTTTCTTCTCTAAGAAGTTCTTTAAGAAATTGCACTTTCTTATAAGACCAAACAAACTCATCTACTTTGTTCAATATAGGGTTGTAAACCCATAGAATGCACTTGGATGCTTTATGATGCTTAGACTTAAATACAAGCAAATCAAGCAGGGATTCTTTGCATTCAATAAATTTTAAAGTATGAGACAATTCCATTTCTATTTTATGCTCATCAGATATTAACGAATTTTGAAGCATTTTTACCATTTGTATTTGGTGCTGCTGTATCTTGATAAGCTCTTTTCTGTTTTTTAGAAAACTATTTTTGTAGTTTTCCTTTAAAGTTTCGTATGCATTTAATTCCTCAGATTCCAACTTTGTCAAGTTTGTTAAACTTTTAAGTTTTTCCAATCTTAAAGATTTCTTTGATACCAAGTCACTACTAAATATTGGGCAATCTATTCCTATCTCGGCACAAGCTGTAAGAATTTGCTTGTATTCCTTAGGGAAATCATTTAACATATTATAAACAATAAACCTATTGCAACGAATATTATCTTTGTATTCCATAACATGCATATATTTCAAAGGTGTGCCAGAAACAGTTTGTGTCGGAACAGTAGCATCTTGCATGTCAAAATCTGTAATTACTTTTTTATAGTATGTACACACCTCTTTATGCTCAAAAGTGGTCATTCCATAATATAACCACTGTTCAAAAACTACATTGTATAAAAATTTGCGAGAAGCTTTGTCTAAATTACCTTTATTCTTTGAAACAAAATTTATTATATTATTAATATATCGCTGCAAGAACAATAGGTCATTTCCACCAATAATCCCTGCATTAAATGAGGAAATATATTTGTCCCCAATACAATGTTGCATTATGTACTGTGGCAGTTGGATATTATCCTTTTTTATTTCATTGAATACTTCTCTATAAAAGTTAGAGTCTCTTTCTTTATGTTGAGCCACCAATGGAGCTTTCAATAAAGCTTCAGGTATTGGAGTCCACATAAAAATATCGGAATCTATATGTATAAATGGCTCTTTTTGTCTTTGATAAGTTAAAATCTTGGGCCAACAATAAAACCATTCATTGTAATCACCGTTGTAATCACAAATATAATATTTGTCATATGGCAACTTAAACAAATCCTTCAAGATGTGAACAATTGTTTCATTACCATAAAACAACAAGCGTAATGTAGGGTTATTACGCTTGAGAAGTAAACAACTATATGCAATTGATAACCAAAATACAAATGAAGATAAGTAGCCCCCTCTATAATTTAAATTTTGGGGTGTTATACGTTTGTTGAAAAATGATTGAATAATATTCATCTTTTTATTTCTTTATTTTTGCTAGATAATCCAAATATATCCTATCTTCAATATTGTATATGAAAGAAGGACATCGTGGTTCTTTTTCCAATAAGCCAAGTGGACATAGACCTCCGCAAAGAGGGTAAAACTTACAGTTGTTGCAAGGATGTACTCGTTTTTCAAGTAACATTTGAGGAACATCATGCAAACAGCTACGTTTATTCGGAACTATTATTTTTTGTTCTACATTTCCCAAAACAAAACCTTTGGACTTATAATACTCGGAATAAGAGGTTTCTGAACAATCCAGAATATTTCCATCAGCATCATACATTTCTGCATCATTGTCTGTTCCTATACATTGGTAAGGAGCAACTCTTTTCGGAAGAATTGTAACCTTGAAATTATGATTTATCATATAGTCTATATGTTTTGAAGACAACTTTCCTAACAATTTATGTCCTAGCATACTACCTGCTCCATTATTAGACCATGAGACAACAGGGGTTGTATAGAAAATAATCTTATCCTGCATATTATGCTTATATAGCATTTCCAACAAAGGCATAACCCCTTCAATATTTCTTTCATCTACATTGCATCTAATGCTAATCACACATGTATTTTTATCATAGAAAGGGGATTGAGTGATTGCCTTTAAATTGTTGAAGATGATATCGAAAGAACCAATTCCGCTTGTCGTTACTCTTCTTTTGTCATGAAATTCCTTGCTACCATCAAGAGTAATTTCTATACGATACACATTGAATTCTTCCTTCAGCATTTTGTATATAGAAGGAGACAATGCGTAACCATTAGTTGTTATATGTCCTGTATATTTTAGGTTACGACTAATTGCAATATCTTTCAATTGTTCATTTAACTTTTTCATCTTGGAAAAAGCCATCAATGGCTCACCACCAAACCATCCTATCTCTAACGACTTTGTATCTTTTAGGGATATTTTTTGCTTGATGCGACAAACTATTTGCTCTATCAAGCTATCCGTTAAAAACTTGCGAGAATGAGCTTGTCCGCAATAGTCGCAAGCAAGTTGACAAGCGGCTGTTGGCTGGATTGACACATACAATCGATCAGTGGATTTTTTTGATAATCGCACTTTATTTTCCTTGTTGATTTCATCCAATTCATCTTCTGTGCTTGGAACTAGAACTTTCTCTGATATTAAAATTTCCAATACTTTTGGCTGAAGAGTGGTAAATTTTCCATTCTCAACTATAGAAAAAACTTTTTTAGAGACTAAAATATTTTTGCCTGTTCGTCCAGAAAACAGTAAACAAATTTCCTGACCACTAGAAGTGCGTTTAGAAACTGCAAAAGTGTATTTTGATAATATGTAATTCATTTCTATTCGTTTGTAAAAAACGAGAGTTGACTTTTTATGTCACAAGGCACAAAAGGCCAACTCTCAAAAACATACTAATGTACCATTTTAGGCACAATTGCCAAATGAACAGTTGTTGTAACTGCCACAGACAAACTTGCCGCCATAAATGTCATCAGCACGTTCATCCTCAAGGACAATGCACTCGTCCTCTAATCCACGAAGCCCCATTTTTTCTGAGAGCTTCAACAAATCGTTGTTTGTTTCCATAATGTATAAAAATTAAATCATACTCCTACTCTTTTAAAGATTTTCGGATACCTCTTTTAATTTTTAGAAACGACTCAATTCTTCATTGCCAGCACCCTTACCTTTATATCGGTTTCTTGTTGTATTGAAGTTATATTGCAATGTCAAGAGCAAGGCACGGCTATCAGTCGTCATGTTTTGCCAAAGTGTAACATCCTTGTTGTAGAATGTTACATTACGGTAGCTCTTGTTGAAGATGTCATTGGCTTCAAGCGACACGGAAAAATGGTCTTTCCCAAAAGCCTTGTAAAGTTTGGCATTCAGGTATGAGGAAGAACTGAACTTCATGTTGTCCTTGTTGCCACGACTGTTCCATTCCATATCGATATTCATCCAAATGTCGCCAGGCAGATGGATGGCATTCTGGAACTGCACGATTCCCAAAGGATTGCTGAAGGATTTGCGTTCACCCATATATTCGCCAGTGAACCACTGTTTGATGATGCCTGCATTCACTTTAGGTTCCCAACTGCCAACCTTAAATTGTGCGCCAACAAATGCTTGTAGTTCATCTATCTTTGGAGTATTCTCCATGGTCAGCAACTTTACCTCTCCATCCTCGCCATAAGATTTCGTAGTCTGGATAAAGGCATCCTTCCTATGTTCGTATGAAACCTTTGCAAAGAATTGCTTCCATGCACCCATCAACTCCACAGAATGAATCTTCATAGGAGATAGGTAAGGATTTCCACTTTCCAAGGTCAAGCGATTGACATAGCTGACTGTTCCGTCAAGGTCATCGTATGATGGACGTTGAGTCTTGCTTGTGTAGCTCAATGATAATTGCGTTTTTCCAATCTCTGTAGAAATAGCCAAAGAAGGGAACACGTTGTTGTAAGTCTTGCTTTGGTCTTCTTTGAGTTGTCCATTTTCTGTGTATTTGAAGTTGACATGCTCGTAACGAAGTCCTGCCTCTACAGCAACCTTTCCGTATTGCTGACCTATGGAGAGGAAACCTGCCATGTTCTTCTCATTGCTCTTGGTGTTGCTATTTCCAATAGTCGCCATGTTGGTGTTGAAATCATTCAAAGTCTGTGAGGCGGTGTATTCATTTCCAACCTCTATTTGTCCTTTCCACAAGGGATAGCTCAACACCAGTTTCTCGGCAAACATTCGTGAGTGTCCGATACCATTGGATGTAACCGAATTGTTCTCATTGTTTATGTTTTTCTCCGACAGATTGGAAGTCTTGCGCTTTTTCCTCCACATGTAATCCATGTTGAAGTCAACGCCAAGTTTTCCCACTTCTCCATTGTAATAGATGTTGGCATGATGCTTTGGAACGGCATGTGTCCTGTTGAGTCCTATTGTGGAAACCTCGTCTTTCAGTGTTCCATCGTCATACGAAATGGACTTATAATCAGGATATTCCTTTTGCAATCCAGCTCCATTCACATAATAAGCACCGATGGAATGATGTTCGTTGAGCATCCATGACAATCCAAACTTGCCGAAGAACTCATTGTTTCGCATACGACCGATGCTTTCTATGTTTTGAAGCCAATTGGTAGAAGCTTTCGTTTCCATATTTGTGACTCCATAACTATAGAATTGGCCGGTATAATAATTAAGATTGGTGAATACCTCCAAACCACCTTTGCGATATTTCAAGTTTGCTTGTTCCATGCTTGAAAAATAGTGTCGGAAACCATTTTGGGCACGAAGGGTTCCACCAAAGCCTTCGCCTCGCGATGGCTTGGTACGAATGCGGATGACTGACTTTACGGAAGCATCATACTTTGCACCAGGATTGGTGATAATTTCCACATTCTTGATGTCTTGTGAGTTGAGTTGTGCTAGTTCATTCTTGTCTTGTACGACATGCCCATTGATATAGATGAGTGGCACACCCTTGCCAAACACTTCGAAGTTGCCATCTCTTCCTGTGACCATTGGCACTTGGCGCAATACGTCATTTGCCGTGCCTGCATGAGACAGTTGAGAATTAACTACAGTAGTAACCAAGGCATTGCCCTTGATGGCAATAACAGGGCGTGATGATTTCACCACAACTTCACCGAGCATCTTGCTGTCCTCTTCCATCTTGATGACACCCACATTTTCACCCTCGCAATCCTTGCAGATGGTTTTGTAGCCCACGGATGTTACCTTGATGATTCCGCCATTGCAGACGGAGTCTATTGAGAAGCTACCATCCTCTCCACTCACCGCTCCCTTGACGAACGCGGAGTCTTGCCGATTTAGGAGCACCACATTGGCGAAAGCCAAAGGCTCACCCTTGGTGTCCACTACTTTTCCCATGATATTCTGTGCCATCGTCGAGGTCATTACAGATAGGCACAAGGCCGTTGTTAAAATCCCCTTATTATTCATTGTATAATTATTTTTTTTATTGCTTAATCTATTATATTCTTATCAATCCTCAGTATATAAGGAATCATGACGTTGCAAAGGTACTATATAAAAATCACAGCGTATTTGCGGAAATATTAAAATTGTGTTACATAAAGAAAAAGTCCTTTATTTGGCTTTTCAAGGCATATTCTTACCTTCAATTTCAAGTAATTTGCAATTGGTAAGACTATCCTTGTATGTTGCCATTTCTATCATTTTATAATGGTGGCGAACAGAATCCTCGTAAGCAGCAACACGATTCCTCACATTATTTATAACATTTTCGTCTCGACATATAGAGAAGTACTTTTCAATGTAGTGAATGTTTGGGTCATCAGTAGAAAGCACCATCTTCAATGCCCTATATTTCAAGTCTGCCTCCTCCCAATCTTGGTAATCTCGCCATTGGGTGAGATTGCCCCAATGGAAATGACAAGGGATAGAGCCAAGCCACCAATGAAAAGAAGAACATTCTTTGAGGTTGGCTCGAAGTGATGGGTTACAACCTTCTTTTGAGGTGATTTGTTCATCAATTCAAGTTTATCTTGCAATGCCTTTGAGGTGACAGTATGCTCTTGTTTCATCTGCTTGACAGCATCAACCAAGAACTTGCTTCGCTGCTCATTTTTGCCAAGTTCAACCTTAATAAGGTCAGCAAAAACGATAATGGCATCTCTTAATTTGGATATTTTACCTCTGACTTCCTCTTCTTTGATAAACATCGCATTGATTGACTTATCCAACTTGGTTATGTCATTACTTGCAGGAACGGTTTCCGCTCCTGCGTTCTTTGTGGAGGCAGAAAGTTCATCGACTTTCTGCTCCAATCTCTCAACTGTGCCGTAGATGGCTTCCAATAGTTCTTCTTTCATGTTCGATTCTAATTTTAAGTTTGTAACTTGCATCAAAGGCTGAAGCCCTTTCTGCGTTTCCTCATTTTCTTCTTGGCGGATTCATCCTCTGGGAATGGCTCATAAGTTTGGGCATTAGACGGAGCGAACAAGCCGATGGAAGAAATACCACTCCAAGGGTCTTGGGTATGTTCTGCCGTTGGTTGAGTCTGTTCTACTTGGTGACAACTTGGTTGTCCTCCCTGTATAGATTCGGCTCTTGGCGATGGCTACCGTCTCTGCGTTGTGTCCGCTGACCACCTCGCCGTTCAAGGCGGACTCACGGATGTACTCCGCCAACTTGCGGTTGGCTTTTCTCGCCCTCAGTCTCAAAGCCTCGTAGCTTGGCTTTGAGAACTTCACCGTGACAGACTTCGACAGCTTGCGAACCCTGTCTGTGGGCGGTCTTCCGCCCTTCTTGCTCTGTTCCTGTATGTTTGTCATTCGATATACTGTTTACAGTTGGTACACTCACTTTCTGCGACCGTCGGGAGCAAAATTCCTCCGCCCTCATGGTGGAGCGAGGCGTTTTGGGATTTCCAAAACATAACCTCGCTCCCTCTCAGAACACGTTAGTTGGAACTACAGCCTTTCATCTATCCACGTCCAAGGTCGCAGACCTTAATTCTCACAATTTGCGCCAAGCCTCGAAGTCCTCTTCATAAAGGCTTAGGTGGTGGCGCACGATGTTCTCGATGATGCCCGATACGCTCATGCGCCTCCCTCCGAGGATGCGGACGACACGGTCAAGACGATCCTACATCTTTTGTTTTTGCCATAACTTACATTGTTTTATTTGTTAGTATAGTGGTCACGCTTTGCACCATTGACCGATTGTCGGGTGCAAAGTAAGTGCACTGAGTGCAGCCATGCAACTGATTGGGTGTAACGTGGCAATTTAGTTGTGGCTTGCTTATTTGCATACCGAGATAGTTGTGAGAACTTCAACGTATTTCTCAACTCATCATTGTTCATGTATTCGTTGCAGTCGTGCAAGTTTTTCTTGTTGTTTTTGGCGTTGAAGTCGGCAAACCCCGGCAACATACTGCCACAGAAATTGAAAACGCTTGTTTTTAAAATGTACTTCTGCTCATAGTTGTTGTCCTTATAATATAATAATGTAGTTGAACTGTGAAAAGAAAAGTTGAAAGCCTTGTTCATAATGCGAGAATAAAGTCCTTCTCGGTTGCAGCGATGAACTTGTCCATGTCCTCAAACAGCTTCTTTTGGGTTACTCTCGCATACCGCTGCGTCATCTTCACATCCTTGTGACCGAGCATCTTGCAGATGGTCTCCATCGGCACACCAGCCTCCAGCGTAATGAGGCTGGCGAACGAGTGTCGTCCCGAATGGTAGGAATAGGTCTTGCTCGTTTCCGCCAACTTGCAGATGGTGATGGTTCCTGATGAAAAGCCTTTCTCGTCAAGCAAGTAATGGTGAAAGTCACTGATGAAAGGCTCGGTCAGCTGTCCGAAAGCCAAATCAGTCAACCTATACTTCTCCCCGATGAACTCAGCGAGATTCTTGCGAATCTTTCTGTAAGTCCAGACTCTGCTCTTCGACATATCGATGCCCTCATGGGTGCTGAGTTCACTGATATGCTCGTCCACGAAGGAGAGAAGGGGGGCTGTGTCTTGACGCTGCCCTGCAAAGCCTCCTTGACATCCTTAGCCTCGAAGTCCGTTCTCTTTTCCACAAGCACATCGAAAGCCTTTTGGATGGAAAGCAACAACTGCTCGATGTCCTTGTTGCTCTCCACGGCTTCCTTGCTCTTGCCCTCCAATCGGCTGGCACGAGGATTCCAAAGCGATGGAGTGCAAGACAACTTGCAGGAGAACTGCGCCATAGTCCTGTTCACCGTGATGCGTCCCATGATGGGAGCTTTTCCATTCTTGTCCATTCCGCTCTTTTTCAGGTAGAGCAACATCTTGAATTTTTCGATTTTCATAACGCTTACATTTTGAGTGTGCAAATATAATCATTTTGTAAGCGTTCCTTGATGCGCAAAACATTGAGAATCAGCGCAATAAAATCCGTTGATGCACAAAGTTGCCTTTCCGTATTGTTACCTGCTTTGCATAGGTAACTGTGGCTCACGATTTAGTTACTGAACTACTTCAATATACCTCACTCGCTTGCTTTATGCCGATTTGGCAACTTTGTGCAAATCTGCTCATTCCCAACTGTTTACGTTCCAACCTCTCTTATTCTCCTTTGGCTGCTTTAGAGCTTTATGTTAAGAAAACTAACTCATAGTTTTGTGGTTCTCAACTCATAGCTTTCCGGTTAGCGACTCATAGCTTTCCGGTTGAGAAAATTAAGAATGCATCGCGATAGGATGAAAAATGGCTGTAAAATGGCTGTTTTTTCCGTCGCGATGCATTATTTTTTGCGTCGCGACGCAAAATTATTTCCGTCGCGACGCACCAATTCTTCCGTCGCGACGCATTAATTGCCCCCTCGTGAGGCATCATTGAAGCCTCCTGCTGCTCATCATTTAAGCCTCTTATCTGTCTTAATATAAGGCACTTATCCGTCTTAATATAAGACGCTTGCCAAGAAAAAGATGCGCTCTGGAAAGAGAAAATTAAGATGGGGGTTAACAGGTTAACAGTTAACACCCCAAAA
>OKSF01000950.1_pt1 | contig 25845 bp, 27 predicted proteins | sample 1606061 | NCBI WGS metagenome assembly OKSF01 (sample SAMEA3541567, study PRJEB24748) | human gut metagenome | biome: human gut; feature: human-associated habitat; material: faeces | place: China | collected 2012 | reverse complement strand
ACGACATCAAGGAAAAGCTTGAAGCCGCTGGTGCTACTGTTACCCTTAAGTAGTCAAGTTTCATTAAAAACAAAAAACAGGTTGAGTTTAACGACTCAGCCTATTTTTTTGTTCTAAAATAACACTCTTACCTATTTTGATTATTTTATTGCGACAATTAGTTATTAATAAGCCTGTTATCCATTAAAGTAACAAAAGACTAGAAAATATTACCCAATTATTTAGTTTGAAGGTGTGGAATGATGTGTATTTTCGCTGTCAATTGTCCGGTAACCAAAGTAGAATTGAATAGCAGCGATAGCAATATTAACCCAATTCATGGCAATAAACCAGCCATTAATTGCGCTTGCGTCATGTGAAACACCGTAGTAAACCCAAAAACCAATAACAATTGCACAAACATTGATCCAAGCAAAGGTCTTTTGCAGTATTTGATTGTTAAGTTGGAACCACATCCAGATAACGTTAATAACAAACCAAATGGCTAAGATCCAAAAAATAACATTAAATAACATAGGACATCTCTCCTTAAGAGTAACGATAAATTGATGTAATTAACATCAATCTAGATTGACAAGAAATTTTTGCTTATCATACCTAATCAATGTAGTTAGCAGTCGCGGTTAATCAAGGATGGGTAAAAAAGAAAGCTAATTCTTGGAAAGCTGTTGCTTAGCATCTTCATACCCATCAACATAGTCTTGAAGTGCATGCATTTTGCCTCTAACAAACTTATTGAACGAGTTAATTACTTTTTGCGGATACTTACGAAAGGGTTCTAATGCTTTATAATCTTTAACGGCACGATTGTATCCCTTTTGGTAGGCATTAGTAGGGACACTGTCTGTCGGATGTTCTCTCTTTTTCAACATTATTATCACCTCTTTTGTTGCCCTACCATGATAGTAACAAGGTTATAAAAACGTTTCCAATAATATGGTATAAAAATATAAATATTAGACGTTAAAAGAAAAGCTGGTTAAAACTGTTGGGTATAGTTTTTAACCAGCTTTTTATCAATTAATTTTCTTTACCTTTTAGCAGTTCAGTAATTTCTTTGAGGTATTTAACTTCCTCACTTGGTTCTTCAGCCTTTTTCTCTTCTTTTTTACGGAAAGTGTTGATTGCTTTAACCATTAAAAAGACAACAAAGGAGATAATCAAGAAATTGATGACGGCATTTAGAAAACTTCCGTATTTAAATTGGGCATCACCAACGGTCCAAACCAGATTTGATAGGTCAATTTTGCCAACAAATAAACCAATAAGCGGATTGATCAGGTTGTTGACCAATGATTTTACAATAGAGGTAAAGGCAGCCCCCACAATAATACCAACTGCCATATCGATTACATTACCCCGCGCGATAAACGCTTTAAATTCTTTTAACATAAAATATCCTCCTTCTAGTAATGCGAGGGAGAGACAACTACAACTATATTTTAGCAAAACTAATTAATAAATTGGGGCGATACGGGCGGGTAAATATTACTTTTAAATTTTTTTAAATAAATTATTGCATATTATATTATGTTTGTATATTATATTACGTATAATATAGTGTAAGAAAAAGGAGGGGGCAAGAATGAAGATTCAAATAACGGCAGATTTGCTTGACGGTATGGTTTTAGCAATTCTTGAACACCAAGACTATTATGGTTACGCATTAACTCAACGAATGCAGTCAGCCATTACTATTTCTGAGTCGACGATGTATCCGGTTTTGCGGCGATTAAAAAAAGATGGTTATTTAACAACCTACGACCAGCCTTATCAAGGACGTAATCGTCGCTATTATCAAATAACATCAGCTGGCAAGGAGCATTTACAACGGGTTCGCAAGCTCTGGACCGATTATAAAAATAGTTTAGATAGAATCTTTTATGCAACAGGTGAGGGGGAAAATAAAGATGAATGAACGTCAGAAATATATTAATGATTTGGCCGTAAACCTAAGTCAGTTGACTGATGAAGAACGAAATGATGCTTTAGAATTTTATGATGAATATATTGCAGATGCTGACCTTGATACACGAACGGCGATTGAAGAAAAATTAGGAACGCCTCGGCAGTTAAGTCATAAGATCTTAGCCGATTATTCGATTAAGGCTAATAATGAAGCGGTAAAGGATGGGCACCCTGCTTCACCTCATTCTAGCTGGCGCGTATTTTGGTGGGTATTGGTAGCAATCATTACTTCGCCAATAACTTTTGGACTAGGGATAGCGTTGTTAGGGCTATTATTGGCAGTAGGCGGAGTTGCCATCGGTTTAATTATTGGTGTTGTTGGTGTTGCTTTAAGTATTGCCGCAGTGGCTGTCGCTTCTCTCTATATTGGGATTGGCTTAATTACTACCGTTCCGTTTAGCGGGCTGTTCTATGTTGGGGTAGGATTGACACTTGTCGGTTTATTCCTAGTTTGTTTGCCACTGTGTTACTGGTTTATCCGGATCGTTATTCAAGGTATTGCAAACTTTGCTAAGTTCATTTATGCAAAGGTGCAGGCAAGGAGGGAGAAGTAAATGAAAAAAGTATTTAAAATTGGCTGGATTGTATTAGTTTTAGGGGTAATTATGCTTGGTATTGGCTATTTTAATAACGGTGATAAGGCGGTTTATTTTGAGAACAATCGACCAGCAATTCTTCATTCATCCACCAAAAAAATAAGCACTAATAAGCATTTTGAACGAATTGATATTACAGCTTCAACAGCCAATGTGGTAATTCGTGAAGGGAAAAAATATCAAGTTACTTATTCTGGGATAAGCAATCATGCGCCTGCAGTATCTGTTCATAATAATGTCGCTTCAATTCGACAAACCGGTGAGTTCCCGTTTATGGTTAATTTTAACCACTATGGTCTTCATCAAGACTTAATTACTGTGACGGTTCCGCGTGATCAGGCATTAGCTGGCCGCATTCACTTAGAAAGCGGCAACTTGTCAGTGTCCAATGCTAAGTTAGATAATGTTGACGTTGATGTTGATTCAGGAAATGTTGAGTACCATCAAGTTACATTACGAGGTGGCAATACTAAGATCGAATCCGGTAACTTTACCGGGCGTAATCTAACGGTTCAGGGACACTATACCGTTAACAATCAGTCTGGTGATAATACGGTTACGAATACAACTGTTGATGGCTACTTCCTCAAGACTGATGCTGGTGATAATGAGCTTAATGGTGAAGACAAAGGTGAAGAGACATTACATCAAAATGATAATGCGGAAAATGTCCTTCGATTATTAACTCAATCTGGTGATAATGAAGTGAATTAGTCAAAACGTCATTTTTAATAGAAAATAATAAATCCCCCAACATCTTATTTTCCAGATGTTGGGGGATTTTAGTAGGAGAAAAGTCTTATTTTAATTATGCTCTATGCTTTAGATTAGTTTTCTTCAACGCCAGTACCATCGTAGCAACGTTCAAGTAATTCCTTAAGTTGACTAACAAGTGGTTCAACTGGGTTAGTAGTAGTACATTGATCTTCGTAGGCTAAGCGAGCAAGATCATCAACAGCCTTATCGAAGTCTTCACGTTTAACACCATTGTCCTTAAGGCTTAACTTAACACCACATTGGTGAGCAAGTTCGATAACTTTCTTAGCATATGCTTCAGCTAATTCTTCATCAGTGTTACCTTTTAGACCAATGAAACGTGCGATGTCAGCGTAGTCCTTAGTTGCGTGGTAAGTCTCATAGTGAGGCCAGAGAGCAAGCTTTTGTGGACGCTTGGCATTAAAGCGGATAACTTGTGGCATTGCAATGGCAATAAGTAAACCGTGAGGAAGACCGAATGCTCCACCCATCTTGTGGGCAAGGGAGTGGTTAATACCTAAGAATGCTTGACCAAATGCCATTCCGGCCATTGTTGAGAAGTCGTGCATCTTACGACGAGCTAACTTATCACCTTGAACTGACTTAGGAAGGTTTTCCATAACACCCTTGATTGTTTGGAGAGACCAACCACGAGTGTAATCAGTTGCCATTACTGATACGTATGATTCAGTTGCGTGACATAAAACGTCAAGTCCAGTCCAGGCAGTAGTAGTTGCGGGAACAGTTTCAACGAATTGAGAGTCAACGATCGCAATGTTTGGAGTTAATGCGTAATCGGCAAGTGGGTACTTAACATGAGTTTCTGAGTCAGTGATAACCGCAAATGGAGTAACTTCTGAACCAGTACCTGAAGTAGTAGGAATACCGATAAGTTGTGACTTAGTAGGCTTCTTGATTTGGTAAGCACGCTTACGAATATCAAGATACTTTTGCATAACGCCGTACCATGAAGTTTCTGGGTGCTCGTAGAACATCCACATAGCCTTTGCAGCATCCATTGGTGAACCACCACCAAGGGCAATAATTGTATCAGGCTTGAAGTCGTTCATCATGGCAACACCTTTTTCAACAGTGTGAGTTGATGGATCTTCTTCAACATCGTCAAATACTAAGAAGGCAGTGTTGTTTTGACGTTGACGTAATTGGTCGATAACTCGTTGAACGTAACCACGCTTGCTCATTCCAGGACCGGTAACGATGAATGCCCGATCAATGTTTGGAATATCTTGCAATTCTTTTAGTGAGTTGCGTTGAAAGTATACTTTTGGGGGGATCTTAACCCATTGACGGTTTTCACGCCGCTTTGCAATTGTTTTGATGTTTAAGAGGTCCCAATCAGTAACGTTGTGAGAAATTGAGTTGCTACCGTATGAACCAGTACCTAAAGTAAGGGATGGTGTCATGTTGTTGTAAATGTTACCGATACCACCAATACCAGATGGTGAGTTAACGATAATCCGTGAAGCACGCATTTCAAGACCGTACTTAGTAGCTAAGTCATCATCAAGGGTGTGGATAGCAGCAGTGTGTCCTTCACCACCGTAGTGTAATAATTGAGCACAGATGTCAAAGGCATTTTCGTGGGAAGTAGCCTTGTACATTGTTAATACTGGTGAAAGCTTTTCAGCTGAAAGTGGGTACTTGTCACCAACACCTTCATATTCAGCAATAATAACCTTAGTATTGTCAGGAACTTTGATTCCACACATGTCGGCAATAGCGTTTGCTGAACGACCAGCGATTGGACCACGAACTTGATGACGGTCTGGGTCGATGAAGCCATCAGTAAACTTGTCAATTTCATTTGGCTTCAAGAAGTAACAGTTCCACTTTTGGAATTCTTCCTTAACCTTGTCGTAAATTTCTTCATCAACAACTACAGAGTTTTCAGTAGCACAAATCATACCGTTATCGAATGTCTTGGAAAGAACAATATCGTAAACAGAACGTTCGATGTTAGCGGTCTTTTCGATGTAAGCCGGACCGTTACCAGGACCAACACCAAGGGCAGGGTTACCAGAACTGTAAGCTGCCTTAACAAGAGAAGGACCACCAGTTGCTAAAATAGTAGCAGTATTAGGGTGTTGAAGTAATGCAGTAGTGTTTTCACGACTACTTTCAGGAAGCCATTGAATCATGTTCTTTGGGGCACCAGCCTTTTCAGCGGCTTCTTGAAGAATCTTAGCAGTCTTGATAGATGACTTCATTGCTTGACGGTGGAATGAGAAGATGATTGTATTCCGCGTCTTAGCACTGATGATTGACTTGAAGATAGTAGTGGAAGTTGGGTTAGTAACAGGAACGATTCCGGCAATGATACCAAGAGGATCAGCAATCGTGATAGTTTGATCTTCATCGTTGTCTTCGATAATACCAACAGTCTTATCGTGACGGATGTTGTTCCAAATATATTCACTTGCGTAGATGTTCTTGATAGCTTTATCTTCGGCAATACCACGACCAGTTTCATTAGCAGCGTCAACAGCTAAATCCATATGGTGTTCTTCAGCAGCAAGGGCCATTGCTTGACAAATTTTGTCAACTTGCTCTTGTGAGTAGTAACGTAATTGTTCGAAAGCAGCTTGGCTCTTAGCCATTAAATCGTCAACTAGCTTTTGAGCATTTTGCTTTTTCTCTTCAGCAGTTAATTCTTTCTTTTCAACTTGTTTCTTGTTGTTAGCAGGCATAATTGAAATCTCCTTTTTCAATTCTTTTTCTTTGTTAACTTTTGAACATGTATAATATTACTACATTTTTTTGGTTTGTAAATACCTTTGTGAACGTTTAAACAATGGTTATTTTTATTGAATTCGCTTACATTGTTGTAGGGATAAAGTTGATATAACAGTAAAAAATATTGGTATTATTTTTAAATGACCTGATAAGTAAATTATCCAAAATCAGATCAATTGATTTAGATTTCACAATAGCAAATTAATAATAATATTTTAGGAAAAAGGATCCTTTGTTTGAATAATCTTTAATTAAAAATAGGATTTAAATGCTATCAAGTGGAATCTTACAGCAGGATTTATTATAATTCTTGGCTCTGTACTTTTGGGATTATTTGCTGGGTTGCTATCTGCTGGAATAACGTGGAAGAATATTAAAAAAATTAACTGATACTTAAGAAAAAGCGTGATCAAAATATTCGTAATTACATCTTAGTATATAAAAATGGGGACTCCAGAGTTCAACATAGTTGAGCTCTGGAGTCCCCATTTATAAATTGCATTATTTAAGCAATTAAAGTTTATTTTTCGATTTAATCGCGAGCATTAATATCTTTTCCCGCATTTGGATCTTTAACGTCATAATCGCTATCATTCATTGCTTCAACGGCTCCCATGCGATATCCATTACCGACTTGGCTAAAAAAATCATGGTTAGAAGTTGAAGTTGAAATACCGTTCATAACAACTGGGTTAACGTCAGAAGCAGTATCAGGGAAGAGCGGGTCTTGACCAAGATTCATTAAAGCCTTATTAGCATTATAACGAATAAAGGTTAATACATCGTCTGTCCAGCCAACTTGATCGTAAAGAAGGTGAGTATACTTTTCTTCATTATCATAAAGTTCATAAAGGAAGTTATACATCCAGTCTTTCATATCTTGTTGTTGCTTTTCAGTCAGATCCCGCATTCCTACTTGGAACTTGTATCCAATGTAAGTTCCGTGAACAGATTCATCACGAAGAATTAATTTGATGATTTCAGCAACGTTGTTTAACTTGTTGTGTCCAAGATAATATAGAGGAGTATAGAAACCAGAATAGAATAAGAACGTTTCAAGGAAAACATTAGCTACTTTTTTCTTGAGTGGATCTTGGCTTGGATCAAGATACATATTAGCAATCTTCACAGCCTTGTTTTGCAAATATTCTTCCGTATCAGACCATTCAAAGATTTCTTTGATCTGTTCAGGGGTATTAAGAGTAGAGAAGATTGTGGAATAACTCTTAGCATGAACTGATTCCATGAATTGAATGTTATTAAGAACGGCTGTTTCATGAGGAGTCTTAACATCCTCTTTAAGGGCAGTCAAACCAGCTTCTGACTGAACAGTGTCAAGAAGGGTTAATCCACCGAAAACGTGGCCAACAGTCCATTGGTGATCATCATCTAATTCACGCCAGTCATCCATGTCATTAGCAACAGGAATTCGGGTATCAAGCCAGAATTGTTCTGTTAACTTTTCCCATGTGGCTTTATCGATCATGTCCGAAACTTCATTCCAGTTGATTGCATTATATTGAGTTACAGGTTTAAATTCTTCCAGTTTCATTGATTGAGCTCCTCCAAATACGTTGCTCTTGGTAAGTGGTGTTTTTTACCAAAAAGCCATTTGTATACATAATATCAAGTTTACCAGTGCCCAACATTTAAATCAAATTTCAATGGGGCTTAGATTACACAGCTTTCACATTGGTTAGCACCAATCTCATCGCTATCATCAGTAAACGTCCGAATATAATAAATTGATTTAATACCACGCTTATAAGCATAGTGCCGTAAGATGTTTAGGTCACGGGTAGTCATTTTATCTGTCCGTCCATCTTTCCATTCATAAAGCCCGGCAGGAATCGTTGAGCGCATAAAGAGCGTCATTGAAAGTGACTGGTCAACGTGTTGCTGAGCAGCGGCATATGTATCAATTACTTTCCGCATATCCATATCGTAAGCTGACCGGTAATAAGGCATAGTATCATTAGAAAGATATGGGGCTGGATAATAGATTTTACCAATCATTTTTTCTTGACGTTCTTCAACACGGTTAATGATTGGGTGCAAGCTGGCAGTAGAATCATTGATATAAGAAGTTGAACCATTTGGCGCAACAGCAAGACGATATTGATTATAGAGACCATCTCGCATAACATTTTCCTTTAGCTTTTGCCAATCTTCAGTGCTTGGAATAAAAATTCCGTCAAAAAGATCCTTAACCACATCAGATTGTGGTCCCCAATCCTTAGTGACGTACTTATCAAAGTATGTTCCGTTAGCATACTTACTGTTTTCAAAATCATGGAAAGTTTCCTGTCGTTCTTTAGCAATCTCATTTGAAGCGACAAGCGACCAGTAGTTTAGAAGCATGAAGTAAACACCGGTAAATTCAATGGCAACTGGACTGCCGTATTGAATATGATGCTTAGCAAGATAGCTGTGCAGTCCCATTGCCCCTAAACCAACAGAGTGCGCAAGACGATTTCCGTTTTGAATAGTCGGAACAACATCTAAGTCTTCTACATCACTAATTCGTGTTAAGCCACGCATCATTGCCTTAATAGATTTACCAAAATCAGGACTTTCCATCATATTTGCAATATTAGTTGAGCCAAGGTTACAATTAATATCAATTCCCATTTCTGAGTATGATTGATCGTCGTTTACCCGTGCAGGTACTTGTACTTGAGCGATTTCTGAACAGAGGTTGCTCATGACAATTTTACCATTGATTGGATTATCACGATTTTCCGTATCGATATTAATAATGTATGGGTAACCAGATTCTTGCTGGAGTTTACTAATCTCATCTTCAAGATCACGGGCATTAACCTTTTTCTTCCGAATCTGGTCATTTGCTGCGAGCTTGTCGTACTCTTTAGTAATATCAACGTAAGAGAATGGCACTCCGTAAACTTTTTCAACATCATAGGGACTAAATAAGTACATCTCAGCATTCTTTTCAACTAATTCATAGAACTTATCAGGAACAGTGATTCCGAGTGAAAGAGTCTTAAGGCGGATTTTTTCATCGGCATTCTCTTTTTTTGCTCCTAAGAATTCAATGATGTCTGGGTGGAAAACGCTAAGGTAAACTACTCCGGCACCTTGCCGTTGACCAAGCTGATTAGAATAGGAGAAACTATCTTCCAATAATTTCATGACCGGCACTACGCCACTGGCCGCACCCTTAATCTTTTTAATCGGTGCGCCAGCTTCACGTAGGTTGCTTAGATTGATTCCAACACCGCCGCCGATCTTTGAGAGCTGGAGAGCAGAATTGATGGTTCGTCCAATCGTATTCATATCATCGGTTGGTTGAATAGCGAAGCAAGAGACAAATTCACCACGCCGCTTCCGTCCAACGTTAAGAAATGTTGGAGTTGCAGGCTGGTAACGCTGGTGAATAATCTCATCAGCAAGCTGCATTGCTAGTTCTTCATCTCCATTTGCCAAATAAAGAGCATTCATAGCAACACGGTCAATGTAGTTTTCAAGGTAGTATTCCTTGTCATTCGTCCGCAAAGCATATTGCGCGTAGAATTTATATGCGGCCATGAATGAGTGAAAGTGAAAATTTTGTGCTTTTAAGTAGTCGTAAAGCTTTTCAATAAATGCCTCACTATATTTGCTCATAAAGCCGTCTTCAATATAGTCATTCTCCTCTAACCATTGAAAACGTTCTTTTAAGGAAGAAAACTTTTTAGTGTTCGGTACAACGTTATTTTTGATAAAGTCTTCCAAGGCTAACTTATCTTTATCTAGTTGAATTTGTCCGTTTTTAGGGATGTTTACTTCGTTGTTGTAATCGTAATATTTTACTTTGGTCATATCGATATCAGATAACGCCATTTTAATAACTCACTTTCTGGATTAATTTGATTATGTCAATAAAGAAGCCAGCGCACCAATAGCGAATTGATGCCTGGCAAGAGTGCTAGATTAATTAAAATTAAGCAAGCTGGTTTAATTGATCAGGACGAAAACCAGAAAATGCTTGACCGTTGGGAAGTTTTACAACAGGTGTTGCCATAAAACCTTCAGATTTAAGTTGGGATATGTATTCTGGCTGTTCATCTATATTATGTTCAATAAATGAAATTTTGTGTTGTTCGAGGAAATGTTTTGTCATTTTGCATTGAATACAATTATTTTTTGAAAATACAGTTACCATTTTCATGAGGCCTCCTAATCGGTTAGTCGATGTTTTCTAGTATAACGGGGAATTGAAAAAAATCAATTAAAAAAGCACTATATTTCGTGTTGAATAAATAGTGAAACACAACATATAGTGCTTGAGCTAGTGATTAACACCTGTGAAACTTTTTTTGATAAAATTTTTGAACAGGTGATTAGCAAAATTAATTAATTTGAAAAACTAATTTAGTATTATACACTGAATAGCAGGTGAATTTTAAGTAGTTGGAGAAAAATAATGGAAAAAAATAATGGAAAAAAATAATTCATCATTACTTGAACAGCAAAAATTTATGAAATTAGCAATTGCAGAGGCAAGACAAGCCAAGATTTTAGACGAGGTACCAATTGGTGCAATCGTTGTTCATAATGGACAAGTAATTGGACGCGGCCATAATATGCGCGAAAAATTTCAAGATGTAACTTACCATGCTGAAATGCTTGCAATTATGGAGGCCTGTGCCAATATGGGAAGCTGGCGGTTAGAAGATTGCGACTTATATGTTACTTTGGAACCTTGTATTATGTGTAGCGGTGCAATTATAAATGCACGGATAAAGAATGTTTACTATGGGGCAGCAGATCCTAAGGCTGGTGCTGTTGATAGTTTATACCATTTATTAAATGATTCCCGTTTAAACCACCAAGTAAATGTTTATTCAGGGATTTTAGGCGATGAATGCAGCCAAATGCTAAAAAACTTTTTCCGTGAGATCCGGCGCCGGCGTAAAGAGGCACGGCGAAAAAATAGAACTAACCTCTAGCAATTTAAAGAAAAATAGTGTATTATACTATTTGCCGTAAGGCCTTAGAGCAAGGGTATGCTTACGAACCGTGTCAGGTCTGGAAGGAAGCAGCACTAAGTATGATATACCTTGTGCTCTAAGTTTTATTGATAATTAAGCTGGAGATTGTGGAAAATAATATTTTCACAGTCTCTTTTATTTTTTCATACTTCTTTTTATTTTAAAAATTTAGTTAAAATAATTAATATATATTTTAACTACTTTATATGCTTAATACCTAGTATAATATTTTATGGTATTTTAAATTTGGAAAGGGAGTCTAGCGATGAGTTATCAGGCATTATATCGTGTCTGGCGACCACAGCGATTCGATGATCTTGTCGGTCAACAGATTGTTACAAGAACCCTAAAAAACGCAATTATCACTCACCAGATAAGCCATGCATACTTGTTCGCTGGTCCGCGTGGTACTGGTAAAACCTCGGCAGCAAAAATCTTTGCTAAGGCGGTTAACTGTCATTATTCAAAAGATGGTGAGCCTTGTAATGAATGTGATATTTGTAAGGCTATTACGAACGGTCAGCTAAACGACGTGATTGAAATTGATGCTGCGTCAAATAATGGGGTTGAAGAGATCCGCGATATTAGGGATAAGGCAAAATATGCCCCCACACAAGCGGATTACAAAGTTTATATTATCGATGAAGTACACATGCTTTCAACTGGGGCGTTTAATGCTCTGTTAAAGACACTTGAAGAACCACCGGCTAATGTTATTTTTATCTTGGCCACAACTGAACCCCATAAGATTCCGTTAACAATTATTTCGCGGGTTCAAAGATTTGATTTTCATCGAATTTCAGCACAAGATGCTTTTGATCGAATGAAATTTATTCTTGATCAAAAAAAGGTTACTTATGATGAAAAGGCATTGTGGGTAATAGCAAATGCTGCTGAAGGGGGGATGCGGGATGCGTTGAGTATTCTTGACCAGGTTCTCTCTTTCAGTGATAATGAAGTAAAGCTAGACGATGCGCTGTTAGTTACTGGTAGTGTTACCAAACAATTGCTAAAAAAATACTTTTTAGAAGTTTGCAAACATGAGGGAGCAACCGCTCTTGATACCATGAAAGACATCTTAGCTGAAGGAAAAGACGGTCAACGCTTTATTGAAGATTTGATTTCTTTTATTCGTGATATTTTGTTATATCAGGAATCTCCAAGTCTGATTAGCATTGAGAGTACCGGCCTGAAAAAAGAGGACTTTGAAGAACTAATACAGTTAGCATCTTCAGAGACTTTGTATCAAATGATTGACGAGTTAAATAACATCCAAGAGGAGATGCGGTTTACAACTCATCCGGATGTATATTTAGAGGTTCTTACGATTAAACTGGCTCAAGTTAATCGTAATAGTAATGGACAATTGACTACTCAGTCTTCAGTTGATATTTCTAAAAACGAGACAATTGAAAAACTGCAACAGGAAGTTCAACAGTTACAACAAACCGTTAAGCAATTACAGAGCAGTCCTGCAAGGGCCAGTCGTCCGGTCTCGCGTTCACAAAACGAACAGCCGCGGGTTCAGCAAAAGAAAGTGCAGGTTAATCTTAATAAGGTTTATCCGGTATTGGAAAACGCCACTCGCCAAGACTTAGTTAATGTTCGTGAATTATGGGGAGATATGTTAAATCTGCTATCTGTCCCCCAGCGTTCGTTATTGCATGTTTCTCAGCCGGTTGCAGCTAGTGCAGTCGGAATAATTGTGGCGTTTGACTATCCATTTTTATTCCAACAGGCTGCTGATGACACGACCTTATTAAAGAATATGGAAGATGCGCTTCAGAGGCTGACTGGGAATGAACGTCAGGTTGTCTTTGTACCAAAAGATAAGTGGCCGAAGATTCGCCAAGACTTTATCAGGGACCATGGTTTTAGCAAGAAACAAAAGGAAACAAAGGTATCTGAGCAAAATCAGCCAGCAGCTGCCAAGACTACTAGTCAAACGCAAGCTGCTTCAGCCATCTCTCCTGAAGAACCACCGCTACCTCCAGAAGATGAGGCACCGGCAGAGCAAGAGAATGTGCAAGATAACCAGGTAGCGACAGCGCAAAAGCTATTTGGCAGTGATATTGTTAAAATAGAAGATAATTAAATATAAAGGATGGATGATACTATGATGCGTGGAATGAATATGCAACAAATGATGAAGCAAGCTAAGGCAATGCAAAAGAAAATGATGGCAGAACATGAAGAATTGGCAAAACAAGAATTTGTTGGTAAGGCACCGGATGATATGGTAACGGCTACTTTTAGCGGCGATAACCAGTTAGTTGACTTAAAGATTAAACCGGAAGCGGTAGACCCAGATGACATTGATATGTTGCAAGATTTAGTAATTGCTGCTGTTAAGGATGGGATGAAGCAAGTTAATGAAGCCACACAGCAAAAGCTTGGCAAGTACACACAAGGTATGGGGTTGTAAAAAGTGATCCAGTATCCAGAACCGTTAGCAAAATTAATCGAAAGTTATACTAAGTTACCGGGAATTGGTCAAAAAACAGCTACTCGTCTTGCCTTTTATACTTTAAGTATGCAGGAAGACGATGTAACAAATTTTGCTAAGTCACTTTTATCTGCTAAAAGAGATCTTCATAATTGCAGTATTTGTGGCAATATTACAGAAGATGATCCGTGCCCGATTTGTCGCGATAAGACCCGTGACCATTCACAAATTTTAGTTGTTGAACAGTCGCAAGATGTAATGGCGATGGAACGAATGCATGAATACCACGGTTTGTATCATGTTTTACATGGCGTGATTTCGCCAGTTGCCGGTACTGGACCAGAAGATATAAACATTACTAGCCTGCTTAAGAGATTGAAAAAGGATGATGAAGTAAAAGAGATCATCATTGCTACTAATGCTTCATCTGATGGCGAGTTAACAGCTGGGTACCTTGCTAAATTAATCAAACCTGCTGGAATTAAAGTTACACGATTGGCACATGGATTATCAGTTGGTGCTGATATCGATTATGCAGATGAAATGACATTATTTAAGGCTGTGCAAGGGCGAACGGAGATGTAAAAGAATGTTTTTTAAACGACCATCAAAAGAAGTTGAGCGTGAACGAAATCGTCGTCTCTTAGAAGCGGTATATTCTACAAAGGCGAGTTGGGATCATGCACGTGAGACTGAACGTGCAGTATACGAAGCTAATGTTAATAGTGAGCTGCATTACCGGTCGCGGATTCAGGAGCAGAAGTTTTTATACTTGTATAAGATTGCTCGTAAATTTAAAGTACATGGTACGCTGAATGACGGGGTAATTGATCGCTAGGAGAGAAACATGGACGGAAAATTTATATCATTTGAAGGACCGGATGGCGCAGGCAAAACGAGTGTTATTCGGCAAATTCAAGAAGACCTTGAACAACAGCTAGGTAAAGAAAAGATAATGTATACACGTGAGCCAGGTGGTAACAAGATTTCTGAGCAAATTCGACAAGTATTATTTGATGGTCAAAATACTGATATGGATGCTCGAACAGAAGCATTACTTTTTGCAGCAGCACGACGACAACATATTGTTTCAGAAATAATTCCAGGCTTAAAAGCGGGGAAAGTAATCCTATGTGATCGGTATGTAGATAGTTCAATTGCTTATCAAGGTGCGGGCCGTGGTCTTGGAGAACAAGAGATTTGGCAGATTAACCAATTTGCTATCAATGGGTTAATGCCAGAACTAACAATTTATCTTGATATCGAATCGAAACTTGGCCTTGAACGGATTGCTGAGCATCGATCTGATCAAGTTAACCGGTTAGACAAAGAAAAACTTACGTTTCACCAGACTGTCCGTCAGTCGTATTTGAAGCTTTATAATGCCCATCCAGACCGAATCAAGTTGATTGATGCAAGTCAGCCGTTAGCAAATGTAATTAAAGACGTAAAGATGACAATTCATGACCGGTTTTCAGATTTGTTTTAATAAAAAGGGTGATTAATATGAAAATGATTATTGCAATTGTTCAATCAAAAGACAGCAATCGTTTACGGAAGGCTTTTAATAAAGCAGAAATCCACGTTACGCAGTTATCAACAACTGGTGGCTTTTTACGTGAAGGTAACTCAACATTTTTAATTGGGATTGAAGACGAACGCGTCCAAGATGTATTAGCTGTAATTAAAAAGAATGCGGAATCACGTGAACAATATGTGACATCACAAATGCATATGGATGTTGAAGGTGGTTCGGCCTTTCCTGTTAATGTTAAGATTGGCGGGGCAACGGTCTTTGTTTTACCAGTTGAGGACTTCATTAAATTTTAAGTAGGTGAGATGGGTGGCTGAACAGGAACGAACACGTGCTGAACAACTACAGCCAACGATAATTACGCGTTTTCAAAAGATACTATCTAATGGTGAGCTTGCCCATGCCTATTTATTGGTGGGTCCGGGAGGCTCAGGCAAGATGTCTATTGCAAAGTGGTTGGCGTTGCGTTTGTTCTGCTTACATCCGCAAAATAATGAGCCGGATTTGGTATGTGCTGAGTGCCAACGGATATTGTCAGGCAACCATCCTGATATTGTCTATGCAGCTCCAGAGGGCCGTCAGATAAAAGTTGATGAGATTCGGCGCTTAAAAGCTGAATTCTCTAAAAGTGCAGTTGAAGGTAATAAAAAGGTTTTTATTATTAGAGATGCTGACAAAATGACTAATGGAGCTGCTAATAGTCTCCTCAAATTTATTGAAGAACCCGGTCCCGGTATATATATTTTGATGTTAACAACCAATAAAAGTGCGGTATTACCGACAATCCGATCACGGACACAAGTAATAGAACTTCCGCCATTGAAAAGGGCTGCATTATTAAAGGTATTAGCTGAACATGATATATCGGCAACACAGCGTCAAATTGCAGTAGGAATTACGGATTCAGTAGCGACTATTGAACAGTGGCAAAAGGATAATTGGTTTGATGATACGATAAAAGCTGTTATTCAGTGGTATAAGGATACTGGAAAGGCTGATATGCTGGGCTTCGTTGATGTTCAGACAATTTTATTAAAGCTGGCAGCTGATCGGGAAAAGCAACAGGTTATCCTTGATCTTATTACCTTGATTTGGCGTGATACCTTAATGGTTAGTACAGGTATTACGGATACTGACCGTCTTCACTTTAGCAATGCATTAACGGCGATCCAAGAAGTAGTAAAGAAACACTCTCCTGCGCAGTTACTAGCAGTTAGCCAAGCAACCTTAGAGACGCGTCATATGTTAGAGCAAAATATTAGTTTTCAAAATGTTGTTGAACAGTTAACGATTCGGCTTGTGCAAATCTTAAGCATTAGTTAGGGGCGAGAAGATGAGTGAAGAATATAATTCAGATAATCTTTATGAACAATTTGCGCAGGTAATGGGCCAAACACAGGATTTAGTAAAAAAGATGGAGCAGTTACAGGCAAAAATTATTGCTATTTCTGAAGAAAATGTTGAGCTTTCAATTGAAAACAAACATTTAAGACAGGTTATAAAAGAAAATCGGCCGCAACGTAATAAAGATCAGCTTTCTGTTTCTCGTCAAAATTTAAAAGAACTTTACCAACAGGGCTTTCACGTATGTAGTGAATACTATGGTAAAAGACTCGAACCGAATGAATCATGTACTTTCTGTCTTGATGCAATTTTTGGGCATGATCAGGGAATGATGAAATAGGAGATTTTATGCAGCAAATTAGTAGTTTTAATGAACATCAATCAGGAAGCTTATATCTTGTACCAACGCCAATCGGCAATTTGGAGGATATGACCTTTCGTGCAATCAAGACCTTAAAAGAAGTTGATTTGATTGCTGCTGAAGATACTCGGCATACTCAGCAATTGTTGAATCATTTTGATATTACAACTCGTCAGATTAGTTTTCATGAGCATAATACTGAACAGCGTGTCCCAGAATTGATTGAAAAATTAAAAGCTGGTTACTCTATTGCGCAGTGTAGTGATGCGGGAATGCCATCGATTTCTGATCCAGGAAAAGAGTTGGTTGCGGCTGCTGTAAAAGAGGGATTACCAGTTATTCCGCTTCCTGGTGCGAACGCTGGTTTAACAGCGCTAATTGCCTCAGGCTTAGTTCCGCAGCCGTTTTATTTCTTTGGCTTTTTAGAACGTAAACACCAACAGCAGGTCGCAGCGCTTGAAAAGTTGAAGAATCGTGAAGAAACGATGATTTTTTACGAAGCGCCACATCGATTAAAGAAGACATTAACGACGATGGCAGAAGTCTTTGGGGGAGAACGCCGTGTGGTTTTAGCTCGCGAACTTACTAAACGTTACGAAGAATTCACGCGCGGTACCTTATCTGAAGTAGCGACGTGGTTCGATAGCCATCAACCACGTGGTGAATTTGTAATTTTAGTAGCTGGGAACGATCATCCAGTTGAAGAACAAAATGATGATTCACAGCTGTCGCTAACTGAACAAGTAGATAAAGCAATTTTGGATGGTTTATCTACTAATGCAGCTATTAAATTAGTGGCTAAAAAAAATAATGTAAAGCGGCAAGAATTATATAAACAGTATCACCAATTGTAGGAGAAAATTATGGAACTAAAGCAGAAAACGCAAACTTATGAGATGCCGCACTTATTAGCGTATTATGAGTGTGATGAAACCGGCCACCCTAGTATGAGTATGTTATTAAGTATGATTTCGATGGCTTCGGATGAACACAGCATGGCGTTAGGGATGGGCATTGAAAAAGTTCAGGCAACTGGCGGCACGTGGGTAGTAAGCGGGTATGAAGGACAGCTTGCCGAACAACAACCCGTTTTTGGTGAAACGATTATTTTGGGAACACGAGCTGTCGCCTATAATCGTTTTTTTGCTGTTCGTGAATTTTGGATAACAGATAAAGAGCATAATATTGAATATGCACGAATTAAGGCTATTTTTGTTTTTATGAATTTAAAGACAAGGAGGATGGAATCAATTCCGACAACCTTAATTGAGCCATTTCATTCGCCAGTTGTTAAACGAATTCCGCGATTGAAGCGTCCGCAAAAGTTAAATGAAAATGCCCCGATTGTAGAAAAAGATTACCGTGTCCGTTATTTTGACCTTGATGCCAACCACCATGTTAATAACGCCCGCTACTTTGATTGGCTGCTTGATCCGCTCGGCCGTGATTTTTTGAAAACACATCGGTTGAAAAAGTTTAACCTCCAGTATTTACAGGAAGTTCGCGATGGTGAAAAGATTGATAGTAAGGTTAGTAAGCTAATAGAAGGTCAAAGAACAACCCGCCATCAAATCAGTTCTGATAACCAAATTGATGCGATTGCTGAAATTGAATGGTATTAAAAACAAAGAAGGAGAACATGGCAGAAGCTGTTTGAGACTTCATTATCATATCCTAGTAATATTTAAGGAACATAAATAGAGACCTCTAGAGTTCGTTTTTCTCGGACTTTAGGGGTTGTTTTTATATATTAGAAATACCGCGATTGATGACTACTTTAAGCTTGTTGGCTAATATCTAAGTGGTTTGATGTAGAGACATTTATGTGAAGATGTTATTCTATGAATAGTAGTAATTTATGAGGAGTGAGTTGACGTGAAAAGATCATTAACGGCAATAATTTACCTCGAACCCGATCAGGTAAATTTACGAATTATAGAAGTTTCAACGCTTAAAGTCGTGAATAATGTTCAATCGGGTCTCTTAAATATTGGAAAAACTAAGGTTGCCAACTATTCGGAAAATATGTCGGCAATTGTTAATAATATTGAGGGATTTAAACAGATTATTAAGGATTATCAAGCAACTCCCGTAAAATTTTATGGCGATCTTGAAGACCTTGATCCAGTGGCAACCCGTTATGTGGCCGATCAATTGGAGGTACGGACGGGGATGAAGATTGAATGGTTGAATAATAATCAGCTAATGGCGCAATCAATGAGTTATCTCCTTACCCTATTGCCGGAGTTTACTAAGCTGAGCAAGCATAATATGTACCTATTAAGCATTGGTCTTAGTTCAACAACTTTGGCGTACTTTCATCATGGGAGTTTTGAGCGTGCTTGGGATATAGACCTGGGGAATGCTAAGATTAGTCATCTAGTGAACCGTCTCCGTAAGACAGCTACAAATCCGACCGAAATTATTCAAGACTATATTAGCAGTAAATTAGAATATCTAACTCCCGAATTAACTAAGAAGAAGCATACAGTGATGATGATTCAAAACGCATTGTCACTTAATAAGCTATTTCTGCCTCATAATCGGCAAATTGCGGAAGTTCCGCTTGATAAATTCCATGAAGACTATCAAAAGATTCTTTCTCCCGTAAAAGATGGTTTGATTAAAAATATTCAGATTGATGACCAGCAATTTGAATTATTACTGCCAAATTATTTAGTAACGGCCCGGACTGTTAGGTTAATCCAACCAGCAGGAATATATGTTACAGATATCTCAACAATGGATGGAATTTCCCACGGGATCGGTGTCAATAATGATCAAACAAGACGACAAATTAATGAAATGATTAGGACAGCTGCTGACAATATCTCAGAACGGTATGGAGTTGATTCAGCTCACCGTGATTTCGTTACCAATTTTTCACTTCAATTTTTCGATCAGTTACGCCCGATTCACCGTTTAGGTCAGCATGAGCGGTTATTATTAGAGATTGCTAGTCGAATTGATGATATTGGTAATTTTATCAACCAACGGGGACATTACCGGCATTCGGCCTATATTATGGAAACGACGCCGTTAATTGGTCTTTCGGATAAGGATAATCGAATTATTGCAGAAGTTGCTCGGTATCATAGTGCGGAATCACCGGATATCAGTCAGGCTCATTATCGACACCTTGATGATGAAATTCAGATGCCGGTAGCTAAACTAGCCGCTATTTTACGATTGGTTGATGCGTTAGATGACTCACGATTGCAAAAAATCTCGAGTATTAAATTAAAACTTGTTGGTGATAGTAAGTTAATTATTAAAGCAACGGCGAGTGACGACCTAGTGCTTGAAAAATGGTCCTTTAGTCAAAAATCACAATTATTTAGGGATGTATATGGTATTCAGCCGGTTTTAACTGAGAGGAGTGATCGTTAATATGTATAAGGATTTTTATAAGCCGCAAAATTATGTTAATCGAGAATTGAGCTGGATTGATTTTAATGGTCGCGTATTGGGTGAAGCAACGGACACCGCAAATCCATTATTAGAACGGGCCAACTTTTTGGGAATTACCCAGAGTAACGTGGATGAATTCTTTATGGTGCGGGTGGCTTCTTTGCATAAACTCGCTGCTGCTAATGTTACTACCACAGATGCATCAGGTTTAACACCAGAGGAACAATTAGATGCGGTAAACGAAAAAGAACACCGAATGGTTAAGCAACGTTATGAAGTCTATAACCAGCAGATTATACCTGAACTTGCTAAAAATGATATTCAGATTTTGCATGTGCGGGACTTAAACGAAAAGCAGTACGAATTTATTCGCCGTTACTTTAATGATGAATTGATGCCCGTGTTAACCCCGATGGCGGATGATGCTTCACGACCATTTCCTTTCATTTCAAATAATTCTTTAAACATTGCCGTGCAACTTCGCCGGCGTACTCAACCAACGGCTCATCAGGAAGAAGCAATTCTAGAAGGCGATCAAGAAGTTCACCGTCCGCAAGCAGAACCACATGATGATCGTCAAGAAGCGGATATTAAATTTGCAACGGTCCGGGTTCCAGAAATTTATAAGCGGTTAGTTCGGTTGCCCGGAGAAAATAATTTCATTTTGATTGATGAGATTATTACTGAATTTTTAGTAGCACTTTTCCCTGGCTATGAGATCTTAGCAACGGCTTCGTACCGGGTAATGCGGGATATGGATTTAGATGTGGCAGAGGAAGATACCTCTGATTTACTGCGCGCGGTAAAGCACCAGTTACGTGAACGAGAACACGGTCAGGTAATGCGGCTAGAAGTTCCCCAATCAATTGACAATTGGTTAAAGGAGCAGCTGATTGATAACCTGCATGTAAGCGAACGATCCCTATATGAGGTTGATGGACCGGTAGATTTAACCTTTTTGAAGAAGTTATCAGGGATGGTCGATGGACATGATGATTTACGCTATCCGCCATATAAGCCATACCTTAATCCAGAATTAGATATGGAACATAATATTTTTAATTCAATCCGTCATAAAGATTATTTAATGCAACACCCTTATGACAACTTCCAAGCGGTGGTAAACTTTATTCATCAAGCAGCTGTTGATCCTGATGTATTAGCGATTAAGATGACGCTTTATCGAGTATCAGGCAATTCCCCAATCATTAAATATTTAGGGATGGCAGCGCAACAGGGGAAACAGGTAACGGTTCTTGTTGAAGTTAAAGCCCGTTTTGATGAACAAAATAATGTTCGATGGGCGCAACGGCTTGAACAAATGGGTTGTCACGTTATCTATGGACTGGTAGGACTCAAAACCCACTGTAAGGTTGCGCTGGTTATTCGGCGGGATGAAGATGGCCTTCGTCGGTATATGCACCTTGGAACCGGTAATTACAATGATGTCACGGCTCACTTCTACACCGATATGGGGCTGTTTACATGTGACCATGAACTCGGAATTGATATGACCAACCTGTTCAATATGCTATCCGGTTTTGCCCGCCCGGCTTACTTCAATGAGTTGCGAGTTTCTCCTGATGGAATTCGGACCTTTATCAACGCAAAAATTGATGAGCAGATCGAAAATGCGAAGAACGGTAATCCAGCCTTAATTCGGATGAAAATGAATTCATTGTCGGATAAACAAATTATTGCCCGTCTATATGATGCGGCTGCTAATGGCGTCAAGGTTGAATTGCTTATTCGGGGGATTACCTGTTTACGAAATGATCTCCCAGAGCTTCATAACAATATCGAAGTTCATTCGATTGTTGGTCGGTTCCTTGAACACTCACGAATCTATTACTTTAAGAGTAACGGTCATGAAGAGGTTTATCTTGCTAGTGCAGATATGATGACGAGAAACCTTAATCGGCGGGTTGAAGAACTTTATCCGGTAAACCAATCTGACACAAAAGCACATGCAATTCATATTTTTGATGTGATGTGGAAAGATAATGTTAAAGCCCGTAAACTCGTTGGTGATCATTATGAACGGATTGATCGTGGGAATGCCGCTCCTTTTAGCTCCCAAGAGTACTTTGTCAAACAAGCAATGAAGTTAAATGACCAGGAGAAAAAGGAAAAGAAGGCTAAAAAGCATTTTTCCTCAGTTTTTGAGACTTTGACTCGTCATGTTTCAAGTCTGCACTTAGATGAACGAAAGGATGAATAGTTTATGGGCAAAGAGCAATATCTTGCAATTCTTGATTTAGGATCAAATTCAGTTCGCCTTAAAATAACACGGATTCAAAGTACCAGTAATTATGAAACCGTTCAATATGAAAAAAGGTATGTTCGTCTTGCATCGAATATGGGACCGGAGAAAATACTTAAGCCTGCACCAGTAAAGAGGACTATTGCAGCACTAAAAGAGTTTCGGACAATTTGTGATCAGTATCGGAATAAAAATTTAATAATTATTGCAGTTGCGACGGCTGCTGTTCGTCAAGCGCAGAACCAACTTCAATTCATTGAAGAAGTGCGAAGGGAAACAGGCTTTGATATTCGGGTAATTAGCGGTGAACGAGAAGCCTACCTTGATTATGTTGGCGTTAGTAAAACACTGCCGATTGATAAGGGCATCATTATTGATACCGGCGGGGCAAGTATGGAATTGATCTCAGTTAATAATGGTGAGGCTGAAGAGACTGTTAGTATCCCAATCGGGTCTGTTAGTATCTCACAAACATATCACCTTGATGATAAGATTAATCCGGCCGACCTTTTCGATGCGATGGTTAGAATTGACGAGGTTCTTTCACAACAACTGTGGCTTAATCGCATGCGTCAGACCAAGATTATTGCGTTGGGCGGTTGTAACCGTGCATTAGCCAAAGTATATCGTTGGCAGCAGGCACTTAATCCGGAAACGGTCAGCCCGGTGCATGGATTGACAATGCGGTCAGAAGAAGCCTTTTTAATCATGCGGCAGTTATTAGAAGTTGACCGCCAGACACGCGCGGGGATTCGAGGAATTACTAAAGTTCGGGCTGATGTAATCGTCGGTGGCCTCCTCCCGTTAATCTCATTGATGCGACAACTATCAATTGATGAAATTAGTTTTAGTAACAGCGGGTTAAGAGAAGGTATTTTATTTAAATACTTAGACCAACAGATTGATTTTGAACAGTTAAAATCGTCACTATAATAATCATAGTTAAATTTTTACTTTATTTTACTAAATTTTACTGATTGGTGATGGTAAAACTGTGCTACAATCACTATGAAAGCTTTAGTTCGATCAAGGAGGAAACAAGATGTCAATTTTAGTTGCTGGTGGTGCCGGATATATCGGTTCCCATATGGTAAAAGACCTTATTGAACACGGTGAAGACGTAGTAGTTGCTGATAACTTATCAACAGGTCACCGTGATGCAATTAATCCTAAGGCTAAGTTTTATGAGGGCGATATCCGTGATCGTCAATTCTTAGATAAGATTTTTGATAATGAAGATATTACAGCAGTTGTTCACTTTGCTGCTTTCTCAATCGTTCCTGAATCAATGAGCAAACCATTGAAGTATTTTGATAACAATACTGGCGGAATGATCACCTTGCTAGAAGCAATGCATGATCATGATATTAAGTACATTGTATTTAGCTCAACTGCTGCTACTTATGGTGTTCCAGAACACATGCCGATCAAGGAAACTGATCCGCAAAAGCCAATTAACCCATATGGCTTGAGTAAGTTAATGATGGAAGAAATGATGGCATGGGCGGACAAGGCTTATGGCATTAAGTTCGTTGCTCTCCGTTACTTTAATGTTGCTGGGGCTGCTCCAGATGGTACGATTGGTGAAGATCATGGTCCAGAAACACACTTAGTACCGATTATTCTTCAAGTTGCTCAGGGTAAGCGAAAAGAATTGAGTATCTTTGGGGATGACTACAATACGCCAGATGGTACTAACGTGCGGGATTATGTTCACGTTATGGACTTAGCAGATGCGCATATCCTTGCGATCAAGTACCTTAAGGAAGGCAACAAGAGTAATGCATTTAACCTTGGCTCATCTACTGGGTTCTCAAATAAGCAAATGCTAGAAGCTGCTCGTGAGGTTACTGGTGAACCAATTCCGGCAAAGATGGCACCACGTCGTCCTGGAGATCCTGACTCATTAGTTGCCGCTAGTGATAAGGCTCGTAACATTCTTGGCTGGGATCCTAAGTACGATGATGTTCATGATATTATTGCTACTGCTTGGAAGTGGCACTCTACTCATCCAAAGGGTTATGACGATCGTGACTAATAAATAGGAAGGAATATTGTGGCATAGGCCATTAATGATAAGCGGAGTTAGATGAAATTTAAATATTTCATCTAACTCCGCTTCCCTTTAAAATGAATATTAGTAAGATAAAAAAGGAATACATATTAAAAAATACCGTTAACCTAATTACTAATAAATTCGCTGACTTTAATAAGGTTTACCAAATTCTTGAAGAGAGAATCAAAGGTGCTCTAATTATAAGTTTTCCAATAGTCCTTTAGAAAAAATTAACCGTAAAATCAAAAATTTCCTTTTTAAGAATTGATTGTCTACTTATATAAAAAATGCTACTCACATTTTTTGAGTAGCATCGATATCATTTTGTAGGTAGGAATTGTTGGTATTTATACAATTCGCTTACATTTTATTTATCATTTATTCTTCAGGACTTCGTAAATTAAGTAATTTTTTATAAAAAATCATTACTAAATCTAACGTAATATCTGAATTTGTTGGAACAATTTTATTATCATCATCTTGATTTTTTAATGATAATAATGCATTATACAACATCTGAGTTTTAGCTAGTTTAATAGCTTTATCAAATAAATCACTATTCAAAAGATAATTCTCCTTTTTCTAATAAAACATCTAAATTACAGTGCCATAAAACATAAGCCGTATTCTTTAAGCTTGAGTCAGTAAATATGCTTTTATGATTTCGCAGTAATGGTGTCACATGGGACGTATATGCACTTACGCTTAATTTTACAATTTTACAAATGGTTCTAACATCAACACCGCAAATTCTTAATAATACAGCTCTAGCTATTTTATCATTAATATTATGAGTATTAAAGAACTCATTAATACTTTTAATAGCCTCACGGTCTCCTTTTTTTTCCTGTTCTTTTAAACGTTTTCTAAATTTTTTAATTTCTACCATTCGCCAATCCTTAGGTTGTAACATCTTATCAATAGATTGAGAAGAATTTCCCCATTCATTGTTCTCAGTTAAACTGTTTAAAGCGTTAGATAGTTCTTTTGTGATACATGTACTCACATTAAACCACTCCTAATTTTGGAATAATTTACTGCTTTTTTTTAGCACTGACAGCAGATGCAGTTAATAGACCAGATAATCCTAAAGTAATTAGTCCAGCCATTGCAGCTGCATTATTATTTTTATTACCAGTCTGAGGTAACTGCTGGGCATTATTGGTAATATAAGATGTAGGTGTAGCAGAAGTACTGTTAGATACAGGTGTAACAGTAATGCTGTCAGATGCAGGTGTAGCAGAAGTGCTGTTAGATGCAGGTGTAGCAGAAGTGCTGTTAGATGCAGGTGTAGCAGAAGTGCTGTTAGATGCAGGTGTAGCAGAAGTGCTGTTAGATGCAGGTGTAGCAGAAGTGCTGTTA
>OKSF01000947.1_pt1 | contig 25868 bp, 15 predicted proteins | sample 1606061 | NCBI WGS metagenome assembly OKSF01 (sample SAMEA3541567, study PRJEB24748) | human gut metagenome | biome: human gut; feature: human-associated habitat; material: faeces | place: China | collected 2012 | reverse complement strand
TCATGACCGACGTAGATATTGCTGACCGTGTATATATCCGTCTAAATAAATTAGCAGCCGTCTTCTGCGTGGCAGCCATGGCATTGACAGCGATGACAGGATGTGAGGGAAGTGACATGTTTAGCGTCAACTCTCCTGATTGGCTCTCTGAAAAGATAGACTCAATCGAAAAAGCTAACCAATCTACAGAGGAAGTGCTCGTAGGTATGAATGAGGATGTCTATACTGTAGGTAATACTGATTTCTCTTCACTCTTTTGGACTTCATTCTCAAAGTATTATGTGGTTCAAGACAACCAGAAGTGGAATGCTGTGTTCAATCTGAACATCAATCCTTCTGCAACTAACACCTATAAGAACTTCGCCCTCTTCATCACCAATGATGTGGATCGTGGCGGAACAGGTTATACCGAGTATGGTGCTATCCGTTTTGATAACCAGCCAAGCGGTAACTCTGAGTGGGGTGACCATATCGACAGAAAATATGTGCAGAGTAATCTCACCTTTGAAACTGATACAGACAAGGGTGTAGAAAAGTTGGGTGGTAAGGTAACATTGACGGTTGACCGTTCCCGTGTAGATACTTTCATGGTGAAGATTACCAATGGTACTGTTACCAAGACCTACATTCAGCCATCTAAGATAGGTAATCTAAATGCTGATGCAAGCAACTCAAAGATTCGTTGCTTCCTGGTTCCTGAGGGATCTTTCATTGATTTCCAGCAGAGCAACGTAGAACCTATCGGCGGTTATACATCTGCCCAGGATAAGGCTCCGGTTTCTATGGTGTTGAACAATGTTCCTGCCGAAGTAGACGAGAATACACCCCTAGAGAAGGCAATGGAGAATGTATCTGCTACCGTAACCTTCGAGGAAGGTATAACCAAGGTAATTCCTGCCAAGGAACTTTATTTCTCTGCCATCAACGATATGGATGTTTCTGGCACCAAGAACCTCATTGTCATCTATAACAAGACATTCAAGGGCGAGAATGCTTCTACTCCTATCGTTGCACAGAAGACATTCGAAGTTGTGCCAGCTATCAAAGCTCTCCATATAGTAAGTGCGCCTACACGTCTCACTTATAAGTATTATGAGGCAGCAGGCATCACTAACCCTGCTTCTGCTGTATTCCCAGTAGATACTAAGGGCTTGACAGTTCAGGCTACTTATTTGAATGGTGTAACTCGTGATATCACACTCGATAAGTTGGTTATCTCTGCAGTGCCAATGAAGGCAGGCAAGCAGGCTGTTACTGTAACTGCTAAGAATGGTGTGAAGACAACATTTGATGTAACAGTAGAGAAGCATGCTGCAACATTCGTAACTCCTAACCCAGCTATCTTGGGTGCTGAGGATTGTACAACTGGTTGGTGGGGTGCTCACCTCGATGCAGACGTGAAGGTTCCTGCTGGCGAGACTCGCGCATTCTCTTTCACTAACTTGGGTGGTGCAGCTAACTGGAACAACTACGTAGTAGTACTCCGCAATGCAGCTTTAGCTGAGTATGTTGTAGTTCGTTCGGATAACTTCGGTTGGACTGGCGACAACTCTGGTCCTTATGGATGGAAGAATTGTACTGCTGGTTCTACTGGTGCGGCTGACTGGGCAACTTGGTTGGCAGGTATGAATGGCGCTAAGGTTGTTGTTTACGTAACCAACAATAATAATGGTACTGCTGACGTCTTGGCTATTACAACAGGTACTGATGGCAAGGTAAATACTCAGTATTACTATGGTATTGATGGAGTTGATGCAAACGACCTCTTTGTAGACTTCACCGTAGATAGCAGCTGCTTGAAGTTTGATACAGCAGCATCTGCTCGCAAGTACTCTGCTCGTCGCAGATAAGAGAATCTTTGAAATACTAGATAAAAGGCATGACCTATGAGGAGGATGGAAGAATCCTCCTCTGAGGCCTTGCCTTTTTTCAAAAATATCGAATAAAAACTAACTAAACTTTTAAGGAAATAATGATGAAACATCTTAATAAATGGGCATTCTTGCTGGCATGTACTTTGGCAGTAAGTTGTAGTAGTGGTGGAAGTGATGATCCTGATGTACCAGATACACCAAACAAACCAGAGACTCCTTCCCAGCCAGAAACTCCAAACAATCCTACTAGCGAGGATTTGGCTAAGTATGTTTGTCCTACATATAATGACAATTATACTTCAGTAGCTGCTTGGACTCAGCGCAGTAAGTGGAATCTTGCCAATGTGCATGACCCTTCGGTAATAAAGGCTGCTGATGGATATTACTATATGTATCAGACAGATGCCAGCTATGGCAATGTTCACAATAGCGATGTAAGAAATAGCAATAAGCATGGTCACTTCTTCTGCCGCCGCAGTAAGAATCTCGTAGACTGGGAGTTTGTAGGAGCCTCAATGGTAGGTCTTCCTTCATGGATCAAACCTAAGCTCAATGAGATTCGCAAGCAGATGGGCGTGCCAGAGCGTGATGATACCTATTTTGCCAACGATTTGGACTTCGGATATTGGGCACCATGTGTACGCAAGGTGAATGACAATCTCTATCGTATGTATTATTGCATCACCTGCCCAGGTACTATCAATGGTAATGGTACATGGAGCGAGCGTGCATTCATCGGATTGATGGAGACTTCTGATCCTGCATCCAATAAGTGGGAAGACAAGGGCTTTGTCATCACCAATGCTTCTGACAAGGGCTTGAACTTCAGGGTAAGTCAGACAGATTACAATAACTGCTACTTCAAGTTCAATGCCATTGATCCTACTTATATCATCACTCCAGAGGGTAAGCACTGGCTCATCTATGGTTCTTGGCACAGTGGTTTTGCTGCTGTAGAGCTGGATGCTTCTACGGGTAAGACCAAGGTAGAATTGCCTAAGCCATTTGGTACAGCTGAGGAGATTGCTCCATACGGCAAGCTGATCTTCACTCGCACACTCAACAATCGTTGGCAGGGTGCTGAGGCTCCAGAGATTGCTTACCATGATGGGTACTATTATCTCTTCGTAGCTTACGATGCACTGGATGTACCTTACAATACCCGTGTGCTTCGTTCCAAGAATGTGGACGGTCCTTACGAGACGATGAATGGTACGGTAAAAGATGCTGCCAATGGAGCAAATGAGAATCCTACAGTGTTGACTCATCCTTATAAGTTTAGTGCTGGTAGCGGTTGGGTAGGTATCAGCCACTGCGCTGTCTTCGATGATGGCAATGGCAACTGGTACTATGTATCTCAGCAGCGTATGCCTGCCAATGTGGCTGGTATCAATGCAAGCAATGCCATCATGATGGGTGGTGTGCGTAGCATCAAGTGGATGTCTAATGGTTGGCCTACTGTGATGCCAGAGCGTTATGGAGCAGTGCCTCAGGTGGCTATCACCGAGAGCGAACTGGTAGGCGAATGGGAGAACATCGACCTGGCTTATCAGTATGGCATACAGAAGGCTAGCACCAATGTAACACTGAGCAGCGAGCATAAGGCATCGGGTGCTTGGAACAATGTAACTTGGAGCTTTGATGCATCTACCAACACACTGAAGATTGGTACCATCGACCTGAAGGTACAGCGAGAGGTAGACTGGGAGGCTAGTCCTCGCAAGGTTACTATCGTATACTCAGGTGTGAGTGGCAACAAGAGCTACTGGGGTAAGAAAAAATAAGACTTTAGTTAGTTTTTAGGATATAAAACCTATCGTAAATCTCGGGGGAGTTGCGCTGTGAAGCTTAACTCCCCTTTTTGTAAAATCCCTATATATAATAAGGTATGTGATATGAAACAAAATATAACAAAATATTTAGGCTTGCAGCTGATGGCTTTGGCATTGTTGCCTGCAAGCAGTAGCATCGTTCATGCCCAATCACCCGTTGCCCAAGAGCCTGTGGTGGTGGACACTCCGTTTGTCCACGACCCTGTGATGGCATGCGAAAACGGTACTTATTATCTCTACTGCACGGGGCATGGTATTGCGCAGATGACTTCCCGGGACCGACAGCACTGGACCTTGAGCCGTGAGGGCGTATTGCCCAATGGTAAGATTCCGGCTTGGACACACGATAGCGTGCCGGGCTTCGAGAATCATATCTGGGCTCCAGACGTAATCAAGTATCGTGGCAAATGGTATATGGCTTATTCTTGCTCCACCTTTGGCAAGAATACTTCTGTCATCGGACTCCTGAGCAACAAGAGCTTAGCCGACAAGAATGGCTGGAAGGATGAGGGCTGCATCGTGGCTTCGAAGGGCAATCGTGACAACTGGAATGCCATCGACCCTAATTTCGTCGTTGATGAGAAGGGTAAGCCTTGGATGACTTGGGGCTCCTTCTGGGATGGTATTCAGCTGATACCGCTCGATAAGAATATGCACGCCAAGAAGGGCGCCAAGCCTGTGACCATAGCTCGTCGCTATTCGCCAGAGTGCTCAGATGTGCCTAGCAATCCTACCTCCAAGGAGGCGGGTACCAATGCCATCGAGGCTCCGTTCATCATGCAGCATGGTGGTTATTACTATCTCTTCGTGAGTTGGGATTATTGCTGCCAGGGCATGAAGAGTACTTATCGTGTAGCCGTGGGCAGAAGCAAGCAGGTGGCTGGTCCTTATCTCGATAAGGCAGGCAAGCCGATGCTCCAAGGCGGTGGTACGCTGCTGTTGGAGGGCGACAAGAAGGAGTATGAGGCGATGGGTCATTGCTCTGCCTATTCTTTCCCTGATGGCGATTACTTCTTCTGTCATGGTTACAGCGTGCCAAAGAATGGCGCCAGCATCCTGGTTCAGAAGAAAATCAACTGGACGGAAGATGGGTGGCTGACGCTGGAATAGCCTCGATTTTTAAAACACGGACAAATTGAATTTGTCCGGCTCTTTTGTCCGGTGGCTTGTAAGTTATTGAAAATAAGTAGCTTGTGAGGCTGTGGACAATTTGTCCGGACAAATTCAATTTGTCCGTTTGTTTTTTTTAGCCCTTTTTTGCTTGAAAACAATGGATTATGATACCGAAACCTATGAGATGCTGGGAAGAAACCTATGAGTTATGATGAAAGAAACCATGAGTTGTGAGGGAGAAAACTATGACTTAGTTTTTTTAACAAATCAAGTCGGCTCGAAGTACTCGGCTCATCCTAACTATATAAGCATCAAAAAAAACGAAACAGATAACTTGGTAAGCTTCTGTTTCGGATTTTTTCTTTATTCTTCCTTAATCTTCCAATCGCTGATAGTGCGCTGGGTGCTGTCAATTAGATTTCTATGAGTATAGAATTTAAGTGTTAAAACTAAGTTAAAACAGCGTTTATTCCGCTACGAGCGATAAAAAAACGTTTTCGTAGCGAAATAAGCGCTGTTTTCTTTCGCTATTTCCGAAATTAGTTGTATATTTGCAGCGAACCAATTGGGTATGATTATGTGTGAAATAATAGGTAGAAAAAAGGAAATAGCAGAACTGAAGCGTTGCTACGAAAGTGGTAGGGCTGAGTTTGTGGCTGTGTATGGGCGTCGCCGTGTCGGTAAAACATTCTTGATTGATGAGGTGTTTCACGATGATATGGTGTTTCATCATACAGGATTGTCGCCTTACGACCGTCGTCGGAAGGTAACCTTGAAAGACCAGTTGCAGAATTTCTATTTCTCGCTTCTTCGTCATGGTATGGAGGATATTGCACAACCTAAGTCGTGGATGGAGGCTTTCTTTTTGCTGGAACGTTTTTTGGAAACTTGCGATAATGGGTCCCGACAGGTGGTGTTTATTGATGAATTGCCATGGATGGATACGGCACGTTCTGGTTTTCTTACGGCATTAGAGGCATTCTGGAATGGTTGGGGCAATATGCGCCACAATCTGTTGCTCGTAGTCTGTGGTTCTGCCACCTCCTGGATGCTTGATAATCTAATCAATAATAAAGGAGGATTATATGGCCGTTTGACAGGCGAAATCAAACTGTCGCCGTTTTCATTGAAAGAATGCGAGGAGTTTTATCAGAGTCGTGGCATCAGAATGTCCCGTTATAATATTACGCAGGCTTATATGATTATGGGCGGAATTCCTTTCTATATGAATTTCTTTAATCCTTCCTATAGTCTGGCTCAGAACATAGATGCCTTGTTCTTTGTCCGCAATGCGAAGTTAGGGGATGAGTTTGACAGGCTTTTCAATTCTGTGTTTGATCATGCCGAAGACTGTATGAAGATTATCCGCTTTTTGGGTACCAGGCATGCTGGTTTCACTCGTAAGGAGATAGCAGAACATATCGGTATGAATCCGAATGGTGATTTTACCAAGATATTGAAAGCCTTGATGGGTAGTGATTTTGTGGTGAAATATACTCCTTTCGGTTTCAGTCAGCGAGAGGAGTATTATAAGCTTATTGATTCCTTTTGCTGGTTCTGGCTTCATTTTAAGGAGAAGAAGGCTGTAAATCAAACTGATTACTGGCAGCAGCATTTGAAGGAAAGCGATGTTGCCTCATGGCGTGGCATTGCTTTCGAGGAGGTTTGTTTGCAGCATATTTCACAGATAAAATATGCTCTTCATATAGGTGCAGTATCTTCGCAGGAATCTTCGCTTATAGTGAAAGGAAGCGAGGAGGCTGATGGCATGCAGATTGACTTGCTGATAGACAGGGCTGATGATGTGGTGAATGTTTGTGAGATGAAATTTTATAAGGCTCCTTATGCCGTTACCAAGGGCTATGCTCAGGTGCTGAATAGCCGTTTGCAGGCTTTGGAAGAAAAGAACCCTACCAAGACATTCCTCCTTACGTATGTGGGAAATTCAGAACTGGTGAGTAATGAATACTCCGATATATTCAGGGCTTCAGTAACTCTGGATGATTTGTTTATTTGATGAATGGTATTTTAGAGAGTAAAAATGATAAAAATGAAGAGAAGAGAATTCGTGTTGTTGAGATATTCCGTGTTCTTCACCTTATTATATATATTAGTAGGGTGTACCGAAAATCGGGTACAAATGCAGAGATTACAGGTTATAGACAGCTTGATGGAAGCACATCCTCAAGCAGCCTATGATAGTTTGTGCCGTTTTGATTCATTGGAGGTACCCTGAAATATGTAAAATAAGGCATTCTGATATCCCGAAACTTGTAAAATAAGGCATTCTATGTAGTTAAAAACTTGTAAAATAAGGCGTTCTTCATTATTTTTTCTTATCTTTGCATCCAGAAAAAGTAAGAGGTATTATGCTGGATAAGAGAAACTTAGAACAGATTCTTTCTGATCAGCAGGAAGAACTGGAGATACGTAGAGGCGAAACTTTGTGTCATCGACCAGAAGAGGCGCAGATAGACTTGGGCAGTACGCAGGCTCAGGTCGTGATAGGTGTGCGCCGTAGCGGCAAATCTACTCTATGCTTCCAGGCATTGGAGAAAGCAGGTGTGAAATACGCTTATGTAGATTTTGACGATGAGCGGTTGGCTAACATCCAGGCAGAAGATTTGAACGATGTTCTGGAAGTACTGTATAAGATATATGGTGATTTCAATTATCTGTTTCTTGACGAGATACAGAATATCGAGGGCTGGCACCTTTTCGTGAATCGTATGCTTCGCAGGCGGATGCATGTCATCGTAACAGGTTCTAATGCCAAACTTCTGAGCAGCGACCTGGCTACTCATCTCTCGGGGCGCTGCAAGGAGATACCTTTGTTTCCATTCTCCTTTTATGAGTATTGTCTGATGAAAGAGGTGGATACGGAAGGAATGACTACCAAGGTACAGGCATTCAGGAGAGCTGCCTTCGATCATTATCTGAAACAGGGAGGATTTCCTGAACTGCTCGTTATCGGCGAACACCAGAATTATGTGAAGAATCTGGTAAGCAATATCCTGCAGAGAGATATTGAACAGCGTTTCAAGATTACCTATCAGGCTACCTTCGAGCAGTTGGCTCATCATCTGCTCAATGTGGCTCCGCTCATCGTGTCTTCTTCGGAACTGTCGGTTACACTGGGGGTAAAATCGGAACATACCATCAGGAATTATATCGGATACATGAAGCAGGCTTATCTGCTGCTGGGGCTTCAGAAGTATTCTGCCAAGAGCAAGATGAGAATAACCCAGGAGAAGGTGTATCCCATAGATGTGGCATTGATGGATCAGAGAGATAATGCACTGGTGGGAGAGAACCTGGGATGGAGATTGGAAACCATTGTTTATCTGCAGCTGGTTAGAACTTATAAGCCGCAGGGGTATGATATCTATTATCTGAGCGACCGCTCGGGCGAGTGCGATTTCGTGGTTTGCAAAAACAATCAGGTGAAACAAGCCATTCAGGTTTCGTATGACATCTCTTCACCCAAGACTCGCAAACGGGAGATTGAAGGATTACTTCTGGCTCATCGCAAGACGCAATGCACCGACCTGCTGCTGCTCACCGACCATGAGTACAACCAAGTTACAGAAAAAGGCCTTGACATCAAGATACGACCGGTATATGACTGGGTTGTGGAAATGGGGAAGAGGAAATAGAGAAAAATCAATCGCAATATAAGAAATGAATAAATTAAAAGCATTATTGGGCTTCGACCCGAAGACTACTACGGTTAAGACTGAGTTGACATCTTCTTGCTCTTCAATTATGCTTTCGGATAAAAGAAGCGATAGATAAAAATAAGGCGGCAATCTGCATCACGCAGGTTGCCGCCTTCCATTTTCTAACTAACTTTCTTATCAACTATTCAAAATGGATTTTATGATGGAGTTGTCTAGGGCTTAATGCCCTAGACGTAGCTTGTTTCTTATTTCAAACGGATGATGTTCAGCGAGCTGGCTGGAATCTCTACCGTGGCACCATTCTTCTCTGTAGTTACGTAGTTTTCTACAGGATAGATGTTGGTAGGATTGTCGATGGTGTTCTCCTCCAGACCGTTCTTGGCTGAAAGGCGGATGAGCTTGCCAGCCTTAATCTCCTTACCCTGAAGATTGATCTTCGCTGTGGTGTGCTCGGTGCTGGTGTTGGCAATCTTCAGGATTACCTCGCCCGTCTGCTCGTCGAGTGTAGCTGTAGAGAAGATGCCAGGAAGGGTGTTCGCCTTCAACTTGGTGGCGAATACCTCCTTGCCATCCAACTTGGCGAAGATGCTGTCGCCTACTACCTTCAGCTCGATATCATACCACTTGCCGGTTTCAATCTTGCCTGGACAGGTAGCAATCTGACTCTTGGCACCATTCACGATAGATTCCACGCCGTGCTGGGTATTGTTCCAGCCACCAAGGTTCAACCAGCAGTAGTTGTTCTTATCCACGTAGTTGAAGATGATGAGGAAACCCTCGTTGCCGGCATCCTTCTTCGCGCGTACCTTATATATATAACCGTTGCTGGTAATCTCGCCTGGGTTCAGACGGATGCAGCTCTCCTCGTTGCTGGTCTGCTTGATGAGGCTGCCCTCAGTCTTCCACTGTCCATGAATGTCGGTAGGCAGTTCCTGCAAGGTCATCGGCAGCGCTTTGCCGTTCTCATCGCTGTAGCCCTTGTCCTCGAAAGAAACCTGGGTGCCCCATGTTCCCATACCCACACGGCAGATGGCTGGCTTCACCTGAGTCTGCTCATACTTGTATGGATTCTCCTGGTTCACCTTCAATACACGGGTACCGATGTTGTTCGCCATCACGTTCTGAACGTAGTAAGATGGAGTTCCGAATACCTTGTCTGATGTATACTGAATCATATCCGGTGCCCACATACGGTTGTTGAGGTTGGCGAAGATAGGAGCGTAGGATGCCATGGTCACAATATCAGAATTGTTCTCGATGCCCATCATATAGACAGCCTCACCGAGTGCTGCATCGAGTGAACCCATATTGCCGAAGCCCTGGGTTACGGCATATTCGCCTACATAAATCTCGCTGCCCTTGCGGTCGTAGTTATCATACTTGTTGAAGTTCTCGGCAAACCAGGCTGGGTTTCTGTAGTAGTGCTCATCAAGCAGCTCTACGCTCTCGTTGCTTTCCCACTTAGGGTTGTCATCGCCCCATGCCACCACGTTGCCGATGAGGTGCATCTTTGGATATTTCGCCAATACAGCATCCTTGAACTTCTTGAAGCGCTCGTAGTAATGGTCGCTCTGAGCCGCAGGGTCTGGCTGGTTGTTCTCATTACCAATCTCCAGATACTCGATGTTGTATGGTTCCGGATGACCGTTCTTGGCACGCAGCGCACCATACTTGGAGGTAATAGGGCCATTGGCATACTCCAGGGCATTCATGCACTCGTCAATCCAAGGCTGGATGCTGTCCACAGGAGTCATACCGCCGTGCCACAAACCTACGTTTACTACATAGAGAGGCTTGGCGTTCAAGTCTTCGGCAAGCTGAAGATACTCATCGAATCCCATACCGTCGCTGGTGCGGTAGCGCCAGTTTACGTTCTTATGGCCCGGACGTTCCTCGATAGGACCGATAGTCTTTTCCCAGTGGAAAGCATTCTCAGGAGATTCCTGTCCCTCTACGTAGCAACCGCCAGGGAAGCGGACGAACTTAGGATGGATGTTATAGAGAAGCTGAGCCAAATCAGGGCGCAAGCCATTCTCGCGATTCTTGAAAGTAGGAGGGAAGAGGCTTACTACATCGAGAACAATGGTACCCTTTCCGTCGGCTACGAGTTCAAACTGAGCCTTGGCGTCGTTTCCGTTGGCTGTCAACTCAGCCGTATATTTGGTCCACTTCTTGCCAACCTTGGCATTGAGGGATGTTTCAGCATACACCTTGTCGCCCTTTGCGTTGGTGAGGCGAGCCTTCAATCCGCCCTTGTAGCTACCCTTTGCCCAGAAAGAGAGCTTGTAGGTTCTGCCCTGTACGGCGTTGATGCCCCAGAAGCCCTCGTTGATGAGAGAGGCTGTGGCTGCTGGCTTGGCAGCGATGGTAAGCTGGAGAGCCTTGCCCTGTGCCTTGTTGAGCAGACCCTTGTTGATGAGTTGTGTCTGGATCTTTGCACCTTCCTGGGCGGAAGTTTTCCAGGTAGGGATGTTCTTGTCATCATCTTCGAAGGAGCGGTTGCTGATGAGTTCGGCATAGAGTCCGCCGTCAGCAGCGTGGTTGATATCCTCGAAGAAGATACCATATAAATTAGGTGAAACCTTGACGCCTGGGTTAGAGGCATCTACCTGAATGGTTACTTGGGCGTTGGCTGCCAATGTTGTGGCGAGCACAGCCGAGAGTAAAAAATGTCTTTTCTTATTCATTGTTTATTCTTTAGGCTTGTTTTTATTTTGTTGCTTGTTATTTGCAGGTAGCATAAAGCCGCAGCTTTTGGAAGTTACTTCCTGCTGCGATTCATACACAGCCGCAAAAGTACACAAAATACACTGAAAAGAGGTGGACAAAACGGAGAATATAGTGTAAAAGGTGGATTTTCTGCTGAAAATCCACCTTTTTATTCTCTGTTGGACGGATTAGCACGCCAGTATCATAATACGCTTTCCCCGAATATTTTATTCTTCGGATTACGCTGGTTTTACTTTTTTATGTCCCACAGATTTCACTCTTTTATGTCCCACAGATTTCACTCTTTTATGTCCCACAGATTTCACAGATTTACACAGATATTCGACCTTCTTCAAAGGCCGAACAGGTCGAGCTTCCGTTTAAAATCCGTGCGTAATCAGTGGTGCAAGAATGCTCTGTTAACTCAGCGTAATCTGATGAATAAAATATCCAGGTGAAGAGTAAATAAGAGAGTGGGGATTTTTTCTCTCCCGACGTATCGTTTTGTGCCTGGCAATGGCACTATATTGCCCTGGTAGAGGGCAATATAATGCCGTAGTGAGGCAATAAGCGCTGGAAGCGTCTTTGCCACCCGTCAGTACTATCATGATAACCTCTCAGCGACGTCTTGACTCCTTGTCAGGAGTATCCTGACAAAACGAAGGGCTGGACTTTCTCACGAAAACCCAACCCTTCTTTTTAAAAACAGCTGTTTTTTATACTTTATTTATATATAAGTAAATGATGTTATTGTATTTATCACTTATCTTATGTTTATTGCAGAACATGTACCAGGCGGATTGGCATGGCTCTGTAGATACCTGTATTTCTTCCATTGCTGCCGCTGACGAAACGCAAGTTCGACATGGTGCAAATCTTACCATACACATCTAAATAGCGATACCAGAAGCCATACTCAGGACTGGTGGTGTCGAAACCCTGATTTCCTGAGAGTAGCGTGCGGGTCCATAGGCTGACATGGGTGACATTTCTGAAAGCATCACCCTCCACATATCCTGTGGCTGGCAAATAGATTACGGGCAGCTCCGAATTGTCTGTTGTTATCTCAACACTGTTGTACGCCTCGCCCGACAAGGTGTAGCGGGTCTTCACTTTCAGATTACTGCCGTCTATGATGTCTTGGAACACACTATTCTCGGGAATAGTGAAACCTTGAGGCAGATTATTGATGATATTACCCGCATCTGTCTGATTCTGCTTTTCTTTGGCAATATGGAAGTATCCGCCAATAGCACCCTTGTTAGCTTCCAGCGCATTGGTGCCCGGGGCATAACATCTGTCGCTTGAAGCTCCGAGGTTGCGGTCGAGCATGACGTATGTTTTACCACTCTTTCCTTGCACCTTCACTACACCATAGTAGAAACGGCCGCTGACAGAAGATTGATCAACAGGCGGTTGCTGGTTGCTGGCATCTATCTTGTGGAAGATTCCACAATGATAAACAGGATACGTGATAGCAATGTCGTGTCCATTCTCCTGATAGGTGATGGTGAAGTCGCCGATCCAGATGTCATAGTTGTCAGCACCACTGTTCAGCGTCACTTTCCAGTTGCCGTCTCCATTATCCGTTACCTTAAACAAGTTGCTGTTTGCGCCATAAGTCACATCATCACCCGTTTTCTTTGGAATCAAATAACTGAACTCGTTAGTTCCCACCCCGAAGTGCAGACCATCGTTTCTGACAATATCGTTCTGCATATCCTTCGGGCTGATACCTTTAGTACCTGGCAGGAATTTGTTGAAATAGTCATTATATTCTTCCGATGTGCCCACTTTGCTTGATGTCATAAGCTTTACGGGTCTGTCAGAACGCTTGAAGTCCTTACCTGTCTGTGTCACGGTGATGGTGCGGGTCAGGTCACCCGACTTCACGGTTACTGTTCCTGTACGTGGCTCCTCAGAGTATTCATTTTTATCTACCGCAATCGAAATCTTATATTTCTTACCTGTAGTAGAGTTTGGACCGTTAGTATCCGGCACGGTGATAGTCTCACTGACCGTGACACCTTTTTTTATCCAACCACCGGACGTAGAGAAAGTCGGCGTCTCGCCGTTTTTGATAGTTGTAACGACAGTGGCGTTAATATTCTCATCATACCATGCGCCGCTTACTTGGTCGCTTACTCCCAGATGATAGTCCTTGCAGGCTATCATGTCTGTCACTAATGGGTTGTCATCTTTCACGTCCACCCTCATTCGGTTCTCGGGATATGGGTCTTTAATAGCCTCTGCTTCTGTGGGCCAGCCATTGGTGTTCACGTGAGTGATTTTTACTGTATAGGCATGGTTGCGCAGCAGTGCCATCGGTTTTGTCATGTCGTTGTCGGTAAGGAAGGATACTTTATAGAAAGACTCCACACTATTATATTTACCCTTCACGATGAGATAGGCTTGACCGGCGGCAGTCTCATAGAAAGGTGTTTCGCCTGTCTGCCATCCGCTATTAGCTTTGCTTGCATCAGCTGGCACATTGACTGCTGCTGCATTATAGTTAAAATCCTTGGGAGCTATGGTTCCCTTGTCTGCAGCATCATACAACTGGAAGCTTTCCAATTCAAACGTATTGTCGTCGTTAAAATCACTGGATGTAGTCTTCTCATACTTGACGTTTACCTTGGCAAACTGGCGCAGCAGACTGATTTCCGGATTTGCCTTCATCAAGTCTGACACGCTGATCATTCCCCAGCAGACAGGATTCTCTGTGTTGATTGTTCCCGAAATGGCAGCCTTGTCCAAACCACTCTGACATTGAGTATCTGACAAATCGCCGGCATTGGCAACAAGATGAATCTTTGTAGCCTTGTCCGTGACTGGCACTTTCACTTCGTAAGTGTTGTCGGTGCCCGACACAAGTTCGTAAGCGGAAACGCTTTGGTTCGACAGGAACACTCCTTTATCATCGTAAGCCACTACGTTCAGACTCTTCAATCCCGTATCGCCAGCCCTTGTCAGTTCCTCTTTTGAAAAGTCGGGAAGTGTGATGGTGAGCGTGATGCCCCCATCTTCCACCCCATTCTTGTTGCTTGGGTTGGAACCTTCGTTCAAAGTGTCGCTACATGCTGCCAATGCCAGCAGTGCCACTAAAAGAGATATTATCTTTTTCATTTCCTTCCTTACTTTACTTGTTTATACACCTGATGGTTTACCAGGATGCCAGCTATCATTGTCATAATATCCTGTATCATTATACTTCTCATAACTTCTACCTCCGAAAAGGGTATATTTCTCATCATAGTCACCCTTTTCAAATAGAAGGACTATACCCTTCTCATGATAGCCGTCAACCGCTTTTAACCTTATCGTTGTCTTCCACCAGCCTCCTGATACTGATTCGCTACTGAAACTATTGGCTTTGTGACCATCCCAAGTGTTGTCCCAATGTTTATATTGGTCATTAGTTCCAGAGGATGTCGGATTGTCTGTCGCGACACCAAACCTAAACTCCCAGCCTGACACTTGCTTCTTGGTATAGACAACATAATTGATATCCTTAACTATCGGCTTCTCATCGAAAATACGATAATAGGGGTCTGTTGTCGGGTCGTAAAGTATCCAACCTTCTCGGTCTTCATAGTTGAAAAGGGTGATACCAGGCGCCATGTGATGAGGGCAGCGGTGAAGGTCAGCACCATTGTTGTTGAAGCTGTAGAATATCATCAATGTCTCACCAGGCTTGATTGTGACATTATCATTTTCATCAAAAGGCTGTTTATCCCATCTATATCCTTTTGCTTCAAACGCCATATCCTTATAATACCAGCCTGGATTATTCTCATCTCCAGTCATGCGGCTGGCGTTATCATGCTCATGTGGTTTATCATATCTATTATTAAAATACCACACATCTGATGTAGGAATTGCCGTTCCCGGTGTTTCGCCTTTTTGCGAATAGATATAGATATTATGCCTATCTTTATGTATCAAGTTGTCCCAACCTTCTCCTCTCCAAGAATCGTTCCAGTTGTTATTGTCATTACCTGTTCCATAGTATTCATCCAAAATACCTTGGAATTGGTTAGTACCAAACTGGCCATTATTTGACGACCTGTCATTAATGGCACGGAAATAGATACGGTAATCGACAACCGGAGGTCTTACTGTTACTTTAATATCTCTGTACTTATAGTTGCTATTATACGAGTCTTTCGAGTGTACTCGGAATGTATGCACTGTAGTTGTTACAGGGTCGGTTGTAGCCTCCACCTGGAATGTTCCCTTGGGAGCGTTTTCATCGGATGGCTTCAATATATTGATAGTTGATTTACCAATGGTGGAAGTCAGCTCGTTAGGAAGCACGATACCTCCCAAGTTTGTAACCCAAGTGAATACCTTTTTGTTGGTTTCTGCACCTGCCACATAATAGATGATTACCTCCAATGGATCAACCTCAAACAGAGGTTCTACATTGTAGTCTACATCCAGATATTTCTTCAGGTTGTTAGCCTTCAGCCATATCTTGGTCGTTCCTTTCGGAGGAAATTGACCTTTCCCTTTTCCATAAGCACTCATGGGAATCTCGGGATTAATCCTAAAGGTGATAATATGATTGACCTCATCTCTTTTAGCTTCAACGACGAGGGGCTTACCATCAACAATCTCATCGCAACCAAACTCCACATTCACCCAATTTGACTTGTAGGAAATAGAGTCTTCCTCTATGGAGGTTATTTGAGCGCTTGTCTTGTTTACCCACAGTGTGGTATGGCTGAAGTCTGCATCTATCGTTACAGGAGTCCAGTCCTTTACGCTCACATTACAGTTGAGAGTCATGTTTCCCAGACTCTTGATCTTACCGATAATCTCATAGTAGGTACCGCGGGGGAATGTGCGGCGTGGCTCTGCCTCTGGATTGTCGGTGTGGCCCAATGGGATGTTGTAGCTGTTGTCATTGGCGCCAATCATGCTGCTCAGTGTGAGGAACGACTGCTGGTCGTTGGTTTTGATATAGCGCTCAGGCAGATAGTATGTACCCTGGAAGAGCCATTTGTCCTTTATGTTTGAGGGAGCCGCTGCGGCAGTACCCACAGCAGTGATTACATCCGCATTGCTCTTGTTCTTGTTGGTGTCGTCGCGTGTCCAATCAGAGAAGAATGATCCTGCGGCGCTGGCTTCAGAAGATTGCTTATACATTTTGGAACTGATAATTCCGCTTACGTCCTCTTTGTCAGAAGCGTAGAACTTTCCTCTCCATACCAAGCTGGTGGATTGAGAGAGATTATTTGCTGTAATATCATTTATCTTCAGACCGTTGGTCTTCAGAGCCTCCTGCATCTCAGAGTCAGCAGGGTCGAAGAGCAGGTTGAGTTTTACCTTGACACAAGTAAACTTCAAGTTGGCTACAATGTCGGTGGTCTTGCTATCACTAGTGATGTTGGTATCCTTTAAGGGTTCATAAATCATAGGGATATTGCCACAGGCAGGCATGCCGGGCTTACCTTCGGGGAGGTAATTCAGTAGCACATTTTTAAGATTATCCTCTGTTTCGATGGTCTGATCCTTCAACACATCCTCCATATTGGCAACAACATAGATGCGGTAAGTGCCGGGGTCGATTCGCAGCGTATATGTGGCTACATCCACACCTCCTTCAAAATTGCCAGGCTCATAGAACGAGGTACCGGGAGCACCGAGATACTCATTGAGCAATGTGCCTTTGCCGTCTATAGGGAAAGCGAAAAGTCGGAGGCTGTTGATGCGGCACTCTTCTTCTGTGGCATTGTAAGTTAAGTTTTCTGCAGGGGCTGATTCTCCTGCACGAGTGCCGTTGCTGTGCATCAATGGCACAAGGACTTGCAGGTTGCCCGACATACCTGAGCTGACAGTGTTGTCACCCAAGTCGTCGGTGCAAGCGGCTGTCATAGCCGCCAGCAACAGAATAACCATGTAACAAAAAAACTTTCGACTTCTCATCTTTTATATGTTTTATATATTGTTTATTGTTTCCGTTTATATGCTAATTCATGTTTGTCGTCCTGAAGAAACAATCTTATTTACCTTTTTAAAAGAACTAACCTAAACTTAATCAAACCTGATTTTCTATTTTGTGATCATTTCAACTCTTCTATCATTTATGCTGTATCGTGTATCCGCTGAGGGATTGGAGCGATATTTTAATACCTATATATAATAAGGTGTAACTGCCTGCTTAGAAATCTACACGCTGGATGCGCTTGCTCCAGCTGAGCACCGATATGCTGAGGTTGGCATACTGCCACTCGCCGCCTTTGAGGAAGAAGTCGAGATGGTAGTCATACTCACGGTCCAAGAACTCCTGTGGTGAGTAGTTGAGGTAGTCGAAGGCTCCCCTTCCCTGTGCCAGACAGTCGGCCAGGTTGATGCGGACCACCTCCTCGCCAGTCTTCTTATTAAAGATGGAGAGCATGGCATTTTGCTCGTTCTGCGCTACAGGATAGAGCACCAGTCGGGAGAACATCATGGCAGCATGGGCGGTACGTTCCTTTACGTTGCCCGCTTCGTCACGGAAGTCAGTATCCCAAGTAAAGTAAGGTTTATAGGTGAGCCTTTCGTCTTCCCAGAGACTGTTGTCATGGCCTATGGTTCCGTTGGCACATGTTATCTCGAAGCTGAAGTCTTCCACCGAGATGTCGGCAGGCGCATCTATCTGGTGCAGGCTTAAGGTGAGTTCCTTGGTATCACGGACAAGACTGATGGTGTCGTGTACCATCTCCAGGCTCTTTACCTCCACGATGCCCTTGGAGAGTCCCTGCCAAAGCGTGTCGAGTGGCATGGCCTGGTTCTCTACAATGCCCTGCTGACGGTCCAGCGTAGCATGCAGACGGCTGATGTCTTCTCCCTGTTGGGGCATCTCTACCCTGAACTTGGCACCGCGTGCAGCCAACGTCTCGCTGTAAGCCTTCTGCCAGGCGAAGGCAGCAAAGCGGTATTTGCCAGGCTGCAGTTGCAGTTGCATGGCGAAGTCATGACTCTTCAGCGGCTGGGCCAGGCTGCTGTTGGCAGCCTCTTGTCTGGTGACAAACTTGCCGTTTTCATCGTAAACAAAGACAACTAACCCACCCACATGGTCGTTGAACATGTCGGCGCGCTGGATGTTATAGTCGTAGACGAAGTGCAGGTAGGCACCTGTTTCGCAAGGAGGCAGGTCATCGTGCATCAGCCCGTCGCAACTACCCAAGAGGCAGCAGGCAAGCAAACTCAGCAGTCCAGCCTTCATGCTATCATACCAGCCGAAAATCATTTTCTTTGCCATAATCTGATTGTTTATTATTAATTTATTGTTTCGTTGTTACTACTTTACACCGTAGCGGGTAACTGCCTGGAGCTCCAGGCAGTCATAAGTCCCACTACCTGTGTAAGGTTCTTACGGAATTATATTTTTTATTAACTAAACTGATTCCTATTTTTTACAAATCTATGTCCTGCACACGCTTAGCCCAGTCAAGAATCTTGATGGTACAGCTGATGTAGTTCTCGCTCTCATCATCTGGAGTGGTAGGCTTCACAGGTGGAATTATTGGATAACCAGGACCGCTTACAGAATTAACCTGAAGCTCATACCAGTTGTTGCGGAGAACACCGTAACGGCCGAGCCATTTGTAGTTATTTTTATCTGGACCGTATGCAGGGTCACCAGATTTCCAAGGAGTATAGGTATCACCGAAGTGCTTGATACGGGCAATGTAGTAGGTGGCTCCACCAGGGTAAGTACTGATACCTGCATCTGGTGTCAAACCAAGGTTATCGTTCACTGCTTTTACAATCTGAGTACCTGTCAACTTCTTGTCCGGAACGCCGTATTCTGTATCTGCAGCAAGTTGAGTTTCTGTTTCCGCGACCTTTACCTTGATGTTTTCTACTGCCACCATGTGCTTAGCACTTGCTGTAGTACCAATACTACCCAAACTTACAACGATTTCACCTGTAGCACCTGTAGCATTATAAATTTCCTGAGCAGCAGCTTTGATTTTACCCGCAAGTGTTTCGCTGCTCATGATTTCTGTGTTGTTACCAATCTTGTGGAATGTAGCGGCAGCATTGTTTACTTTATATGTAGCTTTGAACACAACACGTGTGGTCTGACCCTGCTTCTGGTTGGTTAGGTCGAAGGTGTTCTCCAAGCAATAGTCGCTTGTGCCCATATCGTTAGTGATATTGGCAGCTATAACTTTGTTGAAGTTTTCCTCACGTGCTTTATTACCTGTATCATCATCAAGATTCAAATCACCGTTATTGTAGTTAGGGTCAATTGCCCAGAAGAGACGGTTCTGTTTACCAACTGTATAATTTACAGTATTTTTTGCAAACTCCCAAATGCTTTCATCAAGTGTGCTGATGTTCTGCACAGGGAAAGTCTTCTTGTTGGTAACGTCCAAGGCCCATTTGTTGAACTCTACCGCATCTGTTGTTGACCCTTTAACATTAACCGTGTTACCACTGATACCAGTACCTGTTCCCACCTTGGCAGTTACCTTGGCTACAGCACGCTGTACATAGATTTCAGCAGCAGCATCTCCTCCTGCAGCGGCATCCTTTGTAGCATAAATTTTGGTTTTATCAATCTTTACGAGTGTATTAAAAGGATTATCGCCTTTTAAAGCTGCATTGGTCATCAGGAAATTATCCTTGCTTTCACCAATCAGGTCTTTTACTGTCTTGGCCTGAGCAGCATTGTTCCATGTACTATATTTGCCGCTTGTTGGCGTAGAAACCGCATTATTATTGTTAAGAAGCACCAGTGCATAGTAATCGCTCGTAGCTGCAGAACTAACACTCTTAAGCTGTGCTGTTACTTTGGCTTCTGTTGTAATACCATCAGGCGTAGCTGGGGGATTAGACCATGTACCTAAATCCAATGTTGCTTTCTCAATAAAAGCGTACTCTGTACCTGTCTTTTGGAAGATAAGGATGGTGCCGTTGTTTACCTTGTACTCCTCAGCATCACCATGATTATAAGTCGGGTCGCCGTCAGCACGTGTGCTGTTAGTTGTAGGCAGCACGATGTTGAAAGCTGCATAACTTGTACCAGCTTGGGAAGTGCCACCGCTTTCCACGAGTTCATTCTCACTGCAGCTTGCTGCTAAAGCGAGCATAGCTGCCATTCCAAATAAATTCTTTAATCGCATAATCATTTATGTTAAAGTTGTTAATTTATTAATTTAATTATTTCAATTTACTATTATAGCTCCGCCTTCATTTCCCCGTAAATCTTTCTGATGCGCTCAGCTTCCTTCGAGTTTCCTGCCTTGGCAAGATGCTTCTCGGCAGTTACAAGGTCGCCCTTCTGCAAATCTGTGCAGGCGGCATTGAGATTGGCGGTCTCATCATCAGGGAAGAGACGGACGGCAATATCAAATACCTCGTTGAACTCAGGAGAACCAGGCTCATAGGTCTGTGCCACTAGATACATTTCCTGTAATGACAACTGCTGAGGCTTGGTCTTCAAGATTACCTTTGCCTCCTCAATGTCGAAAGGACGAACGGTATAGGTTACCGTATAGTCGCTGTGGCGCAAACGAGGATAAATCTCACTCATGATGTAGCGATAGCTAGCCGGATAAAGCTTCTTGATTTTCTGGTCCTTTGCATCGGGTGCCAATGATGAGTTGGCAACGGCAAGGATTGCAGTCTTATCGGCTAAGTTGCTTGCTTCCACCTTCTTCTTGAATCCCTCCCAGTCTTCTGGGGTGGCGTGATAGGTGAAGAGCTTATTATCGATGGTGTAGAGGTTGCATACATAATTGCGCAGGGCAGCCGCACGATTGTTGGCGAGTCGCACATTGTTGTCGTAAGGACCGTCTGGCGACGCATAGCCATGAATATCGATATTGGTGATGCTCACATCCTTGTCGTTCTTCACGAGGTCGATGGTGGATGTAATCTTTCCCAACTCAGTTGCATTCTCACGGAAGTCGGCAAGGATATCGCTCTTGTTGAGCTTGAAGCTCAGGTAAGCTTCACCCTTTTCGGCTCTCACCTTGATAGCTTCAGCCTTTGGCTTCACGTAATGGTCGCGACCAATCTTGGGTATTGGGTTGATGACCGCCATCTGGGTGGTATCCTGATCCATCAGGTTGCCGCATCCGCAGAGGTCTTCCGTCATGGAGAGGTTGAAAGCCTTCATCCACTTCCTGTAGGGAAGGGTCTGTGAGAAGAGCACCTGCTGTTCGGTATCATTCCTGCGTCTTACTACCACTGCCTGGCTGTTCTTCAGTTTGCTGCTTTTGCGCAGGTATCTGATGTTCTGGTTTTTGCCATTGATGATGATGGGATTCAGGGCGATGGTATCTTCTCCGGCGATAAGCGGAGTGAAAACCAGCTGTTGCTCTGATTTGAGCTGCAGACTATCGAGATGGAGTCGGAAAGCAACCTTCAGGCTGTCGCTTTTCTTCTGTGTCAAGACGCTGTCTATCAGAATCTTGCCTCCAGCCAACCGTAGCTGCGAATCATCTATCTTCTGGGCTTGGACAGTCAGTGCGCTCTGTGCAAAAAGGATGCAAAGGGGCGAAATTACCGCATAAAGCTTCATTTTCTTCATATTCTTCATCTTAAAAAAAGAGGGTTTGATTTGGTTTTTGCTATCTCGGTGATACAGTTTCTAGAATGCGTATATCAGGGAGAGGGCAGCTTTAGTAGGACCTACATAGTTGCGGTGGTCCTTGTTAAGACATTTGTCACATCTTCCGTAAAGCTTGTATGGGCTGTAGATGTATCCTAATCCGATGGATCCTTCGAGATTGAGATGCTCAGACAGCAGCCATTGGTATCCGTAGGTGAGACCACCACCGACATACCAGCCTTCGTAATGTCTTCCTTTCTCTGTCTTTGGCAAGATGCCGAAAGGCAGGTCCACATTTTTTACATTGTATTCACCTCCAAGGGCATGGATGCCGAAGAAGTGGCCTCCAAATTTCTGGCAGGTGTACCAGCGGTACTCTGGCATTACGTTCCAGTAGCGCAATTTCTTGTCGCCTGAGAACTTCCAGGGATTCAGGGCGCCGAAAAGCTGAAAAGTGCTTTTCTTGCCCGTGCCTATTTCTAGACCAGCATTGAGCGAGGTGGTTGCCAAACCAAGCAGGTTGGTCTTCAGCGCTACCTCTTGCGCTCGGGTTACTACTGTTGAGAGAATCAGCAGTAACAACATCGGTGTTCGTTTGAATGATCTCTGCTTCATCATCATAATCTTACTCTGTTATGTTCTTTCTTAAGGATACTATTAGTTGTCCTATTCTTGTTATTGTCATTTAATTATAACTACAGGCTTACCCTTGTAACATGATGGATGCCACCGGGTTTCCTTTTCGGTTGCAAATATATGAAAATTTTCTTTAGGGGGGGGTAAAAAAATGATGAAAATCTCGTAAAATTTAATGCAAACGTTTGCATAGCTATGCAAAATGTGTGGGAGCACAAAATTGCGAATATATTGTAAAGGGTTGATATATAGAAAATTAAAAGCGAAGGTGTAAGTTGCACACCTTCGCTTATGAAATGTTGTTTCTTGATGAAATTCTTTTTTGTGATTTGAGAATCTGAAGACGGGGAAATCCGGCTTTTGGGGGACTATTTCAGAACTTCCATCGCCTTTTTCAGACCTCTATCCACAGCCGAAGGATCGTTCTGGTAGAGCTTCTCCTTTTCCTCTTGGGTCATCTCGTCGGTCAGATAATCGGGGGTGATTCCCACACTTTCCAGCAGGTTGCCCTGTGCATCCTTGGTAAGCGAGAACGGCATGTAGAAGTAGAGGTAGCTCGTTACATTTCCTATCCATCCGCCATTGCTGGCTTCGTTGTCGGAAGTGAGCATCGCCTGCGCTCCGTAACTGTTTCTGCCTATTGTCTTTACGTGGTCACCCTGACTCTTCAGAATGAGGGTTGTCACCTCCGACATACTCGCACTGTAGTTGTCGAGCAGGATGGCGGTAGAAATGTTTCTGCCCAGGCTCTTCGGCGTTACCGTAATCTTCTGCGGAATCCAAGGCGTATAACTGTATGGATTGTTGTCCTCTTTTTTGCGTACGTAGGCATAGACGGCTGTCTGGGTGATGAGATAGTCGGTAAGCAGACGGGTATCTATCACGCTGCCGCCTCCATTGCCACGGAAATCGAGAATCAGTTTCTGGATCTCGCCCTTAGCCAGCGGCTCCAGGAACAGGCGGCGGTAACCTTCTACGCAGAGATGATTGTAGGTAAATTTCAGGTCGCTCCAGTAAGCGTAGAGTTCACGCTCGTGCCAGAGGTAATCGGCAAGTGCCTGGCAATACCAGCTGGCAAAACCGGAGGCTGAAAGCATCTGCTGGTAGAGGGCATCGCCCTGCAGCTTCTGTCGGATCTGTTCGCCCATGCCGCTTGCATCAGCAGTAACAGGTAACAGTTTGAGAAGATTCGGCGACTTCTCGTAAGCCTCGCTGGCGAGAGCATAGAGACCGGAATAATCTCCCTGGTTGCTGTAGGCCGCCATCTTCTCGCAGGCTTTGGCTGCATCATCCGAAGCCAGATAGCTATCCATATCGGCAAGCAACTGCGCTGCCTGCTGCTCAGCCTTCTCTCGCTTTCCGGCATCAGCAATCAGTGCTTTCGCCTTGGCTGATATCGTGGAAGCATCCAGATGATAGGTGCTGGCAGCATTGACAGGGAGATAGATCTTCTGATATTCGTGGAAACAGTTTTCGTAGAGCGCAAACTTGTTGAAGCCGAGATAATAGGTGCCCGGCTGCTCCTTCAGGTAACCGCCCATGATGCAGAAACCATCCGAGGTAATCTCGCCGAAGGCTGTACCATCCAGGTTGAGCTGGTCGCGGGTATGGTTCCAGTGAGCATTCAGCGGGAAATACTCGGTCTTGTTGCGGAGCGTGCTGTTGAATCTCACCGTTTCCGTAGAAGAGTGGGAGACGGGTAGGGTAATCTTGACATAGAAATGCTGGTCGATGATCTTGTCGATGATTTCCTGGAAATACTGCTTCGCCTTGGCATTATCCTCCTGAATCTCCTGCTGGGTGAAAGCGGAGGTATGCTGGAAGGTCTTCAGGGCGTCAAACTTGGGTTTGTATTCCTTGTACACCTGGTCCCAGGTCTGTGAAGATACGGCAGACTGCTCATTGAGGGTGCAGTAGCGCTGGTTCATCACGCTCCAGAAAACCTGGAACAGATCGCCATACGACTTGACATCGGTATCGGAATAATCGTAAATCGATTTCTCGTTGGCATCATTGTCTGACACACAACTGGTAAGCGACATTCCGGTAGTGGTTGTCGCCAGGAGGAAGGCGAAGAGGCATCGCATTCCACCTTTTATATATATAGGGGTTCTCATATTTTAAAATGATTTCTTAGAACTTATAGGCAGCCGAGGCTGTGATGAGGTTGGAGTTGCGCCGGGCAGTCTTGCTGGTGCTGGCTTTTTCCTGGTAGATATGCGAGAAGCCGTACTGGAACTGATAGCCCACGCTGGCATCTATCTTGCCGAAGGAATAACCTATCTTGATGCCTGCTTCTCCGCCAAAGAGACTGCGGCGGAGATGGTTCTCATTCTTCCTGAAATCGTAGGTGGTGTTATAGCGGATGTAGGTGCCTTCGCCCTTGTACCCCTCCATGATGTTCATCGGATACATACCCTTGGTATGCATGGAGGTGAAGTACTCGTAATAGACGCCCACCTGCGGCTTGATCCACAATCCCTTCTCGTGGTAAGGATTATGGAGGAGATAGTAGCCCACATGGAGCGGGATGCTGATGAAGTTGTTGTTGTATCGGGTGTTCCAGGAATCACCGCCGAGGTTCTGATACAGGTAGTCGCGCTGAACGAAGCGGATGCCCGTCCCTACCGCCAGCTGATCTACGATATTGTATTCAGCACCGATGGCAGCCGTGAAACCCGGTCGCACCTTATAATAAGTCTCCGACAAGCCCGATACATCCGTATCGAGCACACTGCAACTGACACCAGCTTCTGCCTCCACCTTCCAGCGGTAGGAGGTCTGCTGTGCCAGAATGCCCTGGCAGCAGAAGCCAAGGGCTATGGCTAAATATACCTTTCTCATTTCTTTTCAAAAATCTTGCAAGCCTTGTTTCCTGCGATATAAGCTACGTATGCTTTTGCATACACTCTTGGTCGTCAAGTTTGGCAAAGCCATTTTGTAATTGTCCTTCAGGGTGGTCATACCCAAGTAGTAGAGGCTAATAGGGTAGAACTCTGGGGAGAAGAACTTTTGCTTGTTGAACTTGCTGCGTAAATCGGCTTGTGAATAGTACAATTCTCCATCCATCAACAGGCTGTCGAGCATTTCCTTGGCATTGTCAAGCGTGATGGTCAATCTTCTTATCCAACTAGTATCAGTGCGCAGGTTCTCATCTACCATTTCCGTAGGGATGCCGCCTTTCAGTTCTGCAAAGTTCTTGAGAAAGTAAGTCAGAATGGTAGAGTTAAATAATGGTTCTGCATTTGGTAAAAAGTGGTAACCATCATAATTGTTGAGTATCAGAGTCCATAATTCCTCGAAAGAGGCTTGAGGACCATATTTATTGATGACATACTTCAGATATTGGGCTGCTTCCTCATGGGTAAAGCCCAATAGGTTGGTAAATTCCGGCTTCAGAGTCAACATCTCTGCGATGTTATAGCCACTGGTTAAGTCATCCATGGTGACAGGCAGTACTCCTGTGCAG
>OKSF01000937.1_pt1 | contig 26021 bp, 19 predicted proteins | sample 1606061 | NCBI WGS metagenome assembly OKSF01 (sample SAMEA3541567, study PRJEB24748) | human gut metagenome | biome: human gut; feature: human-associated habitat; material: faeces | place: China | collected 2012 | reverse complement strand
CTTCATATAAGCGCTCATGTTGATTTCAGGCACTTCGAAGCCCTCGTTCTTCAGCATGCTGATAACTGAGATTACGTCTGGGTGAACCTTACCCCATGACAGTGGCTCGATGGCTGTATCGATGATGTCGGCACCGTTGTTGCATACCTCGAGGATAGAAGCCATAGAGAGACCAGGACCAGAATGGCCATGATACTGGATGATGATCTGTGGATACTTGTCCTTGATCATCTTGGTGAGCTTGCCGAGGAATGCTGGCTGGCCGATACCTGCCATATCCTTCAAGCAGATTTCCTCTGCACCGGCAGCGATGAGCTGGTCGGCGATGTTCATGTAATATTCCAGGGTGTGTACAGGAGAGTTGGTGATACAGAGTGCACACTGTGGAGTCATGCCGCCCTCCTTGGCCCACTTGATAGAAGGAATGATGTTGCGCACATCGTTCAGTCCGTCGAAGATACGTGTGATGTTGGTACCCTGCTTAGCCTTTACCTTATACATAAGGGCGCGCACGTCGTCAGGCACAGGATACATACGAAGAGCGTTCAATCCGCGGTCGAGCATGTGAGTCTTGATACCCACCTCGTTGAAAGGTTTGCAGAATGCGCGTACGGCATCGTTAGGGTTTTCACCTGCCAGCAGGTTAACCTGCTCGAAGGCACCGCCGTTAGTCTCTACACGGCTAAAGCATCCCATTTCGATGATAACTGGGGCAATTTTAGCCAACTGATCCTTGCGTGGCTGGAACTTACCAGAGCTCTGCCACATGTCTCGATAAACGAGACTGAACTGAATTTTCTTCTTCATTATTCTTGTTCTTTTTCTTTATATTCGATGTATGAATTAAATTCCAAGGTGCAAAATTAGACAAAAAAATCGAGAAATCGTCCTATTCGCCTCTTTTTTTATATTTATTATGTAATTTATTTCAATATTTCCTTCTTCATCTTGCTGTTCAGCTTCTCGGCTGCGGCATGGGCCTTGGCGTTGGCTTTCATCGCATCGAGCGAGCGGTGGAAACCCTGGATGCGGCCCTCACGGTCTGAGAGAGCCAGACTGTCGCCCTTCATATATACAAAGGTGAAGGTATCGCGCTTCGTCTTCTCGTTGATCACCACGCCATCCAGCTCGCGGTGGCCCTGCACCAGAATCAGTTTGCCATTGTAGGCATGCCATTCCGTATACTGAGGCACAGCAGGATATTCTACCGGACTGTCGTCATCCACATCCTTGTTTATCCTCACCCTGCCCACGGCCATCGCCTCGCTCATGCGCTTTAGGGTGAAGCCATACTGGCGCGGCACCATATAGGTTTCTACGATGCTGTCGGGCATATTGGCAAGGATTCTCGCCTGCTGGCGCTTACTCAGATGCGATACATCGCGCAGCTTCGGCATTACCGGATAGGTCCAGGTGGCCTTCAGCTGGTCCAGGTCTATCACCATGTCGGCACGGTTCTTCTCATCCTTCTCCTCGCATGGCATCACGCAAACCCAGTCGCCCACCTCTATATCTCCAAACACCTGATGGTTGCGAGTGGCATCCAGAATGTTGTATCTTACGGGGTCGCCGCCTCCGTTGGGCAGCAGCACCAGCGCGGTATCCGAGCAGCCCAGGCAGGCAAGTCCATAGATAGCCCTGTCGCCCTTAGCCGGTTTCGAGAGGCTGATGGCGAGTTTCGAATTGTCCATACGTGGTGGTTTCTTTCCCCTGTGACATGCTGCGAGGGTTGTGGCGGCTAGCGCCAGTGTGAGTATTGTCTTGACTTTCATCTTTCTATTCATTATTTCAGATGCAAAACTACAACTATTTTTTGGAAGCACCAAATATTGAATCGTAAAATAATTAAAAAAATAGGTGATATATTTTGTAGTGTCTCGATTTTGCATTACCTTTGCAACCGTTTTTTTGGGATCAACATCCCCCTCGTCCTGCCACACACGCCGGATGATGAAAAGAAATAGGACCAACTCAAGAATTATATGCAACAAGAGAATATGACAGACAAGACAAATACACACGCTCTCCCGGCATGGACCGAGGTAGAGTATACCGCATTATGCAAAAACCCGTACCTGTTAACCCCATTCTTCATCCCTAAGGAGGCGAAGTGCTTCACGTGCCGCGAAGATGGCACGAGGGAGGAAGAAAGAATGGTTTTCCTCGTTTTCAAGTCTACTGCAGCCCCTGCTGATGCCGAATGGGAAGATGATCCTGTTCCGGGCGAGATGTGGGTGCGCGCGCTGGGCGATGATGATGAGGAGATTGAGCCTGCCAAGGTGATTTACCTGGGTCAGGACATCGAGGATTTCATCCGTGTAGCCGCTGAGGACGACCAGACCATCACCTTCGATTTCTGGTGGCGCTACGGCGAGGTGAAGGTGGAGAAGGCTGAGAAGACGGATGACGGATTCGTATGCCGCAAGGATGATTTCGGCGATGACGGACTGGCTGTTACCCTGATTCCTGAGGACGGCGGCAATCCGGTTGTCCTCCGTCTTCAGATTCCTTATATCGGTTTCTCGCTCTACGATGCCGAGGGCAACAAGGTGCATGGCGAGCTGAGCATTCCGCAGGATAAGGTAGATGACTACACCTACGAATTTGTGGGCGATGACAACAACGACCGTTTCACCCTTCAGCTCGACAGCAACAGGCTGGTTTACATGTGTGTATTGCGCCATGAGGACCATCAGCTGGTGGTTCGCAACCAGCGCGACCGTCTTTCGGTAGTAGATCAGATTCCTACCGAGGGCAAGCTTTCTGAGTTGCTGATGAACACGAATTCTGCGCTCATCAAGAACAGGAATCACCGTTGGCGCATTCAGATTGAGGGCACCACGCTGTCTCACGAGGTTGAGTTGAATGTAAATGCGGCATCTCTGGTAGCTTTTGCTGAGGAGCAGATGCAGAAGGGCATGGAGATTGACGAGCTGGGGCAGCATCTGATGGCACTGGAGCAGAAGTATCATTTCCAGTGGTTCTGGCTGAGTGAGGACGACTGGAGTCATGACAATCCGGTGTTCGACATGTTCATGAAGCAGCTTTGTGCTTTTTCGTATGTCAGTCAGAATCCTGTTCAGGCAGATGCGTTGATGGCAAGGAACTACAAGCGTAAGATTCGCCGTTACAGCAGTATGCTGAAGGCTCACAAGCGTGGCGAGTTGAATCTTTTTGAGGAGAGTGATGAGGTGCGAGCCGAGTATCTCCGCATCTTCCAGGGTTTCCACCAGCCTTTCGTAGAGGCTTTTGAGAAGGAGGAAGAGGAATAATCTTTAAAGTTTTATCCCTCACATCCCTCACTTTTTCTCTTCTTAAAACACTAATCACTTGATAATAAAGGAATTATCCATTTAGGATAGCGTGATGGATGGACAAAATGTTTACAATATCCATCACGCTATCCATCACTAATAGTCTTCATCTATCACGTTTTTCAGCTTATCTTCTTGCAAAAAGCAAGAAGATCTTTGTAGAATATGGTTATGGGACCTGGCGAAAACGGACCACACGTTGTGCTGCGCTGGCTCACGGATATTACAGCGTCGGGTTACAGATATTACTGCGTCGGGATACAGATATTACTGCGTCGGGATACAGATATTACTGCGTCGGGATACGGATATTACTGCGTCGGGGTACGGATATTACTGCGTCGGGGTACGGATATTACTGCGTCGGCTAGCGCAGACGTATCCGTAGGCTTATTGAGACGGCTGAATTCGCTGACAGAACTACTTGAGTTAGCAAACTGAACTACTTGAATAGCCCGACCGGGATAAAAACAAAGCGGGCGGACCTCTTCTCACGAAGAAGGCCGCCCTGTTTCATAATTAAACTTTGTTTTGCATTAAAGAAATGCAATGCTTGAGCAAAAATATTTTTATTTCTCTATCAGTCCCTCTACATACTTGCAGAGGATACTGATGCCCTTGAGGTTTTCGCCACCCTGCGGAATGATGATGTCAGCATAGCGCTTGGTGGGTTCGATAAACTGCTCGTGCATCGGCTTCAGGACCTTGAGGTATCGGTCTACCACCATCGATACGGTGCGACCCCTGTCGATGGTATCACGCTGAATGTTGCGTATCAGGCGCTCATCAGCATCGGTATCCACGAACACCTTCAGGTCCATCAGGTCTCTCAACTTCTTGTCCACCAGCGTCATGATGCCTTCGATGATCACAACCGGTTTGGGGTCAACGTGAACAGTTTCCGGTTCACGGTTGCATTTGATATAACTATAGGTGGGTTGCTCTATCGCCTTGCCAGCACGCAGATCAGCGAGCTGCTGGTGCAAAAGCTTCCAATCGAATGCCGACGGGTGGTCGAAGTTGATCCGATGACGTTCTTCCTCGGTCATCTGCGAGGTATCGTTATAATATGAATCGAGGGGCACCACAGCCACATAATGAGGCGGCAGCACTTCTACGAGTTTCTTCACCACAGTAGTCTTGCCGGAGCCTGTGCCTCCCGCAATGCCAATAACGGTCACTTTATCTTTCATATTCTTTCTATAAGATTTCATCAAACATCTTGCGGTAGAATTCAGCCTTCTTCTCCACTGCCATAGGATAGGCACGGGAACTGGAGGGCATGCGGTACAGACGGAGTCTGCGGCCCTCGAACTGGAATTCTGCATAGCCTCCCATCTCAGGCTTTTCCTTGATGCCAAAGTGTTCTGAAAATACCTTCGTGGCAAGCTGGCCGGCTGTAAGCACCGCCCTGCAATGGGGCAGCTGGCGGAGCATGCCGTCGAGATCGGCAGGCTGCACGATCTGCAGGTCCTTGTCGGATGCCGTATTCTTGGTACGTATCACCTGCTGTGCGGTATCATAGATGGCGACGCCCTTCTCCCCGAGAAATTTCTTAATAGCATCGAGGCGGTAGGTCTTCTTCTCTACATCCACGAAATGGAACTTATCCTGGAAGTAGATAATCCCGAATATCCTCCACATATCATTCTGGAAGTTGGGATAATACCAGGGCATGCACCACCGCTTCTCTGCAGGCGGAAACGTGCCGAGCATCAGCAGCCGCGCATTTTCGGGCAGCCACGGCTCAAAAGGATGATTCTCTACCATTTTCTACTTTTTTTCCTTCACCAGGTACATCACTACCGGCAGGTGATCGCTGTAGCCGTTAAGCCATCTGCCGCCTGCCTTGGTACGCAAAGGAGCACCCTTGTACTGACCTTCCTGCTGGATGAGGTAATCGCGACGGAAGATGTGGTTCTTCCAGAACTTCAGAGAACTGTAGTCCTTGTTCTTACTATCCCTGTTCAGGAGATTAGGCGTGATGACTATCTGGTCGAAGAGATTCCATGAACCACTGTAGAACAGGGTTCCCTTGCCCTCCTTGGCCAGGATGTTGTACCATGGATTGTACATATCATCGGCACCCACCTCGCTGATTTCAGCCTTCGCCTTCAGCACCTTGTGCATGCTGGCGTTGGTAGGATCATCGTTCATATCACCCATCACGAACACTTTCATCGCTGGGTTCAACTTCAGCAAACTGTCTTTTACAGCCTTGGTCTGGCGTGCTCCGCTCTCGCGATAGAACGAAACGGAGAAACGGCTTGGCCAGTGGCATACGATAACCGCCACATCCTCGCCCGCCAGTTCACCGCGAACGGTGAGGAAACCACGGGTCTTGTAGGCAGAATCCTTGGCGAGTTCCTGTACGTAAGGCACCAATCGGGTATTCTTCACCGTGAAGAGTGCCGGATTATAGAGCAGCGCACAATCGATGCCTCGCTTATCGGGACCCTCGATATGGCAGAACTGCATGTTTCTTGCCTTGAGAGGCGGCTGCGCGGTGAGATCTTTCAGCACGTTGGCATTCTCAACCTCAGCCAGGCCAATGAAGGCACAACCCACGTTAGGCAGCACATCGGTACCCATGTCGGCAAGTGCACGCGACATATTCTTGAGTTTATTGGTATATTTCATACCATTCCATCCCTTAGCAGGGAGATACTCGTAATCATTCTTACCGGCATCATGGCAGGTATCAAAGAGGTTCTCCTGATTGTAGAAACCTACAGCATACACTTGAAACTGCCTGTTGCCTGAAGTCTGCGACTTCTTTTTCTGTGCCGTAGCGCCCAACCCAATCATGAGGAGGGCAGCCAGCAAGAGCAAATGTTTTCTCATACTAATATTAATTATTAATGTATACCTAATTATATATATTCACCTTAACGCGGTGAGGTAACAGGCAGCAAAGATACCTAAAAAACCGGAAATATCTCCATGAAAACGAATATTTTTTCAGATTTCATGCATTTTTAACATAAATAAATTCATTTTTCAAAAAACTTTTTGTTACTTTGCAGCATTAAACACATTGAATCGGAACAGAAGACACAAGACCAGGGACCACGGTAAGTCCCCTTATCGCCTAAACAAGACCTAGCGGGACATATATCATCACTGCTCAAAAAGACTGCTGTTGCCGGTTTATTAATACTTAATACATATAAACTATGCAGAAGAAAGTAAACTTAGCAATGTTAGCGCTCTTCTCGTGTTCATTGGCTATGGCTCAGAACGAAAAGACTGACCAGAACATAGCCCAGGGACTCGACGAAAATGCTTTCACCTTCTCCGAGGCACAGTTGGGCGAGGACGATGACATGTCATCCAATGTCACCATTCTCAATTCTACCAGCAACGTATACGCGAGCCAGGCAGGTTACCTGTTCTCGCCAGCACGTTTCCGCTACCGTGCCTTCAACCAGAAGTACAACGATGTCTATATCAACGGTGCTTCCATGAACGATATGGAGACCGGACAGTTCCGTTTCTCCAATATCGGCGGTTTGAACCGATTCTCCAGAAACGTAGACTTCGCCCTGCCTTTCGAAGCCAACGGCTATTCGATGACGGGCATGGCAGGCTCCAACAACTATGATTTCCGTGCCGGAAGCATGCAGGAAGGCCAGTATGCCAGCGTAGGTGTTGCCAACCGCAACTATACCCTGCGCGGACTCTACTCCTACTCCAGCGGATTCAACGAGAAGGGATGGGCCATTACAGCCGGTCTCACCTACCGCTGGGCTAACCAGGGATACGTAGAGGGAACCATCTACAATGCCCTCTCCTATTTCTTCGGTGTACAGAAGAAGTGGATGAACGGCCACTCGCTGAGCTTCTCCACATGGGGTAACCCGACAGAAAGAAGCACCCAGGGAGCATCTACCGACGAGGCTTACTGGCTGGCAAACGACTACCAGTATAACCCATACTGGGGATACCAGAACGGACACAAGAGAAACTCACGCATAGTGAACGACTTTGCCCCTTCGGCTATCGCTACATGGGACTGGGAAATCAACGATCAGATGAAGCTCACCACATCGGTGTTCGGAAAATACTCTATGTACAAGAGCACCAAGCTCAACTACAACAACGCAGAGAATCCACAGCCAGACTACTGGAAGAACATGCCATCAGCCAGCTACTATGTATGGGGCGACTACAAGAACGGCAACAACATGTATACCTGGGAAAACTGGAACAACGCCGTAAACTACTGGCAGGCAAGCAAGGCAAACCGACAGATTAACTGGGACCGCCTGTATTATGCCAACCAGCAGGCAGCCAAGAACGGACAGGATCTGCTCTACTATGTTCAGGCTAAGCACAACGACAACCTGACCCTGAGCCTGTCGTCCGTTCTGAACACCAAGCTGACCAAGAAATCGAACCTGGCTACGGGTATCATGCTCGGAAAGAGTACCAACCAGCACTATCAGACACTGGAAGACATGCTGGGCGGTGCCATCTTCCACAACATCAACACCTATGCCCTGGGCGATTATCCTAAGACCGACCCACGTGTGCAGTACGACCTGAACACAGCCGGTCCTAACAACACAGGCAAGCTGGTTTACGAGGGCGACAAGTTCGGTTACGACTATCGCATCGACGTGAACAAGGCAAACGCATGGAGCACCTATACTGCCGAATTCTACAATATGAAGGCGATGCTGAGCGGACGTATCGGATATACCGGAATGAACCGCCGCGGCTACATGCGCAACGGTATGGCACCGAACAACAGCCAGGGCAAGAGCGGCACAGCCAACTTCCTGGACGGTGGCGTAAAGGGAAGCCTGAACGTGGATATGGGCAGAGGTCATGCATTCAGCATCGGAGCCGGATACGAGCTGCGTGCGCCGATGGCAAGCACAGCCTTCATCTCGCCTGAAATCAGCAACGACTTCGTGACTAACCTCAAGAACGAGCGCATCTTCAGCTCTGAATTCAGCTACCAGTATCGCAACGCATGGCTGAGTGCCAACGTGAGCGGATACTACAGCCGACTGGAGAACGTTACGGAATGGCAGAACTTCTACAACGATGATGAGAACTCATTCACCTACGTGAGCATGACCGGACTGAAGAAGGAATACTATGGTGTAGAGGTGGGCGCTAAGTTCAAGCTTACATCATGGCTCGACCTGAAGACTCTGGGCGCTATGAGCGAGGCAAAGAACATCAACAATGTAAACGCCGTATACATGCTCTCAAAGAGTGCTGAGGTTTACCAGGACAAGGCTTACGTGATGAATATGCGCGAGAGTGGCACACCGCTCACAGTGGGAAGCATCGGTCTCGATGCCCACGTAAACGGATGGTTCGTCAACCTCAATGCCAACTACTACGACCGCATCTACCTCTCTTATTCTCCAAGCTACAGATATGAGAAGGTGCTGACCAACCGCCAGGCTGCCCACAAGGCATTCCCTGAAATATTTGCTCCTACTACACTCGACGGTATGAGCTGGACTGAGGATGCTGTAGCCCAGGAGAAGGGTCACGGAGGATGGATGGTTGACCTGAGCATAGGCAAGAGCGTGAGACTGAAGAAGGGTTCTCTCAACTTCAACCTCATGATTACCAACCTGCTGAACAACCAGACCATCGTAACAGGCGGATATGAGCAGAACTCACGTTCAAGCTATACACTGGATGCTAACGGCAACGTGAAGAATCCACGCCTCTACCAGTTCTCTAAGAATCCTAAGAAGTATTACACCTGGGGTACCAACGGCATGTTCCAGGTATCTTACAGATTCTAAAGAGCAGTTTCTCTTTAACATAAAGAACAGGGAGCAATCCCGTTTCTCTATAACAATAAAAAGAAAGAACAATGAAAAAGATAAAATTCATAGCATTGGCATTCCTGGCACTGACTCTGGGGTCGTGTATGGGCGACGGTTATGCTGACCCAGACCTGACCGAGAAGGTGCCTGCATCTCCATGGGGCAACAACAGCCTGAGGGAGAAGAATGTGATCAGCATAGCAGATTTGAAGACCCAGTTTGCTACGGTTATCAACAGCGACAATGGCTACAAGCTGATTGAGAAGGACATGATGATCAAGGCGGTAGTGACGGGCAATGATGTCAGTGGCAATATCTACAACCAGGTGAGCGTACAGGATGCATCCGGCGCAATCATCATTGCCATCAACGGAAGTGGCCTGTCAGGTTATCTTCCTGTTGGTCAGGAGATTCTCGTAAACCTGAAGGGTCTCTATATCGGAAGTTACAAGAAGTTGCCTCAGATTGGCGGTGTGAATACCAAGCTCTCAGATGGAAGTCTGGGTATAGGAAAGATAGAGCGTGCCATCTGGAACGAGCACTTCAAGATTCTGAACCCTGGCGAGGCTGATGCAAGCACGGTAGTGCCAGAGGAGTTTGACCTGACAAAGCTTACTGATGCAGCCTATATGGAGGCTAACGTGTGCAAGCTGATGACCCTGAAGAAAGTGAAGTTTGCTTCTGCCAACGGTACAAACGTATGGGCGCCAGATGATACCAATACGAGTCTGGAACTGATTGATGCAGAAACGGGCAAGAAGATCAGCAGCAGCAATCTGGTAGTGCGCAACTCAGGTTATTCTAAGTTTGCCAACGAGGTGGTTCCACAGGGTGTATTCAATATCACCGGTATCTTCACCCGTTACAATAACACCTGGCAGATTGTGATTCGCAGCACGGATGATCTGAAGGCATCAGAAACAGGCGGTACATTGGAGAAGCCTTATACTGTGGCTCAGGCACTGGAGAAGATCAATGCCGGTACAGCAGGCGATGCAAAGGTTTATGCTACCGGTATCATCGTAAAGGTGAAAGATGTAGATACAGGCCAGTATGGTAACGGTACATTCGTTATCTCTGACGACGGTAAGGATACAGAAGGCAAGACTCTCGAGGTATTCCGTTGCTTCAACATCGATGGTGCAAAGTGGACAGAGGAAACCAAGAATATCCTTGTACCGGGCAAGAAGGTGGTTGTATCAGGCACCTTGCTTGATTATAACGGAATCAAGGAGATTAAGGGTGGCAATCTCATCTCTATCAAGTAATTACTGATTATGAAAATAGTAACAATTAAAAAAGACAATAATATGAAAAAGTATATATTTTCAGTTTTGATGGCGGCTATGGCTGCCTTCACATTCAGCAGCTGTGAGGACGTGCCAGAACCTTATACACTGCCTACTCAGCCTGGCGCTCCAACCACAGAAGAGGCTAAGGGTACAGGTACTGCTGCAGACCCATTCAACATTGCCGGTATCATTAAGTATATCGAAAATGGCGGTAGCGCAGATCAGGAAGTTTACACCAAGGGTAAGGTGGTATCAGTTAAGGCAGGCAGCTTTGATGCCAGTTATGGTAGTTTGAAGTATTATATTTCTGATGATGGTACTACGGCTAACCAGTTCTATGTTTACAATGGCTATGCTGGTCCAAATCGCACAAAGTTTTCAGGCGAAGATGCTCTGAAGCCAGGCGATGAGGTTGTTATCTGCGGTAAGGCTAAGAACTACAGCGGAACCAACGAATATGATACAGGTAACTATCTTGTATCTCTCAATGGTAAACCAACAAGTGGGTCTACAACCCCTGATACTCCAGCTGACGGTTACATCAATGAGACATTCAGCAAGAGCTTCGGTTCATTCACAGCCAAGACCATTAAGGGTACAGCATGGGTTATCGACTCTTACGGCTACGCAAAGGCTACAGGTTACGATAATAACTCTAAGACAACAACTCCTTCAGAAAGCTACATTGTTTCTAAGGCTATCGACCTCTCTGCATCTAAAAGCGCGACATTGGAGTTCTCTTACATTCTCCGCTATGTTACAAAAAATGGTGCACCCGTTGAGGGAGTAAAGAATCAGGTTCTCATCACAGACAATTACACCGGTGACCCAGCTACAACCAAATGGGAAGACATTACAGGCACAATGAAAGAAGGCACAGACTGGGTGACCTGGGAAACCTACAAGCACGATCTCTCAGCCTTCAAGGGAAAGAAGAATGTTGTTATCGCTCTCCACTATACCTGCGCAGCTTCATCTGGAACATGGGAAGTAAAGAATCTCTCAGTGAAAGAGGCTACAGGAGGAACTCCAGACACTCCATCAAAGCCTGATACTCCAGCCACAGGCGAGGGCTTGACCATCGATGGCACCACCGTTACATTGAGCAATGCGGCAGCCACAACCACGGGTGCCAGCGTAGAGCTGGATCTCAACGCAGCAGGTTTGGTGAACCAGGCAGCCGTAGAAACCGTGAAGTTCTCAGATGGTTCCACAGTAAACTTCGATGCCAACGGTCAGGAGAATGGTCCTAAGTTCTACACCAACACCAAGGGCGTTCGCGTATATGCCAACAACAAGCTCATCTTCAAGGGCATCAAGAAGATTAAGCAGATTGTGATGACCTGCGACAGCTACAACGGCACCAACTACGTGGGCAATGCCACAGCCACCATCGAGTTCTCAGGCACCACAGCCACCTACACCAACCTCTTTACAGAGACAACAGGCGGCGGTGTTCAGCTTCGCGTGAAGACCATCAAGATAGTTTATGCGGAGTAAAGCGCTAATTCTCAAATATTTCTTAAAAAGAAGAGGAAATATTTGGTGGTTTCAGGAAAAAAGCGTAACTTTGCAGCCTGAAATTGATAACAGGCTATAATGGGCATGCCCCGATAAGGGACACGAAATGATGCAGCAAGCATCCCCATGACGTCTAATTTTAATAACCCAATAAAAATAAAAAAAGAAAAATGAAAAAAGGTATTCATCCAGAGAATTATCGTCCTGTAGTATTCAAGGATATGTCTAACGGCGATATGTTCCTCTCTCAGTCTACATGCAAGACTAACGACACTGTTGAGTTCGAAGGCGAGACTTATCCAGTTGTTAAGATTGAAATCTCTAGCACATCTCACCCATTCTACACAGGTAAGAGCAAGCTCGTTGATACAGCGGGTCGCGTAGACCGCTTCATGAACCGTTACGGCAAATTGAAGAAGTAATAATATACCTTTTTTATAAGGATATATTTATTATCGCAAAGATACTGAGTGCATTCCAGCGTAGTTGCATATACGTAGGAATGCACTTTTTTTCTCTATTCTATCCTTATGCAATCGATTTCTACATAATTATATAGAAAGTACTTAATCTTTAACTTCAAAACATTATCGAGAATTATGAAGCATACTAAGTTTTTTATCTTCGCACTCGTAGCTGCGATGACGTTCTCTGCCTGCGGCACTGACGATACCCTGCAGTTCTATTTTCCTGAAAACGGTGGTAATACCGGTGGCGGTAATACAGGTGGCGGTAATACCGGAGGTGGAAGCACAGGTGATGGCAGTTTGGGAGATAATACTCCAGGAGTATCTACCAACAAGGCTAACCAAAATATGAATATGCCTACAGCCATTATGCCTGAGGTTGTAAAGAATGCCATCAATGGTCTGGAATTCCCTAAGATTAAAGGCGGTTCAAGCTATGTGGTTACTCACATGGCAGATAATGCAGTTAACTTCAGTTCTGAATGGGACGACAATCTCCAATCACAGCGCTGGACTTGCTACTTCTATTGTGAAAGCAACAAAGGAGGTAACGTGGGACGTTTAGGAGATTATATCAATGACCCAGACTTGGCTAAGTATTACCCAGGAATTACAGAATTTGCAGAAACACCATACAAAAACTCAGGCTATGATCGCGGACACCTGATAGCATCTGATGAGCGCCAAGTTTCAGCTGTATCAAACAAACAGACTTTCTATTTCACCAATATGCAGCCACAATATTCTACCTTTAACCAACCTAAAGGTATTTGGTTTGCAATGGAACAGCAGAACTTAAAGCAAAACATCTCAGGAAGAGATACGCTATTCGTAGTGAAGGGTGGCACTATTGAAAACGGAAACGTAATAGAATATGTTAAAAACAGAAGCCATATCAAACCATCAGAGTACGTAAAGCAACCTCATGATGGATATATCCCTGTGCCAAAATATTTCTTTGTAGCATTCCTGGAAAAGAAATATAATAAAGACACTGACAGTTTTAAATACAATGCTTTCGGCTACTGGTTCCTTCACGAGAACAAGACATTCGAAAAGAACGATAAACTCGGCAACTATGTGGTAAACATCAAGACGCTGGAAGACAAAACCGGCATCGACTTCTTCTGTAATCTCCCTGATGAAATCGAGAAGGAAGTGGAAAACGTAGATGCAGAAGTCATCAAGAAACTTTGGGGCTTTAAATAAATCAGGCTATATACAAACAAAGAAGAGGGTGTGTCATAAGTTTATGATTCACCCTCTTCTTGTTGTTGAAGTTGTTGAAAGAGATAGGATATGTTGTTGGAAAAGATAGGATATGTAGTTGAGATAGTTAGTATCTTCGGTCGCACAACAGCTGTTGTGCGCTTGCATAACAGCTGATATGCGCATGCACAACACCTGTTGTGCAAGCGGTGGTCAACTGTTATGCACCAACTATTATCCAGACTTATGACACCCCCGTTTCTTGGTTTATATCATCATCTTCTTGGCAACTTCTTGATAGCATGTGGCATGAATGCCCTACCGGTAGCCTTACCGAAGCTAGAAGCTACGGAATCGGTTGCAGCAGAACGGGTCTTCTTACGGGCTCCACTCGGATTGTAGCGCACTAAATCGATTTGCATTACATCACCCTTAGCCTTACCTGTTCCTATCATATAACCATAGAACACATCCTGGCCCCTTTCATCACCCAGATAGAAACCATACTGCTTAGCACCTGCATCCATCACATAAGTAGCACCCGAATCATTATAACGGATATAAATATCACCATTCTTATCGATGTACCAGGTAAACTTCAGAGTCTGGGATTCATTGCTTCCATCATCGGCATAATCCACTTCTACACCATTGCCACTGAGCGAGTTAACCTTATCACCCGCCTGATAGAACGTCATCTCGGCATTGAAACTGTAGTTATTGCGAGACTGACCGTCCTCTGCAAGTTCAGAGAGCATCACAGAGCCTCTCCAGTCGCCAGTAAGAGTCTGAGCCTCCGACAGCAGGTAATCATCCTGAGAGCCGTTAGAACCATTGTTCCAGTCGCCCTGGTTCCATCCCCAGCCACCATGATTATAGTCATCATACCAGTAATAATCATCATGCCAATAATAATCATCATCACATGAGGTGAATGAGATACTCATCAAAGCTATGAAAGCCATTGTGAGAAGAGTAGTAAACTTTTTCATATCAATTTATCAGTTAAGTTATTTATATTCTTATATCTTCTAATTATTGAGTTCTCGAAGAACAGCATTCTTTCTTGAACTCGATGCAAAGGTAGTGGATTTCTCGTCTGCATCAAAGGGGAAAAGGATACAAACTGAGGGGGAAATCCCTATTCTTTCAAAAACAGCCGCCTTTTTGATGATATTTCTCTCGGTTTTGATGGTGTTTCTTTCGGTTTTGATGATATTTCTTTCTCTGTATCAAAGATTTAACACCTTCTTAACACATTGTATCGATAATTTTCGTATCTTTGCATCATAAATAAGTAATTATTCAAAGAACATGCTTTTAGCACAAAGCAAATTCTAAGAATGCGCTCAAAAAAAATGAGTTTCAACAGTTTATTAATTATACGTTAAACCTTTAAAATTATTAAGTTATGAACAAATTTTTACGCTATTCATTATCATTGGTTCTGGCGTTCGTAGCTAGCGTTACGTTTGCACAGGAAGTAACTTTTGACTTTGACAATGATTACAAAACACTCTTCCCAGAACTGACAGGTACATCTTCTTTAACTTCTAAAGATGGAGATATCACCAAAACCATGACATGTACAACTAATGGTATTTCTGTAGCAGTTTCTGCAAAAACTTCTGGTTCGAATGAAAACCGAATCTGGTATAGTTCACCACGTCTCAGAATGTACAGTGGAACGCTTACGATTCAAGCACCTGCTGACAAGAAGATTGCTTCTATCAACATTATAAATAAAAATTGGAATGATGATAACAATGCTGACGTAGGTACTAATAATAAAGGTTCTTGGACTGGTGATGCTAACAAAGTTGTATATACAATTGCTGGCAACACCCAAATCAAGTCTATCAAAGTTACGCTCGCTGGTACCAAGATAGAGTACACCGATGCAGCAAGTGTAAAGGAACTCTTGGCTAACAATAAAGAAGCTAAGGATTACATCAACCTCAAACTCACAAACGCAAAGGTATTATACGTAAACAGCTACAAGGGAACCGTAAATACTTACGTACGTGAAGGTGACACAGCTATCGAAATGAGAACTTTAGGAATCGATATGCCTGTAAACAGCATCATTAGCGGTACTGTTAAGGTAAATTTGGCTTATGACGCAGGAATTCCTTATCTGTCAGCAAGCAAGGAAACAAACGGCGAAAATCTCAAAATCACAGAGAGCAACGAAGCTGCTGAACCTGTTATTGCAACTGTAAAGGACATCCTTGATGGCAAATACACCAACGACCTTATCAAGATTAAGGAGTTCACATTCAGCAAAGAAGAGTATACTACAGGTAAATTCAACTACTATGCTAATGATGGTGAAAACAAGATTATGATTTACGATAAGTTTAGCGGTATTGGTGGTGTTTCAAAATTAACAGAAGGAGAGAAATATACCTTAACCGGTATTTTCGGTGTAATATTCAAAAACACCCCTGAAGTTCTCCCTATCAAGGCTGTAGAAAAGTTTGATCCTACCGGCATCACTAACATTACAACAGATGAAGCTGCAAAGAACGCTCCTGTTTACAACCTCGCAGGCCAGAAGGTAACCAAGGCTTACAAGGGTGTAGTCATCAAGAACGGAAAGAAGATGATTCAGAAGTAATCAAATTCAAAACAACATATCCCTACTACTCCCCCGATATTCATTTATCGGGGGAGTTTTTTGTTAGGCATAACATAAGAAGGAACCACCAGCAAATCAAACAAATATTACCCCTATAACATGAAAAGTGGAATAATTTAATGCAATAACATAAAAAAACACACCTAAAACTACGATATCTCATTTATTTTCACTACCTTTGTTGCGATTTTTAAACGTATACGAATAAAAAATGATGAAAAGAAAATTATATATCACCCTATTAGGACTGCTCTCTACTATCATGACAGTAGCTGTACCTTACTGCGATGTGAGAAAATTCTCTATCACAGACGGACTCGCTGCCAATACCATCTCAGACCTGAAACAAGGTAAAGACAACCTCATGTGGTTCAGTACATGGAACGGACTGTCGTTCTATGACGGCTACAAGTTTCATACTTTCAGAGACAACCCCGATGATATTGACGTCCTGTCAACCAACCGTATACTGAAAATAGAACCATCCTATACCAACAACGTGTGGTGTATCACATACGACCAGCAGCTCTACATATACGATACCCATTTATGCCAGTTTAGACCATTGGGAAAAAGAATAAACGAAATGTTCAATATAGACCTGCGCGTGAGCCGGGTATACCAAATGAAAAACGGAGCTACATGGATTACAGCTGAAAATGGAATAACTGTTAGAACAACAGGAGATTCTTATGACAAGCTTAACATAGAACTCATCAAAGTAGGAGAAAAGGGACTCGGAAGCGGAAATATATGGTTCATCCACCAGGATACACACGGAAGAGAATGGGTGCTTACCGACAAAGGCGCATACGTATACAACTCGAAATTCCCAAGCCAGCTGCCTTTCAAATGGATCAGATGGGTGGGAGAAGATGTGTTCCTGGCTACAGAAGACGGTAAACTGGCTAAATATGACCTGCAGAACCGACTCACCATGATACCGATGCCGGAAGGCGTAACCCGTATCAACGAACTGAAAAATACAGGTTACCAGCTCCTGCTGGCAACCAACCTGGGTGTAGCAATCTATAACCCGCGCACCTTCAAGTTTGAAATCATCAACGTACAGAGCCCGAGTCAGCCTCTGGCAGAGGTAAAGAAGATTTATACCGATGATTTCGGTATGGTATGGGCATTCACTGACGGCATGGGAGTAACCCTCGTCAATCCGAAGACCGGACAGACACAGTGGCTCTTTGCCGATCAGGCCGACCCGATGGACCGCACAACCTGCGAAAGCAATTTCATCACACAAGATGAACACAAGACCCTCTGGGTAGTGCCAAGGGGAGGAACCTTCAGTTATTTTGACCGCAAGGCAGGAAAACTGGTGCCTTATCTGCTGAGAAGCAATTCATCGGGCAACTACCGCATACCGAAGATTACGAAATATGTACTCTCAGACCAGGGAATCCTCTGGCTGACAGGCTCTCACGACCTGACACAGGTAGTCTTCAAAGATCACCCTTACATTATCAACAAGCTGGATGTGGGCGAAGACGAAGTGTTCTCGGTGAATGCATCGCCAGACGGACATATCTGGGCTGGCTATCACAACGGAGTAATCCAGGTGCTCAACGCATCCTACCAAAGCATCGGATACCTGTCGCCAAGCGGACAGATTGTGCCACAGCAGGTAAACTTCGCCGAGACGGGCATCTTTGCCATCCACTTCGATATCAAGGGAAGAGCCTGGATAGGAACCTTCGGAAATGGTGTCTATCTGATAGATAAAATGCAGGTAAGACACTTTGTTTATGATGCCAACAACCCGTCATCACTGCCGTTCGACAAGATACAAGACATTGTAGCCGACCGCACCGGACGCATCTGGATAGGTACCTATGGAGGTGGACTGGCACTTGTTAACGAGGCGGCAGACGGCAGTATCAGCTTCATCAGTAAACGAAACGGACTGCCTTGGGAGAAACAGCACTACGACCGCATACGCCGCATCTGCTGCACCACTACGGGAACCATTCTCGTAGGAACCACAGACGGTCTCATCACCTTCAGTGATGCCTTTACAAACGCAAGAAAGATCAATTACCACAAGACCTACTACATACCGAACGATACAACAAGTCTGGCTGCAAACGATATGAACTATATCATGGAGCACACCAGCGGCAAGATGTATATATCGCAACAGGGCGGTGTGATGGAAGAGATTGTGAGCAAATCGCTCCTGCAAGAGAACCTGAAGATGAAATACTTCCATGCCATCGATGTTAACGAAGGCATCGTACAGGGCATGGTAGAAGACAACCAGGGAAGAATCTGGGTAATCAGAGAATCAAGTATCGACTGCGTAAACCCGAAAACAGGCCAGTGCAATGTGTTCGGACCTAACGACTTCGACTTCAACATGTCGTTCTCGCAAAGCCGTCCTTACCACGATCCGGCAAGCAACAACATATCGGTAGGTACCCCTATGGGACTGATTACCTTTAATCCGGCTACGCTGAAGAAGAGCAACTATCAGCCTAAAGTCATCTTCTGTTCCCTCCACTATAGCGGAGAGAAAGAGTCGGAACCTATCCTGCACAAGGATAAAGTGGTGATTCCTGCCAACAAACGAAATCTGACCATCACCTTCGCATCACTCGACTATCAGCGCAAGTATCAGACCAGATATCTCTATCGCATAGATGGTTTTACAGCTCCAGGCGTGTGGATATCAAACGGAAGCAGCAATACCATCGGCTTCAACCGTATCAGTCATGGCGATTACGTACTCAAGGTGAGAGCCACCAACTCTCACGGTGTATGGAGCAAGTATGTGGCAGAACTGCCTATCGAAGTGCGCCCTACCTTCTTGGAAAGCATCTGGGGCAAGTTTCTGATGCTGATTCTGCTCTTCGGTATCGTAGGCGCAATCTTCTATACCTACAACCAGCGCCAACGCGAGAACGTAACCCACGAGATGAGCGTGCTGAAGAACGAATTCTACAACGAAGCTGCCAACCATCTGAGAACCCCACTAACGCTCATCGGAGCCCCGGTAAAAACCATTCTGGATACCGAGCCGGGTATCACCCGAAAGGGCAAGGAACTGCTGAGAATGGTAGCAGACAATGCTAACGAGATGCTGGTAATGCTGGACAAGGTTCAGAGATATGGCAACAAGGCAGACTTCCGTACGAACAGCGGTCTGAGCGAGGAAGATTACGACCTGGCAGAAAGGGAGATAGAGAACGGACAGATTGACGACCGCAATGCATCCGACTATCTGGAAGAAGTAAATAAACAGAAAGAAGAAAAGGATGAAGAGGCTGAACGACTGGAAGAAATGGGAAAGGAACAGAAAGAAGCACAGGGAGAAACGGAACACAAAGACCAGACTGTACTGGTAGTTGAAGACAATGCCGACCTGCGCAAGTTCCTCTACAGTATCCTCTCGCCTACCTATAACGTGCTGCTCGCAGAGAACGGAAAGGCTGGCTTGGTGATGGCGCGCAAGGAGATGCCTGACTTTATTCTTACAGACGTTACCATGCCTGTGATGGATGGTTTGTCGATGATTCACGAGATCAAGCAGGATACCACCCTCAACAACATCCCAGTGATGATTCTCTCGGCCAAGGCAAGCGTAAAAGATCAGCAGCGAGGCTTTGATGAAGGTATTGTTGCCTATATCACCAAGCCATTCTCTACCACTTATCTGCTCGGCCAAATAGAGGCTATCCTCACCCAGCGCCGCAACATTCAGATGGATGTCATCAGAAAACTGAAGGAAACTGGCGATAAAGATGCCATAGCAGCCCTGCGAATACTGCCTGCAGCAGCTCCTCTGCCTGCTCTTAACCAGGCTGAAACTAGTGCCGAGAACGAAGCGGTTGACCCAAGCAGCGAGCTGGCATTTATGGCGGCACAGATTCAAGACAGAACCATGATGCGTGTCTTCAGGTTTGTTGTTGAAAATGCAGGCAACCCGGAACTCAAGATTGATGACATCTCGAACGAAATCGGTATGAGCCGAAGCGTACTATATAATAAGGTGAAAGCAACAACCGGAATGACACCGGTAGACTTCGTTCGCCATATACGTATCAAGAAGGCATGCGAGATGTTGCGCAATACAGACGATACACTGACCAGTATCGCCTTCGCAGTAGGTTTCACCGACCCTAAGTATTTCTCGAAAGTATTCAAGAAAGAAACGGGTATCGTGCCTACTGAATACCGAAACAGAACGCAGGGATAGCCCGCATAATTACAGATGAAAGCAGTCATCATTACTGATGGCTGCTTTTATCTGTATTGACAAAAAAGTAATACATATTACAGAACATATCTTCAGTTGTTGCCGGGCACAGCCTTCTTCGTTATCGTACACAGCAAAACGTTCAAGCAAGGAAAAAAGCAGAATAGTCATAAAATTGAGCCGTTTTGCTTTGTTTTTTGACCGAATATTGCAAAAAAAATACAAAAATGGGGGGGTATTTGATTAATTTTCCCTTTTTACTGAAAAAAAACTGAGAAAAAGTTTGGTGTTATAAGAAAATGTAGTACCTTTGCAACAAGTTCTTAGAAAAGTTAAATGATAGATTAATCGTAAACCTCTTTTTCTTTGTTTTTTTGAGGAAAAAGAGGTAAAGAAAAAGGAATGCAGGGTTTGTGAAAATCCTGCATTTTTTATTTTTATGCTGTTTCATACTGATATTGTGTAGTTATATCGTCTACATATTTTATTCTTCTATATTCTATATCTAACCGATATCTATACTCAGGTATATGGTATCTGCTTACCTAGATATACAATATCTATCTACATTATATATATTACGCTTATTCCTTCATCTATGATTTTGTTCGATTTTTAGAATTTTTAAAAAAACTCTTGAAGTATTCTTAGAGAAAAGTAGTATCTTTGCACTCTAGATCATATAAGTTGAGATCGGAAATATAGATAACACATACATAAAGATAAAAAAAATGAGAACTGTTTACGAATTTTCTGTTAAAGACAGAAAGGGAAAGGATGTTTCCCTCAAGGAGTATGCCAACGAAGTGCTGCTCATCGTTAACACCGCTACAAAGTGTGGTTTCACCCCTCAGTATGAGGAACTGGAGAAACTTTATGAGACCTATCATTCTCAAGGTTTCGAAATACTTGATTTTCCTTGCAACCAGTTTGGTCAGCAAGCCCCTGGTACAGATGAAAGCATTCATCAGTTCTGCAAGCTTACATACGGCACAGAGTTCCAGCGCTACAAGAAGATCAAGGTAAACGGAGACGATGCTGCCCCTCTCTTCAAATTTCTGAAAGAATGTAAGGGCTTTGCTGGTTGGGACGAGAGCCACCCTCTCTACCCTGTTCTCGACAAGATGTTGAGCGAGGCTGATCCTAACTACAAGGAGAGTGCCGATATCAAGTGGAACTTCACCAAGTTCCTCGTTAACAAGAAGGGTCAGGTTGTAGCCCGCTTCGAGCCTACCACAAGCTTCGATGTCATCGCTAAGGCTATCGAAGAGTGGTTGAACTTCTAATGAAAGATAGAAGTCTCGAACAGAGAATAGAATTTCTAAATAAAAGAGAATAGAATCTCTAAATAAAAAGCCAGGTTGCTTTTCGCAGCCTGGCTTCTTTTATAATGTGATATTGTTATTTCAATATATCTCAAAGAATAATTGTCAACTGTTTGCTATAAACTATAAACTATTAACTGTTAACTGAAAATTAGTCAACCTTTGGCACATCCTTGAGGAACTGCTGGATTTCTTCATCACTTACTGAATAATTGTGCAAATCGCCATTAATATAGCTATCGTAAGACGGCATATCGATAAGACCATGGCCTGAGAGGCAGAACAGGATAACCTTCTCCTTGCCCTCTTCCTTAGCCTTCAGAGCCTCACGTATAGTGGCTGCAATCGCATGGCAGCTCTCTGGAGCAGGAATGATACCCTCGGTCTGAGCAAAGAGCATACCTGACTTGAATGACTCCAGCTGAGGGATATCTACACCATGCAGGTAACCATCCTTCAGAAGCTGGGAGATAATCATGCCTGCACCATGATAACGGAGACCACCTGCATGAATGTTGGCTGGCTTGAAATCATGCCCCAAAGTATACATTGGCAGCAATGGAGTATAACCTGCCTCATCACCGAAATCATACTCAAACTTACCGCGAGTCAGCTTAGGACAGCTCTCCGGCTCTGCAGCTATAAACTCAGTATGGCGCTCGCCTGTGAAGTTGTGACGGAGGAATGGGAAGGCAATACCACCAAAGTTACTACCACCACCGAAACAAGCAATCACCTGATCAGGATACTCACCTGCCATCGCCATCTGCTTCTCTGCCTCTAGACCGATGATGGTCTGGTGAAGTGCCACATGATTGAGCACGGAACCCAGTGTATACTTACAGCCTGGTGTTGTGGTAGCCAGCTCAACAGCCTCACTGATGGCAGTACCGAGCGAACCAGGATGATGAGGATCACGTGTGATGATATTCTTACCGGCACGTGTACTCATGGAAGGAGAACCCTCTACAGTGGCTCCAAACGTACGCATGATGCTGGAACGGTATGGTTTCTGCTGCATGGTAATCTTTACCTGATAAACTGCTGCCTCCAGACCGTAGAGTTTTGCTGCATAAGAGAGGGCTGCACCCCACTGTCCTGCACCAGTCTCTGTAGTGACATTGGTATCACCCTCCTGCTTACAGTAGTAGCACTGAGGAATGGCTGAATTTATTTTATGAGAGCCTAACGGATTGGTACTCTCATTCTTGAAATAGATATGCGCCGGAGTACCGAGTGCCTCCTCAAGGGCGTAAGCACGTACAAGAGGGGTTGAACGGTAGAAGGTATACTTCTCCAGCACATCTTCCGGAATATCAATCCAAGCGTGCTCTGTATCAAGTTCCTGCTTTGAGCACTCCTTATTAAATACGTGTGACAAATCATCAGCATTCATTGGCTGGTGTGTCTGAGGGTTCAACGGTGGCAATGGCTTGTTAGGCATATCTGCCTGAATGTTGTACCACTGAGTAGGAAGTTCCTGCTCGCTTAAAATGTACTTTTTCTGTCTCATATTTATATATATGTTTAAAATTGTTGTATGCCAGAACAAAGGTACAAATAAAAAATGAAATAAAGAACTTTTTTATGTGTTTTTCCACTATTTTTTTATTTTTATCCAATAAAATAGTTCATTCTACAGGTATTATTTGTTATATAAGTGCGTTTTCAGTGTCGTTTTTATAAATTTAATCAAATATTACCCCATAAAATATCAAATATTACCCCCTATATTATAATGAAAAATAGTATCTTTGCAACAGAAAAATTCAAAATGCGTTGTGAAACGCTTATCATCATCTTTTACTTATACAAAAAATAAAACATTGGAACTCAATAGGGATATTGGGATTCCAATGTTTTTTTATACACCAAACTGAAACATATCATCATGTAACGTTGTCTGATTTATAATCTTTCAGTACAAATCAGTAGTCTATTTCATTGTCTACTTTCACAATTGATACAGGATTTTTACCCATAGACTGTAGACACAGATTATTTCTTTTCATTACCTAAATCTATCTGCGATATCTGATTCAACAGATTTACAGCCTGCCCTACAGTCTTCACATCATTGATGCGAAGCATTCGCTTGTTGAATTTTTCCTTCAGAACACAATCTTGAATATGACTGGTAACGTAAGCGAGTATGCGATTAAACATCTGACTTCTGTAGAACGGACTGTTTACATTGCTCACAAACTGCATCTGCATATAGCCCTGCTTGAGAATAATCTTCTCGCAACCTAGCTTCTTGCCTACCCTACGCAGACCTACCACATGCATCAGTTCATCTGCTTCATGAGGCACAGGACCAAAACGGTCTATCATACGCTTGCGGTAAGCCTTTACTTCCTCATCGCTCTCCAGACGGTCCAGTTCACGATAAAGGAGCATGCGCTCACTGTCACCCGGCACATAAGTCTGAGGAAAATACATCTCCAGATCGCTCTCTATGCCACAATCGTCAACGAAATCATCACCCGTAAGCTGGGCACCTTCATCCATCTTCTCCTGATAAAGATCACAGAACTCCTCGTTCTTCAACTCTGTGACAGCCTGAGAGAGAATCTTCTGGTAGGTTTCATAACCCAGATCTTCCATAAAACCGCTCTGCTCAGAGCCCAGCAGATTACCCGCACCGCGGATATCCAGGTCCTGCATGGCGAGATTGAAGCCGCTACCAAGTTCGCTGAACGTCTCCAGCGCCTCCAGACGGCGACGCGCCTCAGGAGTAAGTGCACTCTTAGGTGGCGCCATCAGATAGCAGAAAGCCTTCTTGTTGCTTCTTCCTACGCGTCCACGCATCTGATGCAGGTCACTCAATCCGAAGTGATGAGCATCGCTCACGATAATCGTATTGGCATTGGAAATGTCGATACCGTTCTCTACAATAGTGGTAGAAAGCAGTACATCATAATCGTAATTGATAAAGCCCATGATGATTTTCTCCAAATCCTCAGGCTTCATCTGTCCGTGACCGATTGCTACTCTACAGTCTGGAATATGCTTCTCGATGAGCATCTTAAGTTCCGGAAGCTTGGATATTCTGTCGCATACGAAATAAACCTGTCCGTTTCGGCTCATCTCGAAATTGATGGCATCGCAGATAACTTCACTACTAAACGTTACCAGTTCGGTATGAATCGGATAACGGTTAGGTGGCGGAGTGCGCATGATACTCATATCCCGGGCGCCCATCAGAGAGAACTGGAGGGTTCGCGGAATCGGAGTGGCACTCATCGTGAGTGTATCGACATTTACCTTGAGCTGACGGAGTTTCTCTTTGGTAGACACACCGAACTTCTGCTCTTCATCGATGACGAGCAGTCCCAGGTCATGCCATTTCACGGTCTTTGATATCAGCTTATGTGTACCTATGAGGATATCAATCTTACCCTCTTTCAGGGCGTCAAGCACCTCTCTGGTTTCCTTCGTTGTACGGGCTCTACTGAGATAGTCTACCCTTACAGGCATGCCTTCCAGACGCTTTTTGAAAGTCTGATAGTGCTGGAAAGCCAGAACGGTAGTAGGCACCAGCACCGCAACCTGCTTGCTGTCGCACGCTGCCTTGAAGGCTGCACGGATGGCAACCTCAGTCTTGCCGAAGCCCACATCGCCACAAACCAGACGGTCCATCGGTCTGCCGCTCTCCATATCCTTCTTCACCTCCTGGGTAGCCTTATTCTGGTCTGGCGTATCTTCATACAGGAAGGAAGCCTCCAGCGTATGCTGCAGATAATTGTCGGCACTGAAGGCGAATCCCTTCTCGCGTCGGCGCTGGGCATAGAGTTTGATCAGGTCGCGCGCAATGTCCTTGATTCGCTTCTTAGCTTTGTCCTTTAGTTTATCCCAGGCACCTGTACCCAGTGTAGACAGGCGAGGCGGAGTACCGGTATCGCTGCGGCGATATTTGCTGATTTTATAAAGCGAGTGGATAGAAACATCCACCTTGTCATTGTTCGTATAGACGATACGGATCATTTCCTGATAGCTGTTGCCCGTAGGAACCCTAACCAGACCGCCGAACTTGCCGATACCGAAGTCTACATGCACGATAAAATCGCCCACTTCCATCTCCTGCAGTTCCTTCATGGTGAGTGCCATCTTGCCGGCTCTCGCTTTATCTGAGCGCAGGTTATATTTATGAAAACGGTCAAAAATCTGATGATCGGTAAAGAAACAGCACTTGCCCCTTAGACCGGACACTATTGGGGAAAACTTCAGAGATTAAAACC
>OKSF01000935.1_pt1 | contig 26054 bp, 34 predicted proteins | sample 1606061 | NCBI WGS metagenome assembly OKSF01 (sample SAMEA3541567, study PRJEB24748) | human gut metagenome | biome: human gut; feature: human-associated habitat; material: faeces | place: China | collected 2012 | reverse complement strand
TGGATGGCCTCAATAAGGCCCTTTTCAAGGATGACAGCTATGTCGTATCCATCCGGGCCGAAAAGCATTACAGCGATACCCCGCGCATGGAAATCATAGTCAGCCAGCTGACATTGGGAGATGTGGACCATGCTTGATCGCTCAAAAGAGGCCACCAGGATGCGCCAGGCCGTTTTGGCGGGACTGCTATTATTTTGGGCCGCGGTGGCTGCTGCTATTTATTATTGGTAGGAGGATTCATGAATAAATTCAGAAGTAAGAAACACTATATCATGACGAAAGCATGGCAGCGGTCCAGCGTGGGGCACCCGGTGAGAAGCCGGTGCCGCCATGCTAAACGGAAAGCGGTCTGTGGGTACCGTTACAAAGGTGGTAAATAAAACGTTTTAGTTTCGCCGATACGGATTTTTTATTTTATTCACGATAATTTACACATAAAGAGGTGAAAAAGGATGCATAACTTGATGCATGAAGCCATTAAGCAGAGAATCAGCAATGCCATGAAACGACATTACCATTACGCAAAAATCGAAAAGACGGGAGACGACGGCGTAAACCAGGCAGTTTGCGAAGTCATCGAAAGTTGGGGCTATAAAGTGGCACAGAATAAAAGTTTTATCATGGTATTGTTGTAAGGAGGAGACGCAATGACAGCACTTACGTATTTGGAACACGTAAGGACCCGGCGATTTTTGGCGAAAGAAGCACAGCAGGCAGTACGAGAAGCCCGCTTAGATAATTATGCTATCCGGTCGGCTAATGCCCCCGGTGGAGGCAGCGGCCGGCCGGGTGGCAGTGATTTGAGCGACTTGTATATCCGGCTGGAAGAAAAGGAGCTGAATGCAGCGAAGCTCTTGCTTAAATTGCAGAATGAGCAGGCAGAGGCCAGGGAAAAGATTTTGGCCCTACCGGACGACACGGAAAAAGCGGTGCTCATGGGGCGCTACATCAACGACCAGGATTGGCGGGCTATTGCAGATCATGCGTGTATGTCGCTACGGACCATCTACCGGATACACCGGGAAGCCCTGGGAAGTTTCGAGGAGCTGCATAAAGACTTCCTAAGCGCCGAAAGTTGTCACTAAATGGCAGTAGATGGCAGCGAATGGCACAAGCAAGAAGGCTACCAGTGTGCTATAATAGTAGCGTAGATGAAACGGCAAACAGGCAATGCCACGAGTTTACCATGTAGAGACACTCCTTAGATAGTACAGACACATACAAAAAAAGCACCCACCAACTGGTGGATGCTTTTTTGTTGCCTGAATTTAGCTGTAAGGATGATGGGGGACGATGAATGATGAAAACTTGAAACCTATCCGAAACGAGAAGGAAGCGAGAGAAAAAGGGCGAAGAGGCGGCCGGGCTTCTGGCCGGAAGCGGCGGCAAATTAAAGCATGGAAAGAGCTGGCACAAAGCATACTTTCCATGCCGATGAAAGATGGGAAGATTGATAAGAGAATCAAGAGCCTGGCCGACGCAAAGGGAAAAAATATCAGCGTACAAGATGCCATGATGCTGGCGCAGGTGGTGAAGAGCCTAAAGGGGGACGCTAGGGCCTTTGAGCTAATCACGACCCTGGCCGGGGCCTATGAAGAGCAGGCCGAACAGACGCCGACGGCACCTTTTATGGATGACACGAACTTGATTATACCGGCATTCGATGCACTGAGCGCCGATATTAAGCGCCATCTGCATACGCATTATTGGCTAAAGGGCGGCCGTGGCAGCACAAAGTCATCATTCATCTCTATCAAGATTCCGCAGCTGTTGGAACAGGACCCGGAACTACACGCCGTTGTTTTGCGTAAAGTTGGCAACACGCTGAAGAACTCCGTTTATCAGCAAATCGAGTGGGCCATTGATGCCCTGGGGCTGACTGACGAATTTTCATTCAAGAAGTCGCCTCTTGAAATCACACTGAAACGGACCGGGCAAAAGATCCTGTTCTTTGGTGTCGATGATAAAGCCAAGCTGAAATCCCTAAAGATGCCGTTTGGGTATGTCGGGGTGCTGTGGTACGAAGAACTGGACCAGTTCGCCGGCATGGCCGAACTCAGAAATATCAATCAGTCGTTATTGCGTGGCGGATCTAAATGCTGGTGTTTCTACTCGTTCAACCCGCCAAAAAGCCGCGACAACTGGGTCAACGTTGAACAGCTGACGGACCGTGACGACCGCCTGGTTACATCGAGCACCTATTTGCAGGTTCCACGTGACTGGTTGGGCGAACAATTCTTCCTGGAAGCGGAAGCACTGAAATTACAGCGCCCGGATCTGTACGCTCACGAATACCTGGGCGAAGTAACCGGCACCGGCGGCAATGTATTCGGTAACGTGGAAGATATGGCCATGACTGACGATATGGTCCGCGATTTTGACAACGTACGCCACGGCATTGACTTTGGTTTTGCCGTGGACCCGTTCGCCTATACCAAAATGCACTATGACAGCAAGCACCACACGCTGTACGTGTTCGATGAGGTATACAGTACCGGCATGACCAATAAAAAGGCGCATGACGCCGTAAAAGACAAAATCGGAGACAATTACGTCTATGCAGATAGCGCCGAACCAAAGAGCATCGCAGAAATGTGTGATTATGGCTTACGGTGCCTGCCAGTCCGCAAGGGCCCGGATAGCCGGGATTATGGTATCAAGTGGCTGTCAGACCTGGCCCACATCTATATTGATAAGCGGCGGGCACCGAACACCTATCGGGAATTCATTGGTTATGAGTTCGCACAGGATAAAGACGGCAACTTTATCAGCCAATACCCGAAAGCCAACGACCACACCATTGATAGCGTTCGCTATGCACTCAAAGAAGACATGGACGGGAAAATGTTCTCGTTTGATTGATGGGAGGGAACATGTTTTTAAACGACATTTTCAACACCATTTTAAAATACGGTGCTTACCAGAACATGACAGAGAAACAATTTCTCGAACATGAAATAACGCACTGGATAAACAGCGATTGCCGGCGCTGGCAGATGACAGGCAACGAGTATTACTTATACAACCAGCTTATCGACCTTAAAGAACGCCAGGTAATCGGGGAAGGCGGCCAGCTGACGACGGTCCACAACCTGCCGAACAACAAGTTGAAAGACAATCGCTATGCCTTCCTGGTAGACCAGAAGACAAACTATTTGCTGGCCAAACCGATAGACACGAAAACGGACAATGACGCCGCGCAGGAATTCATCAACGACGAATTAGGGCCAATGTTCCGTCGGACACTCCGGGAAGTCGGCAAAGATGCCCTGAACTGTGGCATTTCGTATCTCTTCCCTTATGTGGATGATGGCGTATTGAAATTCAAGCGATTCTACGGCTACGAAGTGCTGCCATTTTGGAAAGACCGGGATCATACGGAGCTTGACGCATTTCTCCGTATGTATCCGCAAGAAGTCTATGAAGGTCAGACACGCAAAATTGTTTGGCGCGTCGAGTGGTACACCCTGGAAGGCGTACAGAAATTCATTTGGGAAAGCGGCGGCCTGAAAGCAGAAAGCGATGAGATTTTTCCGTACCTGGTAATCAATGACGGGTCCGGGAAGCCGGCCGAAAACGGGAAGCCCATTCAGATAATGAACTGGGACCGTATCCCCCTTATCCCTTTCAAGGCGAATGAAGACGAATTGCCGCTGATACAGCGTGTAAAATCCTTGCAGGATGCCTTGAATACGCTTTATAGCAATTATGCCGATGCCATGCAGGAAGACGCACGGAACACTATCCTGGTCATCCGTAACTACGATGGCCAGGACCTGGGCGAATTCCGGCGCAACCTGGCACAATTGGGGGCCGTAAAGGTCCGCGACCAGGGCGGCATTGATACGCTCACTATCAGCGTCAACAGTGATAACTACATCTCTATCATCAACCTGTTGCGGCGGGCCATCATCGAGAACGGCCGCGGCGTCGATACCAAGGACGAGCGGCTGACCAGCGGGACACCGAACATGATGAACATCCGGTCCATGTATACCGACCTCGATTTAGATGCCGACGAAATGGAGCTGGAGTTTCAAGCATCCTTGCAACAACTCATGTGGTTCGTCAACACATTCAACGCGGCAACAGGAAAGCCGGCGGCGGACGTGAAGTTCATCTTCAACCGCGATACGATGGTCAATGAAGGGGACACTATCAACAACTGTCGGGCCAGCATGGGAATCATCTCAGAAGAAACCATCATTGCAAATCATCCCTGGGTCAAAGACAGCAAAGCCGAGCTGGAAAAGGTCAAGGCAGAGCGGGCCGAACAGATGCAAGACATGATGGCAAACTACGGCGGCATGGGAGGCGGCACAAGTGGCGACGGAGCAGGAGCTAATAGATAAGAACCACGCGTATTGGAAAGACCGCTTTACGGCATTGGATGACCGGACCTTTGAGGACGCCGGTAAATCCATTGACCGTATCCGTGACGCCTTTGATTATGCATGTCGGGAAATTGACAAAGAAATAGAACGCTTTTACAGCCAGTACGCCGACGATAGCGGCCTAACCCTGGCGGACGCGCAACAGTATTTGCGGGATAACGAGCGCAAAGAGTTCCAAGCCGACGTCACCGAATATATCAGGATGGCCACCAGCGACGATGACAGCCGTTTTTCTAAACTGCTTGACAGTTTATCCACGCGGGCGAGAATAACGCGCTTAGAGGCGCTTAGAGCGAAAACGGCTATGTACATCAGCGACGCGTACGGGAAAGAAAGTGATGCGCTGCATGATTCCTGCCAAAAAGCCCTGGAGTCGAATTATTTGCGTACAGCGTACGAGATTCAGAATGGAGTGGGAAAGTATGAAGCGTTTCAGCAAATCGACAAGAAGAGCATCGAACGCATTTTGTCGAAGCCGTGGACACCCGATAATAAAACGTTTAAGTATCGGGCATGGACCAACAAAGAACAGCTGATCCACACGCTGACTCAGGTTTTTACCCGCGGGTTCGTGTCCGGTATCGACTCGAAAGAGATGACGAAGACTGTCAAAGACCGCTTCAACGTCGCGGAATATGCTGCAGCCAGACTGGTCAATACAGAAGCTGCATATTTCGCATCGGAAGGGAGCCGGCAAAGCTACCAGGCGCTGGGTGTTACCAAATATCAGATACTGGCTACACTCGACGACCGGACATGTGATATTTGCGCCGACCTGGACGGGCAAATCTTCAATATGTCTGACTACGAAGTCGGGCTTACGGCCCCGCCATTCCATCCGAATTGTCGGACAACGACGGTTCCGTATATCGATGACCCGGTACTGACGGCCGGCGAAGAACGGGCCGCCAGGGACCCGGATACAGGCAGGACGGTCCTGGTAGATGGCAGTCTGACGTACAACCAATGGAAAGAACGATTCGTCACCGATGATGACGAAGAGGATGAGGAGGAATAGAAAAAATGACAGATGAAGAATTGAAAGGCTTAGGGCTGACAGACGAAAACCTGGCCACCCTGAAAAATGATCTTGCGGCAAGCTATGTGACTAAAACCAAGTTCGATGAAACGGAAGCCGCCAAAAAAGCTGCTGAAGGGCAGGTAGCGGAACGTGATAAGCAGTTATCGACGCTCAAGGACCAGGCCAAAGGCAATGAAGACTTGCAGGCCAATATTGAAGAGCTTCAGGCAGCCAACACGAAACAGAAAGCGGATTACGAAGGCCGGATTTATCAGATGAAGGTAGACAGTGCCTTGAAGGCCTCTTTGACAGCAGCACACGCCAAAAATGCCGCCGCCGTCAAAGCCATGCTGGGCATGGATAAATATGAGTTGGCAGATGATGGCACTATCAAGGGCCTTGACGATGCCCTGGCCAAAGTCAAGAAAGATAACCCGTGGGCGTTCGAAGAAGAAACCCAGAAACCGACCTTCACGTTTTCCGGGTTCCATCCTGGTGAATCCGCCGACGGGAACGCGAAGAAAACTAAAAAAGAAGCAGCCGCGGAAACCTTGTGGAACGCCATGCACGGTCGATTCTAATTTAACTTGTTGATTACAGGAGGACAAACACATGCCGAACAATATTGAAATGGCAACCTTATTTCAGACTCAGTTAGACCGCCAGATCATGCAGGATGCTACATCGAGCTTCCTGGAAGCCAACGCAGGCCAGGTCATTTATCACGGCGGCGATACGGTCAAGATCCCGAAAATCGACATGGACGGCTTGACCGACTACGACCGTACCAATGGTTACACCTCTGGCGGCGTTACCCTGGCGTACGAAACGTTCAAGATGAGCCAGGACCGCGGCCGCGGTTTCGACATCGACGCTATGGATGTGGACGAATCGAATTTCCTGGTTACAGCCGGCAACGTCATGGGTGAATTTCAGCGCACCAAGGTCATTCCGGAAATCGACCTGTATCGCTGGAATGCTATTTATACCCAGGCAAATACCAAGAAGCACGTCACGGCAGCGGCGCTTACGAAAGACAATATCCTGGAAGCACTGGAAGCTGACATTACTGCCGTTGAAGACGAAGCCGGCACACATAACGGCCTTGTCATTGTCATGAACACGCTGACAAGGTCCCTACTGGACCAGGCTATTCCTAAGCAGCTGAACCCGGCAGAATTCACAGCCGGTCAGATTCACACCAACGTGCAGGCATACAATGATATTCCGATCATCAAAGTATCGTCGGCAAGAATGAAAACGACGGTCACTAAGGACAGCAGCACCAAGGCAATCACCGGTGGCGGTAAAGACATCCATTGGCTGATTTTCCCACAGTTTGCCCCGATTGCCGTTTCCAAAACGGATACGGTCCGTATCTTTGACCCTATGACCTATCAGAAATCGAATTCCTGGCATATCGATTACCGTAAATTCCACGACATCTGGATTCCGGAAAATCGCATGGACGCCATTTATGCGCATACGGAAGCGACGGCATAGTAAGGCGGTGACGGGATCATGAGCGATATGACGGCGGCTACATGTGCCGGCTATATCAAAGCACTGACAGGGTATACGACGACGGCGGATGATCAGACGCTCATTGAGTATATCTTATCCGCCGAAAAGCAGCATATTTTAAATGACATCAACCAGGACGAGTTGCCGGACGGCCTGCAATATGACTTACGTGATATAGTGGCCGGCCGCTTCCTGATGGCCAGGAAAGCAGCGGTCATTGGTGACGAAGCGCTGAACGTGGTCAAGAGTATCAGCGAAGGCGGCGTATCCGTCAGTATCGGCGGAACGACAGCTGAAGAGCGCATCGATGCATTGACCCGCGCTCTGCTGAAGGAGCGTGACTACTCATGTTTCCGAAAATTGCGCTGGTAAAGCAGGCTATCGAAAATTTGTACGATGCTACTGCAACGATCCGGACCTACCAGACGGCAACGACCAAGGGCATACGACGCCAGGCGCTGACCGAGCTGGCCAAAGGTATCCGGTGCCGGATTGGCTACCAGTCACTGCCAGAAGCGACAAGCAAAGATACGGCCGACACACAGGTTACAGTCATCAAGATGTTTTATGACGGGTCCGCCGTGGCCATCCCTGCCGGCGCCGTGGTCGATGTTACATGGGATGACGGCCGGACCGATACGTTTGAAAACGCATCGGTTCCCGCCGTCTACTCTCACCATGCAGAAGTTACGCTAAAGAGGGTACGTGATAAACCATGAAAATTGAGATGGATACAAGCGGATTCAAGAAGTACCGGATGGCACTGGGCAACGCGGCCGTAGAAGCGCACACGAAGGCGGCACTATCTGAAGCCGTCGCCCTGGCCTTACGCAAAACCAAGCAACGTACGCCACACATTACAGGCACGTTAAGGCGTGAATGGAAGGTAACAGACATTACCAAAGAGGGCGATAACTGGGTAGTCACGCTATACAATGACACCAAGTACGCCCCGTATGTCGAGTATGGCCACCGTACCCGGCTGAACCGTAAGACCGGGGAACGGCACTGGGTAGAAGGCCAATTCATGATGAAAATTTCATGCGACGAAGTCAAAGCCGACATGAACCATATCGTGCAGAAGCACGTTATGGCCATGCTGGCCGAAATGGGGTTCAAGTAATGACGACTCAAGACATTATCGAAGGGATGGCCACGGCTATTGTGAATAATCTTCACAATGACGGCGTCTATGAAGACGAAGTCAAACAAGGGCTGAACGACGGCGACATTCTGATTAACCTGGTCAACGTCACCATGGACCAGCTGCTTACCCACTTATACCGCGGCGTCTTCAGTTTCGACGTCGTCTATTTCGACCCGTCAAAAGAAAGCGCGTATGCTACGGGGGGCGACCTCATGGCCGTACTGCGTTTGATTGACACGGACGATGGCAGGATACGCGGGCAGAACATGTCATACCGCTATGTCGATGACGCCCTACACTTATTAGTGACGTATGTCGTCCGGCTGAAAGAGCCGGTAGCGCCGAGCCCGTTGATGAAACACTTAACGTTGGAGGAGAGCACATATGGAAATGGACAGTAACGCCAGATTCTATAAATCACAGCTCATCAAGAGCGGCCGTTTCGGGAGGTATGCTGATATTCTCAATGCGCTGCTAGATGAAGACAAAAAATATACGGCCGACGAGGCCAGACAAATCATCCGCGATTTTTTAAATAAGGAGGTGCACTAACACATGAGCTACGGTGGAGGCATTTTTCTGACGCAGAACAAAGTATTGCCGGGGGCTTATATCAATTTTTCCAGCGTCGTCAAGGCGGCATCTGAATTAAGCGACCGCGGCTATGGCGCCATGGGCCTGGAACTGGACTGGGGACCGGAAAAGCAGATTTTCACAGTGGAGCAGGAGGATTTTCAGGAACATCCGGAACAGTATTTCGGCTATGACTATACGTCTGAAAAATTAAAGGGGCTGCGTGATTTATTTACGAACCTCAAGACAGGATATTTTTATCGACTGAACGGCGGCGGCAACAAGGCGACCTGCGCATATGGTACCGCTAGATACAGCGGCATTTGTGGCAATAACATCATGGTTGTCATTTCCAAGAACGTAGATAATACGCAGGCTTTTGATGTGGCTACATACTACAATAACGAACTCATGGATACGCAGACCGTCACAGACGTTGCATCACTGGCAGATAACGATTTTATCGTTTGGAATGACGCTGCATCACTGACTGAAACGGCCGGAACTAACATGGAAGGCGGCACGAACGGCACCGCGCCAAGCGGGACCGACCACAGCCAGTTTTTGGATTTGTTGGAATCGTATCCTATCAACATTCTGGCATGCGCATCGGTAGATGAAACCGTCAAGAAGCTCTATGCGTCGTATACAAAGCGCATGCGCGATGACGAAGGCAGCAAATTCCAATGTGTCATCTACAACTACGAAGGCGATTACGAAGGAATCATCAACGTCAATACACCGGCGGTTGATAGTGATTTCGAAGAATCGGCCCTGGTGTACTGGGTGGCCGGGACAGAAGCTTCCTGCCAAATCAACGAAACAGTCGGCAATAAAGTATACGATGGTGAATTCTCCATGAAAGTCGATACGAAGCAAAGCGCGCTGAAGAAGCACATCGAGCAGGGGCATTTTGCTTTCCACCGAGTGGCAGACGGCGAATACCGCGTCTTGAAAGACATCAATTCTTTCGTGTCGTTTACCAAGCACAAGACGAAAGATTTTGCATTAAACCAGGTCATGCGTGTACTGGACCAGATTGGCAACGACGTGGCCGCCATGTTTGCGAAAAATTATATGGATAAGAGCCAGAACGATCCGGAAGACCGGACAGCTCTGTGGAATGACCTTTGCGATTATGCAAAGAAGCTGTTGTCCTTACACGCTATCACGGATTTCAAGACCAGCGATATCACCGTAGCAAAGGGCGAAGGCAAGGAAGACGTCCTGGTCAACTTCAACGTCAATCCAGTAGCTGCTATGGAAAAACTGTATATGTACGTCTACGTAGCGTAGGGAAAGGAAGGATACTAAATGGCAGACGCCACCAAATTAATGAACGCCAAAGACGCCGTATATGCCGCCCTGGGCGGCGCGTATGTCAAAATCGACGGCATCCGGTATCTGTTGATGCAGCTTAAAAATATCGAAGCCACGGCCAAAGTCGATAACAAAAAAGTGCCGATTATGGGCACGACAGTTTCCGGCAACAAGCCGGGTACGCAGTCCTATGAAGGGAAAGCGACGATTTACGCCAACACGTCCCTGTTCCGTAAGGTACTAAAGAAATACCAGGACACAGGGGAAGCGACGTATTTTGACATTACGTGCACCAGCGAGGATCCGACGGCCAGCGTCGGTAAACAGACTATCATCTTGAAAGACTGCTTGATTAGCCAGGCTACATTGGTCAAGATGGAAGCCGGCGGCGATGAAGCGACGGACGATATTTCTTTTTCCGTCGGTCACTTTGAAATGCCGGAAGAATACAGCCTGCTGGATGGCATGCTGCAGTAAGAGAAAGGGGAAACACAAGCTATGGATGTTAGCGTATTTTTGGCAGAAAATGCGAAGAAAGTAGAAAAAGAATCGTTCGTCGTTTCGGATCGCTTTAAAGATAAGCACGGCAAACCGGTGCCCTGGGTGCTGGCCCCGGTATCATGCACCGTAGATAATAATATCAAGCAGAAGTGCACACACGGCAAGAATTTTGACAACCTGTCGTATACGGTTGAACTGACGGTGGCGTCGGTCGTAGAGCCGAATTTGGCCAACGCCGATTTGCAGGACAGCTATCATGCATACGGCAAGCGTCAGCTGCTGGAAACCATGCTGACAGCCGGCGAATTCAATGCGCTGACGCTGAAAGCGTTGGAAATCAATGGCTTGTCCAAACCAATTGACGAATTGATTGACGACGCAAAAAACGCATAGAGCAGGGTGACGGGGATTTTGTATACATGCATTACGCACTGCAAAAACTGCACATCCTGCCTTCAACCTATGCCGCGATGGGCAGGGCCGAAAAAGCCCTGGTCATTGCATCCATTAAATTGCGCACCAACGCAGAAGCTAAAGCGCTGAACCAGTAGAGAGGTGAGATTATGCCGGCAGAAACGGTAGAAACAAGGTTCGTGGCCACTGACGGCGTGACGCCGGTCATCAAGGCCATTGGCAGCAGCATCGAGCACGTCAACGGCGTAATGGGCACGCTGAACAAAGTCGGTAACCTAGTCGGCCTGGGCATCGGCATCACCAGCGTGGCTGCGGCTGGCCAGGCGCTCATAGGGACGGTCAATAAGGCCATCTCTGTTTATCAGGGTGCCCAACAGCAGCAGATGAAATTAACAACAATCATGAAGCAGCGGATGGGAGCAAACCAAGAAATGATTGCTTCCATCAACAGCCTCATTGGAGCGGAAACGAAACTGGGCGTTGTCGGCGGCGGGGCACAGCGGGCCGGCGCACAGCAGCTGGCTACATTCCTGTCGTCAGAAAGCGCCTTGAAAACGCTCATCCCGGCCATGAACAACCTGGCAGTACAACAGCACGGCTATAACACGTCGGCTGAATCCCTAGTTGGCCTGGGCAACCTCATGGGCAAGGTCATGCAGGGGCAGACGGCGGCCTTGCGCCGTGTCGGCATCACCTTTAGCGATGCAGAAGAACAGGCCATGAAATATGGCACAGAAGAAGAACGGGCGGCCACGCTGGCCAAAGTCATCACCAACAATGTCGGCGAGATGAACAAGGTTTTCGGCCAGACACCGGAAGGCCAGAAGATTCAGGCCACGAACCGCCTGGCCGGCGCCTGGGCAAACCTAGGCAGTAAAATCAGCGGCGTCAAGGCGGCCATTGAGGCGCAGTTCGCCAATATGCAGGCCGATACCATCAACCAATGGGCGGACGGCCTGGCTATTGCGTTTACCATTGTGGCCAACGGCGTCAGCATTGGCGTACAGGCATTGGCGTGGTTTGGCAGCACGGTAATTCAAACAATTGAAATTCTATCGCCATTCATTGCCATTTTAGGAACCATGTACGCTACATACCGCCTTGTTACATTCGCAATTGCAGCATATAACCTTGTGACCAACGGGGCAAAAGCAAGTACAATGGCCCTGTCGGCGGTGGAAACCGTTGCATTAAGAATTATGTACATGAAAGATGCTGTTATGAAAGTCATGACCGCTACTATGAAAGCCCTTAGAAGCGGAACGCTCTTGGCAAGCATCGCGCAACGGGTATTGAATCTATCCATGCTGGCATGTCCGGCCACATGGATTGTCATTGGAATTACAGCTGTCATCGGCGTTATTGTTGCGTGTGCTGCGTCTATGGGTAATTTAGCGGACATAGCTTCTGGCGTATGGGGCACCATTGTTGATGTTATCACAGGTGCTATCAATATTATTATCGACGCCATCAACGTGTTCATCGGTGCCATCAACAAGGCTGCTTCTTTGAGCAATTCCGTTTTTCACACGCACTTTTCGACGATATCAGAAGTATCCCACGTCAGCGGCGAAGGATTAAAAGCAGCCGGCAACAACATCATCTATAATGGGTTTTCCATGCCAGACCTTACCCCACAAATGCCGGAAATCCCGGCCGCACCGTCTGTTGGCGGCGCAGACATTCCGGGCGTTGGAGGGGCAGGTGGTGGCGACGACAGCACGGGCCGGGCCATCAAGGACAATACTGGCAAGACAGCCGATAACACGAAGATGATTGCCGACTCAATCAGCATGACCGACGATGAAATCAAGCAGCTACGGGAAATGGCCGAACGGGACGTCATGGTATCGTGGCAGCAGCAGACGTTCAACGTCCATGTCAATAATGACAATACCATCAATAATGGTACGGACATCGACGGGATGACGTCGGACATCGTCAACGAATTGAGGCGGGCCATGGAAATGGACCGGGAGGGGGTTCGGATCTAAATGTATTATATGTATTTAGGTACGATACAGATTCCGATTCCGCCGGAAACCATGCGTACCAAAATCCGCAACCGGAACAAGGAAATATCCCTGATTGATGGAGACATCAACATCATCAAAGACCCGGGATTGACGGAGATTCAATTCAAAATCTTACTGCCTAACCAGGCGTACCCCTTCAACCAAAGTATGCTGAACCAGTTCGACCGGGCGGCGTCCTACATCGACCAGCTGGAACAGCTCAAGCAGAGCCAGGACCCGTTCCGCTTCATCATGGTACGCATGACGGACGGTGGCCAGCTATTAAACATGGATAACATTCAATGCACGCTGGAAGACTACAGCCTGGACGAAGACGCCCGGGAGGGCTACGACTTCTACGCCAATATCGAGCTGAAGCAGTACCGGGAGTGGGGCGCGAAGAAAATCACGATCGATAAGGACGGCAACGGAAACACCGTGGCCAAGACCGAAAGCGCACGCAGTACCATTGGCCACGCCGGCTGTCCTGGCATCGTGGCCGCCAAAGAGGGCGACACGCTTCAAACTATCTGCCTCAAGAATTTCGGCATGAAGCTGGCATACTCCAATTTGCCGATTGTCAAGAAGCTCAACAAGATTGCCGTGCCAGCCGTCCTGGCAGCACACCAGCAAGTGCAGATGTATGACGCAAAATTCAAGAAGGGCGGCATCCCAGGGGGTGTATTGTATTGAGCAATTTCGTTAATTTAGGTGGTTCAACCGGCACATCCCAGCAGGGAACCGGGGTAACGGCGTCCCAACAGACGCATCCGACAATTGCCTACGAACTGCTCATCATCCCGCAAAAGACATATAGTGATACGGCCAAATCGCAGACAAGCACGACCACCACGCAAGACGGGGTCACGGTCAGCGTAACAAGCCAGCAGAAGCCGGAACAAAAGAACACGGATACGGCATATCTCGTATCGCCGATGGATGGCGTAGAGCTGACGCGTGGCCGCGACATGGTACCGGCTACACTCAAGTTCAAAGTACCCAAAGACGACACACTGAACTTCCAGGAAGGCGACCGGATTCAGTTCAAGGTCAATGACACTATTGTCTTCTATGGATTCGTGTTCGAGAAGAGCCGGGACCGGGAAGCCGTTATATCCGTCACAGCGTATGATCAATTACGGTATCTCAAGAACAAAGACTGCTACGTCTATAATTCGAAGACGGCCAGCGAGCTGATTAAGATGATTTGCGACGATTATAATTTAACCGTTGCTGACGGCGACGGCCTGGCACATACACAGGTACGTTGTTCCCATATCGATGATAACAAGACCCTGGCCGACATTATTTCATATGCCCTGGCCTTTACGACCATTTACGGCCCGGGGCATCCCATTTATGAACTGTATGACGACGGCGGCAAAATCAAGCTCCAAAACGTCATGGGGTCCGAAATGACCCTGGACTGCCTCATCGATGCAGATGTGACGTCCAATTACACGTATACAACCAGCATCGACAAGGATACATGCAATATGGTCAAAATCGTCCGTGACGTGCCGGAAGCAAACCGCAAGACATGGGTACGGACCGGCGAAGTCCGGGACGATGAAACCATGAGGCAGTGGGGACGGCTTCAGTACGTCATCCGGCCGGACGACAAGAACGCTACACCCATCGAGCAGGCCAAACACTACTTGTCACTCCATGACGCCAAAACGCGGGAAATCAAGCTGAAGGGCGTCATTGGCGACGTCCGCGTCCGTGGTGGTACCCGGCTGTTCTGCCAGTTCAATTTCGGCGACATTGCCGTCAACAACTACTTGATGGTATCAGCCGTGACACACCATTTCACGGAAAACTGCCACCTCATGGATTTGGACATGATATACGCCGAACGGGCCGGAAACTATGCCGTCACCTATGATAATGACGCGGCGGTACTCAAAAAAATCCAAGCAGCAGAAGCGGCGGCCAAATCCCGCGGCGGAAATGCATATAGTGGTTCTGGCCAATATAGTCCTGACGAGCAGGGGGCATATAGCTACCTGCGTTCGCTGGGGTTCACCGACAATCAATCTGCCGGCATCCTGGCCAATATCCGCCACGAAGACACGAGTTATTCTCCGAGTGCATCGAATGGCGACCACACGGGGCTGTTTCAGCTGGACAACGACCGCTGGTCCGGGTATACGGCATGGTGTGATAAAAATGGCATGGAATACGAGAATAACCAGAACCAGATTTACTATGTAACGATGGTAGAAAATGGCGACCTGCGCGGCCAAATCCCCGATACATCGCCAGAAGCGGCGGCGGGCTGGTTCAACAATAACATCGAAATCAGCGGAGAAGACAGTTATGCAGCCGGAGGCCGGGCCGAAAGCGCCGCGGCCATTATGGATGAAATCAATAGCGGGGAACTGGGCATCGAATCACCTACATATGCCGGCACATTCAATAACAGCGGCGGTAATTCACTGGTAGACGCAAGCGCCAACAGTTTATCGGGCAGTTATTTCGGATACAACGGATGCGTCCGGGCGTCCATGGCGGTTCTTGCTGGCGCAGACCAGCGTTTCGTGGATTTATACAACAACGACATGAATAACGGTGACGATTTGCTGTCATGGGCCGAACGGTCCGGCAGCGGTTGTACCGTAGAAGCATATAACGGGTATAACGCCGCAAAAGGCGACTTGCTGTTATATGCCAACAACGAACATACTGTTGTGGCCGATGGCGCCGGAGGCTGCTGGGGAAATTCCTCCGATAGAGGAGACACACTGCGCCACTATGGCAATGTAAATTATGCCTGGACAAACGGGGATGCCCCGGTTACAGTCATCCATACAAATTTAGGGTAGGTGATAGTATGCCGAACGACGGCGTAAAATTATTGCGTCTCATCAAGGAAGCGGCCATGGAAGCCGTACAGGCTGGCGGTACAGCTAATTTTTTGAGAGGTACCGTTACGTCTGTTGAGCCGCTCATCATCGAGCTGGAAAACAAATTGCCCATACCCGCGGAGAACCTGTCACTTACTAAGAATACGACATGCTGGACGGCTACCATGGATGTGGACCACATCACAGAAGACGCGGCCGGCGGAAGCGGTGACGCGGAGTATGCCAGCCACCATCACGGCTATAAAGGCACGAAACATTACCGTGTGCATAATGAGCTGAAAGTTGGCGATAAGGTCATCCTGGGTCGATGCGAGGGCGGCCAGCACTATATAGTGATAGACCGCGATTACAACCCGGATACCGGATGCAGTGGCAGATAAGAGGTGAGCGTTATGGCAGCAACTACATTGCCGGACGGGCCAACGTTTTCAACGGCCGGAACGGAAATTCAAAAGGAGACCACGCAGCCGTCGTACACATATCGCGTCCGCTATGAATCAGACGGGCAAATCCGTGGATTTTGCGACGGCATAGAGGCCATGAAGCAGGCCATCTATAAGATCATCAATACCGAACGATACCGATACATTATTTACTCCTGGGATTACGGCATCGAGCTTCAAGATTTATTCGGCAAGCCCATACCGTGGGTATACGCAGAAATCAAGCGTCGCATTGAAGATGCACTGCTGGCAGACGACCGTATTACAGAGGTGAGGAACTTTTCATTTTCTCACACTCACGGGGACGTCGCCGTTCATTTTGATGTGTCCACGATATACGGCGACGTTAACGACATTGAAAAGGTGGTGGAAAATATTGTTTGAATCACAGACGTTCCCCGTCATTTTGAAGCGACTGTTAAAAAATGTGCCCGATGAATACGATAAACGCGAAGGGAGCATCATTTATGACGCCCTGGCGCCGGCGGCGGTAGAAATCGCTGAAGCGTATATTATGGCCGACGCTATCATGACCGAGACGTTCGCCACCACAGCGAGCCGGCCGTATTTGATTTTAAGGGCAGCGGAATTCAACGTTTCACCCAAAGAGGCTACATATGCAGAGGTAAAAGCCCAATTCAGCCAGTCTATTGATATTGGCACACGCTTTAATTCCGGGAAAATTAATTTCACAGTCACAAGCCTCATTAGTGATAAAGACCATACCTATAAAATGATGTGTGACACGCCCGGTACGGCCGGGAATTTGTGTGAAGGACCGATTACACCTATTAGCACTATATCGGGCCTCACATCGGCAACTATTACGGATGTTATCGTACCGGGTGAAGACGAAGAGGATACGGAAACGTTCCGCCAGCGGTATTTCGCTGCTGTAAAGTCGCAGGCATATGGTGGCAACGGGGACGACTACCGGGAAAAAGTCTGTTCGCTGGATGGCGTCGGCGGCGTTAAAGTATATCGCTGCTGGAACGGCGGCGGTACCGTAAAATGTGTGGTCCTGGATAGCAATTATGACCCGCCGAATACTGATTTTGTTGCAGAGCTACAGCAGACAATTGACCCAACAGACGCCAGCGGTCAGGGCTACGGCATTGCCCCTATCGGGCATACTGTCACTGTCAAGGCGGCTGGAAACACGGTCATAAACGTAACGGCGTCCATTGTCCTGACAAGTGGTGTATCGATCGATACAGCAAAGCAGCATGCTAAAACGGCGCTGGATGCGTATTTTAAAGAGCTGCGGCAGCTGTGGTGCAAAGAAACCGAAAAAGAGCATTTGACGGTGCGCACATCTATGCTGCTTGTTACACTGCTGAAAGCAGCCGGCATTGCAGACGTCAGCTCCATTAAAATCAATGATAATGCTGAAAAGGTTACGCTGGACAGCGAAAGCGTTCCTAATTTAGGGACGCTGACCATGACGGAGGCATCGTAGTATGGCCACGGTATCTCAAAATATCATTACCATAAAAAGCAAAGAGGCATGCGTCTTGCCTGTCGAAGTATACATGAGCAACGGGAAGGCATATACGCCGCCAGACAATTGCAAAATCATCTTTACGGTAAAAGAGTCTGTCAACAGCCGCGACCATGTCATCCAAAAAGAAGTTATCGACGGAACCGTTTCACTGGACGTCGGGGACACCAATATTTCCCCTGGCTATTACACGTACGACCTGGAACTAGTGGCCGTTACCGGATATACAGACACTATTGTCCCACCGACGTTTTTTATCGTCATAGAGGGAGACAACCTGTCACGGGATATTGATATTACCCGGTATTTACCATCGGTTACGGACAAATGCAATGCTATCATTGCAGTATGCCGGGCCGAAAACGCTGAACTATCTACACTATGGGATAGTATGGTAGAAGTCCTTTATCACCAGTTTATTTCGACAGCCACAGAGCAAGGGTTGTCGCCCTGGGAAGCGATATTCGGCGTTATCCCCGATGCAGCAGAAAAATGGGCGGACCGTCGTTTTCGCATACTGTTGCTATTGCGAGGATCCAGGCCTTTCACAGACCGTAAGCTGGAAGAGATGTTGGCGTCTATTTGTGGTGCCGGCGGGTACGTCATTGAGCGGGACTATAGTAACTATGCGCTGACAATCAAAGTCAATTTGGGCGTCAAAAAGCATCTGGAACAGACAAGAGCTATGCTGGAAACCGTTGTTCCCATGAACATTGGACTGACGGTTACGCTGAATTATAACCGTCACCGAGATTTAAAGGCTAAATTTACGCATGGAGACATGAAAAAATACAGCCACCATTCGCTAAGGGAGGACCCGTTATAAATGGCTAATATGACCAAAAATTACAATCTAATTATGCCACTTCAAGATGAGACATATGATGTTGATGTGTTCAATAAAAACTTTGAAACCATCGATGGTCTCATTGCCGCCATTCGCGACATGTTCATGCCTCATATTGGAGATACAATTATCACACTCGATGGGAGTAACCCGGCAAATCGCTACCCTGGCACTACCTGGGAACTGCTGGAAGAAGGAACTTTTATCCGTTCATCTGGGCATTCAATTGCCGCTGGCAGCACTGGCGGCGCAGAAAACGTAACTATAGGCGTGAAAAATTTGCCAGCTCATGCATTTTCAGGGACTACACAGGAGGCCGGGGGGCATAACCACAGCGGCACAACTGCTGTTAACGGCGCGCATTCTCATACAGCCAGCACCACATCGGGCGGCGAACATACACACAGCGGGTCAACCGCCACTGTCGATTTATCGGGCGATTTTCGGTGCCGCTCGAATACTTTTTATGGCAAAGGAATAGAAAGCTGCATCGGTACTCTAACGACGACCGGCAGATTTTCAGTACGACAAAGTGGCTTACGTTCAGAAGGGAATACGGATGACAACCGAACGGAATACATTTGTCATTTTGACGGCAACCATGCACATAATTTTACAACGGATAACGGCGGAGGACATGGCCATTCGATTTCAATTGGGACGTCAAACGGACACTCTCATAATTTCCAAACAAATTCGACAGGGAGCCATGCCCATAGTTTTAAAACCAATACAATCGGCGGGGGAGAAGCCGTTAGCATTGTTCCACGGTATCGGGCGTTTTTTATTTGGATTCGGAAAGCGTAGGCAACTATGTATGACGTAGACGACAATACAATTTCAATCACCCGTGGCGATAGTGCTGCATTTTCCGTCATCATTGAATCAGATGATGGCAGCGTAACAGCCATCACCGACACGGACGATGTGGAATTTATCATGAAAAATGGCAATGAAACGCTATTAAAACGGAAAGTAAATAGCAGCACACTATATTTAATGCCGTCCGATACATCTGGCCTGCCATACGGCAGTTATACATATGATTTGGTGTTGAATGGCGTGCCGGCGATAAAGGATGCAAAAATAATCATAGAAAACGAGGTGACGTTCTAATGGCAATTAAAGGGATTCTGTCAACTACTTTTGTTGATGAACCGGACGACGTATATAACGCAAAGTTACACGAAGAGGCCGCCGAAACTGCTAAATCGGCGGCTGAAACAGCGGCTAACAATGCCAAAGCATCGGCATCGGCCGCGGCCACATCGCAGGCCGCGGCATCAACGTCGCAAACGGCCGCCGCAAGCAGCGCCACGGCCGCAAAAACATCCGAAACAAATGCCTCGGCATCGGCTAACAGCGCCGCGACGGCGTCGGCCACGGCACAAACGGCAGATAATAAAGCGGAATCAGCGGCTACATCAGCCACGGCGTCGCAAAAGGCGTCTGAGGCATCGGCATCGGCCGCGGCCACATCGCAGGCATCGGCAGCGTCATCGCAAAAAGCCGCGGCAAGCAGCGCCACGGCCGCGAAAACGTCTGAAACAAATGCCGCGGCATCTGAAACAAGTGCCAGCGCCAGCGCGACGTCTGCAAAGTCCTGGGCTGAAGACAAAGACAGCCCGGACGGTATTGCAGATACGGATAGCTCGACAGGGTACACGCAATCTGCTAAATCGTGGGCCCTGGCGGCTAAAACGTCGGCGGCATCGGCATCGGCGCATCTTGAAGAAATAAACCGCCCTGTTTACTATCTCGATAGCGACGGATGCTTATGTGAAAAAATATTTGTAGAGGTGACTGAATAATGGCAACAACGACATTAACAGATTCTCAGCGTGTCCCTGTGCTGTCGGAACAGAAAAAGCAGACGGAATACATGCAAAGCATGGCCGAATCGCTTGTCAAAATGGCCAAGTCAGCATGGAAGGATAATGGTAGCTTAGACAACTACATCGTGACACTGCTGGACGGGACCAAGGAGAAGTATAAAGCCGTACAAAAGGCCTGGTTCCTGGAAAACGGCGCAGAAACAGCAGACAGCGCGACACTGACAGCGCTGGTTGACCGCTGGTATACTATTACGCGTAAACCGTGGAATGGGTGGACGCGGTTCTACCATACTGACGTCTCGTCCGTATCGACGGGTGAAAAAATGGGCGATTTGAAAGGCATGACCTTAGTACCGTCTACGGATACCGTGGCCGGGCAGGACGATTTCGCGGGCAATCCGCTTTTTGCCATCACAAAAGTCAACTGGACCATGGCGAACAGCCAGCCAGTCATTACTGCCATCGAGGGCATTTCGCCAGATTTCGAGATTGACAATCCGGATAAGCTCGTTGGCGTAGTACAAATGACTGGGTACCACTGGTTCACTACGCTGTCCGAATCGAGTCAGTATTATGATGAGGGGTACAGCGCGACATGGTTACAGACAAAGTCGCACATCGAACCACTACCAGAAGCTGTTAGACCGGATAAGACTGTCCGGCCATGGGTTATCCATGCAGCCTACATTGCCGGCGTCCATAACGGCAAGATGACATGCTGTAGCGGACAGGTTCCAAAAGGAAACGTTAGCCATAATGGTTCTCACGACATGGCCAAAGCCAATGGCACGGATTATAGCGGCACATGTTCGTGCGACCGGTCATTCTTGATTTTAATGTGCCGTATTATGCTAGGGTCTTTGACAATAGACGGCATTTTAAACGGCTGCTATAGCTACTACTTAAGTCATACAGCTAAAGTATCAGAAACCGGCGTTAACCGTATTATCGTAGATGCCAGCGCAAAAAGTGCATATGTCGTGGGGTCCAATGTCATTATTATCACACAAAAATTTGCAAGCGATGATGATAAGCGGCAAACGTGCCAGGATAACACAGCAAATCGGTACAAAATTCTGGACATCGAAGACGTTACGATCGGTACGACGACATACGCTGCTATTTACGTAGACGCTAAAACACCGTTTAACACCGTGGCAGAAAGCACCGATAGCGCAGTAGTACCGACCATCATTTTTACGGTCCCTTGGACATCGGGGAGCACAGATGACGTACTAGGCAACACGGGCTCGCTTAACTGTACAGACGGAAAACATCCGATTAAATTGCAGGGCATCGAATTTGCCAACGGCCAGTGGGAAGTCTTATCAGACGCAATCAACAAGCTGTGGAAAGATACGGACGGCACGTACTATTATACGTGTTATACCGTAAATACGGCAACAAAGCAGTCTACTAGCATAACTGACGACTATATCGCTGGTAGTTCCATTCAGCAGCCAACTGGCAGCGACAAGTGGATCTACATCAAATACAACGAGTACAAAAATGGCATGTATTTCCCGACGCAAGTAGATGGATCATCGTCAACGTATACATGCGACCAAGTGGCGCTCAACCATGACGTCGATGGCCAAACGCGCGAATTTCTTTGTTTTGGCGGCCTGGGCAGGGACGGTGCCCCCTCTGGCCTGTCCTGCCTGCGCCTGACCGGGGCCCTGGGTAGCGGGTGGTGGGGCCACGCGTCGCGCCTTTCTCCGAATGGTAATAGGGGGGCGTGGGGGGCATAGCCCACCACAAAGGGATGCATGATGATTTGTTTTGGCAACCTGAACAGGGACGTTGCCCCCTATGGCCTGTCCTACCTGAACCTGAACAGGGACCTGGGTAACAGGTGGTGGAACAACGCGTCGCGCCTATCTGAATACTAATCGAAAACAGCGTCATGCATTCCATGCTGCGGCAAAAATCAATAATCCAATGCCACGGACTAGTAAACTTTGAACGTCCGTTATTATTCAGAAAGAAAATTTCCAATGAAAAAGAGTTGTAAAAATATAGATATTACCAATGAAGAAGACATCAAGCCTTTCATTCATGAATGTTTAAAACGGCATCACCGGCGCTATAAATTCGCCCGATTGCTACACAAAATAGGCACCGCCGATTTAAATGAAGCAACGGACGAGCTGGCAAGATATGCTGCCTGGGCTGTAAAAACGCATAACGTTCCTGAATTTGTACCATATACACGCGAACGCTATGATAGCACGTCAGAAAAGCGACGGCTCATCGGGCGTGAATGCGCCTTGCAACAAGTATTTGACTATATCGCGGTGCGCTCATGCGCAGAAATTTGGCGCAGGCGCTATGCACTGCAACAGTGTTCATCTATTAAACACCGCGGACAAATATACGGCGTGAAGATGATTAGAGGATATATATTAGCCGATATCCGCGCCGCAAGGTACGCCCGCAGCCACAGGCGACATTATACGCCGAAATGCAAATATTTCGTCAAACTTGATGTTCGACATTGCTATCAATCCATTGATAGAGCACTGTTTATGGAGCTATTCGCCCATGATTGCGGTAACGACGATATTCTTTATCTATGGAGGAGCTTATTAAAATCGTATGAGAAAGCAAACGGCTGCACGGGCTTCTTGATTGGCGCATTACCCAGCCAGTGGGCAGCGCAGTTCATACTATCGTTTTTATACCGTAAAGGCATCTGCCTCAGCGGCGTAAATCATATGGTCATGTTTATGGACGATATGTTGCTTATGGGTAGTAACCGAAGAAAGCTCAAGCGGGCAGCGGAAACGCTATCACGATATGCCGAAGCGGCGCTGCACTTACAGATAAAGCCAAACTGGCATGTCAAAAAGCTGGCAAATGAGCCTATTGATATGATGGGTTTTGTCATCCGCTATAACGGGAAAATTACGATCCGGGCGAAGAACTTCATCCATGCCAGACGCATGCTATTGCGCAAACAGCGGGCACCATTAGTTTATAACCAGGCGAAACGCCTGGCATCCTACAAAGGCTATTTTAAATACTCAGATTGCCGGAAACTGCGAAAGGAGATGAAACTAAAATCGGCGTTTGAGCAAGCACAGAAGATTATTAGCGAACACGAAAGGAGAAAGAGAAAATGAAAGTCTACTATGATACGGAGCCAGAAAAAATTTTGTATCAGCCGCTGCCAGATGGTACCGCCAACGTATACCTTAGAAAGAATATTGCACAGGCAGAGCGGTCTACATTTAACCAGGGCGGCGAAGAAACTCAGACCGTATGGACAGCAGATGAAAAGAACATCCAAACAGAATTATCAAAAGATGACGTAGAAGCAAACTTTGAGCAGCTGATTTTGACAGCCGACTTCCCAACGCCGACACTGGAAGAAAGGGTGTCCGTACTGGAAAGCGCCATGGCGGAGGTGACAAACAATGGCTAAATTTTGGGCTCTGCAAGTGATTATGGGGCGGGTAACACTCGATAAAGTACCAACCAAATATTATGACACGGTTGTAAAAATCCTACAAGATATGGACGCAGAATATAACTAGGAGGAAAGATGAGTACATTAGTGAGCGCTATCATTTCGTATGTTGTGCCATCCATTACGCTGGCCCTTATTATGTGGGTAATAAAAGAGCTGAAGCGACGGGCAAAGCACGATAACGCATTAGAAGAAGGCGTAAAGTGCTTATTGCGAGACCGGATTATTCAGGGGCACCGGTATCACATCGTTTCCGGGAACGCCGTCAGCGACGAAGAATACAGCAGCGTGCAAAATATGATTGAGTGCTATAAGACACTGAAGGGGAAAAACGGGTTCATAGATCATATCGCCGCTGAATACATCAAGTCCCCAATTGACCCCGGGTCTACACATTGAGGATAATATGGAAAAACTAAAGCAAATTTTAATTACAGCATTGAGTCGGACCAGAAAAATGCAGATTGCACATGCACCGAAAATCATGATTTATTGGTTTTTGGTGCATGTTCTATTATGCATCGTTTTATTTATCGGCGCATGGATTTACGAATGGGTCCAAACCGGCCGGGGCAATTTGCAGGCGATGACTATTTTTATTCAGACATTGACGTCCGTGTCATTCATCGCAGCCGTTGGATTTTTCGGTAAAGCCTTAATCGATGATGACGATGATGGCGTCCCGGACGAATTCGAAGAAGGAGAAGAAGGAAAGGATGAGAAAAAATGAAACAAGGATTTGATATTTCTTACTGCCAGCCGGAGTTTGATTTTGATGCAGCCGTGCAAGATGGCTATGAATTTTGTGTCATTAAAATGAGCCAGGGCCGCCACGATGGCACGATTTATGAAGACGATTATTTTCAAAGTCATATTAACGACGCCATCGCGGCCGGTCTGTCGGTCGGCGTATATCATTTCTTTGGCGCGACAAATCCGGATGACGCAAGGGCCGAGGCGAACGCATTCATTTCGCTGTATCGTTCGTTGGTATCGCCTGGCGTCACGGACGACGTTGGCGTCTGGCTGGATGTCGAAGCGGAGCGTGGTCAGATCCTGGATGGCGTTGACCCGGCTACATTGACAGCATCGGTATTTGAATTTATTCTCACATGCAATCAGTCCGGCATCGACATCGGCATTTATGGTAATTATGACTGGCTGACAAATCGCATTGATTTGGCACAGTTCGCCGACTACGTCAAAATCTGGCTGTCCGAACCGGACGACAAACCGTACTGGAAAAGCGAGCATCCCGAACGGACTGTCAAAATTTGGCAGAACTCGTTCAACGGGCCTGCCGGCGGCACATATCCCGTTGATACGGACGTGATGTATGATGAATGAGCGCATCAAGATTTTTCTGCATGATAACTGGAAATTTTGTCTTTCTATATGCCTTTTTACGGCGTTTTTCATTATTTTCATGATAAATTACATAGGGAAGGAAGAAAAACGCGTCACAGAGCCAAAGACAATCAAATATGAAGATTCAACCAATTCAAGGGCCGTGGAGAAGCAATTACGCGTCAATCCGGGAGAAGCAAGAGAAATTACGCGGCAAATTGAGCGTATTCATGACGGAGAAGTGCCGCCCACAGTCACATATACCATCGATGCACCGAACGTATATTCAGCCGCCGAAAAAGTGGCCAGGCAAATTGAAGAAGGCGACGCTGCACTCCCGAAGCAGGCACTAGAAAAGACAGACAGAACCGCTGTTACGGCTGATCCGAAAAAGCAGACTGTTGATGTGTACAAAATTAATTTGAAAGACAACCACAAAATCAAGGCCGGAATCATGACGGCCGGTGGGAAAGCATACGTCGGCGTCGGCTACCAAGCCGGTCGTTTTGAAGGCATGGCGTATACAAAAAACGGGCACGGGCTCGACGCGGCATCCGTATCTTATACAATTAAACAATGGTAAGGTAATACCCCCCTGGGCACGGTGTACAATCGCAGTGCCCAGAAAAATAAGAAAAGCGGCGCCCATTCCATGGTGAGTGGGCACCGCTTTTCTGTATCACATCAGCCTTTCGTCAAAAATTCGTCAAAAAAAAGAAATGAAACTACGTGAAAATAAGTGAACCGTTTTATGCTTTGAACGCCAAAAACCGCTATTTTCCTAAATCTACTGGAAACAGTTGCAAAATAGGCGCTAATCACGGTATAAT
>OKSF01000930.1_pt1 | contig 26173 bp, 23 predicted proteins | sample 1606061 | NCBI WGS metagenome assembly OKSF01 (sample SAMEA3541567, study PRJEB24748) | human gut metagenome | biome: human gut; feature: human-associated habitat; material: faeces | place: China | collected 2012 | reverse complement strand
CGCCAGCTCCACCCGCCGCATGGCGGCCGGCGCCGCGGGCTGGCAGTGGCGCCGCGAGGACGGCACCACGGTTCCTCTCGCCGGTGACGTGCGCTTTGAGGACGTCACCTTTGGCTACGACGAGGGCCAGACGGTGCTTGCGAACCTCTCGCTCTTTGCCAAGCCGGGGCAGAAGATCGCCTTTGTAGGCTCCACCGGCGCAGGCAAGACCACCATCACGAATCTCATCAATCGCTTCTACGACGTGCGCTCGGGCAAGATAACCTCCGACGGCATCGACGTGCGCGACATCAAGAAGGCGTCGCTTCGCTCGTCTCTGGGCATCGTGCTGCAAGACACGCACCTCTTCCGCGGGAGCATTGCCGACAACATCCGCTTTGGCAAGCTCGACGCCACCGACGAGGAGGTACGCCACGCCGCGCGCGTGGCCAACGCGGACTCGTTCATATCGCGCCTGCCGCATGGCTACGACACGCTGGTCACGGCCGACGGGGCGAACCTCAGCCAGGGGCAGCGGCAGCTCATCGCCATTGCCCGCGCGGCCGTGAGCGACCCGCCGGTGCTCATCCTAGACGAGGCCACCTCGAGCGTGGACACCCGAACCGAGGCGCTTATCGCACGAGGGATGGACGCCCTCATGCGCGGCCGCACGGTCTTTGTGATTGCGCACCGGCTCTCCACCGTGCGCAACGCCAACGCAATCATGGTGCTTGAGCATGGGCGCATCGTGGAGCGTGGCACGCACGAGGAGCTGCTCGCGCAGCGCGGCGAGTACTGGCAGCTCTGGACCGGCACCCGCGAGCTGGAATGAGACAAAGGGACAGTCCCTTTGTCTCATTCCCCTTCCAGCAGAGCGCGACCAGCAGCGCTCAGCTCGAACCGCAGGGGACGACCGCCAACCTGGCTGGCAAGGCCCCTCTCAACCAGACGACCAAAGTACTTACGCACGGACTGACGCCCCATGCCCATGTATCCATCGACGTCGTCCAAACGTACATCCGGGAACGCCGCAAAGAGGTCGTGTTGGACAAGGAAGAACAGCAGGTTGCGCTCGCCCTTGGAAAGGCCCAGGCTCTTCTGGGCAGCCGTCAGCGCTGTTTCGCCCCTCTCCAACAGGTGGCTCTTGTCAGAAAGATCACCTATCACCCGGTCCTGCGCGGCGGAGACATACTGAAGCATCTGCAGCACGAACGGCGTGAGCTCACCATGGTTCATGTGATGCTCCGTCTCCTGGAATGTCCTGTAGTAAGGGCCCCGGTTCTCTGCGATCTCTCGGGAGAGCGAGAGGGCGGTGAGCGTGGAGAGAGGCCCGCTCAGGTATAGCGCCAGCAGATAGCGACCCGTGCGCCCGTTGCCATCATAGAAGGGGTGGATGTACTCGAAGATGTAGTGCGACATGAGCGCCGAGTACAGCTCCGGAACGTTAGGCGACGAGACAAGCGCGAGCATGATGCCAAGGCCACTACTAATCTCTGCCTCCGTCTGCACTCCCTCATGGAGGGTTTTCCCGCCATCCCCTATCACTTCGACGCCGTTTTGCCTGAAGAGCTTGCCGTCTGGCGCGTTTGGCCCTAGCTCCTCCCCTGCCATAACCTGGTCGTAGATGGCGCGGATATCCTGGAGTGACTTTGGAGAGGCCGATTGGCCGCTGGAAAGACCCAGGTAAAGCATTGCAAGCTCACGAAATCGCTTGTCGCTTTCGTTGCTGGTTGGCGGGACCGTCTCCAGAAGCTCGCTGATCTGCCCCCGCGTGCTGTGAATTCCCTCGAGACTGTTGGTGCCAACAACCTCATCGATAACCAGGCTGCGCACAAGCGCCCCGCGGGCAACCCTGGGAATAGAGGCCTGGAGGGTCTGTAAAACCCGTTCCTTGCGAAGGGCCTGCTCGCTTAGAACAGAAAGCTCATGCGGAACGGCAAGAAAGAGCTCACCTTCCCCGGTGATCATTCCCGTGCGAAACGTAGACTCGGCATTGAGCCTCTCGGCGGCAAGGCGCTTGTTGTTAGCAAACCTCTCGCTGGAGGAATCCATGTAGAAGAGCTTTTTCAACGATTTGTAGGCCATAGCTCACCTCTAATTTATTAGATTGAGCCAAAAGTATAAATTAGAAACCTATGCTTGCCTTCTTATTTATATAAATAGCCTATTTGTGAATGAGACAAAGGGAAACTCCCTTTGTCTCATTCCCTACTTGCCGGTGCCGTGGAAGACAGCGCCAAATGTGCGCTTGAAGATGTTCCAGTCCAGCGTCGCGGATGCGTGGCGCACGTAGTAGAGCTCCAGCGCCTGGCGCCTGCCAGACGCGTAGTCGGCGTCGTTTCTCGCCTCGACCTGCCACCAGCCCGTGATGCCGGGCTTGCAGCTTAGGAACTCGCTGGCGCGGTCCCCGTAATGCGAGATCTCCTCGTCTACAATGGGGCGCGGCCCCACGATGGACATGTCACCCTTAAAAACGTTGATGAACTGCGGGAACTCATCAAGCGAGGTCTTGCGCAGGAAGCGGCCAATGCCGGTCACACGGGGGTCGTTGTCCAACTTGCGCTCGGTCTGCCACTCGCGCAGCTGCTCGGGCGTGAAGTACTTCTCGACGTCGTTAGCGTCCGCAACCATGGAGCGGAACTTGAGCAGCTTGAAGTGCTTGCCGCCAAGGCCCAGGCGCTCCTGCGAGTAGAACGGCGCGCCCTTGCTCTGCAGAGCGATTACGATGGCGAGAATGACGCCGGGGATGAACGCGACGACAATGACGAGAAGGCTCACGACAATGTCGATGAGGCGCTTAAGGAAGACCAGGTAGAACCTGCTGCCGCGGCCGGAATAGCTCACGGTTGGGAAGCCGCCAAAGAGGTCCAGGTGAGCGCCCTGGAGGCTCGGGTCCGGAAGGGCGAGAGCAACGTGGCAGTTGGACCCCATGCGCTCCGCCGCATCCAGGAGGGCAGAGGTCTCCTGCTCTGGCGCGGTGGGGGCAAAGACAAAGACGTCGTCCACGCGGGTGTCGCCCAAGGCTTCTGGGAGGGCCTCGATTTCCGAGGTCACGTCCTTATCGGCAACGGTACCGGAAACGCGACCGTCGGCAAGCTCAAGCCAGCCGGCAATTGAGTACGTTGCGCCGGTGTCAAAGACGTGCTCGATGCGCTCGCGCTGGCCCTGCTCGACCACCATCACGATGGAGGCGCCGAGGCGCTCCCCCGCCAGCAGCGCGCGGGCGGCGGCCTTGGCGATGGCGCGCATGACTGACATGATGATCACATTGACGATGGCAAAGTAGAGAAGCATTAGGCGAGAGGGGCTCGGCTGCACGTGCAGCGGCACAACCAGCACCGCAATGCCTACGAGTAGCCAGACGTTGTAGCTGAGCACGACTCCGAACTCCTGGGAGCCCGTGCGCTTCATGAAGCCGCGGTTGCGGTGCACGGCAAAGTTAAGGAAGGTGACCAGGAGCAGCAGGGTGAGGACGATGTAGTCGCCCACGCGGGACTCGGCCCCACTGAGGCCAATCTGGCCAAAGCGCATGGTGAGGGAAATGTAGAGTGATGCCATCACACAGGCAACATCGAGTGCCCAGAGCAACAGGCGGCGGGCAAATCTGGGCAACTTCATGACAACACCCCTACACAAGCGCAAAGCATTAGATGGACTTTCGTAGATTACTTTCAAGATAGTATACGCAGACCAAAGGGAGGACGTGTCGATGGCGTAACAACGGTTTCGATGGGTAACGTCATTGAATTATGGTGGCAACGCCGTCGAGAAGCCTTCAGCGGGCGGTTCTCCAAGACAAACTCCCGGTTGGCGGCAGTTTCCGTTCAATTCCTTATGTGACACAGCCACAGGAGCAAATCCCTGACCCGCGGTTCAACAAACATCGAACCATTTTGTACTCGGGGTAACCCCGAAAGACCGTAGCCCAACCGCAAATTCCTGCCAGAGAGGGGCCAGAGCGCGCACAAGCTCGTCCCCATAGGGAGTCAACCCGGGTCGTTACCGCCCCCTCGCCACCCCCGCCCTCGGAAAGCCCCTTGACGAAACGCGCCCTAACGATGCAATCTCTGGTCAGGAACCCAAATGCCATACCGGAGGGAACGGGGCGCCGTGCGTCCCGCGCGCGCAACCCCGTCCCTCTGCCCGACACAGGGAGAGCGTCATGAGAAAGCGCCTTGCAGCAGTTCTGCCCGTCCTCATCACTGGCGCGCTCATCGCGGGCTGCGCAGGGGAAACCACCGTCACCACCCCAACTTCCCAGCCAGAGCAGACGCAGTCCGAGGCCACCGCAACGCAGGATGCCCCGTCCACCGATACAACCTCGTCAACCGAGACGCCCGCTCAGCCCGCTCAGCCAGAAGAGTCGGCCGACCTCGCGTCTGTCCGAGAAGAGATCGCGTCCGATGGCACCATGGGTGCCGTGTGGTACCTGGGCATGTACGACGGGGACATCGCGTCCGGCGACTTCTCGTCGTGGCTCTCCGCCCTCTCCTACCAGGACGGAACTCCCCTGCTCACCAAGTACCCCTTCATGGCAGACGTCACGGCAAAGGCCGTCACCGAGGGAAGCGACATATATTGCATCGTGCCGGCCCACGCCGGCGACTCGGTGAGCGTGTGCCAGTGGCTCTACTCCACGACTGACGATGGACAGTGGTCCGAGAAGGCCGGCGACACCATCTACGCGTCCGATACCGGCGAGCCTGTGCTCATCCAGGCGAGCGCGGGCGAGTTCAACCCCAACTTTGCCGTTTCCCTCCACGGCACCGACGGAAGGTCCTTCGACAACCACGTTCTCATGACAAGCGGCATGGACGGGAAGCTGGTCCTGCCCACTGACGAGCAGAGCGGCCAGGCGCTCCTGAGCGACTTCAGTCCGTACGCGTATTGATGGGGATAGAACTGCGAAAAGTGCTGTTAAACCTCAGCTCAACGTTGCGGCTTTCACTCCACCTTCCGCCTTCCAGGCCGTCCAATGCATTGACACGGCAGGCAGCGCACGTCCGACTAGCCAAGCTTGCCGCGCTCGAGCAAATCCCTAACCTCAAGTAAGCTCCTACAGCAGCAGTCTGCAAGGGAACGCGCCTCATCACTTGGCGGAACAACGTCAGGCACCATCACAGACATAAACCCACCTGCAACGGCAGCCCTAATTCCGTTTTCGCTGTCCTCTAGCACGACAGACCTTGAGGGTTCCACCCCCAATTGCTTTGCCGCGGCGAGAAAAATGTCAGGGGCTGGCTTTGAAGGGAATCCATCATCGCCGGTCACAATCACATCGAACGAAAGGCTGACCTCTGCATGCGAAAGCATTGCCTCTGGAATGGGCCGCCCAGAAGAAGTTGCCACAGCGCATGGGACATGATGACTCTGCAGATAAGAAAGTAGCTCGAGAAGGCCTTCTTTCGGTGGAGCCCCTTCGTTGAGAAGCCGCTGTCTCGCAATTGCGTAGTGATCTTCTGCCGCGGCAATAGCGTTGGGATCTTGGTGGTAGCGCCGTCTTACCTCAGCAAGAACCCTATCCCTGCTGGCACCGTAAAAGCTCTCTATCATTCCCGGCTGGAGTGCGAGACCCCTCCTGCCAAAGGATAGTTTCCAAGCATCAGTCCAAATGGGCTCACTGTCAAACATGAGCCCATCCATATCGAAAATCGCAGCGTCAACCATGGCGTCCTCCTCAATGGCAGGGATCGCGAGATGGGGCACCAAAAGCGTCTCTAGACAGGCAGCGATTCCGAATCGACTGTCTGATAGACAGCAAGGTCCCCCGGGAAACGAGCCACCAGGTATTCGAATGGCCTGCCGTCATCCAGATATCCCACTTGCTCGATCTCTAGCAGTGGATCACCCTTGGTTACCCCTAGAAGCTCAACCTCTTTATCTGTAGGGCAAACAGCTCTCAACGTCTTATGGTACGTATCGGGCGTAACTTCGTAGTCCTCGGCTATCCATGCTCTAATTGAGGTTTCAGCAGAGGTCAGCCTAATATCCCTGAATATCTCGACAGGATAGTAGATGTACTGGATATCCAGCACGCTATCTTCGTAGATATGCGAACGGCTCACGTAGTAAGTAAAGCTATGCTCATGGAGACCAAGGAGGTGAATAACCCTGTCGTCTGGCTTTACAATTGTGAACTCGTGAACCCTGCATTCCGGATTCTTCTGAATATCAACATTCGCACCATCGGAAAGCGTAATTGTATTTAGAGGTCCCCCGACCGTACCCTTGGGCACCTTCTTCACGTAGACGCCAGAGCCACGCTTTCTAGAGACGTACCCCTGCCGCTCAAGATCGTCCATCACAAGTTCGATAGTGCTTCTGCTTACGTGATACTGCTCACAAAGCTCCACCACTGTCGGAAGCTGGTCGTAAGGTTGAAGCTCACCTCGACGGATGGCATCAGTTAGCTCTTTTACGATGGACTTGTACTTTAGCATTCAGTTCCCGAATCCCTGCTCAAGCGTCGATAAATCCTCACCAGTCTAAGGTAGGCCCGGAAAACCGGGCCTACCAGAAAAACTTCCATGAAGCGTATACCCACAGAGCTTCACGATTACAGAGTGATTCTAATCTACACCAGCTGCTTCACCATGGAGAGAAGGGTCTTGACGTCCTCGATACGCGTGCAGCCGGTCTCCTTGTCGATAATCGAGCTGTACACGTGAGGAATGACCTTCTCGACACCCGCATCAAGAATGATGCGCATGATTTCCTCGAAATTGTCGAGCGAAATTCCGCCCGTAGGCTCAAGAATGAAGTTCTGTCGAGCACATCCTTCTGCAACCGCCTTGAGCTCATCGGCGACCTTGAGTCCGCCCATCGGGAAAAACTTCAGCGAGTTGCCACCCATCTCCTTCACCATAGCAATGCAGGTGTCGACAGGAACAAGCGCGGGCTCGGGGCAATCCTTGGAAATTGGACCAGTCGAAATCTTGACCAGCCCCGGCGTCCCAGAAGGCGCAACCATTGCATTGATGTGACACTCGTCATTACCGACGTTGGCCCGCGTCCATCCTACAGCGCAAAATGCCTGGTTGAAGTGGTTTGCCTTGATGGACTTTGCCACTTCTGCAACTGCCCGCCACTGGTTGGGATTTCCTCCACCAAGACCAACGGACAGATTGCCCTCGAGTACATCCATATACTTGTTCATATCCTCGACAGCGCTTGGAACATCTGGGTAGTTTGCAGTCAACACACCAACTTCAACGTGATGCTCCGCTGCCTCATAGATATCGCGCGCGTTATCCAGGCTCCCACCAAGAACATTAAGGCAGACCCTGCCGTTGTAGTAGTTAATCCCCATTCCTTATCCCTCCATAATTTCGCGCAGACGTGTAACGATGAGCTCCTTGTCACCCTCGAGCATCGGGCGAGGATCGAAATCGATCTTCCCAAGGTTCAAAAACTCAGTCCTGGCCCACACAATGGGGTCACCGGAACGCAGACGCTCGTTGACTTCTGCCATTGAAATCGGGGCTTCCACATTCGGTTCAAATGTCACGCGGCAGCGGAAAATTGCGCGGCCAGCTTCATCCTGAATCTTCTCGGCACGCAGACCGGGAATCTCATTAATGTGCTCGACCAGCCAATCGACCTTTGCTGTATTAGCGGCTACCTCCGCCGCATGGTTGCGCTCTTCGTATTGATCGAGAGCAGCAAGCAGCCCCACAATCTGCTCCTTGCCAACTTTCATGGCGCGGCCAATACCCTTGTACTGCTTCTGAACATTGTCGATGATTTCACGACGGCCCGTCACAAAGCCCGAAGTTGTAGCCTCCAGAGCCTTGGCCCCGCTGTAGGTAACAACGTCTGCGCCCAAGGCAATGTACTTTCTGAAGTCCTCTTCAGCGGCGCAGTCCATCATGAACGGGAGGCCGTGAGCATGGGCGATATCTCGCATTTCCTCGATGCCGACCATGCCCTTTTGAACACAGTGATGGCTCTTCACATAGAGAAGCGCGACTGTCTTCTCGTTGATGGCTTCTTCAATATCCTCTGGATGGACCTCGTTTGCTTGTCCAACCTCGACGGGAACGCCTCCACCCAAGCGAATCATCGTATCCATTGGTGCGCCGTAATTAATGGCATGACCCTTTTGGAGAACGATCTCGTTGGCAAGACCTGTCGAGTCTGGTAGGCGCATCATATCGGTGTAGCAGCCCTTGGTCACAAGAGCAGCGACGGTCAGGGCTATTGCCGCAGACGCGCATGAAGTTGGGCAACTGGCCTCTGCGCCCGTGTGCTCGGAGATGATCTCTCCTGCACGAGTCATGAGGTCTTCGATAACAACGTAGGACTGTCCGCCCTCGCAAGCCGCCTTGGCAACCCGGTCGCTAAAGGTAGATACGCCAAGAACCGTCACACGCCCCGACGCGTTGACGACACGCTTAAGACCTAATTCCTGATAAATGCCCATGTCTCCCTCTCCAGAGTTGGCCCGGCACCTTGGGGCACCGGGCCAACCAAGCTTTGCTGTTTGCGACTAGAGAATTCCGAGCGCAGCGCAGATGAAGCTGATGACGATGATCGCCAGGAGGATCCTGTTGTAGCGCGGGCCCTTCTTCTGCATGTAGAAGTAGATGGCGAACACGGCAATCAGGGGCAGGACGTTGGGGATAACGCCATCGAGAATCGACTGGAGCTCAATGGTGTTGCCAGCAGCCATCGTGAAGGTGAGCGGAGTGGTGATGGTGATGTAGGAGCTGGAGAGAGCGCCCATCATGATGAGGCCGAGGATGTTGGCGGCGTAGATGATGGACTGCATCATGCCGGACTGGAGGATGCCCGTGATGGACTCGCGGCCCAGCTTGTAGCCATAGTGGGTGATGAAGTACTGGATGATGATCGTCACGCCAGGCCAGAGGATCAGAGGCATGATGCCGCCGATCGGGTTGCCCTCAGCCGCGAAGGGGATGAAGATGCCGAAGATGACGGGCATGACAACTGCCCACACGATGCCATCGCCCATGCCGGCGATCGGGCCCATGAGGCCGGTCTTGATGGAAGTAATCGCCGAGCCAGGAATCTTGCCCTCGATTGCCTTCTCCTCCTCCATGGCGAGCGAGATGCCCTGGATGATGCCGCCGAGGGTGCCCTCGGTGTTGAAGAAGACGAGGTGGCGCTTCAGGGCCTCAGAGAGGTCTTCCTTGTTGGGATAGAGCTTCTTGAGCGCGGGCGCCATAGAAGCCAAGAACACGAGGGACTGCAGGCGCTCGTAGGAGTTGGACTCCTCGCAACCAAAGTAGTAGAGCCAGAAAGACTTGGTAACGTCGGCCTTCGAGAGGATGTGCTGCTTCTCGGCCTCTTCCTCCACCGCCGTCTTGTCAGCAAAGATGCTCACGTTGGTGGTGTCGGGGAACACGATCATGCGCATGACGATGGCGATGATGAGACCAAAGATTGCCATGCCCATGACGGGAATGTTGAGGTACGCGACGGCAAAGTAGCCCAAGAAGAAGAATGGGATGAGCTCCTTTTTGCCAATAACCATGATGGTGAGGGCAAAGCCGAGGGCAGGAAGAATTCCGCCCATGACCTCAAAGGAGTGAAGCAGCACGTCGGGCAGTGCGTTGATGAGCGCGTTTGCCCAGTCGGCGCCAAAGTAGTCAATAACGAAGACGAACGGGAAGCGAATCACAAAGCCCATCAGCGCGGGGAAGAGGTAGGCGCAGCGCATGATTCCAGCGATGTTGGCCTCTTCGGCGTACTTGTCGGCCATGTGCACCCAGAAGGCGTTGGTGGTACGACGGAGCTGGTCGACAAAGACGCCGATGACGCCAAAGGGCACAGCCAGGGCAACGGCGAGCTCAGGGGTCATACCGGACATGACGCCAAGCGGGATGGCGATGGTGCCGGCGAGTGCGGGGTCATTGGGGACGTTGCCGCCAGGAGTCGACGTGACGCCAAGGTAGACAAGCTGGAGAGCAGCGCCAATCTCCATGGCAAGGGCCATCTGGCCAGTGATGAGGCCAACGAAGACAGCGATGGTCGTGGGCTGGAGAAGGGCACTCGAAATCGTGTAGCCAAAACGAAGTCTTGCTATCCAGTAGTAGAGACCCATGCAAATTGCAATGCCTAGAGTACTCATTCGGAATCTCCTAGTTCACTAGCAGAGCGAGCTAAATATCGGAAGAAACTATCCGCGGTACTTCTTGAGGATGGACGCGACGTCTTGAGGAGCGTCTTCCGGAATCGTCTGGAAGACGATCGAGACTCCCTGAGCGCTAAGGTCCTCGCAGACCTTCGCGTCGGCGTCATCCAGCGTGATGTTCTGGAAGACTACCTTGCGAGACGGGCCTCCGCCCAGGCCACCAACCTGCACGGAGTCGACTTTGACTCCTGCATTAAAGATGCTCTCCAGAACCTGGAGACTCGGCAGGAGAAGAAGAGTCCTTCCTTCGCCAAAGACGTCATCCTTGTAGGACTTAACGGCATCGGCTGCGGTAAGGCAGTCAACCGTAATTCCCGCGGGAGCAGACAGCAGATAGATGCTCTTCATGAACTCGTCGTTTGCCAGCTCGTCGCTCACGATAACAATCTTGTTTGCCTGAACCTGGTTCACCCACTTGGTCATTACCTGACCATGGATAAGGCGAGAATCGACACGCGTAAGAACGATCTTTCCCATAGCTAACCTCCTTTCCTTATGCTTTCTTGGCCATGGTGCTTCTGACGGCTGCCACAACATCCATGCAGGCCCTCTGGCCTGCGGCAAGAATTGCGTCAAAGTCGAACGCTCCATCGTTCTGGAGCTCGACGCATGCCTCGAGAAGCATGGGCGCATTGAGACCGCAGAAGACCTTGATGCCTGTCTGGTTGCCAATTACCGCAGCGACATTTGAAGTCGTGCCGCCGATGAGGTCAGTGAGGATGAGCGAATCGGGGGTCATCGTCTCCGCATGCTCCTTGACCATCTGCATGTACTCGGGAAGGGTGTAGGAGGGCTCGAGGGGAATCTCGTAAACAAAGTCAACCTTGCCAAGGAGCATCTCGATTCCCTTGACAAGGGACATCCCCCATCCCCCGTGGGTCAACAGGAGAATTTCCTTCGTTCCTTCTGACATGTGCTCTCTCTTCTCTTCACGATGTGTAACTCGGATATCGAATTGCTTTGACGCTCATATCAGAACATTTTTCAAAGCGTACTGGGATACTTTTAGCTCAAACCGATACGTCTGAGAAACGCAAAGTAACAGTTAAGCAAATGACTTCTCTGAACGGTAGCTGTTTCCCTGTTAAACGGTACGTGTTCAAATCGGAAAACTATATTAATTGAATCGGTACAATTATTGCCGAATGCAGTACAGTACTGTCTGCAGCAATCAGACACCACTGGCGTTAGCGGAAACCAAGCCGCAAGAAGTCCCAATGGCAGCGTTTTGCACATGTCGAACTTTCAATACGACTTGACTTGCCCGGGCTCTGGCATCAGATGACAGCATCATTGGAGGGATCGTCTATGTATGAGGCGTTTTACGAACAGCTCGAGCAATTGGCTATCGTACCCTGCGTTGTGCTTGAGAGGGTCGAGGATGCCCTGCCGTTGGCAGACGCCCTTGTTTCGGGCGGCATGCCGTCGGCAGAGGTGACATTCCGCACCCCCGCCGCAGCGGACTGCATTGCAGAAATGGCAGCCAAGTGCCCCGACATTTGCGTGGGAGCTGGCACGGTCCTTACCGTCGAGCAATGCGACAAGGCCATTGATTCTGGCTCAAAGTTCATCGTGAGCCCCGGATACTCCGATGCGGTCGTGCGGCACTGCATTGAGCTGGGTGTTCCTGTGCTGCCGGGCACGCTAACCCCCTCGGAAGTTACCGCAGCCGTCAACCTTGGGCTAAGGGTGACCAAGTTCTTCCCCGCAAAGCAATATGGCGGAATCGAGACCATCAAGGCATTGTGCGCACCCTTCGTGGGGCACCGGTTTATGCCCACAGGAGGGGTAAACCTCGACAATCTTGAGGATTATCTGGGATATGAGGGCGTTATTGCCTGCGGCGGAACATGGATGGTGAAGCCGGCCCTCTTTGCAGATGGTGACTTCTCGGCAGTCCAAAGCGAGTGTGAGAAGGCAATGGAGCGCGTGAAGGAAATCAAGTCTCGGACGAGGTCGTAAAGGAACCGCCCCGAGCCCTCAGGGTCCGGGGCGGATTTCATTTAATCAGACGGTCGCCACTTGCCCTTGGACAAGATGGTCGAACTCCCCAGAGGACTTCCGCTCCCGTTGCGGACAAACGTCGAGAACCAAGATAGCGCAAGATATTGGATCCCCATTCAGGGGCGTTAATCATCTTCAACTACGCTTAGTAGTATCCAAAAGAATTTGCCCCCACACAGATGAGAAGCGACCAGGCATTCTGATTACGAGATTATGGGTTCCGAACGGTATGACATTTCATTCCGCTTGGCTATCTCGCCAACCAAAACGGGAAGCTTTGAAGAATTACCTATTTCGCAAACCATAGATAGCTCCCTGCCAATTGGAGTGAATCTCGCACCCCCAAAATCAAATTTCTTCTCACTATCGGTGTTGTTTTCCAGAAAGAACATTTCCGCATTCGACATAACAACCAGTTTTGAATGGGAGTGCACAGTGAAGGTTGTCCAAACACTTGTGTCCACCAACCCAAGAGAAGTAATGAGGGACAGTTGATCAACGCTGAAACTTTCGTGGTCATATGTCCATCCGCCAGAGTCAACACCCGTGAGAACTGGAATGGGGTTACTTCTGTCTCCCGCGATAACCGCACACGAACAAAATGCCTGAAATGCCTCCGCGTCCTCCCTCGACATTTCCTCAAGAGTTCCCAGAGTACGTTTTGAGAAACTGCCTGGCTTTTTAAGCTCGCTCGATAGAAGCCTTATCCATAGTTTTCGAACGTCTGCCTCATATGCATTTGCGGACCCCTTAATGAACTCGTCCTTGAATTCGTCGCTAAGCCGTTCGGGGTTAACATCGCAATCCACAGAGCCGGCAGTGTTCGAGAGGGTTTCTATCACATTATCCGCTTCGGCCGGAGTAGCAGAATAGCCACACGCAAGCAAAAACGCTTGTCTATCACTTAACGATGGCATTGTCTGCCTGTATAGAGCGAAGGCCTTACAAATCGATGTCGCTTGGGCGAGGCGAGCCTCCGCAAGATTGCCCTCATATTTGGCGGGATTCAGAGCCCTTCTAGTCCTCGCAATGAAGTTCGCAGGGAAGGCCTCCTTGGAATCCAGCTCGTACTCTGCCCATTTTTTAGCAGTATCCAAGCTGAAGTTGAAAGTGTTAGTAACCTTCATTCCGTTGAATTCTGCGGATCCTTGCGGAGAAAATACGTCCAATCCAACCTCCCACTATCAGAAGCGGTTATCGAGACGGAGTCACACCCTCAACTATCCCACTAGCGGAAGCCTCGGACCTCTCAGTCTAAGTGGCGCGATGCTTAACCACGACTACGCGTTAAATACATTCAATCGTCCAAGCCTTGCGCAATGCTCTCGCCTACAGGGATTCAGGTATCGGTACGGAGAATGCAGCTGTTCTTGAGACTCCCCAAAGTCACAAATCATCCGAGGGCAAATCGACGTTAAAGACGGTCTTAGATAATGCAATAGTGATACTCGAAACAAAATGCTCTAGCGAGCCGTCATCCTCCTAATTCCCGGTGCTGAGGCCAGCTTTCTTGACACATAGATCCTTAAGCCTTCAGCTTCAGATGCAATCATTAGCAGATTTGCTACGGAAGTATTCGAAGCTGATGTCAGGGCTCAGCGCCTTACTCAAAAGAGCCAGGAGCAATGCAAAACGCAAGAGAGCACATTGGAAGTTCAATCTGGGCAGGATGAATGCAGGATGTTCCGGAAACATAGCATCCGTCATTCAGCACTAGATGATTATTACCGCAAATCGCCCAGAGCCGCTGCAGTGGTAGCCACAAGAAATAGTTGTTCCTACAACAGCCACAGTCACTTGCACATCAGGGCGCGCCTAGCACTTCGCCCTGCATAGCGTCAGCACGTGCATGCTGACCTCAACTACGTTAGCTTCGTGCACGGTCCCGTCTCATGAAAAGCCAGGCTATTGTCCCAACTTACAGGACGCGCGCTCAATTCATCACATGTCGGATGGGCTGGCGCCATTTCCGCTGAAGGAGTTTTGCGTCAGTTGGCCGACGTGAGCCTGCTTATATGCTGGTCTCTCTTATCATACTTAGATACTGGAAAGGAGAAGGATATGGATAAGGAGCGTAGTAGCAAGAAGTCTAGGGAAAACGCATTCAAAGAAAACTACGAAAAGTACTTCGGGCTTAAAGCAGATCAAAGGCCGACAGAGATAGAACGCCAAGGTTATTTCACTCGATATAGTGCATATCAGCATGAAACGGTCACATACGCATCTAATACGAGAGGATAAGGCTGTTGGCTTCTTGGAATGATATCAGCACCGAGCTAAAGAGACTTGAAGAGAAGAGAGATGAAGAGCCTGCTCCGTTAGATAAGATTCGGAGCAAGTACATATCTCAGCTGTCGAAATTGAGGAACAGAAACGTAATTTGCTACTATTCTGGATGGCTTCAGTTCGATCAGAGCATTCCTCAACATGCCATAACGGATGATGATATGAATGGTCTGATGAATGCCGTACACGGTCTTGACCGCAGCAAAGGTCTTGACTTGGTGCTTCATACTCCAGGAGGTGACCTCGCGGCAACGGAGGCCATTGTTAACTATCTGTTAAGTTGTTTTAATAACGATGTTGTCGCTATTGTTCCTCAGCTTGCCATGTCAGCCGGAACAATGATTGCCTGCTCTTGCAAAGAGGTAATCATGGGAAGACAATCATCTCTTGGTCCAACGGATCCCCAGCTAGGCGGCGTTGCGGCTGGTGGCGTAATCGAAGAGTTCAACAGGGCAGTAGAGGACGCTCAAACACGTCCAGAATCAGTTCCGATGTGGGCCCAAATAATCGGTAAGTACCATCCGACTTTTCTAGGTGATTGTCAAAAAGCGGTTGAAGCCTCCAGATCAATAGTTGGGAATTGGCTGCGCAGCAACATGCTTGCTGAAGATGAAGACAGAGACCATAGGGCTGAGCAAATCGTCAATAAACTATGTGAGCATCAGAGCTCGGGTATGCATAACAGGCATTTTTCATACGCTGATTTAATTGATTTAGGCATGCATATTCGCATTCTCGAAGAGGACGATGCTCTACAAGACGCGGTGCTAAGCGTGCACCATGCATTTATGACGACGTTTCAGCGCCTTCCCGCTGCCAAAATCATTGAGAGTAGCGCGGATAGGCATTGGATTATTCGAATCAATACAAATTAGCGATAACGATCGGCATTTCTAGATATTGAACTACTATTCTGCAGTCAACCGATAAGCACACTGTTTTCCTTTGCCCTCGGGGAAGTGCCCTAGATTAACTCTGGGGGACATAGTGCTGCCTTTTCGTGATGCCCCCCATGAATGCCCCTCCCATTCCGACATCGCGTCAACGATGCATATCCATTCTCGCATTCCGATTAACCCCAGGCACAACGTAAGGCACGTGCCCTCGGCCTGCACGGGAGAGAGACAGTCCCTGAAGAGGATGGCTAGGCAAACCCCAAGCATCCTCGCAATCCGTCCTGCTCACGGAAACGCCTAGCCCTTCTGACCGCAGCTATCGCATGTCGCGAATGAGGTGACGTTTGACGTCATCCCCCGTGCTCTTCCGATACAAGAGCCTGGACGCCCTTGGGACGAGAACTACGACGTCCCGGTCAATTCATAAGAGAGGGGATTCCCCGCGCGAGCGTGGGCCCTCCGTAACATTTTTCGTCAGAGGCGTTCTTCCCAGCGAGGGATTATGCGCTAGGAGCTGTCTCGATGTCACCATCCGTAATCGACATAAGGAAACCGCGAGAGACCCAGTAGGGGCTGTTCTTGTCACCAACACGTTCAATCATTACTGCATCTCCATCCGTGTCTACCACCCTCAGCCTATCACCTGACGAAAAGGCGGTACCGTCGTTACTGACGGCAGCGCTGAGCACTAGCCATTCCGAGCCATTGGCAAGTTTGGACGAATCCGCATTTGCTTCCTTAGCTTCATTCTTCTCGCTCTTCTTTGTCCCGATGAAATAGCCGAGCACCCCCGTGCCCAGACTAAGGAAGCCAACGGCCCCGGCGGCTTTAATCGCTGCCGGTTTCGGCCCGCCAAGTCTCTTGATGAGTGTGGTGATGATCTGATATCCCCCAAGATTACCGACGGCTGCCATCTACACGCCCCTCTCCTATGCCCACAGACACGTACGCGAGTGCATTAGTCCCTGCAGAACAGAAATGCGTAAGCATGTTTTACTCGCTTTGGGCTGGCTATCCCTCAGCTGCCAACTGAATTTCCCCCTAGCTCACCCGAGGATCTTATGCTTCAGCCCAGATAGCTTTCCTCTGACTTTTTGCTTCAGCGACGGCTCGAAAGTCCACTTCTGGACAAGGTCCTCAACAGCCATGTCGCTGGCAACGTCCTCTAGAAACTCGTCCCTCTTGTTGTATGGCTTCGCACTGTGGACCAGCGATGGGTTACCCGGAACGACTTCATCCATCGATGACGGCCCGGTCTCAACAGAGTTGCGCACTGCCTCAAATGCCACAGCACCCTTCTTGGTATTGCAGAGAACAGCCGAGACTCCCAAGTCATCAACAGCCTCAGGATGGACATCCTGAATACCCCAGAAATCACCCAAGGTGATGTCGCTACCGCAGCAACGCTTGGCGGGACAATCCAAGCAGCTCTCCCGGAGCGACGCGTTATTCAGGAAAGCTCTCATGTACCAGTCACGAGAGTTCTTTTCGCTCCGGACTGTCTCTGACGCAACTGAGTATGCGACAGAGTAGGTCAGCCAGCCAGTCGACTTACTCCGAAAGTTAACTTTATCAACCACCGAACCCATATCACGTGAAACATAGCTCAGCCACTCTGACCAAAGCTTTGGTGAGGGGACGCCGTGGCAAATCACGTCAACGAGGAGGAGCTTCTCAGTTGGGACCCTCTTGAGCGCAAGGTAGTTACGCATGCCAGCGACCTGACAAGCTGTCCCAACAAACAGAACCTGCAAGCCATCCCTTAGATCATGCTCCACGCCTTCATAGATGTCTAACCCAACGGAACTTTGCACGTACTTTGACCGCATTACCGCATCGAGCTTATCCTCGCTGTCGATGCGTACATGTCTCACAGCCTTGCAGTCTTTCGTAAATTCAGCGCCATAGACCGCTCCGGCTTCACCAAGAACGTGCTGCGCAAGCAGGCCAAAGACTGCGCCCGACGAGGAGTGGCTCCTGAGTTCGGAATCCTTCGCTTTCGCCCAAGATACAGTGGTAGCTTCGCTCTTTTCTCCACCTGTAAGCACCGGACAAGCATCCGCGCATCGTCCGCACCCTATGCAGCCACTCTTATAAGTGGGATACACGAACCCACGGGAATCAGGTTCCATCGTCAGACACGAAACGGGACACGCAGCAGCACAGGCTCCGCAACCGCAGCACCGACCACCTACGACGGAGATGGCTGGGACATCGCTTCTCTCTCCCATCGCTATGCTGCCTTCCTCGAAAATTTGTGGAGTATGCCGCGAATGATCCCACGCTCATAGTCCGTAAAGAACCATTTCCAGCAAAGCGCGAAGTAGACGGCAACGAAGAACAGACACTTGATAAGAATGCTGCCGTAGGAGGGGCCAAAGTTCGTGAGAGTAGAGAAACCCCAGGTGGCGAATGCCGTGAGTGCTGCCGGAACAATCACCGGAAGCACCTCGTGCCAAAACTCGGGAATATCAATTCCAATCTTTGTGTGATAGTACCAGTTCATAATGGGACCAGTTCCCACGAACAGAAATACTGCAGCGGTAACTGCGCAGCCAACAACTCCAAACTCCGCAGAGACGGGAATTGAGACGAGTAAATCGAGTAGGGCGATAACTATATAAACAATTGCCCTAAACCCCTGTCTGTCTTTTGCCTGAAGTACTGAGATTCCTAAGTTTTGCACCAATGCTACGTTGAGACCAATCATCAGGATAAGCGTGGCCCAAAAGGCATCTCCGTACTCAGGTCCAGCCCAAACATAGATAAACTCTTGCCCAATCGCAACAAAAACCGCGCAGATGCCCCAAACCAGAATGGCTTGAATGTGTCCGATTCGATTAAACAAATTATTAATCTCTAGCATGTCGTCAGTCTCTGCGCTCATCGCAGTGAGCTTTGGTAGGAAAACAGAAGTGACACCCGTAGATATTTCCATGTAGCCCGAAGTAATGAGCTGCGTTGCAATGCCATAGACACCAACAGCAGCAGCGCTAACGACTGCCCCAAGAACAACTTGGCCTGTTTTCCAGAATATTTGGTCAAATACCATATTTAAAAGAATATATCCAGAGAAAGAGAAGATGTGCAGAAGAAGCCTCTTGTCCCAATGGTGTAGCTTTGCTCTAACCTTTAGCCTTTTCCGATAATAAAAGATGTAGGCGAGGTCCGCTAAAAAGTTCAAGGCAACCTGCACTGCCAGTACGCCAATCGCGCCTTTCCCGAGTTCCAACACTGCGATTACGCCCACAAATTGAATGAGATAGCGAGCTATTCGCAACGTCCTGGCAAACACAAAGCGTTCGTTTGCAGTGATAACCGCAAGAAAATAGTTGCCAGGAAGGACCACGACACAATTGAGCAGCACCAGAAGCATCATCTGGTGAGCAAGCTCAAGCTCATCAGCAGTAAAAGATTGACCAAAAAGCGTTGGCAAAAATATATCAAAAAATATACCAACCAGAACGGATAATACAGTAAGTACGGCATAGATAACTGCCGACATAGCGAGCAAGTTTTCTACGTGTGCAGGATCTTCCTTCACCTTGGCTTCCACGTAGAAGCGCGAGAGCGTCGTCGAAAGGCCCATATCCATAACGCCTAGATAAGCAATGATGGAGCCAATGAGTTGATATACGCCATACTCGCTTGACGTAAGGAAGGACAAAATCAGCGGTGTATAAATAAATGTGGTAACTGCATTTACAGCAAGCGCAACGTATGAGAGAAGCGCACCAGCTCTTCTCTGGTTTACCATCGTAGACTCCGTCTCTCATTGCAAAATTACTTAAATATCAGTTTATGCCATTCCTTAACCACAGACTATATGCACCACCACGCGGTCTGTGCCCGAACATGATTCGCAAGTCATGCCAAGGCACCAAATATCTAACTTTGCAATGCTTCGTCAAGCCAGGAGAGTGACCGCTGTCTCGCATCGCAAATCCTGTCATTAACGGCATTCCAGTCAAAACCGTCAAATTCATCAAGCTCTTTAGGCACTCTGGCTATGCCTGCGATACGGAACAACGTCTGCATCCTTGAATTCATGCTGGCCGTTCCCTCAAAACCGTTTCGATTAAATACGAAAAAAGCCTTGTTGAATAGAATGGAAAAACAGCATGCATGGAATGAATCAGTGAAAACACACGACGCCCGAGCGAAGAGTTCAACAAAATCTTGAGGGCCGGTTGCATATGTTTCAAGGTCATTCGTATCATTGATTCGGCGAACTCTTACTCCGAGAGACTTTGCTGCTCGCTGGATCTGCTCATTAACTTGGGGAGCAATCCCTCCGAGAAAGTACGTTAAGACAAATGGCTCATCCTCTAAAGTCCCTCCTTCAATTGCATGCCAATCATCGGGACACAGCAGAACAGTAGGGTCAAGTACGGTTGCGGGACGACATCCTGTTACACATTCAATAGCGTCAGCACCCTGAATCTCCCGTACCGAAACCGATTGCAATCTCGCAAGACCACGAGAAAACTGCTCGCGGACAGTCTCATCAATAGAATTTACTCCGATACTTGCTGCATACGATAATCTGTTCATCTGACCGGGGAAATTGCCCAGCATCAAATCCAAATCTCTCTTATCCATCAAAAACGTGTAATTCCATACTTGATCAGAGCCAATTACCAGTGTTTTAAGGTCATCACGTGGCCCCGCAAGCCCCAGAACACCAGAAAGCTCATAGTCCTTGCTGCCTAAATATCGACTATCAAAGGCACGAAATCGCTCTACTCTTTTAATTGCAGCGGGAATATGCGAGATGGCATCGACCTTGATGATTGGCTTATATGGATACAGAGTATCTTTAATACGTCTTTTTATCAGGCTCTTCGTATCATAAGAAGCACGCCGCATTTGAATCGTACTCGTTGTCCCGTAAGCGCTTAGCACTTTCGTTAAGGCATAGTTCTGCAAACGATTGCCGTAATTTAGCGAATCATTCAATGTCAAAATCGCGATTTGTGACATCTATAGTCCTTTTTCCACAGCGATTGTTGGGGCGTATCTTAGGCGCTGTTAGCTGCTTGACTCATCAGCTCTATTTGGCATAAGACGACGATACCGTGATTCTCTGTCAAGTAAATTAGGCGCGTAAAAGAGGAAGATTGTTACGGGTATTGCAGGATACCAGTCCATATAAGCGGCAACAAAGAATGCAGCGATGGCTCCGAGAGAGAAAAAGAATGCCACCGTGTCTGGATTAGAGCTATTTGAATCAATCGCGCAAGCGTATATTCCACCAGCATAAAGTGCCAGTGTCACAATTCCGCCAGTATAGAGCAGCTCAAGCAGAATGTTATGCACGTGCGTTTGCCCTATCACCCCAGTCGTAATTTCAAAACCTTCGCGCCCACGGCCTAACAGCGGATGCGAGAGCACGCTATTGATTGCTCGACTCCATATTTCGGACCGACCACTAAAAGTTCCGTCTTTTCCCATAGATATAGCGACGTTGGCCAACGCCCCTGTTGAGACTCCGACAACGACTAACGCGCAGATTGAGAGTGCGACTACTATTCCAGCTGTATAAATCCTCTTATATCGAAATCGAGTTCTAATTCCTGTAATTCTTCCGACAACAATGGCGATACCCAAACCGATCAAGAGAATAAACATACTCACCAGACCGGTAACAGTGTTAAGAATAATAAATTCAACAACTGTCACGACATACAGGCCTATTCCTGATGCGAGAACCTTCATCGAATAGCCCCATCCAAATAGAATTAGTGAGACTATTGCCGGCAGAAGGTAAAAGACCGACTCGTTATCATATGTCAGAAGGAAGTAATTAATACCAGCCATACTATAGTTTCCGAGCGGTGTCGGAGAATACTTTGGGATAACGTGAAGCAGAACGCCTGCAACAGACAATACGTGTAACAGGCACATCAGCCCTCCTCCGGTTGCAATGCTCCGCAGCAAATCCTTCGGAGATCTCCGGTAGTAGAGCTCACAGAGATTAATGAAAGCCACTCCACGTGCGCACTCGTAAATATTTGAGCTCATTACAGCGAATGCACCATTTGCCACTGATGAAACGAGATAGAAGCACAGGTAGAAACCGCAGAACATGACCCATCGAGCGCTAAAGACTCTATTTAGTAAAATTACGCAAATTGTCACGATAAAAACTATCATTTGCGCATATTGCCATATTTTAAAAGCGAATTGTCCTATCGCATATTCCTGTGGCATAAAAAATAGCGCCATAAGAACTGGACCGATATACCGACTATCCAATATAGACTCTGAAAGTCTATTAAGGCGTATCGAAAGATTCCCAAGCATTAACGGCTCCCTTCGATGCGAACAAGCAGAGGCTTTATGAACTCGATTACTGGGATAAAAAGCTTAATTGCTCTTGTATTTCCTCTCATAATCAGATGATACAAAAGCCGAAGCTTCCTGTTAGAAGGTAGAAAATTTGTTGGCAAATTCGCTGCCTTCAAAGCATTTTGTGCGCTACCAGCAACTGTTGCAATCACGTCATCATCGTGAGCGTCACAGGCGAGATTCAGAAGATTGTAATATTGCGCGAGAATCCCGGTCCCCGCAGCCTCAATTCCTTTAGTTCCATCTATCTGGGCAACCTGGAGAAGCTGTCTTGAAACAGAATCTATGTCTTGCAGGTAAATCGCTTTTAGGCGCTTCGAGATACTACCTTCTGTATCTACATAGCAGTAGAAGACATCATTAAGAACTAGACAGCTGTTTATCTTGGGAAGCGCGAGGAGCAAGCGGGAAAAATCCTCTCCGTAGTATCGGGCTCTTTGCACAATTCCCTCATCGAGAAGAGCGCAACGCCGAATGGCCTTGTTCCAAATGGCATTACTTAATCCTTGGTAGATATTCAATCGAACTTGTTGTAAATCCGACCCCTCGAGCAGTCCCCTTTTTGACAGGGCTGTAATACCCCTATCGGAAGCCGCTGGCCTTGAGTCTTCCCTGCAAAACTGGAACCAAATCATATCAACATCAGGATTATCTTCTATGTACTGGAGTAGGTGTGATATTGCCCCAGGAAGCATGTAATCATCCGCGTCGACACACAATACGTACTCCCCGCGGGAACTGTCAATCCCGGTGGTACGAGCACAATCAGCCCCTTGATTTTTCTGGCTAATAAGCCGCACCGGCTGATTTTCCAAAGTGTAGTTGCGAACAATTGACTGAGTTAAGTCAGTAGATCCATCATCAACTACCACAATTTCGAGTTTTCCTTCGAAATCGCCATTGACTGAATCTAGACATCTTCTGATGCTATTTTCAGCGTTATATGCTGGAATAACAATACTCAGAGTAGGTCTGACCGCATTCATCGAACGCCCTTTATTTTTGTTCTATACAACGCATAGCATTTATCGTATAAATGTGGGGCACTTACGAATAACTGCATCCGAAATTTGCTAGCAAATGGAACCTCATTGTCTTTTTTTATTTGGCCAACAAGGCTCTTTACCATGTTCTGAATCTCATTATCTTTGTCTTTAATGTCTTGAGGAAGTACCACTCCCACCGGAAGTTGAGAGTGCATCCTCGTATAAAGCAGTGCTTTCTGATATTTAGCGGCACCTACAAGTTCGGGACATATAGACAGGGCGTCTCTGGTAATGATCTCAGCTGCCATTTGGTATTGTTCAAGTCGATTAACGGAAATGCTTTTCGACCAGGTGATTGAACCATCACGCATAATATAGCCATAGATTGTTGATGGTATTACAACAAAATCGTCAAGTTCTCCAACGAAAGTCATTATCGTTCGGATTTCCTCGTAGAGACATCCGATTGGGAATGGATGCTTTTCATAAACTTCGCGCGGAGCAAGCTTTGCATTTGCACTAGGGTGTATCCGATCGTACAGAATCTCTTTTACCATCTGACTTCTGTTTAGATGTAGGGTCTCTCCCCTACTTTTCCACTCAATTGTCTGAGGATTATTAGTGACAGAATAGGGCATTGATTGTTCAAGGCTGACTACCATTCGCCCACTTCTGTTATCCATTGCACCGACAAGCGAGGATACATAATGAGGGGCGACGACGTCATCGCCATCAACAAAGGTAATATATCGACCCCTTGAAAGCGATACACCATTATTCCTCGCGTCAGAAAGACCCCCGTTTGGCTTATGCAATATCCGAACGTGAGAATTAGTTGCATATTGTTCTAGGAGCTGCCCGGTCTTGTCCGTTGAGCCATCATCAACGCATATAATTTCGTAATCATCAAAGTCTTGGCTAACCAGACTATCCATACAATAGCGAACACACTTTTCGATATTATAAAAGGCAACAACTATCGAAACGAGAGGCTTTGCCTGCACTTCTTCTGACATTATTCAACCGCCAATCAGCCACACTAAGACGCTGACAACCTATCAGAATCAATTCGTTCACATGAATAAACACCATCAGCTGAAGTGGTGTTGTGCTAGCGGTACCATAAATTCCTTTCCGGTAGCCACTAGAAGCTCCTCTCGTACTTCTTGCCCAGGAACTTCGCTGCAAGGAACGAAGAGCCCTTCTTGACCCAGTCTACCGGCTCTGGGCTTACCACCGGAAGCTCGGCGTAGGAGACGCCGTTGGTGACAAGCCAGGGATCAAGCATGCGCTCGCTCACGCGACCAGGCCAGCGGGCGGCAAAGGAGTCCATGTCGGTCGTGTCAATCTGCTGGCCAAGATCGTCGAGCAGCGGGAACAGCCACGCGCAATAGGCATCGAACATGCCTGCCGGCATCACGAACATATTGAAGACGTGCACCCGCGTCGACTTCATGAGGCCATCCCAGGCTGCCAAGTACTCTGGGCACCTCTTCTCGATGATGCCGCGCATCTTGTCGAGCTGCGAGCCGTCCATGGTATGCGAGTAGTGGTCGTAGACCGTCTCGATGTAGTAGTTGCGCTGCCTCGCGAGGACCACGTCCCTGCTGTTGAAGAGCGCAAGCAGCTCAGGCCCGTCAACGAGCTTCTCGTAGGGGTCCTTGCTACGCTGCTTCGCCTTGTCCGCGCTCCCCAGGAGCCTTCTGTAGTGGACGAGGCCCTTGTACTGGGCGTCGCAATTCTTCCAGAGCCAGTAGAGGCCGGTGAGCTCGCTGTAGCTGGCATTGAGGGCGGAGATGTTGTCGCCCGTGTTGTCCCCCTGCATGTCTGCAAGGACATCCGGATGCAGCTCCGCACCCACGTGAAGGGGCAGATAGATGGGGTCGTCCGGCATCCTGTACGGCTTATGCGTGGCAACAGCCACAACTATCTGGTTCAAGACCTCTCCTCCGTAAACTTCCTCAGCCTTGCCTCGAGGGAGCCGCATCCGTCGCGGCACCCGAAACCGGGGATGCCGGCACACGCGGAAACACGAGGACGCTCGCGTCCTCGCCTTGTAATGCGGCCTGTTCCACGACCCTCCCCCGGAGGTTCCTCTCGCTGCGTAAATTGCCCCTCAACGCTCAATTGCTGTAAATGATATAGCAAAGCACCTCTATGTATTTCAGGGTGTCTTGGGATGCACCGTACGTTCAGATATCTGTCAGCGTTATGGCGCGTTAAGCCCAGCGTGGATAGGTATGAAGAAGCCCGCTAAAGCGGGCAAGTAGAGCGGTGCTTCTCGTAGGCGAGAGGGGTTTCCGTAACAAAATACCGACGCCGAGAGCCCATAGCTCCCGGCGCCGGTAGGTACGCTCGTTCTCGACGCGCGCGACGTGCTCGCTAGTCCTCGTCCTCGGCGAGGGCCTCGGCGATCTCGTCGGTGACGTTCATGGTGCTGTAGACGTTCTGGACGTCCTCAAGCTCATCCAGGCGATCGATGAGGCGCTGGACCTTCTTGGCGTCGTTTACCGTGACGTCCGTGGGGGTGGTGGGCACCATCGTGAGCTCGGAGCCCTTGACCTCGATGCCCTGGGCCTCGAGCGCCTTCTGGACGTCCTGCATCTTGTCGTACGCGGTGTAGACGATCCACTCGTCGCCGGCGTCCTCGTAGTCCTCGCCACCGGCCTCGGCCACGGCGAGCATAAACTCGTCCTCGTCCACGGCGTTCTCGCGATCGGGGACCTTCTTCTCGTCGCTGTGGATGACCTTCTCGACGGCGATGGAGCCCTTGCGCTCGAACTGGAACGCGACGGAGCCGGAGGTGCCCAGGTTGCCGCCAGCGTGCGTGAAGGCGGAGCGGACGTCTGCAGCGGTGCGGTTCTTGTTGTCGGTCAGGCAGTCCACGTAGAGGGCAACGCCCGCGGGGCCGTAGCCTTCGTAGGTAATCTCCTCGTAGACGGCAGCGTCAGCACCGGCGCCAAAGGCCTTGTCGATGGCCGCCTTAATCTTGGCGTTGGGCATGGAGACCATGCGGGCGCGCTGGACGGCGGCGGCGAGGGTGGCGTTGTTGTCCGGGTTGGGGTCGCCACCGATCTTGGCGGCAACGGTGATGTTGCGCGAGAGCTTGGAGAAGAGCGACGAGCGCTTGGCGTCGATGGCCGCCTTCTTGTGCTTGGTGGTAGCCCACTTAGAGTGTCCGGACATTGAGTCTCCTATCCACACGGCGCGCGGGCACGCGTCCGCGCTTGTACTTGATGCGGGCGCGACGGCGAGCGGCCGGGCGCTCCTTGCGGGGCGGCGGTGGCTGCGAGCGCAGTCGATACCCATTGAACCTATGAAATTTTACTCTCTGCCGACGCTGACGCAAGGGGAAGCTGACACGACGTTTGGTGACGCTGGGCCGAAGTCCGGGTTTCTTCACATTTGGAGGACGTCGCGGCGCGGGACGGGGGTGCAGCCGGCGGGGGCCGCGGGGGCTGGCGCGGGGGCGGTGCATTAGGCCGTGATCAAGAAATGTGCCCTGCTTTTGTAGA
>OKSF01000919.1_pt1 | contig 26274 bp, 10 predicted proteins | sample 1606061 | NCBI WGS metagenome assembly OKSF01 (sample SAMEA3541567, study PRJEB24748) | human gut metagenome | biome: human gut; feature: human-associated habitat; material: faeces | place: China | collected 2012 | reverse complement strand
CTGATAAGAAAGCTCCGATTGAAGCTGCTTTGCAGAAATTGAAAGATGCTCACAAGGCACAGGATTTGGCTGCTATTGATACTGCTATGGCAGAAATCAATACTGCTTTCCAGGCTGCAAGTGCTGAAATGTATGCACAGAGCGGTGCACAAGGTGGAGCACAGGCTGGTCCTGATATGAATGGTGGTGCTGGCCAGCAAGATAACAGCAAGCATGGAGATAACGTTCAGGATGCTGACTTCGAGGAAGTGAAGTAATTCCGATAAGGAAACAGATAATAAACAATAAACAAAAGCGTGCAGCTCAATGAGTTGTACGCTTTTTACATTTAGGAGTCGGAGAGATTGAGATAATGTTTTGGACATCCTTCCCAACCACTATTTGGAATCAATGGTTTAGTGAAGTGGGAAATACACTTATTGTGTTAAAAAAAGGCGGCAAAATTTATGGTTCAACCGAGTAACTTCATTACATTTGCGTTATGTATGCAATTATGGCAGATTTGAATCGCATTAAAGTAGTTTTGGAGATTGATGTGCGAGAACTGATAAATAAATCGAAAGAATAAAAGAACAATATGGCAATGAAGATAAATAGCCCTTATACGGCTGCAATTACTGGCGGAGGATTTTTACTTAATGAGACGCTTGCCTTGCTTCCTCTCTTGCAAAGTGAAGATCGAGAAGAACTTCTCAAAGATGAACGATTGAACAACCGCGTACTGCTGATTAATGCTGAAACATCGAGGAAAAGAGCTATTGCAGAGATTAGCCGCCGTTATGATGTGATGCCTCCTGCTTTTTGGCAGGACTTCTTGGTGATGACTTCGGTAGAACAGCCCATCGCCCTCTTCTTTGTGTTGTTGAAAACGTACAAAATACTCTTTGATTTTCATGTAAACGTAACGATACGTCGTTGGAACAGCGTTGCTAAGTCTGTAAACAACGATGATATCCTCATGGAATTTAATGAAATTTCAGCTCGTGACGCGTTTGTTGATTCATGGAGTGAAGCTACGAAGAATAAAGTGATTAGTACTTATTTGTCTATTTTGAGAAGGATAGGAATGCTCAACAGGACTTACCAACTACAAGTGCCCCATTGTACCAATTATCCGTACTATTTGCAGATTGGCGAACCTTGGTTTCTGGAAGCTTGTTTGTTGCAGCCCTATCAAATTGAAAAGATTAAAAATAGTTTGGTATGACGATAAAAGAACTGGATGATAAACTTAATAGTCCCGGGTTTCAGGATACAGAAAACGGAGACTTATTTTATAATTTCTTCATCTACCAATATCCGGCAGAGAAGGAATATGATATCCGGAAACAGATACAGGAGTTCAAACAAAATTTGATCCGTCCTACGAATTATGTGGATGTGCTCACGCTCGACTTGTTTGAAGAGTTCTGTAACTACCTCAATGGACAAAAGTTTCTCAAGTTCGACTCCATGCTGCAATATCTGCTTGAGAAAGAACAGGAGCAGCCCGATACGAGCGATAAGATTTTTAGCACATTGGAGCGTCATGCCCATAGTGAGAAGTTCGTGAAATATCTGCATGAACGGATCGTGGCGCATATCACGATTGATGATGAATATCGTCGCCCATACGTGTTTCTGTATGGCATCGGCACCATGTATCCTTATCTACGTGCCAATGAACTTTTGGCAAAGTACGAGGATTACAATGAGACCGGACGCTATAAAATCATTCTCTTTTATCCCGGACATCGGGAACAAAATTCATTCAAACTCTTTGATACCTTAAATGACCATCATACTTATCGCGCAACCCTTTTAATAAACGAATAAACGATGCAACTACAAGACTTGTATATCAAACCTATTAATCGTCCGGTCAATCCGGCGGTTTCTGCTACCAAGTTCGATAAAGATACCATTGATGTTGAAATCAAGGAATACGTCTTTACCGATGAAATCCTCAATGGACTTTACCGCATTCTGAATGCTATTAAGAACAACAAGCCTTATGATCATGTAGGTATTTGGATTGATGGCTACTACGGTTCGGGTAAATCTCACTTCTTAAAGTATCTTGACTACTGTATCACTCCCGAAACCCGCGATGTAGCCTTAGAGCGTTTACTTGATGCTGTGAAAGAAATCGATCCTTTTGATGGTAAGCACAACCTTCAGTTTGAGTTTTCACAGATTCAAGATATTGCTTCGTGGCTCAAGATTGCAACTATCGATACCTGCATCTTCAACCTCGAAACTTCCTACAATGCGGCTACCGACAAGAAGAAGGCTTTCTTACAGGTATTTTGGGATGAGTTTAATGGCAAACGTGGACTGAACAAGTTTAACCTCACCTTAGCACAGCTTTTGGAAAAACCGCTGATGGAGCGTGGGCTGTTGGAACAATTTAAGGAGGTAATTGCCGAGATGGGTGGCGATTGGAACAATCCCAGCGAGGCTGCCGATTTGGTGGATCAAGCCTTAGAGATGGTTGTAGATGCCGCTACCAAACTTAATCCACAGTTTGACCGCAACTCCCTTTACAACCATATCGACAAGCGCGACTATGCCATCAGCATCGAACGCTTCGGCATGGAACTGGCAGACTATATCAAGGACAAAGGCGAAGATTATCGTTTGATATTGCTTGCCGATGAGGTGAGCCAGTTTATCAATAAGGAACGCGACCGTTACTTGAATCTGCAAGAGATTATCACTAAACTCTCTGAATCCTGCCACAATCAGGTGTGGGTGGCTTGTACAGCCCAACAGGACCTCAGCGAGATTATGGACGACTGTAATATTGGTGAAGAAAAGGACAAGGAAGGAAAGATTAAAGGTCGTTTTGAAGTGAAAGTATCACTCAAAGGCACGCAGCCCGAAGTGATTACACAGAAACGTATCTTGGAAAAGAAGCCGGAGGTGAAAACCGACTTAGCTGCCATGTACGAGCAGCAGCAAGGAGCCTTCAGTCTCCAGTTTAAGTTACCAAATGCGTATAAGAGTTACGATACGGAGACTGACTTTATCGATTTCTACCCCTTTGTTCCTTATCAGTTTAAGCTCATCATGCAGGTGTTCGACTCTTTCCTTGCTTTGGGTTATGTGGCAAAGGAGGTGAAAGGTAACGAACGAAGCATCATCAAGGTGATTCACGCTACGGCTAAGGCTCCCAACAATGCTCAGGCCGAAGTAGGTAAGTTCGTTTCGTTTGATGAACTTTACAACAATATGTTCGAGGAGGGTTTGCAGGCTCGTGGACAGAAGGCTGTGGATAATGCTATCCGCATTGCCCGTACCTATACTGACCCGAAATTAGCTGTACGTGTAGCCAATGTCCTCTTTATGGTTTGCAATATTTCGCAAACTGACCAACTAGTTTTCCCGGCAACGCTCGACAATATCACCACGTTGCTGATTAACGATATGACCACGCCTCGCCTCAATCTGAAGAATGAGGTAGAAAAGGTGGTCGATTTCCTTTGTGACAACAACATCATCCGTCGTGAACAAGGCCGTCAGGGTGCGCCCGACTTCTTCTCGTTCTATAGCGAAGAGGAAATGAAGGTAGCCGAGTTGATTAAAAGTCAGACTGCTGATAACAACCTGCAAGCCAGTGAACTGAAAGAAATCTTCAATCGCTACTTGAAAGGATTGAAGAACAAGGAGCAATACAAAACTCGTTCGTTTGCCGTGGGAATGACCATCAATCAGCGTAACTACCTCAGTAATAACCCTGATGTGGTTGTGGAGTTTATGATGGATGACGACTATGATACACCCGAACAACTTGCTCTGCAAAACCAGACCAATCGGTTGGTGTACTATGTGGGGCCACAATTCCGTGCCAATGCTCGTTTGCGCAACAACTTTTATTGGTATTGTAAGGTGCAGAGTTATATGATCGCCAATCCTGCTACCAGCGACGAGAATGCTGCTGTGCGCGAAGAATTTAAAAAGCGTGCCAGCGAAGTGATGACTGGCATTATTGAGAGAGAGTTCCAAAAGATTCTCGATACCTGTCCTCTAGTAAGTGGACTCTCTGTGATTGATGATGTAGAGTTGGGTAATAAAAAAGGGAATGACCGCTACTTGGCTGCTATAGAAAAACACCTCTCCGGTATCTATACTAAGGCAGGACTGGTAGATTTACCGCAAATTCCCCGAAACAGCGATAAACTCAAGACAGCTATCCTTCGTCCCGTGAATCCGGGTGATTACGAGGGATTAAATGACTCGCTTACCGAAGCAGAACATGAGGTGGAAATTTACCTCAACAAGCAATATGAGGAGTTGAATGTGGGTGATGTGGTAGCCAAGTTCTCCAAAGCTCCATTCGGTTGGGATGGCATCTGTACCCTTTATGTGGTGAACGAACTCGTACGCCGGCATAAGCGTGACTATACTTATAGCAACAATCCCAATGTGGAGGTGAATATTGTAGCAAACCGTTTGCTGAGTGAAACCAATAAGTTTACCATTCGTCCGGCTGTAACCATTTCGCCCGAGGTGATTAATGGTTTCATTGCCGCTTGGAAGAATATCTTTGGTGTGAGCGAATCTTTCTCCACTACCGATAGTACCCAGCTATTCCGTCTCAGTCGAGAGAAAGAGAATGTACGAAGTGTGGAGAATGTAGTTGCACGCTACAAGCAGCTCTACAAGGATATTGCCGCATACTCTTTCAGTGCGCCGCTCAACGAAATGGTGACCTTGCTCGAAGGTTGGCTTGCCGAGCGCGATCCGTTGAAGTATTTTCGCCGTGTGATTGACGAACAGCAGCAGGCACGCACCCTCTTCGATACTTGTAAAGAAGTCGTACAGTTTGCTCAAGATCAGATGGGCAATTATAAGGATGTACTCCGCTTTGTGCGTGATAATCGGGATAATTTTAGCTTCGTACCTGTAGAGCTTCACGAGGTAGTTACGCAGTTGATGGGAATAGAGAATGAAGCATGGCCTATCGGTATACGTACTTATATGAAGCTTCGCAACACTCTTGCTGGAACTATCGATGCTAAGCGAACAGAACTTCGCAAACAAATTTCTGAGGAATATGCCAAAACGTATGCTCAGTTGGAGCAAGCCTGCAAGGAAAACGAGGTATCGACTTCTGTTCTTTCAGATCAAGAGGTTATAGTAAAACTCAAAACACAACCGGATAGCATCCCCGTATTGCAGACCAACCTCGATACCAATGCATTCTTTGCTGAGCAAACGGCGAAGATATTGGCTGTAAAACCGAAGCCTAAACTTACGGTTGGTGAGGACAAAAACAAGAAGGAAGAAACTCCTGCTAAGAAGTATCCTACACAGGTAGCTTTGAGTACTCGTACTACTTTACCTATTGGCTCAGAGGCTGATGTGGATAAGTATTTGGCACAACTCAAGAAGCAACTAATGGCACATATTGACAAAGGTGAGACGGTAATGATTATCAAATAATGAAATGAAGGAATAAGATAGATGGATACCAATAGATTAAAGAAATTTGCTATTGAAGCACGCAATATATTAAAAGCGGGTATTGCTGCCAAACTCACCAGTTTGGGTTTTGACAGCAAGGGCGGAGTGGCTGAGAATTTACGCCCGCAACTCTTGCAGGGCGGTACGCTTTGGAACGGACGAACTTTCTCCGAAGGATTCTATCACCAATGGATGCACCTCTATGAGGAGGTGCAGGCTAAGGGTGTGAACGAAGTGTACGAGCAAGCAGCCTACACTTGGTTTAATCGCCTCGTAGCCATTCGTATCTTGCAGAAGAACGGACTATGCGAACCGGTAAGTACATATGCCGACTCTGCACATACCCCGCAGATTGTAAACCAAGCTCGGCAAGGGCTCTTCCCTCCAATGGAGGAGGCGAGCAAGCGTCACCTTTTGGAACTCCTAGATGACGATACGAAAGTTACTGAACAGTTTGCTGTGCTTTTGGTGGCATGGTGCCATGCCAACCCTATCCTGCAACGCTGCTTTGGCACTATGGAGGACTATACTGAACTGTTGCTTCCCGCCAATATTTTGGCGGAAAATGGTTTTATTGATCTCTTGAACCACACCGAGTTTATCACCGATGAGGAGTTTCGTTCGCCGGAACTGATTGGTTGGCTTTATCAGTTCTACATCAGTGAGCGTAAGGATGAGGTGTTTGCCAAGAAAGGTAAGTTTGAGGCTGATGAGATTCCTGCCGCCACACAGATTTTTACGCCTAACTGGATTGTGAAGTACATGGTGCAGAATACGGTGGGGCGCATCTATCTCGATAACAATCCTTATGTTGCTTCGGTAATGAAATCAAAGTGGCAATACTTAGTAGAGTCTGTCGAACCTACACCTGCTGATGCAGTACTTCATTATGACGAATTGACCGACTTCAAGGTAGCCGATCTTGCTTGCGGTTCGGGGCACATTCTCAACGAATGTTTCGACTTGCTCTACGATCTTTACATCACTGAGGGATATACCCGTACTGAGGCAATCACACATATCTTTCAATACAACCTCACAGGTATAGACCTTGACCCTCGCGCCCAGCAACTGTCTCTCTTTGCATTGACGCTAAAGGCTTGCCAATGCGATCGAAGCTTTGTTGATGCGCATTGCTTACCACGGGTGCTTACGATGCCGAAGGTTCAATTACCTTTGCCTGCTGATACCCGATTAGCGGTAGAGATTGATGCGGCCAATTCATTGTTGAAAAATGCCGATTCTTTGGGTAGCATTATGAAGTTTGACCTTACACCTACCGCTCGTGAATGGGTGACTTCTTTGGCAGAAGAGAATGAGGCGGCAGCGTTAGTGATAGCGTTGACTGAGCAGTATGACGTTTTGGTGATGAATCCGCCTTATATGGGTGCTAATCATATGGAAGAACTACTGTTAAATTACTCAAAGAAATATTACGAGAATACTTGTAATGATCTAGGAGCCATTTTTATGGATGTAGCATATAATTTGCTTGTGAAGAATGGAAAGTTTGGTATGATCAATCAAGCTGCTTGGCTATTTAAACCTGCTTATAAAGAATATAGATTATCAATTATAAAGAAACAGCAATATAATTTGGAAAATGTTCTTTACTTAGGTCCTAATGCATTTCCAGAGCTAAAAGGAGAAGTTGTTCAATCTGTATCTTTCATAGTTTCTAAGTCAAACAAACGAGACTGTATTTTTTATTATTTGAAAGATGGACAGTCTTCAGATACCAAGATGATGATGTTCAAAGAGAAAATATGTAAAACTTTTATTCAATCATTATCTGAATTTATTTTATTTGAAGGTTGCCAATTCGGATTTTGGATTAAAAAACACATAAAATCTACATTTCATGATTCTCCTATAAGAAATTATGGAGATGCAAAACAAGGGTTAAAAACAGGAGATAATGCCCATTTTATAAAATTATGGTATGAGATATCTAAAATGAAATTCAATAAAAAATGGTATCCTGTAGAAACTGGCGGGAACTATCGAAAATGGTATGGTAATGGAATCTCTGTCTTAAATTGGGAGAATGATGGGTATGAAATAAAAAACTTCAAAAACGAAAATGGAAAATTACGTTCTCGTCCCCAAGGATTACAATACTCTTTTAAAGAAGGCATAACGTGGTCTACTTCTGCTGGAGATAAACCTTCATTTAGGCTATCTGATAATAGATACCTTTTTGAGAGTTCTGGATCAAAATTTTTTCTGTTTGAAGATAGTAGCACTCTGCCTACATATTGTGCATATTTAAACTCATATGTGGTAAGAAATTTCATAGAAATGTTGTCTCCTGGAATTGGTGTATCAGAAGGTGCAATAAAAACATTGCCTTATATTATTCCATCTTACGAATGTAATATATTAGCAACAATGAATATAGCTATCTCCAAGATTGACTGGGACGTTCACGAAACCTCATGGGACTTTCAACAGAACGAGCTTATTTCCCTTATAGATTTGACCGAACAAGACATTACAACAGAGTCACTGACTGCCTTGTTTAGTACTACTACATATTGTGATGCAGCAACACCACAAACTGACAATAATCCTCATACAGTCCGATTGCAAGACCTCATGGATCGTTATCATCACAAGTGGAGTACCTTCTTTATGCAACTCCATGTCAATGAAGAAGAACTTAACCGCCAGTTCATCGACATCTATGACTTACAAGACGAACTTACCCCCGATGTACCTTTGAATGAAATCACCATCCTGCAACAGGGAGAAGTGAGCATTGAGGGCAATGCCTTGAAGTGGCACGATGAAGTAATATTGAAACAACTCCTCAGTTACGCCGTCGGTGTATGGATGGGTCGCTATCGTCTTGACAAGCCGGGGCTGCATATCGCTCATCCCAACCCCACAGCCGAGGAATTGGCTCCTTATACTTATAACGGTCACACCATTGAGATAGATGATGACGGCATTTTCCCTTTAATGGCTGCCGATAGTGGCTTCACCGATAATGCCTGCCTGCGCACCGCCCAATTCGTGAGCGATGTGTTTGGTGTGGAGTATCAGGTGGAGAACCTTAACTACATTGAGCATACCCTCGGCAAGACCATAGAGCAGTATTGGCAAAAGGATTTTTGGCAAGACCATAAGAAGATGTATCAGAACCGTCCTATATATTGGCTATTTGCGAGCAAAAAAGGCACCTTTCAGTGCATTGCCTACCTGCATCGCATTACACCTTATACCCCCGAACGCATCCGCAGTAAATATCTTCTGCCCTTCATCGAAACGTTAGGTCGCAAGATTGCCGATCTCACAACTCGCGCTGCCGACCTCAGCACCGCCGAACGTAAGAAGCTTGACACATTGAACAAGCAGCTCGAGGAGTGCCGTGAATATCATGACCGTCTCGCCGTAGTAGCTGAGCAAGCTATCCCGCTTGATCTTGACGATGGCGTGGTGGTGAACTATGCTAAATTAGGTGATGTATTGCAACGAATAAAATAAGGGAACAATGGACAATTCTATAAAACAATATGCTATAGGCGAACTCCTTGATGGACGATATCTCTATATACCTTCCTATCAGAGAGGTTATCGTTGGACTGAAAAACAGGTTGGCGATTTGCTTCGTGACTTACTTTGCTTTGCCAACGATTTTGCAAATGAAGGCAAGGAAAAGAAACAAGAACAGTTTTACTGCCTTCAACCAGTAATTGCGCGTCCTATCACTGATGAAGAAAAGTTGAAATCCATATTCGAAACTGGGTACAATGATAGTATTCTGGAACATGGCGTATGGGAAATTATTGATGGTCAGCAGCGTCTTACCACCATTTTCCTCCTCTACAAATATCTACTAGACCAAAAGGGATGGGATGCAGAAACACTGAAGGAAGAGGAAGATGGAAAGGAATTATATCATATTTGCTATGCAACTCGTGATGGTTCTTCAAAATACCTTGAAGAACTAACAATGAAAAGCATTAGAGATAGCAATGAGAATGATATTAAAGAGAATGTTGACTTCTTCCATATGGCTAATGCTTTCAAATATATTGGCGAGTGGATTAAGACTGAAGGTAAGAATATAAATGTCCGCTATCAGTTAGGTGGTAGCCTTGACAATATCCGTACATCCTTCTTTAAACTTCTGAATGGAATGAGCGACACAAAGGGGGGATCAGTTCAAGTGCTGTGGTATGAAATTGCGGAGACAAAAGAAAAGAACAATATCAAGGAATTCCAAAAGATCAATACTGGTAAGATTCGATTAACAGATGCTGAACTTATTAAAGGGCTTTTCTTGCAGAAGAAGAATTTTACTTCAGGCGACAAGTATATTAAACAGTCAGAGTTGGCATTGGAATGGGAGTTTATAGAAAATACTCTTCATGCTAACAATTTCTGGTATTTCCTCCAGAAAAAGAGTATAGACATGCCTAACCGTATTGACCTTCTTTTTAATTTAATATACAAGAAAAACATCATCAAAGAGGTTCCCGAAGATGAATGGGATAATAAAATCAAAGAAATTGATGAGCTGCTGTCGGATACTAGACAAAGCGAAATATTCCGTTTCTACTACAATCGCTTTGAAGGTAAAATGGGTGAAGAATTGCAACATGAGGTAGCATCAGCATGGAATGAGGTAATGGAGTTGTTTCGTACTCTTGATGACTGGTTCTGTTCTCCCGCTACATATAACTTTATTGGTTTACTCAGTCAGTGTGGTGAAGATTTATGTAGACTTGTTCTTCATTTCGAGTATATGCCAGAGACGTCATACCGAGTAGATTTTGAAAACTATCTGAAACAACGTATTTCACATCATTTGCGTGGTGCCAAGATTGATAAGGAAAGAAAAGCTATTCTCAATACATATAAGGAACATGACACTATTTATAAGTTGTTGCTGACTCTCAATATTCACCTTCTCAACGAGCAGAATCAGAAATTGGAATCAGAATCGGATGTTTATAAGTTTCCTTTCGATGTACTTAGTGCTCAAAATTGGGATATAGAGCATGTTGACTCTTTCCACACTAACAATTTAAAGAGAGATAAAGATAAGGAAGACTGGATTAAGACAGCGATGGATGATCGCTCGGGGGATTTGAAGGACGAAGAAAAAGCCTTGATTCAGCAGAAACTTGAAGAGAACGCTTTGGATGACGCTATAAACATCCTAAAGAAGAATGCTCAGGAAGTGGAAGCTGATGAAGAAATTAAGAATACCATTGGAAACTTGACTCTCCTTGATGCAGCTACTAATAGATCTTATGGGAACAGTTTATTCTGTACCAAACGACGCATCATCATTGAACGTATAAAGCAAGGTGTATTTGTACCTGTCGCAACGCAATATATCTTTGCCAAGTTCTTCGATCCAAAAGGAACAAACCGTTCTTTATGGACAAGGGATGACATGGAGGCTTATCACAAGTACATTTATAATGCACTTATTACTTATGTTAATAATGAGGAGGACTAACAATGAGCGAAAGATATACATTTATAGATATATATAAGAAAAAACTCGACCTAAATAAAGATACAAAGGTTAAGATTAGTCAGATAGTCATTCCTAAGATTCAGCGTCCGTATGCTCAGGGAAGGCAAGATGGTGTTTGTACATACGTTCGTAATACGCTTCTGAATGAAATGTTTGCGAACCTCAACACAGATGAAGTTTTCGATTTCAACTTCATTTACGGCATTATTCGCCCTTCTAATGACAAATACATCATGGAATTATTGGATGGTCAGCAACGAATGACAACTCTATTTCTTGTTTATTGGTATATAGCTAACCGAGAACTTAACGAAGAAGATGAGGCTGATACGGAAATCCGTGATGTTCTGAGTCGATTTGTTTACGAAACAAGATCAACCTCTACTGTATTCTGCCAAAAGCTATCTTCATATAGAGTTGACTTGTCAGAAACGATTCCTTCCAAAGCTATAAGACAAGCAAAATGGTATTTTAAGTCTTTTGACAGAGATAGTACTATCTGTGCCATGCTTACTATGCTCGATGCTATCCATGTAAGATACAGCAATCAGGGGAATAATGAACTTTACAAAAAACTGGATAATATTCAATTCTATGTAAAGTCACTAGGTTATTTCAATCTTTCTGAGGAGTTGTACATTAAGATGAATGCTCGTGGCTTGCAGTTGAGTCCGTTTGAAAACTTTAAGGCGGACTTAACTAACTTCATCAGTGACAAGGAGTACGTTCCATTCAGACAGCAGGTTCCTTTGTATAAGAAAGATAGTGAAGCAAAGGTTGAATTTAAATTTAATTTCTCGGTAAAACTTGATGCTAAGTGGATTGACATCTTTTGGAAAAAAGGCTTTGAGAACTTTGATGCAGCTTACATGAGTTTTTTCTCACGTTTCTTTGCTTGTAAGTATATCGTTTCAACAAGAGACATTGTCACTGACAGAGATATGCGTCAAGACAAGACTTTACGTCATATATATACAGAGGTAGAAAATAGAAACGAAGCGAATGAATATCTCGGGTTCCAGGAGTTTGAACAGTTACTTAATGGGCATCCTGAATATGTACTAACCCTTGACAAAGTATTTGATGTATTTTACGAATACGACTATAAGGAGGCAAAGAAGGTTATCTATGAAATGATGGTTCCTTCATGGGAAAAAGACGAAGAAGGTGATGATTTTTATTGCAATACAGCCTCTAAGATGACTCAGACTAAGCTTGTCGTTTTTGGAGCAGTTATTGAATTTATTGAAGCTTATAAAACGTTTGATGTTCATACATTCAGACAATGGATGCGTGTTGTTTGGAATGTGGTCGAAAATACAAACATTGACAGCTTGACACCTGTATCATCTTTAATTAGAAAATTCTCTGCTGTTATCCGTTACATAGCAAGATGTTCTGAAGAAGGTATCACGTTCTATGAAGCTCTGTCTCAGTGGAAAGATACCAACACCGACGAACGTGATAGCAGAGCATTGATAGAAGAAGTTGAGAAAGCCAAACGTATTTCTGAAGAAGAAAGTTGGCTTGATGCCTTTGAAAAGGCGGAACAACATCCATTCTTTAAAGGTATGGTTCTATTCTTTTATGAAGAAGGTATGTCATTAGCAGCATATAAACATAGCTATGAACTTGCTAAGGATATGTTTGATGAGAATGGAATTTCTGAAACATATAGGGAGAAGCATCTGCTTATACGTGCAATCGTCAGTCAATTTACTACTTGGGATAAACTTCGAGAACGTTATGTCACAGAAAGAGCAGAAACCAACAAGTATTTGAAAAACATCCTTGCATCACATGATAAAGTGCGTCTAATGTTGTCTGATGTACTTAGTCGGGATAATAAAGATGCTGTTAAGAATATATTGGCATCATACATTGATGGTGCAAAAGGGTTTATCCCATGGTTTGGTGCAACAGATACTGATAAGGAATACTGTGACATGGCAGTGGAGAGATTACGAAAGGATGTTAAGCTATATGATTGGATTGCCAACGAGGAAATACAGAGAAAATCGGTATTCAGAATCTATTTTTATGAAGGTCATATAATGATTGCTATTCCAAGAAAGCAATTTGCTAAGGTTGCGTTAGATACCGAACGAGCCGAAATTGCTTATGATATTGCTCAGAACTATGGTTTTGTTTATAATGACGAAAATCAACTTGGCATGTACCAAGAGTATGGTGATAGCTTCGGTAATGAAATTTGGATTACACAAGAAAGACAGAAATGTATTCTTTGGGTAGGTTTCTGTCAGCATCATGAGTTGTGTATTCGATTGAAATGTAAGACGAAGAAATATGCAAAAGAACTACTTGAAACGATAAAGGGTAGTAGTTACATTGATGATAATGAGTACTGGTTACAGATTACCTCTCTTGAGCATTTCAAGAAGGAAACAACCTATAAAAGTCTTTCCAAGAAGTTGGAGGAACTTTCTGAAGTGATTCTGTAATTAGAATATTGGTGTGATACAGAATTGAAATTTAAAACAATATCGCTATATTTACACATGACCACAGAAGATATACAGAAACTCAGAGATCTCGGCGAAGTGAGTAAGGTGCAGTTCAAAGAACGTATCCTGGATAAATATGATATAGGCTGCGAGCTGGTTGCCATGAGTAATGCTCGCGGAGGGCAACTTGTCATTGGTATTAACGACAAGACAGGGGCTTTTAATCCGTTGTCGTATGCCGAAGTGCAGGAAACCACCAATCTACTGAGCAATATGGCTTCGGAGAATGTGGTGCCCAATATCTTATTTGAGATAAATACGGTCAGCGTTGAAGGCGGCAGTGTAGTGATAGCTACTATTAAGGAAGGAATTAACAAGCCTTACCATGACAATAAAGGTATCGTGTGGATGAAAAATGGAGCGGATAAGCGTAAGGTTTTTGATAATGCGGAGTTGGCGGAGATGATGACCGAGTGCGGTAGCTTTACTCCCGATGAAGCCGCCGTTAGAGATGCCACGTTGGATGATCTGGACGAAGACACTATCAAGCAGTTCCTGCAAAACCGTTTTGCTATGGTATTGGAGAAAAAAGGAATGATTGGCGATGCTTTGCAGGAAGCGTCACTTGATGAGATAGCTAATGCGATTGCCAAAGGACATGATCTTAATAAACTGATGCGCAACCTGCGTTTTATCCGTCCGGATGGGAGTCTTACAGTGGCTGCCATATTGTTATTTGGTAAGTACACCCAGCGTTGGTTGCCTGTGATGACAGCGAAATGCATCAGCTATGTAGGTAATTCAATTGGAGGCAAGGTCTTTCGAGACAAGGTGAACGATGCAGTAATGGAAGGAAATCTTCTACATCAATTTGAGACCATTATGTCTTTCTTCACTCGTAACCTCAAGAATGTACAAGTGGAAAAAGAGTTCAATTCATTGGGCGAGCTTGAGATTCCATACGTGAGCCTGATGGAGTTTGTAGTAAATGCACTGATCCATCGTTCGCTGAATTGGAAAGCCCCCATACGTATCTTTATCTTTGATAACAGAGTGGAAATTCACAGCCCGGGCACGTTGCCTAATGGCTTGCAAATAGAAGACATTACCAATGGCACCTCGATGCCCCGTAACAACTTCCTTTTTAGCAATGCTATCTATCTTCTTCCCTATACAGGTGCAGGTAGTGGTATTCAACGTGCCTTGGAAGAAGGGGTGCAAGTAGAGTTTACGAATGATGAACGGATACATGAGTTTCTAACTACCATAAAGAGGAATAAAGGCTTGGATAGTAATCTAGCTGACTCTGACACTACCCCTAACACTTTATCAGAGCACTCAGACATAACCCCTAACACTTTCGATGAATGCCCTAACACTTTTTCGGAGCACTTAGACATTACCCCTAACACTTCTGATGAATGCCCTAACACTCATCAGATGAAACTTACCAATAAACAAAAGGATATAGTAAACTTTTGTAGTGTACCGAGAAGTAGTCGGGAGATACTTGAGAGGGTAGGAGTGAAATATCATAATAGTAATATCAAAAGATATGTTACTGAATTAGTAGAAGCAGGGTATTTGGAGCGAACCATTCCCGATAACCCTTTTGATATGAATCAAAAGTATAAAAAGAAGCAATCATTATGACTCAAGAAAGAATATACAGTTATTTTCAGCGTAACCCACAGTTGCATGTGCTTTTCATCTTCGACAAGGCGAATATCATTATGAATGATTTGGCAGACTGTTCGTGGGAAACTGAATATATCTATAAAGTATTTGATGGAGCTTGGTTCAACACTAAATATAACATTGAATACGCATGGAAAGAGAAACGTGTGGTATTACTCTTCCCATTAGGCACCTATCCCATAAGTGAGGAACAACAGCTCAGATTCCCTCTTATGGACATGCTGAAAGCTAATATGGAATATAAAGAGGAAGATTATGCGGCATTCATGCAACAATTTAAACTTCCAGAGAAATATCGCACCTTTATCAGCCGTCATATCGGTGAATTGATGTCGAATAAGATAAATGCAATGCTGAAAGACCGGTTTACGCCGGAAGCATTCAGTGAGGATGTAGTGCTTCGTGGTTTTATTTCTTCTTATCTGGGTGAAAAGAGACTCTTGGAATGGGAAAACATCATCATTAGAATGTTCATACTCGGATTGGATTCAGAAAATAAGAAACGGTTGGATTTCTATCATAAGTTGGAACGAAACAAAGATGCCAAGACAGCGGTTGATGAACGTTTGACTAAGATCTTTGGATTCAGTTACAAACCTAATCAAGAGGCGAAGGTGAAAGAGTTGGTGGAGAGTTTGAAGTATAATAGCATCACCCAGCTTCTTGATGTGATTGCCGATGATCCCTACAAGGCTTACAAAATAAAGAGCAGTATAGCACTTGAACAAATGAATCGTATCTATGAACTGGGCACACGTGACCGGGAGTTTGTAGATAAATTCATGAAAGTGATGAAAGAACTAGGTGCTGATATTCGTGAAAGGGAGCTGACCATCATTTATGGCATGGATGCCTCCTTCTATTACTTGACGGAAGAATTAGGTTGGCCTATATTGCAAGAAATTGCTGGTAGCAAACTCGTGACAGAACCTGCAGAAATGCAAGAACGTTTGCGTTTGCTTTCCCAAAAACTTCCTGCCGATAGTGTGCTTCAACAAGCTATAAGCTTCTTGATGCAAATGGCCTTCTATTATGAAATAGTAAGAGGACTGGGCAGCTTGAAGTTGAATACTCCGGAAGCTTATGTGCAACTCTATACGAACGACTTGTATAGGCTTGACACCTTCTATCGTTGTGCATTGGAAGAATATCATGAATTGTTGTCAAAGGATGTTCCTATATTTACTTGTTTGAATGGACTGAAACAACAGTTTGATGGAGAGTATGCACGTATGGTCAATGTTTTCAATCTGGAATGGATGACCTGTGTGATAGAAAAAGGGAACTACTTTAACGATCTGTCGTTGAAAAAACAAGAGGATTTTTATGTAAATGAATGTGTCAGCAACAGTAAGCAGGTAGTAATCATCTCTGATGCACTACGCTATGAAGTGGCGGCAGAACTAATGCAAGAACTGGCTAAAGAGAAACATATAGCGAAACTCTCTGCTTATCGAGCAATGCTGCCTACTGAAACCAAATACTGCAAGCCGGCTCTTCTGCCTCATACCTCGTTGATATGGAAGAATAAAGAAATGGTGGTAGATGGCATAGTATTAGATACGTTAGAGAGTCGATCGGCACAGGTGGCCAAATACAAAGCAGAGGCTTGTTGCGTAGACTACGAAACAGTTATAAAAGCAGATCAAAAGACAGCACGTGAGCTATTTAAACGTCCGTTAGTCTATATTTTTCATGATACAATTGACGCTGCTAGTCATGGGGCTGGATCCGGAGATGTAATTGCGGCATGTCGCAAGGCTATTGAACAGCTCGCTGTGCTGGTTCGTCGCCTTCATGCCTCTTGGAATGTGACGAATGTTGTGCTGACAGCTGACCATGGTTTTCTCTACAATGACGTGGAGTTTGCAGAGAAGGATAAACATGCGGTGACGGTTGCGGGTATTATCGAGAAGAAAACGCGTTACTACGTGAGTGATCAAGTTAGCGCGCAAGAAGGGGTGGTGACAGTGCCATTGGACAAAGTATCGGGTATGAAAGCCGAAACTCCTATATATATAGGAGTACCTATGGGTACCAACCGTTTGGCTGCTTCTGGTGGATACAGCTTTGCCCATGGCGGAGCGACCTTGCAGGAAATGCTTATTCCCGTGATTCATAGTTCGCAGAAACGCTCTGATAAGACTAATAAAGTGGGTGTGGCATTGGTTGATCACAACCTCGTGATGGTAAGCAGTAGATTGAAATTTCAATTGATACAAAGCGAAGCGGTTTCCATGACGGTAGTTGAACGTAAGGTCGTTTGTCAAGTGTATCAAGGCGATACACCCGTGACCGGAAAGCAAACCATTACGCTTGACAGTGCTGATACGATCAATTTGAATAATAGAGTATACGAGGTTGTGCTGACCTTGAATCATTCAGTACATTCAGGTATGCTACAACTACGTGTGTATGATGAAGAAGACTGTTTGAATCCACTTATTCGTGAAGTGGTGAAGAATAATACAATGATAGAACAAGACTTTTAAGTATTAGTGATTAAGTTTTGTGATATGACACTACAACAGAAAATAATGAATGCTTTCATAGGTAAAGTGGTTCGTAAAGATTTGGCTTTTCTTGTAAAGGGAGGGCTCCCTGTACCTACATACGTATTGGAGTATTTGCTGGGGCAGTATTGTGCCTGTGATGACGAAGCAACCATAGAAGAAGGCTTGGAAAAAGTGAGACAAGTGATCCAAAACAATTATGTGCATCGCGCGGAGTCAGAAGTCATTAAAGGTAAAATCCGTGAGCAGGGTCGCCATCGTATCATTGATAAGGTGACTGTTACTCTCAATGAGAAAGCGGACGAATACCAAGCTCATTTTGCTAACTTGGGTCTTACTAATGTGCCTATTGGCACTCAATATGTGACAAACAATCCCAAGCTCTTATCAGGAAATGGTGTTTGGTGTATCGTCACTATTGGCTATATATCAGGCGAAGATATTAAAGTGCGCTGGGAAATTCAAACCCTGAAGCCTGTACAAATATCCAATGTGGATGTTCAAGATTATATAGATAAACGCAAGAACTTTACCACGGAGGAGTGGTTGGACTTCATGATGCATACCGTTGGGTTGAACCCCGACACCTTAAATCGTCGTGAGAAATTCATTTCGTTAGCTCGTCTGCTCCCTCACGTTGAGAATAATTTTAACTTTATGGAGCTGGGGCCTAAAGGCACTGGCAAGAGTCATGTCTTTCAGGAGCTGTCACCATACGGTGTTTTAGTGAGCGGTGGTGATGTGACCAGTCCTCGTCTGTTTGTTAAAATGAGCGGTAATAAAGAGATTTTAGGACTGGTGGGCTACTGGGATGTAGTGGCTTGGGACGAATTTGAGCAGCAAAAAGGTCGCGCCATAGATGCGGTATTAATTGATACCATGCAAAATTATCTGGCCAATAAATCATTCAATCGTGGTAAGGGTACGCATGAGGCTTCTGCTTCTATTTGCTTTGTGGGTAACACGAAGCATACGGTTCCTTATATGCTAAAGAATAGCCATCTTTTTGAATCAATTCCTACCTCGTTTATCAAGGGGGCTTTTTTAGATCGTATCCACCTCTACAACCCGGGTTGGGAGATTAGGATGCTGAAGAAAGATAGCTTCTCAAAAGGATACGGTCTGATTACCGATTACATAGCAGCCATTATGCACGAACTGCGCAATAAAGATTTGACAGCATTATTGAAGGATTATGCTAAGTTTGATGGTTCCCTTTCTGAACGTGATCACTTGGCCATTCGGAAAACATTTTCCGGCATGGTGAAGTTGATTTATCCGGATGGTAACATGACGGACGAAGAGGCATTTGAGTTGATAGACTTTGCTGCCGAAAGCCGAAAGCGCGTCAAAGATCAGTTGTATATCGTGGATGAGACGTTTAATGCAGAGCCTGCTAAGTTCAGATATGTACGTGAGAAGGATGGTGTAGAGATTAGTGTGGAGACTTTGGAGAAGGTGAGCAATGAAGGAACTGAAACAACAATACAAGTAGAGCCTTCTTCAGAACGGCAGTCTCGCAAAAGATTCATTTCTTTGCAGGAAAAGAATCTGTTCTTCCGTCTGGGACAGACCGGTGTCACTTATCAGTCTCTCTTCGCCGAATATCTCAAGGATGCAACTGAAATTACGATTGAAGACCCGTTCATCCGAACAAGTTGGCAAGTAAAGAATCTCATGGAGTTTCTGACGATGCTCATTGATACCCGCGACGTAGATGACCTTAAAGTGCATCTGGTGACCAATGAAGAAGAAGATAAGTTACCTGATCTCATAGATAAACTGGATGACATAAAAGACGATATGATTGGCTATGGCATTGAGTTTGATTATAATTTCCGTGAATTTCACGATCGTTGTATCAAGACCGACAATGGTTGGGTAATTTCAATGGGGCGTGGACTTGATATATACGAGAAGTATAGCCCGTATTCTGTTGCAGCCACTCGGCCGGATAAACGTAAATGCAAAGAGTTTATGGTTACATTCACTAAGGATAAATAGATAAATATGAGTAAACTAAGTAAGTCTTTCTATTCTTCCACTGGCATTATCTTGACTTACAAGGAGAGAACCAAATCTGCTAAAAGAACGGCTGTTTCTGATTCATTTTTTTGTGCATCTTTGGGCTTCCATGCTACAATGAACCGTACAGATGCGGATTTCACCTTATAACCTCTTTCTTCCCACTCTGATAATGTGTCTTGCATTTTTAATGATAACCTTGCTACAGGCTTATTAGTTGATGAGCTATACAAAAAGAAATCATTATAATTCAAAGAATCTCCACCTCTTAATGCTAAAACTTCCTGCTTACGTTCTTTGAAGAATCCTAGATAGACATCTTTATGAGAGAGTTGTAGTACAATTTCTTCGGGCATGTCATACTGTCGTTGGTCGACAAAATATCGGTCTGTACTTAAACGATTAAAGCAGTCACCGTTCGTATGTATAAACAGCCGGTTTTTCGCACGAGTTATTCCTACATAGTATTTGCGCATCAGATAGGCATCTTTTGAATAATTATCAGATACTAGTATATACACGTCGTCAAACTCTCTACCCTTGGCTTTATGAATGGTTGATACCACTACTTCTGCTCCTGAAACATCACAAAAGTCTTCCACCGATGATTCAAATACAAACTCTTTGAAGTCACAGAGGTATTTTGCTTTGTTGGTTTGTTCAAACTGCTCTACACAACGCTTTACATATGTCAGACTTAGACTACCATCATAAGCAGAAAAGGTTGCATGTTTGGCTTCCTCCCATAATTCTTCTGGAATTAGAGGCATTTTTGCTCGTTTGTCTATATACCGCAAGAGATACCTTATTTCGGCCATATTCCAGAAGCGCAAACCGTCCATCGACTGTATTAATTTGCTATTTATGCCATGTTTCCGCAAAAGAGCCATCAGGATAACAGCCTCTTCGTTTGTTTGGGTGAGTACACACGAAGTACCTTTGTCTTTATGTTGAAGTAATTTTTCAACGAGCGGCTGATACATATACTTTGATTGATGGCGTGTTACTTCGACCCAACCCTCTTCTTTTCTCATGGAGATAATTGGCGTACTTTTTATTCTTTTATCAATGGTTCTCAAGAATCCGTTGGCAAAATTCACCGGATGGTGTGCACTGCGGTAATTTTCGGTCATCTCGACAAATTTACTTCCGCTTTCTTGTGTTAGTCGGTACATATAGTCAGAATCAGATCCACGGAATTCATAGATGTTTTGGTCATCATCTCCCACTGCTATCACACGCATTTCCTCGTTGTTGGCCATCAAAGCCCTTAACAGTGCATATTCTTCGACTCCCATATCCTGAGCTTCGTCTATGACCAGTACCGTCTTGCCTATTTTGTTTGGCTCTACTTCTCCTTGACAGATCATTTCGGCTGCTTTTGCAACAACACTTTTTGCATCTTCAAGATTTCCTATCCGCCCCAAAAGGTCGAAACAATAGGAGTGGAATGTCTTTATTTCAATAAAATGGGCTGCATTGCCTATCAATTCCATGAGTCTCTGTTTGAATTCAGTAGCCGCTGCCCTTGAAAATGTCAACATCAGAAGTTGCTCGTGTTTTACGTCTTCAAGTAGCAGAAGTGAAGCAAGTTTGTGAACCAATACTCGTGTTTTTCCGCTGCCTGGTCCGGCTGCAACCACAATGCAACGTGAATCCTTATCGGAAATAATCTCCATTTGACGTTTGGATAGCTGCCCGAACAACTGCTTGTATTTCTGTGGCGTCAAGTTACGTTGTATTTCGCTTACTCTGTCCCCTTTGAAGTATTTTGTAATAAACTTCCTGTAATCCATTTGGAAATAGTCTTGAACATATCTCAGGGCTGTGTTGTAATCCCTAACCATCAGATTAGCATATTCGCCCACAATATGTACTTGCTGAATCTTCTGTTTGTAGAATTCGTTGAGCATCCGGTAATCATCCTGCTTGTATCTCGATTTGTTGTCCTTTATTCTTTGGATATTCATGGCGTTATAAAGAACCAAGAAACCGCCTTCAAGTTTTAGCGCACCGATTTTTGATAAGTACAGAAGTGCTTCTTCCACGTCTTCCAATTGAATGTCATCAAGTCCGCCAAAAAGGGATTGGGGGCTTGATTTTATTTGATTCAGAAGTTCTACTACAGAAAATTGGATAGCCTTATTGGGTGAATTTCCCGTTTCCGTATCTGAGGCGATCCTGTATAGCCATTCTATGGCGAAACGACTTATTTCCAATCGTTTTTCAAAACGCTTGATGGTTGATTCCAAGTCTGCCTGACGACTTATTTCTATATTACGAACTGCATCCTCTTTTTTGCGGGTATAGCCCTTGACGGTGAGGAAATAGAGTAGTGTCCGAATATCTTTTTCTTTGGATGTATTGATCCCGTTATTTACTGCATTGTCATTCAGTTGCTTGCATGATATTCTCAAGGACTCGTCAGGAATATGGCTGAGGATATATTGTTCAAGTTTTGCAAAACGTTCGAGGAGTGTTTGCGACTTTCGTTCCGAGTCACCTGCATCCAGTAAATAAGCAGATATATCTTTGCTGTCTGCCAATATGCCTTCTTGTCGCATTCGTTCCACTACGGATATTACTTCTCTTTTGCTTATTCCCAAAATGTCTGCCAGATAATCAATCCGTGACTCTGCTTCTGAATCTTGGGCTTTGGCAATGTGTTTTTGGGATATCAATGATTTGATGATTCGGACTGCCTTTTCTATTTCGTCACGGTCGAAGAGTAGTGACATTGATATACGCTTTCTTGCTTCATCCATATTCTTTACCGTGATGCCTGTGGCATATACGTGAGGCACATTATTTCCTCTTATCAAGTATCCACTTTGTTCCAAAGCTGCTAATGCTGTTCGTACGCGGGTTTCAATATCAGATACCGAATCGTCCCATCCTGCCTGCCGGGCAATTTCCAATGCAGAACAGCTGACTTTCATACGTTGTCTGGTAAGGTCTTTTATGGCTTTCCATACCTGTTGTATTTCACTGATGCTTAGTTTTGTTTGGTTTAATAGTATAAAATGCTTGTCCAAATCATTATCACTATAAAGCACATAACAACGCGCGCTGAGGCTGGGATCACGACCGGCTCTACCTGCTTCTTGAACGTAGTTCTCCAGCGAATCGGAAATGTCATAATGTACGACAAGACCGACATCTTTTTTGTCGACTCCCATACCAAATGCAGACGTAGCTACGATGATGTGTACTTGGTCATTCATGAATGCGTCTTGGTTGGCAATTTTTTCATCTGATTCCATTTTACCATTGAAAGGTAGTGCCTTATAACCGTCACGAGTCAATTTGGTTGCCAGTTCTTCAGTCCGTTTGGTACGTGATACGTAAATGATTGTCGGACAATTGGATTCAGCCACAAGTTCTCTTAACTTTAAATATTTATCATTGTCACTATCGGCATGTATGACGGAATAACGCAGATTTGTTCTTGAGGCTGTTGATGCGAATAATTCTAAGTCTAAATTTAATGTTTGTTTGAAATAGTCGCAGATGTCTTGTACTACTTTTTGTTTTGCCGTAGCCGTAAAGCAGGATACGGGTATTGGATTCTTGCATTTTTTCTTTTGCTGGTATTCTCGGATGAATTTACCTATGTAGAGATAGTCAACCCTGAAATCCTGCCCCCATGAAGAAAAGCAATGCGCTTCGTCTATCACAAATCTTACAACATGGCGTGCTATCAATATTTTCTCGATAGTTTTTGAACGAAGCATTTCGGGAGATATATACAAAAGTGAGGCTTCTCCGTCTTGGACTCTTTGTATGGACATTGCTCTTGTGATGGGGTCTAACATTCCATTTATGGTCACGGCATCCGTGATGCCTCTATCGGCAAGGTTGTCTACTTGGTCTTTCATTAGTGACTGCAAGGGGGAGATAACAACCGTAAGCCCATGCACAGAACGTCCTGCCATGAGTGCTGGTAACTGGAAGGTAAGTGATTTGCCTCCACCAGTAGGAAATATCGCCAGCAACGATTTGCCTTTTACCGCAGCTTGAGCTGCTTGTTCTTGCAGTGGCTCGCCTTCGTATGTTCGAAAGCGTTCATATCCGAAAAATATTTTTAAGTTATGAAGCACGTCCAGTTGCGTATTGCAGTAGTCACAGCCTTCCCGGCAACTGGTGTGGCGCAGGAGCTTTACAATAAATTCCACTTCCGGATAATTGTAAAGTACCCATCCGGGAGTGATGGAACGATAATCAGTAGTATCAATTAGAGCCAATGCGTATGCCAATCCGCATGGATATTGTTCGATGAGCATGTCAAGGTCAGTATGTTGGCAAATCTTTCCTGCATACAGTTTGTTTATAAGTTCAGGTATTCCTTCATTGATATACTCCGCATTCATTATGCTGAGAAATCCCTCAAACTCTTTTTTGCCCTTTAGTAGCGATGCGAATAGTATGCGCTTTTCTTTTGGCAATGAATTCCAGCATGCTATTTCGTCCAGTAACAAGTCGTTTGCTTTCTTGCAATCGTTCACCGGATTGTTCATCTGTTCACTAATCAGTTTGTCATCTTTCACAAGCCTGTGGTAAGGGCGTTCCGGGAACAATAAAGGCGAGACATAAAGTGTGTCAACTAAAATCCAGCGGCATGTTTTGTCTGTGAACAGATATTTGGCATCATGATGAATGATATTGTGACCGCAGATGTAGTCTATATCACAAAGAAAATCAAACAATTCATCTTTGGAAGTTTTATGGAATGTCGTGCCATCGTGTAGGAGTGCCCCTATATCATGAATTTTATGATCTTTCAAGCCAACTTCAACATCTACTATGGCATAGTTTGGGGCACTAAATGGTACTGATGTAATTTTATTACCGATGACATTGTTTCTATCCTCAGTTTTCTTGATTCCTATGAGTCTGCTCCATATTGACATATAATAAATTGTTTTATAATTTGAACTTATTATGTATCTGCATCGTTTTCTTATTGTTGTTTGGGTATAATACCCCAATATTACATACAAAGGTAAGGATAAAACTGAATAATCTGTTAAAATGACCGTTTCCTTTTTATTTTTGAATGGCTATTATTCTATATCTGAAAGTTCAAAAAAGTCTATACGTCTTTTTTAGGGTGATTTGTCGAATAAATTTTCTGGTAATGAAAATGTAGCTTATCTTTTAATGCTCCTTCCCGTAAAGCGATATATGATAAAATAATGGAAAGAAGTTTGGGTAAACAAATGTCTTATGAGGAGTTTGCCGTATTTGATTTGCAGAATAAATCACAAACGCGCAGTGCTAAATCAACTGTAGGACCAAGTAAGCCATTCACACGTCCTCACTTTGTAAATAGAATGTTAGATAAGTAAAGCAGATGTATTCCATTCTGGCTTAGATACCAATTACGTTAAGTACAGTATTTTTCTAATCTTTTCCCGGTTGCCCACAATCCAAACGAGATCTCCTAATTGGAAAGTTGTGTCTTTATCCAGGGGAATCAGTTCGTCATTTCGTTCAATAGCTACAACAATACTGTCATGCTTCTCTCCTAAATGAGACTGAGCGATGGTCTGATTTAAAAAGCGGAATTCTTCGTCTACCGTGAAAGAGTGGAGAGTTATCTTTTTATCCACTGCATCCATATCTGATGTATTTTTTACATCTTCTATTCTATTTCTGAATTCCTGTAATTGCGTATCTGTACCAACTACTGTCAATTTATCCTGCGGATAGATGTGTTCAGAGCTTTTCGGTATATATATGTTCAGATCGCCACGAGTGATTGCGACGACATTTACTCCAAAATTTTGCCTGAATGAAAGTTCTCCTAAAGACTTGCCGATGTAATCGGAATAAGGCGATACGAGGATAGATGTCAAATCAAGGTCTTTATCATTGAATTCGCTATTGAAACTTGTTTTTAGCGGGTGCCGTTTTTTAGCTACCTCTTCCCGTCGGTTAAGATTGGCAAGGAATCTTGTTTCCAATCGTGAATATTGCGTGAGGTCTTCCCTAAGAATAAGAATCAATGCTACCACGGCTATGGCAATAATCACACTTATTCCCCAGTTTAGTTTAAAGTAGCTGATGACTACACTAGTGATAAAGAAAAGAGCAACAGATACACGTCCCAGGACCAGGGAAACCAGGCGTCCGTGATTGTAATTCTCGTCTCTCCATAGCTTCAGGAATAATTCCGAAGAGTTGTATTTGTTGGAGATGAGCGCCCATAAAAAAGGAGTCATAAGTAGAAGAGTACCCAGACACATCACCAGGTTGATCCATACAGTGACAGGAGCAAACATTTCGCTGATGGCGGGATAAATGATTTGTATCGACAGCAGCCAAATAGCAGTGAGCAGTACGCTATAGATAACAACTCTCCCAATCATGTTTTTTAGTAATTTCTTCCAGTCACTATCGTGGTTCATGGTCTTCTTGCCGGAAGCATAACGATCTAATGTCTCCTGTACTTTAGTAGGCAATATTTTGTAAAGCCATTCGGCAAAAGGATTGGCTAAACGGATAAAGTAAGGAGTCGTGAAAGTGGTGATAACAGATACAGCCACAATGATAGGTGAAATAAACGGATCAAGCACTTTGAGCGAAACACCCAGTCCGGCAATGATGAAAGCAAACTCTCCGATTT
>OKSF01000916.1_pt1 | contig 26331 bp, 22 predicted proteins | sample 1606061 | NCBI WGS metagenome assembly OKSF01 (sample SAMEA3541567, study PRJEB24748) | human gut metagenome | biome: human gut; feature: human-associated habitat; material: faeces | place: China | collected 2012 | reverse complement strand
TTGCCCTCCTTCCCCCCCCCGCCGAGAAACGCAGGTGCTTCTCGGCGGGTTATTCTGTGTCGCGAATTCGGGGGATTTCGGGGGTACCGTTTGCTTCTCGCACGCCACTCCACCAAGCAAAGGCAGTCAGAACAAATTGGTTTTTCGCTGCGTCAACAGACACCGAGTCTCATCTGCTTGGTAAACTATTACTAAACCGTTTTTCTAACCGACTGTCAGGATGTTCGGAGAGGCTCAGGCATGCACGGCAGCACAACAAAGACAAAGAAGCGCGTCACCATCAACGAGATAGCCCAACTAGCAGGAACTTCCAAGACGACGGTCTCGTTCTACCTAAATGGACACACAGACCGCATGTCAGCAGAGACCCGCGATCGAATTCGGCAAGCGATTGAAGACACGGGTTATGAGCCGAGCCCCCTTGCCCGCGGCATGAATGCAAAGCAGACCTATCTATTGGGTATTGTCGTGGGAGACATCACTAACGCATTCTCTAACCAGATAGTTAAGGGCATCGACTCTGTTGCCAGCGAGGAAGGATACAGGCTCCTCATCAGCAGTTCCAACTTTGACCGCGATGATGAGAGGGCCTATATCGAGCGCCTTCTTGCCGTTGGCGTAGATGGTTTTATTGTTCAGCCAACCGCACGCTTTCGAGAGGTAGCGAAGGTAATCTCTGAGGCGGGCAAGCACCTGGTGTTCTTTGACAGCAAGTACTACGACTACACCTCCAGCTGGGTGAAGACCGACAACTATGAGGCTACCTATGAGGCAATAGAGGCATGCCTGGCGAAGGGATACGAGCGAGTGCTGGTAGTTGCTGCGCAACCGCAGCTTCTGAGCTCGCGCGTGGAGCGTTTTAGCGGGTGCGTCGATGCCCTTGAGGCGCACGAGGTGCCCCACGAGGAATACGTCATACCCGACAGCGGTGTTGCCGTAGAAGACCTGACATCGTGGCTGCACGATCGGCTGGATGGAAACGCCACGCCTACGCTTGTGTTTGCACCAAATTGCTGGGCATTGCCCGATGTATACGTTGCCATGCGTGACTTCTATTCCAACATGCCAGATCAAGTAGGCCTTCTCGGGTTTGACAACACAGACTGGGTAAGCGTTGCGTCCCCAAGCGTGTCGACCGTTGTACAGCCCGCATACCGTGAAGGCCAGCAGGCGGCACGCATCCTCATTGACCTCATCAAAGAAGCTGGCGAGGTCGATCCTCACCAGGTTCTCTCCTGCGATATGCATTGGGGTTCAAGCACCCGCTAGAAAGTTGGGGCAGTAGTCAGTCCTTCCACGGGACCCTCTGGGTCCCGTTTTTCGTATGCCAAGCCCTCGCTCCCCCAAATATCCGAACGCCAGTTGTCGGAAAACGCTGCAACCCCCGACCTTGTATCGGAAGCGCCGATGCACGACCATACCAATATCCTACCAACGCACTAGAGATTGAGGAGCGCATCATGGCCATCACCTGTCAGCAAATGTGTAGCAAAACCGGCACGGCGGAGCAGCTCGCCCGCATCCCCCACTTGGAACGCATACGACACGTCGGAAGGTAACATCCCATGCAGGTAGACATCACGGCTCTCTGGGCGCTCGTCGCAACCGTTGTGGCTTTCGCCCTTCTCGCCACGCTCAAGCGCAGGTTCAAGGTGGGCTTTGGCGTGCGCACCCTCATCGCGACCGGACTCGGCATAGTCATTGGCGTCGCGTTTGACCAGGGCTTCTCGTACTACGCAATCTTTGGCACCATCTATGCAAACGTGATCTCCGCGCTGGTGGTGCCGCTCCTCCTCTTTAGCATCATCTCGAGCGTCACCAACCTGGCGGACCTCGTGCACCTCAAGGGCATCGGCGTGAAGTCGGTGGTCTTCCTCGTGCTCAACACGCTCACGGCGACACTCCTCACGCTTGCCATCGCGCTACCCCTGGGCGTGGGAACGGGCTTCTCGCTTGACGGCGTAACCTACGAGGCCAAGGAGGTTCCCACCGTCACCGACACCATCGTGGGCCTCTTCCCGCAGAACCTTGCCGCAGCGTGGACCAGCAACGCAGTTGTGCCCATCATCGTCTTTGCGATCATCGTCGCGCTGGCGTACAACCGGCTTGCCTCAGAGCGCCAGGATGGCGAGAAGGTCGACGTGCGGCCGTTCAAGGCGTTCATCGACGCCGGCAACAAGGTCCTGGGCGAGACCGTAAGCTGGGTTGTTGGGTTCACGCCGTACGCCGTGGTGGCGCTCATTGGCCGCGCCGTTGGCCGCGCCGACGTCACCCAGCTCGTGCCGCTGCTTGGCGTGCTGGCCGTTGCCTACGTGGTCCTGGCAATCCAGTTCTTTGGCGTCGAGTCTGCATTCGTGGCCTGGGTGGGGCATCTTAGCCCGGTGCGCTTCCTCAAGGGCATGGCTCCCGCTGCCGTGACCGCCTTCACCACGCAGAGCAGCATTGGCACGCTGCCCGTGACCATTCGCTCGCTCACGCAAAACCTGGGCGTTGATGAGGACGTGGCCAGCTTCACCGCCGGCCTTGGCGCAAACCTTGGCATGCCCGGTTGCGCCGGTATGTGGCCTACGCTCGTGGCGGTCTTCGCGATCAACGCGCTGGGCATCCCCTTCACGCCGGTCCAGTACGGCTTCCTCGTCCTGCTCACGCTTGTCGTCTCCATTGGCACCGTGGGCGTGCCCGGCACGGCGACCATCACCGCCACGGCGCTTCTGGCAGCGCTGGGGCTTCCCGTGGAGACCATCGCCCTTGTGGCGCCCATCTCCTCCATCGTGGACATGGGCCGCACGGCAACCAACGTAATTGGCGCGGCAGAGGCTTCGCTTCTCGTGGCCGCCGGCGAGGGCCTGGTAGACCGCAGCGTCTACGACGGCGACGACTCGTTTGAGCTCAAGCGCGAGGGCCAGACAAGCGCGGCGTAGCGTTTACGCGATAGCTTCTCTACGGGCTCCCCGATGCCGACTGGGCACCGGGGAGCTTTTTGTGTCCGCGCTGATTACCAGCCTTGTTGGCGGCGTATTTTCGCCAAGCAGATAAGTCCTGAGCTCCTGGGCTGGCACGATCAGAGCAAGATTATTGCGCGATATTTCTCGGTATTCTCAATCACAACTGGCAAAATGTCTTCTCTGCGAGAAATTTCGTTCAATAATCGAGAGGCCCAAAGCCTACGGAAAGGAAGTCCCTAACTGCGGGTCGAGAGGCCCTAGGCCTACTAGCCGCAAGCCCCTTCCTGCAGCGCGCAAGCCCCAGCCTACCGGAAGCAGGCTCCGTGTCCGCCACCCCTTCCGCCCACGCTCGCAAGCACCGCTTACAGATTTGTTAATCGGCGTGCGTGCGTGTGGATACGTATGGGCATCTGTAGTGCAACTATTCAGTCTGTAGGAACCTGTGGGTACCTGTGGTGCGACGAGTTATGGCCGCGATAAGGACGCGACGATATTCTATTTTAGAATATAAGTTCTCTAATCTTTCTGTGTGCCCATCTCCCGCTCGACAATCTCCATCGCGGCCTCGCGCCATGGCGCGGGCACGTCCTCGATAGCCATCTCGCCGCGAATCACGCGCCGCGCGTACATCTCCGCCATCACTGCCTCCCCTCAAGCTCGGCCACGCGGGCCTCCAGCTTCGCCACGTACGCGCCGAGGTCCGCCAGCGCGTCCTCCGTGCCGAGCGCCGTTGGCTGCGCCGCCATCGCGGCCATGGCCCTCGCCCGCGCCTTCCTCTGGTCCTCGTTTAGCGAGTGGAGCACCATGTATGTCTGTCCATCAACGGAGCGCGCTTCGATTAGCTTGTCGCTGAGGTCCGGGTCCGCGAGCGGCTGCAGATTCTCGTCGTAGTAGTCCATCGCAATCTCCCTAGTTGAACGCGTAGAAGTTCGTGCCCTCGCCGGACCAGCCGGAGGATATCAGGCTGTTGTACTCGGAGGAGGAGGACGTGTAGAGGTAGACGCCCGTGTATGGGTTTATGAGGCGGTAGATGGGAACGACAGACTTTTCATTCGAGCTTGCGAGTGGTTGCCAGTTTCCCCAGTTCTTTCCGTCTGTTAACGACCTGGTGTAGGCGACCTGGCCATCGTTCGTGTAGTTGTTAATGAGCGTCTGGTTTATCCAGTCTCCCACCTTGGTCACGACCATAAGGCCCCAAACGGCGCTGCTTGGAATGTTATTGGCCCCCTTGTAGACGCTGTATATCCCCGGAGTGGTGGCGGAGTTCGCATCCGTCACATGCCCCGAGTTGTTGATGCCGCACGCCTGCCGCATGATTGACGCCGAGTCGAGCCCCAGGTTCGCCCTCGCCCCGTCCGCGTCCGTGGCACCCGTGCCGCCCGCGCTAACCGGGAAAGGAAGGGTAGGCAACACTCGGTGCTGGATTGTCGCACCGTTCATTACCGGCACCCACGTGTCAGACGTGTTGTTGGTGCCGAGGTCCAGCGTGTAGCCCGAGAGGTTCTTGAACGCCTCGCTCGCCGTGTTCGCCCCCGTGCCGCCGGACGCGACCGGCAGCGGGGTGCCGAGGGTGGCGCTGCCCGTCGTGGTGATGTCACCCCTGGCCTCCACGCCACCGGAAAGCTCTAGCGTGCCCGACCAGCGCAGGGCCATAGCGTTCGAGCGGCGGACCGTCATGCGCATGCCTTCCTGCACCTCGTTCGGGTTACCGATGCCATTGCCGACAATCAGCAGATAGCTATTTTGCTCGTCCACCACGTTAGCCGCCCCGAGGGCCACCTGGAACGGGGAGAGGGCGGCTGTGAGCGCGCCCATCGCGACGGACGCCATGCCTCCGGCGTGGCACCCGATGCCCGCGGAGAACGACACCTTGTCCTCCGAGACGTTGCCCAAGCCTGCCGAGAATGAGGAGGAGCCGATGCGGTTTCCGGCTGTCGTGTCCCTCGTCCCGAACGTGTACGCCTTGTACAGGTCGCTGTTTGACATGTAGTCAATCTCTAGCACGTACCCGCTGCCCTTCACGGCGCCCGCGTCGAGCATCGCCTGCTCGGTCACGTGCAGGAACACGTATGGGTGGTCCGTGCCGTAGTACTTCATGCCGGTCGCGTTGGTGGTCGTGTACTCCACGTCCCCGACCACCGTGCCGCCGTCTGACGAGAGGAGCCTCACCGAGACGAACCTCGACGGGTAGTTCTCGATGAGCTTGGTGTAGTCCCCGACCGACACGCTCTCGCTCTGCACGAACTCAAGCTCCCCGTTCTCGTCGCGGAGGTCCGAGACGTGCGCGAACTCCACGCCGTCCGCGTCCACGAGCCGCCACGAGTGGTAGTCCATGCTCTGGTGCGCCTTGTTGTCGGCACCGAGCTGCGAGCCGGAGGCGGTGAACTTCGCAAGCTCCGAGGAGTCCTTTGCCGAGAGCACGTGCAGGCCGTCCGCCCTCACGTCGCTGCGGTAGCCGTCCTTCTCGCCCAGGACGTGCGAGCCGTCGCTGTCGTGCCAGAAGTACGTCTGCTGGGAGTCTATGTCACCCTGCGCCGCTTCCGCCGCCGCCTGGGCGTTAGCCGCTGCCTTCCCTGCGTTGTTCGCGGCTGTTGTGGCGTCCTCGGCCTTGGACTGTGCCGTGGCCGCAGCCGTGCTGGCCGTGTCGGCCTTTGACTGGGCCGTGGACGCTGCGGTAGCGGCCTCGTCGGCCTTGGCCTGCGCCGCCGTCGCAGCCGTCTTGGCGCTGGCCGCGTCCGACTGCGCCTTGGTGGCGGCGTTGCCCGCGTCCTCTGCCTTGGACTGCGCCGTGGCTGCGCTCTCTGTCGCGTCCTCGGCCTTGGCCTGGGCGGTCTTTGCGCTCTCTGTGGCCGCGTCTGCGGACTCCTTGGCGCTCGCCGCGCTCTCCTGCGCCGCATCTGACGCGGCCTTGGCGGTCTTCGCCTCCGAGAGTGCCTGGTCTGCGGCGGACTTTGCGGCGTTGACCTCCGGCTTGCTCGCGACGGTGTGCCCGCTTGACGCGTTGGAGTAGAGCACGGACACGACGAGCGGAGAGTGGTCGTAGGTGTCTACAACCACGGTGTCACCCACCTCGACGGTCGAGCACCCGAGCGTCAGCCTCACTCCGTTCAGCGGCATGGGCGTCTCCTCGGAGCCGCACTCTAGGTCAACGGTGCCGTCCCCGTTCACCTTGGACACGACCGCGAACGTGCGCAGCAGGTCGTGCGAGACGGCCTGCTTGAGCGCCACGCCCACCACCTGCGACATTGCCTGCCTTCCGATGTCGCGCATCTGGCGGCTCTCGTCGCGCGAGAGTCCCTCGTCGCTAGCCATTGGCCCTCCTCCTGAAGATTCGCGCCTCGCACTCGATGGGGCAACCGCCCACTAGCCTCAGCGTCTGCGTCCTTACCTGGAACTTGCCATTGATGTCCCCGGTCGGGTACGAGAGCGAGAGCGTGTCGTTGACCCTGATTGGTGCGTAGGTGTGCGTGAACGTCACGCGCCTGATTACCGACTGCGCGGTCTTGAGTAGCGACTCGGCGCGCTCGTTGGCGTAGTTGCGCATCTCTGAGACGCTGTCACCTGGCGGCAGCTCGGAGTACGAGTACGAGTTGGTTATCGTGCGGCCTCGGCTCACGGTGGACAGGTCGCTTGCCGGGTCGTTGTCCCACGCCTCGCCGACTATCACGCGCCCGTCACCGTCCTCAAGGCTCCCGTAGCGCACCACGATGTGGTTAGCCGCAGTGGTGTAGTCGCGCTCCTCGGTCATGCTCGTCTCGAACCGGGCGTTCCTTCCCTCCTCGAAGTCCCACGCCGGGGCGATGTCTGCCGGGTCGCGGTAGCGCTCGAAGCGCACCCTTCCCAGCACGTCCGTGTACGCGGCGCGGAACCCGGCGAGGCTCAGCAGGTCGTTCACCATGTCTAGCTTGGTGTCACCAACCTCGGAGTTGTTCTGCTCAACACCGACTCCGTATGCCCTCATCTTGGTCACGGTGTATGCTGAGTCATCGGCAACCACGGTGAGGCCCGCGCCCTCGCACACGCTGCGAGCCACGTCAACCGCGTTCTCGCCCTTTGAGACGGTGTATGGCTGCGCGAACTTGTCATCGAGAAGCTCCTGCAGGAGGCCGTACATCTTGAGCGAGTATGACGAGGCCGCGCCCTCTATCGAGCGCGACGGGACCACGGGGAGGAACGTCCCAAGAGGCTCCGATGCCATTGTCCCGTCAGGCCACCTGGCGTCGAGGTATATGCGCACGAAGTCTGGGCCGAAGTCGTACGGCTCCATCATCGTTGTCTCGGCGCTCTCCTTGATTCGCGTGTCATCGTTCCTGGTGATTGTCCCGCCAGAGAGCACGCGCACGTTCCCAAGCTCGTAGCCGGTAGAGCGTGACACCCTCACGAACCGGTAGGATGTCTGCGATATCCACCTGCCCCAGTAGGAGCTATCCATTCAGAGGCTCCTCCCACTCGACCTCGGTGATGTCCACCGACACGTCCCATTGGCTCCACTTGTCCGACGAGTAGCCGAGCGACCAGCTGGCCTTTACCCTGTGGCACCCGCCCCAGTAGTCGCGGAACCAGCACACCGAGTTCGACGGCGTGCGCGCCACGTCGCGCACCTTCCGGTACTGGTCCACGTCCACGACGAGGTACGAGCGTGAACCCGTCGATTCCATGGTCCACTCAGGGTAGAAGGTCGGGAACGCGGCGGCGTCCTTGCCCGTCGCGAAGTGGAACGTCTCCCCGTTGTGCTCAACCTTGTCGCTAGCAGAGGCGTTGAACCCCAGCCGCAGGCACGTCGAAGCGTACGGACCGAAGTTGAACGCCTCCATGCCGCCCGAGTCGACCACGGTTGACACCATAGTGCGCGCCTCGGCGCCAGTGGCGGCATGCGCCACCACCTCGTAGGTGAACCTGGTGTTGAGCGGCGGCAGCTTGTCGATGGCCTCCTGCGAGCCTACCATCCCGTCCGCGATGACCGACGCAGACCCGTCAGACATCACGCGCTCGATGCTGATGCTCTCGGTGGCAACCGCGCCCTCGGTGGTACCAGGCCTCACGTACACGTGGCACGAGAGGCCGCTGTCGATGGTAACGGACGCGACTGGCGCCGCAGGTGACGTGCACTGGAACACGAACGGCACGGAGGCGGAGGACGAGAGCGTAGAGCCTCCGGTGACTGTGACCTCGAACACGTACTTCGAGCCGTTCGCGGGCATCCCTGACGGAGGGTAGAGGTCGTACGAGCGCACCCCAGGCTCCACCTCGGCCTGGGCAACCGCCTTTCCAGCCTCGGTGGTGACGGTGACCGACTGCGCCATGTCACCCGTGGGGTCGGTGACGGTCCACTCGAACCGCAGCGGCACCATGGAGACGGTCCCGCCAGACGCAGGCGTGGTGACGGCTACGACTGGCGCGCTGTGCACTGAGAACGTCGTGAACCCGGACCATTCGCCGTAGTCCTTGTACGCCCCGTGCGTGCGCACGCGGACGTGGTACGTGCCCTCCGAGAGGCCGGTTACCTGGTACGCCTGCGCGGTTCCGTCTACCGTTGCCACTGTGGCCTTGCCGTCAGGCGTCGTGACCTCTACCTGCGCGGATGCCTGCGCGGAGCCGTCCGGGTGGTTGAGGCGCCACTTGACGCTGCACGAGCCTCCGACAGCGTAGACGTTCCGCATGTCGATGATGGTGGGCGCGAGCGGAGAGAGCAGTGTGTACACCGGCGCGCTCGTGGCCCATTCAGAGACGAGGTCGTTGCGGTACGCGCGCACGCGGTAGTAGTTGGCGCCGTCAGCGGCTGGCATGTCCACCGGCAGCGTCGTTGCCTTCTTCGTGTCACCCCACGTGCCGTCCGTGCCCACCCTGTGCTGCAGCTCGTAGCCGGTCACGCTGCCGAGCGTGCCGGTGGCGTCCACCGAGACGGTGACCTGCGATATGGTCTGCGTAGTCACCAGCGTCGGCGCGCTAGGTGCCGTCGACAGGTCACCGGACGCGACCCAGTCGGACGCGCCAGCCTCGTTGTACGCCGCGATGCGGTACTTGTAGGTGTGACCTGCGCTCACGGTCGTGTCGGACCAGGCGGTTGCCGTCGCTGCGACGCTCGCGACATCGACGTAGTCACCGCCATCGTCGCTGCGCTGGATTGAGATGCCGCCGTACGTGTTCTCGGCGTTCGACCCCAGCGCCCACGAGAGGTTCATGCGCGTGTCGGACTCGCGCGACGCAAGGAGCGACGTTGGGGCGGTGGGCTTCGTGCGGTAGTAGTCGGTGTAGAGGCGCTCCGAGACGAGCGTCTTGCTCCCGCCAACCGGCACGTCGTGCTGCACCGGCGTGGTTGCCGAGGTCACCGCGTACCAGCGGTACCTGTGGTTCTCAGAGGTCGAGCTGCTAGGCTCGATGTAGCCGTCCACGAACCGGGAGTCCGGGCTTGCGGACGATGCGTGCTCCCACGTGCCCCCGTCGACCTGCTGGTACACCTCGATGTTGTCAATCGCGTCGATGCGTGCGCGGTTGCTGTTGTCGAAGTAGACGAACAGCTTGTAGCCGTTGCCGTCCGGCTCGATTGCGATGCGCGTTGGCGGCGCCGGTGTGGTGGTCACAAGGAGGTCGCTGCCAGTGTTCGCGCGGGTCTCTCCCCTGCTGTTAGCGCTCGCCACCATGTAGGCGTAGACGTGCCCAGCGCTCACGGTGTAGTCGCTCCAGGACGAGGCGCTGCCGTCGACCGTCGCGACGCGCGAGTACCCGCCGCCGTCCGTGCTGCGGTAGATGATGACGTTCTGCCAGTACTGCTTCTCATTGGCTCCGTCAGAGTCGCGGGTCCAGGCCACAAGCACGCTCGTGTCCGACTCGTAGAGGGCGTACGGGTCCTTGGGCGCCCTCGGTGCCTCGTAGGGAATCCTTGGAATCCTAAGCGTCTTGGTGGCGGTGTCGATGGTGCCGTTGCGCTGGTACTGGACGTGGTACATCACGTAGCGGTCACCGTCGTAGCGGCGGGGCTGCGTGCTCTTGGTGTACGTCATCGTGCAGTCGCTGCCACCGGGAGGCGCCGTGAAGTTAGAGCCTATGCGCGTCCAGTCGTTGGGCCATGACTCCTGCCAGTCGTGGACGTACGTTGCCACCCAGCCCTGCTCGTTCGAGTTGGCGTGGCACATCGAGTAGACGCCGACAGTGCACTTGTCGCTGTCGGACGCCTCTATCACCGCGTCCACCCATATCCTGTGCTCAGACGTGGTCGTTGTCGAGTCGTGGTTGTAGTAGTCAGTCATCCCGCATCCCCTAAGACATGCTCGCGACCAGGCCGAACTCTCCGAACAGCTCCCCGATGAGTTCCTGCGCCCTCGGGGACGCGCCCTGCACCTGCGCCCCGTTGATGGTCAGGTTCCAGTTGTTCGTGGTGCCACCAATGGTGCGCCCGAGGTCCCCGTACTTCGAGCCTCCGGCGCCGAGTGCGCGCATGCCGAGCGACGGCACCGGCACCTGCGAGGCGCTCGCGACGGCAATGGCCGCGCGCTCGACCTCTGGGACGCCGCGCATCATGCCAGAGGCGATGTTCTGCGCTAGGTGCATGCCCGATGTCACGCCGCCACGCTCGCTGCCTGACCACGGGCCGTCCTTTGGCACCGAGAAGTGCAGGATGTTCGCCGCAGTATTGGCGATGTTGCGCGCGGCATCCGAGACCCACCCGAGACCTGCCCTGATGCCAGACGCGAAGTTCCCGGAAAGGTGGGTGCCCCACTCGTACGAGTTGCCGTAGTTCCCGGCCTTCATGGCGTTGTTCGCGATGGCGTTGGCCTGCTGCGTGACAGCGTACGCGTTCGCCCCGAGGCCAGAGGCGAACTTGCCGGAGGCGCTGCTGCCGAACCCTCCGAGCCTGTCGGGCGTGCCGGACGTAGCCCCAACGACGCCGGAGAACAGCCTGCCTGCCGCGCTCGTGGCGCTGCCGACGAACGACGAGATTCCGGCTGAGAAGAGGCTACCGGCGCTGCTGCCCTCGGTCGAGAGCGTGCTCGACGTTCCGTCCACTCCGCCCTCGGCACCGGCCTTGAGCGCCGCGCCGGACTCCTGGGCCGAGCCTGACCAGCCGAGGATGCCGTTTGCGAACCCTGACCCCGAGTCAGACCCGACGCTGGTGAGCTTAGACACGAGGTCACCCACGCCGCCGAGCACGGCCTGCCCGAGGTTCGCGGCGCTCGTCACCGGCCCGTCAGTGTTGCCGTCGATGCCGTTGGCGAGGCCCGCGTCAACGTCCGCGCCAAGCTCCTCGAACTTGACGGAGGGCGAGTGCGAGTCCAGGGATTCCTTAGACGCTGCGAGCACGTCATCGCCGAGCGTCGCGGCCTCCTCCTCGGAGAGCGTTCCGTTCTGGATGCCCTCGGCGAGTCCGGCATCGATGTCACCGCCGAGAATCTCCGCTGCCTTGTCCACGTCCCCGCCAGCGAGCTTGAGCGCAACGAGCGAGAGCATGCGGCTCGCGGCCTCGCTGGGTGCGCCGCTGTTGGAGGAGAGGGCTGTGGCAAGCTCCTCTGGTATGTGGATGCCGTGCTCCTGCATCGCAGCCGAGAGGCCTGACCAATCACCGCTCTCAGCCGCCTGGATGAGCTGCGACGCAGAGTCGGTGACCCCGTCGCGTCCGCTCAGCATGGCGTCAGCGAGGGCGCGTACCGCACGGTCACCGGAATCGCCCATGTCGATGTTAAGTCCGTCAAGGGCGTCCATTATAGACTTGCTGTTTCCGTCGTAGGCGGCAACTATCTGCGTCCACTGCTCGTCGGTAATGTCCTTGAGCTGTTTGGTCGAAAGACCAGTGTCCGCCAGGTCCTGAGAGAACTGCTGCAGGTCCTTTCCGGCACCCTCGCACGAACTCGTGATTGCAACGTTCGCCTGCGCCCACGTCTGCACACTATTGGACAGCCCGTCTGTGGCTGACGCGGTGGCACCCATTGCCGCCTCGGTTATCTCTATGGACCCATTCAAAGTTTCGAGTGCGCTCTGCGCGTCCTCAATTCCAGAGTTTGCGTAAGCGGATGCGGTTGCGTTGTCGTAAGCCTTCTCGGCCATCTCCTGCAGCTTCTCCGCAGAGATGTCGACAAGCGGGTTTAGCTCTTTGTACTTGTCGATGTAGTTCTGGATGTACGTATCCTTGTCTCCGATGGACGCCATCTCGTCGTTGTACGCCTTCTGGGCGGTCGCAAGCGCCTGAATGTCCACGGCCTGCTGCTCGTAGAGTTCCTTGAGCCTATCCTGGTACGCCTCAAGGCGAATCTGCTCAAGCTTCTGCTGCACGTACCCGCCGAGCTTTGTCGTGACGTTGTCTATGGCCTCGCCGTTCTCGGCCAGCTTTCCGTTCTCGGCGTCTATCACGTCGATTGACGTCCCGGCTATCCCGTTGAACGTGTCCACTGCGGCCTTGAGCTTTCCCTGCTCCTGCGTCGAGAGGCCCGTCTGGTTCGCGTACTCCTTTATGACCGAGTACGCCGCCTGCAGCTGGCCCATCTGCGCGGAGGCCTCGGTGTTGGTGGAGCCGATTGAGTCCACGAGCCGAGCCTGGGACTCTACGGCCTTGTCGACTGCATCCCTGGCGTCGTACAGCGACGTCTTGGAATCCTCGTAGGCTACGCTCTGGTCCGTAGCTGCCTTGATGCTCTTGTTTGTGGCCTCGGTGAGGCCGTCTGTGGCCTTGGCTAGGTTGTCAGAGCGCTCCTTCTGCTTCTGGTAGTAGTCGACAAGCTTGCCAACGACAAACGTCACACCGGCGATTGCGAGGCTCACGGCACCTGCCTGCAGCGCGCCCACCGCGAAGTTCTTGGCCATGTCAAGCGCCGAGCTTGCAGCAAGCTTGATGCCGTTTGAGAGGCCGGAGCCGAACGCCGACGTGGCCTCGCCTGCCTTGGACGCCATGTCCTTGAGCGCGTTCCCGGCGTTGCCAGCCGCCCCCTTGATGCCGCCAGCGCTCTTAGAGACAGACTCAAGCTGCTTTGCGGTGTCGGTGGTGCCCGACTTGACGCGCTCAAGGCTGTCGGATAGTCCGTCGATGCCGCTTGCGGCCTTCTCGGCCTCGGACGATGACTTTGACCATGCGGTGACGAGCGAGGCGTTGTCCTCGTACGCCTTCTGTGCAGTGTCGCGCTGCTCCTGAAGCGCGTCAATCTGCTTCTTTATCTTGTCCTTCGCCTTTACCGACTTGTCACCAAGGCTGTCGTACCTATCCGAGAGCGCCTTAATCTTCTCGTCGTTGTCGCGCACAATCTTAGCGCTGTCCGTCATGCCCTCCCAGGAGCTCACGTACTTGTCAGCGCCTCCTGCGGCCTTAGCGGCTGCGTTCTGCACGGAGCCGAGCTGCGCCGCCATCTCCTTTGAGCTTGCGTAGTTGCGCATCTGCGAGCCGTCGACGGTGTTGAGGGCGTCCCCGTATATCGCGGCCTTCTCCTGGGCCTTTCCCCACTCGGTGTTGACGTTGCCGATTCCCTGGACGAGGCGCCCGACCGTGGATAGCACGGGTCCCGCAGCCGTCACGACGCCCGCGAGCGAGAGGATGGTCTTCTGGTCCTCCTCGTCCATGTCGGCGAACGCCTGGGCGGCGTCCGCCACGCCATGGAAGAGCGGCTGCAGGGCGTCCATCGCGTCGATGAGCGCCTCGGTGAGCGGGGTGCCCACCTCGATTGCCACCGCGTTGACCTTGTTCTTGAGCACGTCGAGGCGCGACTGCATGGACTCGTTGCGCTGGTCGACCTCGGTCTGCAGCGCGGTGTTCTCCTCCCATGCGCCGCGCGACAGGTCGAGCGCGCTTGCGAGGACGGACTGCTTGCCGGTCACTGCCTCGGTGGAGTCGATGAGGCGGCGCATCACGTCGGACTGGCGGATGCCGGTGATGCCGAGGTCCGAGAGCATCACGTTCACGTCCTCGCCCGCGGCGACGGACTTGCCCATGTTCTCGACCAGGGTGTTGAGCGTGCCTGCGGCATCGTCCCTCCACGCGGCGGCGAACTCGTCCGCGCTCATCCCGGCCTTGTCGGCGAGGGCCTGCAAATCGTCACCGCCGTTGGAGACGGCAACGCCGATTGCGTTGACGGTCTGCGAGAGCGCGGAGCCGCCCATCTCGGCCTTGACGCCGAGGGACGAGAGCGCGCCCGAGACGCCAAGGATGTCCGCCTGCGACATACCGGCGGCGGTGCCAGCCGACGCGAACCTCTGCGCCAGGTTCGACACCTCCGACTCGGTTGTTGCCATGTTGTTGCCGATTGCGACGATGGTCGAGCCGTAGTTCGAGAACTCTCGCTCTGACATGCCGGTGATGTTGGCGAACCGCGCCATCTCGGTTGCCGCCGTGTCGGCGTCCATGTTCGTCGCTATGTCCAGGCCTGAGACGGTCTGCGCGAACGACTGCAGGTTCTCGTCTGCAACGCCGAGCTGCGCGCCGAGGGCCTCGATGTTTACGATTGTCGCGGCGTCCACGGGCTGCTGCTGTGACGCGTCTATCGCGGCCTGCCCCAGCGCGTCTAGCTGGTCAGCCGTGAGGTCAGATGTCTTCCGCAGGTTGGCAATGGCGGTGTCGAAGTTCACCGCCTGGTCGACGCAGTAGCCGCCGACCTTGGTCATGGGGACGGTTATGGCGCTGGTGAGCGTGTCACCGACGTTTGCGATGTCGGTGCCCGCGTTGTGAATCTGGTTTCCCAGGGTGACCCACTTCTCGCCCTGGATTGCGAGCGACTGGGTTGTTGACGCGCTCGACTTGGCACAGTTTAGGGCCATGCGCTGGATGCTGTTGGTGACTGCGTCAATCTGCGTCTGGCCGTTCCAGAGTGCGCCGATTGCGATTGAGATTGATGCCTTACCCACGGATATCACCCACGTTCCAGTCGCAGTACTCGATTACCTTCTCGTTGACCTTCTCGACGATGTGCTCCTCGTCATCGAGGATTGCCTTGAGGAGTGCGCGCGGAGGCATGCTGCCGACAGGAACGCCAGCGCGCCTGCCAGCGCGCACGCCCGTGAGGATGAGCGCACCTGGGTTCGCGAACTCTATTACGCCTGCGCCTGGGTCGTTCGACACGAACTTGACCCCGTTCGCGTACGTCTTGAGCGAGAGCGACGCGGCGTAGTGCCCAGTTGGAAACGAGCCGACTCCCCCGGCGAACCCCTTCGCCTTCGAGAGAGTCGGCTGCGCAATCTCTTTGACTTCCTTCTTCAGGTCCGACGCGAGCCTCCTGTCCAGCTCCCTGAGCTGGGCTACGGTCTCGTCAAGACCCTGCACCTCAATCGTGTACATGCGCGACCCCTAGACGTGCCTTGCTGGCCTCGCGCTCTGCCCTGAGCCGGTCACGAGCGTCTGTGGCCCTCTCGCCCTTCCTCCTCCACGTCGGGGCCTCCTGCGCCCTCTGCTCCTCAAGCTGCGCCTCAAGGTCGAAGTACGCCTGCTCGAAGAGCATTGGGAACCCGCACGCGAGTCCCAGCAGCTCCATGACGCCGGAACCCGTGTAGCGGGACATCTTCACAAGGATTCTGGACTCGTACCCGTAGGGTTTTCGTCCACGGTGCCGTCCCCGTCATCCACGTCCTCGGTGTTGAACGAGACGTTGAACCGGTCGTAGAAGTCGATTACGAACCCGGAGTCAACGGCCTTCGTCATGGCCTGGACGAACGCCTCCGGGTCGGACGTGCGCCTCACGCCCTTGGGGAGCACCTTGTGCCCCTTTGCGTCAGCGCTGAGCGCTGCCCACACTGCGGCGCGGGCGATGCTGGCCATCTCGCCGCCGCCGACGCCTGACGCAGCGACGGCCTGCCCCGCAACGATGTTCTGGCCGTCGAGCGCGGGGCACTCGAACTCCCTCTTTCCGGTCTCGGGGTTTGCGAACTCGAACCACTTCCTGCTTGCCATGGGACCCTCCTAGGTAGGTGACTTGCCACGGCAACATGTTCCGTGCGGTGTCCCCCGCGCCAAGCGCCGCGCGATGGTGGCCGCATTCCAGCGTGTGGTTGCCCACAGCCTTGCAGATATGGCCTCAGAGAGGCTCTCCGCAAGCCGTCTGCCTGCGCAAACAAAAAAAGACCCCTCAGTTTGGCACCATTGGGAGGCCGAGGGGTTTACTGGCACAAGGATAATAAGGCGCCCCCGTCTATGCGAGGGCGCCTCAACAATGCCTTTGCGGCGAACCGCTAATCCGCGGGACAGTCGATTACCTTGTCCCAGCCTCCGCGCGCCTGCACCATGCGGTCGAACCACGGGTCGGAGCCGTAGGGCGCCATGTCGAGCCTCTTCACCGACTCGCCGCACAGTGCCTCAGAGAGGATATCGTCAGCGCGCGGCTGGTCGGCGTTGCTGTAGTGGAAAACATTGTCTGCGGTGAGGCGGTACAGCCCGCCCGGGTGGCCCGCCGAGATTGCGTTCTGCGGGTTTACGATGACGCCCATTCCCTGTGCTGCCATTTCGTCTACCTCTTCCATGGTCGGTGCCTCGTCTGCGGGTGCACTGCCGCCCCCGTCGAGGATTTCGTTTACCGCGCTGGCGAGAAGCCCCATGCGCTCGTGGAGCCACGGGCCTGGGCATGCCGTCGCTGCGTACATGCGGTGCTCGGTTAACGAGCCGCTGCTGTCACCCGTATACTCAAGGCGGAAGCCGTATCGCCTGCAGATGTCAACGCAGAGGGCAACGAGCGCGCTCCACGTGGCCTGGGTCATCTCTCCGGTGGCGTTGTCCACGTCTGCGCACTCGATGGTGATTGCTCTGCGGTCGTTCCAGGCGCTGGACGAGGTCCAGGCGCGGAGGTCCTCGTCTACGTTCTGCGCGATGTCACCGCCGCTACCGATGCAGTAGTTAGCGCTCGCCTCTCGCGGCGTCTCCGCAAGGTAGTCTGCGCAGTGCCGCCCTGTCCAGTTCGCTGCCATGTAGTGCGGCGTAATCTTGCACACGCGGTTGCCGTAGCGCGGGCTGCTCTTGCTGTGGTCGGTGTTCCGGTAGGTGCAGAGGCCGCTAGTTGTCATCCTCTCCCCTCCCGTCCTGCTCAAGGCCGTCGCTCTTCCGCTTCTCGTCCTCTTCCATGGCCTTCCTCCTCGATTGTGGTCTGCCGGTGCAGGCAGTTGGGACACGTCCACCAGCGCTGCACAAGCCCCGCGTTGCGCCGCTCCATGCCCAGCTCCTCGCGCATCTCCGCGCCGCAGAGCGGGCACGTCGGTGGCTTGTCGCTAGTCATCGTCGGTTGGCCTTGCCGTGGCCGCTGAGATGCCGAGGAGCGCGCCAACGAGCACGCCAGCCGCGTTGATGGTAGTGACCCACGCGTCGACGTTCGGCCAGCCCCACACGGGGCCTACGGTGCCGACGAACACTGCCATGGCTGGGCACGCGATGAGTCCCAGCCACTTGAGCGCCTTGTATGCCTTGTCGGGAACGATGTAGTTCATCGCAAGTCTCCTTTGTCGCTGGGTAGGGCCATCACGTGCGCCCTGTACACGTCGATTACGCCATTGCTGTCCCCCGTCACGTCGCACAGCGCCTCGTACGTCTCGTACGACGCCTGCCACGAGCGGCGCTGCGTGTCGTTGGCTGAGCCGATGCCCATCAGCCGGTCATGCTCGCTCACGAGCTTCTGGCGCAGCAGAACCTTCATTGCCGAGTCGATGAGCGCGTCGTGCTTTGCGGTCTGCTCCTCGCGGTTCCTTACCGTCACGTAGAGCTGCGCGACGGCGTAGATGACGCCAGCTATGGCGAGCACGCACACCCAAGTCATCACGGTCTTGTCCGTGCGGGGGTCCACGCCCATCTGCACGGCGCCCATCACTGCCGCGATGCAGGTGGTGAGGAACCAGTAGAGAAGCTTCTTGTAGGTGTCCAATTGGTCTCCCCGCGCGTCCGTGGGGGCCAGAGGCACGGTGCCCTGGCCCCCGAGTCAAATCACCCTGCAGATGCCCCGCTAGGCGAGGTAGGAGGCGGTCTTGTTCACGAGCGTGACGGTGACCGGGGACTCGGCTGCGGAGGTGATTATTGCGGCGTCCGTCGAGAACTGGATGGTGGCCTCGGAACCCTCGGGGTCGACCTCGGGGAACTCTGCGGTGAACGGGCAGTGGTTGACCTGGAACTCAAGCGTCATGTTCGGGTCATCCGTGTGGAAGAACTTCGCGTAGACGCTGCCCATGACCACCTTGCCGGTGAGCTTGGTGGCGCTGGCGGAGCCGGTCATGAGCTTCTTGTACTCGGCGATGTCATCAGGGATGGTGGTGACGGAGCAGCCAGCGGACAGGTTGCCCTCGGCGATGTCGCGCGGCGTGACGCGACCGAGGGACGTGAGCGAGGACAGGTTGTTCTCGAACGTGAAGCTGGCCTCGGAGACCAGGGCCTCTGCGGGAGTGTTCCCGGCTGCGTCGAGCTTGAACTCGCAGTCCGTGGTGGTGTACTTGCCGGAGAAGCAGGACGCGGCGAGAGAGCCGGGGATGGACGCGATGCCAACCTCCGCGTCGATGCCCTGGAAGTCAGCCTGCATGGACAGGTGCTCGTTGCCGGTGGCGCTGATGGTCAGCGTGCCGAGCTTGCAGCCGTCCGAGCGCGTGAAGTTGTTCGTGCCAATCTGGGACCAGATGGTGCAGTAGGGCACCTTCTGGCCCATGGTGAACACGTGCTTGTAGTAGCCCTCCTTGTCCGCGACCTCGGAGGACTCGCACGCGCCCATGGCGGCGTAGAGGTAGAGGCCGAACACGTCAGGGTAGCAGAGCGCCTGGATGGAGGGCGTGACCTCGATGGAGTCTACACGGGCGTCGGATGGGGCGCGGGTGCCGCACGCGACGGGCGTGTTGGCGATGGAGCGCGACGCCCCGAAAGGCGTGCCACCCGTGAGGCCGTGGAGGTACGTGGGCTGGGTTGCCGGGGTGTCGCGGTCCTTCTGGACGGCGATGGCCGCGAGGCCGATTGAGGGGTTGAGCGACATGGTTTGTCTCCTTAGACGGTTGCCGGTTCTATCTCGGCCTTGACGCGAACGCCGAAGTCGAACGCGGCGGTGTACAGCTTGGTGCCCTTCTCAAGGGCGGTCCCGGCGCTCTCGACGTACGGCTCAGCGTGGATGCAGAGTCCGCCGAGCGTCTTGTCTGCCGCGACCTGGCGGAACAGGGCGAGCACCCACGACTGGACGAGGGTGGACGCCTCGACTAGCGATGACTTCTGCGCCCAGGCCTCGCATGCCACCGAGAACTCCACGCGGTAGTGCCCGGACGCGCGCGTGCCGCCCATGGCAGAGGTGACGGTGTCTGAGAACGAGACGTTCTGCACCACCTCACGCACGAGGAACTCCGCTGGCCTCTGCGACGTGGAGCCTCCGACTGACACGAAGACAGGCTCGCCGGAGAGGGCCTTGTCGGAGAGGCCCTTGACGTACTCGATGCAGGCGGAGAAGACGTTTTCCCGGTCCATCGGCGTCACCCAACCAGGAGGTCGCGGAAGCCGTAGCGCTGGACGAGCGCGTTGACCTCCGGGAGGGACGTGGGAGCGCCGTCCACGCCTCCGATTACGAACCTGAGCACGCCGGAGTCCGTGGACTCTGACGTGGCGTTGTCAGGTCCAGCCTTCGGAACCAGGTACCATGCGGCGAGGGCAACCACCGCGTCATGCATCTCGACGGGCGTCTGTGACATTCCCATGACGAGCGCGACGTTTGCCGCGCCGTGCGGCCTGATTGCCGACACGTCGAGCGCCACCTGGCCGGACACGCCGACGCTCACGGGGTTGCCGCTCGCGTCCCATGCGCGCGCCACTCCGGCTATGTCCCTGGGGACGGCGCCGGACACGAGCGGCTGAGACGCGGTGGTGCAGTTCGGGCGGTCCACGAAGCCCATGCGCATGACTGGCTGGAAGAGGCGGTTCGCGGCGCGCTCGATTACCTCCTCGGCGTGCTGTCGCGCCGTCCACACCTCATCGTCAGTCCTGCCGGACAGGTCGTACTCGCTCTCCCTGTAGGCGCGCACCTCGTCGAGCGTGCAGTAGCGCGTAGCAACAACGTCGACCTCGGCGCTCACTGGCACGCCGGACATCGTCCACTCGACGGTGAGGAGTTCGGGGCACGTCCTGAGCGCGGGTGCCGTGCCCGGTTCCCACGCCTCGGATGTCCCATCGGACAGGAGCGTGACGGTGGCCGCACCCGGCGCGCCCTCAAGCGAGAGCGCGCCAAGCTCGGAGAGCGAGGCCCTGGTGCGGGTGTTGGGTGCGAGCGTCGGCATGGCCGCTACCTCGTGATGCCGGAGTCGGCGAGGTACGAGAACGCCTTGGGATAGGTCACCTTGAGGCCGTGGCGCCCCTCGGCGCGGATGGTTGCCTCGTTGTAGGCGAACTGGTCACCGACGAGGCCGATGGTGATGGAGTCGGTCTCCTTCGTGAAGACGGTAGCGGCCTGGTTCCAGTAGGTCAGGACGCCGTAGGTGGTCTTCTCGGTGGAGTCTACGACAATGGTCTCGGTGAGGTGCAGGTCCTCGACAACCTTGAGCGCCCAGAGGTTGCCGTTGACCATAACGTTCATGTAGCGGCCCTGCTTGTCCTTCTCTAGGGCGAGGCTCTCGGCCACGTACGGGTGCATGGCAACGTGCGTGGGCTGGTATCCGGAGCCGATAAACACGTCGGTTCCCATGCGGTAGACGGAGTCCGCGAGGATGTCACCGGACTTGGCGGTGTACGCCTGGATGCCCTCGTTCTTGAGCACGCCCTTGATTCCGTTGGTGTCGTTGCCGGTGAGGACCTTGTCGGCGAGGGCCATGCGCAGGCCGAACAGAAGCTCTGTGGAGATGAGCGACTGCAGCTGGCCGTAGTCGCGAAGCTGCGGCTCAAGCACGGGCATGAGGTGCGCGATGGTCTCGATGTAGGCGCTGGTCTGCTTCCAGCCCATGGCCGAGGAGGGCTTCTGGCTACCGGGGGTCCAGGCTGCGGCTGCGTTCTTGTACTTGGCCTCGTCCTTCTCGAAGTAGGTCAGGATGTCGGCCTGGGTGGTGCCTGTGGGCAGCGAGTCGAGGAACCCGAAGTTGGGAAGGGCGTCGCTGGTCTGACGGGGCAGGTTGTAGTCAATCTGCTGGACGCCGGGGAGGCCGAAGTTGGTGTAGGCGTCCTTGACGTTGAACGTCAGTGTGTCGTGGAACCCGAGGCCATTGAACTCGTCGCGCGCGCCCATGAGGCAGTCAACGACGGACTTGGGTGCCTTTGCCTTGGGTTCGGCTGCAGGGGCCGCGAGGGGCACTCCGCCGCCGCGACGTACCTTGTCCTCCTCGGCGAGGACATCGTCCAGCATGTCGTTCAGCGCGCGCTGCTGGCCCTTGTAGTCGTTGATTTGGTCGCGCAGTGCGTCCTTTGCGTCACCCTCTGCGCTTGCGAAGTCGGAGCTTGCCTTGGCGATTCTCTCGTCAAGGTCCCTGACCTCGTTCCTGATTTGAATGGAAGACTTCATTGCCGTTCTCCTTAGAGTTTGAGGAACGTACCGTCGATGCACACGACCCTCGGAGCGGCCTCCGCCCCGGCCTCGGTGCCCTGCGCCTCGGCCTTGGGTTCGCTTGGGTCGATGCTCGCGCCGGTGTCCCCCGCTCCCAGGAGCTGCGCCCTGAGCGAGTCGGGTGCTGACCTGAACCGGTCAAGTGCCTCCTTGGTGAGGCGCGCGGCGATTGGGGCGGCGACTGAGATCGAGTCCACGAACCCGAGGTCGAGCGCCTCTGTGGCGTCCAGCCACGTCTCGGCGTCCATCATCTTCTCGACCTCGGACTCGTCCATGCCGGTCTTGCGCACGTACTGCCCCGTGATGGTGGAGCGCACCTTGTCGAGCATGTCTGCGGTCTTGCGCATCTCGTCCGCGTTGCCGTAGCAGCTTGTGTACGGGTTGTGAATCATGAGCAGCGCGGACGGGTTCATCACGACGCTGTCTGCGGTGAGGGCGAAGAAGCTGGCCGCGCTGGCCGCGATGCCCTCGATTGAGGTGGTGGTCCTTCCCTTGTACGCGCGCACAAGCTCGCTCATGGTGTTGGCGTCGAAGACGTTCCCGCCGACGCTGTTGACGTGGATGGTCACGTCATCCCCGTCCGCGTCCCTTAGCTGCTTGGCGAACCCTGCGGCGCTCACGCTCGAATCGTCTCCCCAGAGCGACTCGCCGATGTCACCGTACACGTAGATGTCAACCATTGATAATCTCCTCGATGTCGGATGCCATGTCGTACTCGATGCCGTCTACCTCGTACGCTGCGGATAGCGGCGTGAGCACCTTCCTGGCGAACTCGCGGAAGCGCTCGGTGTCACCGGCGCTCTCGTAGCGGTCGCGGATTCTCTGGGCCATGTCGGCGTGGATGACGGCAAGCGCGGTTCCCCTGGCGTCCGGGTCCTCGGCGCCGTCACCGTGCCCGTCATCCCTCTCGCCCTCGCCGGAGCCTCCGGGGTTGCCCTCGGCAGGCTCCGTATCCCCCTGCTGCTGCGGGTCGCTCTGCTGCGCCTTTGACTCCTGCTGGACGGCCTCCCCCGTCTCTGGGTCTATCGCGAGGTACGCGGTGGAGCGGAGGTGGTACTGGCCCCCCTCGTACGGGGGCATGTCCTCCTTGGCGAGCACGTCGTTCGGGCAGTAGATGCCCGCGTAGATTGCGATGCGGTAGCCGTCCATGCGCTCCTTGTAGGAGCCTCGCAGGAGGCCGTTCATGTCGAACTGCACGTAGTCGCTGCCGAGTCCAGCGGCCCAGAGGATGCTTGAGAACGCCTCCTCAAGCGCCTTGCACTCGGGCACGAGCGTCTTGTTGGCGAAGTTGATTGCCCCCTGCTCGATGTTGCTGTAGGTGGCGTTGGAGAGGTCGAACACCTCCTGCGGAGGCACGGAGAGCGTCCTGCACGTCTGCTGCAGAATCCAGCGCTCCTGCTCCACAAGGCTCATGTCCACCATGGACTGGCCGTTCGTCTTGTAGGAGAGGCCCTTGTCGAAGACGCGCACCTTGCCAGCGTTCACGACACCTCCGCCGTCGCTCAGCTGCTGCTTGACCTGGTCAACGTCCTGCTGCTGCAGCTTCTGGTCCGTCTCAAGCCACCCGGCGAACGTCGCGTCACCGTTGATTACGTTCTGGTAGAAGTCCTCAAGGTCGATGGACAGGTTAAGCTCGTTAGCCGCCAGGAGCGCGAGGGACACTCCGTGCAGGCAGTCGGAGTCGAGAACGGGAGACTTGACCCACACAATCTCGTCCTGCAGGTAGACGCCGGGTGCCGTGAACTTGTCACCCTGGTATCGGAACACGGCACCTCCGCCAGACACCTCAACAGAGGGCTTGCTCGCGAGCGGCCAGATGGCAACCGGCATGCCGGTCCCGTCGAACTCGACCCTGAGGAACGCCTCGCCGCGAACGTCCTTGGTCATCATCGTCCAGCGGATGCCCTCTGACGCGGTCATGAACGGGTTCCAGCGCGTGCGCAGGAGCGTTCCGAGCCTCTTGGAGAACCGGTGCGTCGTCTCTAGCCTAAGCCCGTCCCTGCGCTCGTAGACGTGGATTGGCAGCGCCGCAAGCGGCCTCGCCTTCGCGAGCAGGCACGCCCTGAACGCGTTCGAGTAGTAGGCGTTCGCGGCTGGCTCGCGCTCCACGGTCTCCGTGGTGCCGTCTGGGTTGGTCATCATGTAGAAGTCCCAGGAACCGGGCACGAGCACGTTTGCTATGCGGGCGAACACGCGCCCTACGGAATTGGAGAAACGCCCCATCGGCACACTCCTCGAATCGGAGAAACCACCGATTGGATGGTCACGCCGGTGTCCCCCGCCACCCCATGGCGAGCGGCGGGGGAGCAGGCCCCGTGGCTTGGCGGAGGGGTTACCAAGCCGCCTGAATCATCCGTTCACGGTCCCCCGTCAGAGGTCGATTGTCCAGACGCTAGGCGTGTCAGCCTCGTTGTTGTCGTAGGCCCACATCGCCATGGCGGCGGCAACGGCGGCGTCGATTCTCTTGGTGCCCTGTCCGTGCCTCCCATTCTCAGACGCGAGGCGCCTGCCGTAGGCCTTTGACTCCGCAGCGACTGCGTTGATGCAGTGCTGCGCGAGGACCGGCGTTCCAGCGAGGGCTGCGCTGTGGGTCTCGACGCTCCTCGCGAGCAGCTCTGAGGCTGGGCACATGATTGCGGGCGTCTGCGAGATGTCGGACACGTCGATGCCGCACTCCCGGTCGAGCCAGTTGGTGAGGAACTGCATCCTTGCAGGGTCGCATCCGCCGAACGGGTTACCGGGGCACGCGGAGAGCTGCCGTATCACGTCTGCCACCTCCATGAGGTCGTAGGTGCCCATTGGCCCTGGCTTCTCCCAGCACCACTCCTCAAGCGCCCACTCCTCGCCCTGGCGCTGCGCCGCGACGAGTGCGAGCGTGTCTCCCCTCACGGCACCGTCCAGCGCGAACGTGAACCACCTGCTGCGGTCGATGGAGAGGGACTTCCTCTGGCACGCCTCCACGTCCTCTCGGTGCATGAACGGCTCTGCCTGCTCGTCCATGGGGGTCCTGTTGAGCCAGTATCGCTCGAACGACTTTGAGCCGAGGGCCTCGTACTGCTCCTCAAGCTCATCCATGGTCACGCGGCCGGCCTTGACGATGTCGCGCCACGCGCTGCGGTCGGCCACGTCCTGGGAGTCGTTGATTCCAAGCCAGCACACGAACGCGTGCGGGTCCCTCTTGAGCTTCTTGTACAGCTTGAACAGGAACCCGTCACGCGACGCGCCAGCGGTGGTGATTCCGATTGTGAGGGCGTTCCAAATCTTGCCCTGGCCCGAGACGCCCGCCTTCCATATGGCATCGTCGCGCCACACGTGAATCTCGTCGCACACGAGCACGTTGAAGTGCTTGCCCTGCAGAGCGGCCTCCTTGTACGGGTAGACCCAAATCTGCTGGCCAGTGTCCTTGTTCACTATCGAGTCACGGTTCACGCGCCACGCACGCGAGAGCTGCGGGTTGTTGCGAATCATGATTGAGATGTAGTCACGGACCTTCTTGGTGTTCTCCTTCGTGTCGGCCACGATGCCGTACTCTCCGTTCGGCACGGGGTTCATGGTGGCCTCGGTGAGGACTATCGAGGCCGCAAGCTCCGACTTGCCGTAGGTGCGGTGGACGCCAATGAGGGCACGGCGGTACTTCCGCTTGAACCTGCCGCTGCGCCTGTCCCACGTGCCCGTGGCGAACAGCGGGTCCCAGATGTTCCTCTTCTTCCACGGGTCTATGCGAATCGGCGTGCCAGCGTACTCGTCGTTTCCCGCGTGCGTGAGGAACGCCTCGCAGAATATCTGCCGCGCCTTCGCCTCGCGCAGGCCGTACTTGGAGTAGCGGCGTATGGGCGTCCTATACACCGTTCTTCTCCATCGCACGCAGGATGGTCTCCTGGATTGACAGGTTCACCGCGTTGGCGCTCGCCTGGGTGAGGCCGAGGCGCGCCCTCGCCACGGGGGTGAGGCCGAGGTCGTTCGCGAGCTTGAGCGTGTCGTTGGACACCTCGCGCATCTTCTTGAAGTAAGGGTTGTCCACCATGTGGACGTTGCCGTACTCGTCCTTCGCCTTGAGCAGCGGGGAGGGGTTGCCGTCCTCGTCAATCATGTTGGCGCGGCACTCCTCGGCGAGCGCGAGGTCGAACACGAGCTGCTCCAAGAGCGGCGCGTCCTCCGGCCTGAACGCCATGCCTGTGCCTAGGGTCTCGTCCCATATGCGGCTGAGCCTCGGCACGGAGGCAACGGAGACGGGCTTATCCAAGTGCCCAGCGCCTTCGAGGACCGTGGCGGTCACGTCGACGTGGTCTCGCTCCCTGCGCTGTGCGAGCGCGTTCTGCTTCCTCCCCCTGCTCATAGGCCAATCTCCTCAAGCGTCGACTGGAACCCGCGCGCGATGTGCCCGCACGCCTCGCGCGTGCCCTCCGGGCCTTTCTGCGACGCTGCGTCGAAGAACGACACCATTCCATGCGCGCTCGCGACCTCTCGGGCTATCGAAGCCTCCGAGTACGTCTTCCTGTTGGCCTGCACCGCGTAGTTGGCCGCAACCGCAACCCCAAATCCGCCATCCTCGGGGCGTTGCACGCCAGCTGGACGCCCGCAGTCCGGCCTCCCGTCCCTGGCACGATTTGCGTACACGCGGCACTTGGCAGAGCAGTACTTTGCGGTCGAGTTCTTGGCGAAGAACGTCTTTCCGCAGTATTTGCAGGTGAACTGGCGCATTTTCTGACCTTCCACGTCCTTTTTTGGGATTTTCAGGCCCGCGTCCCCCGTAACCGGGTATCTGTTACGCCCGGTTCGCCAATTTCGGTCGCGCGTAAAAATGAGGGTGGCCGCTGGGTAGGGCCGGTTTCTGTCCCGTGATTTAACCCCCTCCCCACTGCCCTCTCTACCAGCGGTTTTGTTGATAGCACTGTTCTGTTCTCTCTGTCGCATAGCGTTGTTGTTTTCGCTTTTCTCGCAGGTGTGGCGGGGTGTGG
>OKSF01000903.1_pt1 | contig 26600 bp, 26 predicted proteins | sample 1606061 | NCBI WGS metagenome assembly OKSF01 (sample SAMEA3541567, study PRJEB24748) | human gut metagenome | biome: human gut; feature: human-associated habitat; material: faeces | place: China | collected 2012 | reverse complement strand
AGGTCTCCGATTGCGGTATTGCACTGCTTGATGTGGCTGCAAAGCGCGGCAAGCCCTGTGCCCAAAAGCGTTTTGACCTTCGCTTTTGCCATAGAGCTTACCTCCTCATGTCTTAGTCAGCGTCAGCCAGCAGAGCGGCGATCTCCTCTGCGGAGAAGTCCTCCACGTCCTCGTCGTGCAGAACATTCTCCGGCTCGGTGTACACGACGACTTCCTTGCCGTCGATGTTCACATTGCCGTTGGTGGAACTGGCGGCAGTCTTGGTTGCGCCCTCAGAGACACCAGCCAGCTTTTCGCCCTCGGCATCGCTCATCAGGCGCTTGCCGGTCTCAGCAGCCACGAAGTCGGCAGGCTTCTTACCGCTGTCGGTCAGATTGCCCTCGCCATCCAGTGCAGCAAAGTTGCCGGCGGTGGCACCGGTGACCTTATCGGCCTTGCCGGAGATGTCCACTTCCTTAGGGGTGGGAACATACAGACCATCATCCTTCAGAATCAGGGCGTTGCCGACAGCAGCGGAAACATTGACCTTGACATCCACCTCATAACCAGCGATGGTAACGGTGGTGGATGCATCCTTGCCGGTAGTCTTTGCGGCGTAGGTATCGACCAGAGCAGCCATGTTCAGGAAAGAGTAGGTGCAGCTGTCGGGGTTCTCACCCTTGACGGCCAGAACCATGACCGGCTTGCCGTCCAGCTTGGGGTCGGTGGCGCCGGGATAGGTGGTGTCGGAGAACTTGAACTTGCCGACGAACGCGGTCTTGGTCTGGTCGAGGAACATCTCGGTCGGGAAGTCCATGGAGAAAGCAGCTGCGCCGGTCATGCCGGTGTTGGTGTAGAAGTTGACGGTGTTACCGGTCACCTTCAGGGCCTTAATGGCGGCGTTGGCAGCGGCCTCGACCGGGGTGAAAGCGTCCTTCTTGACGAAAGTCTTCTTGATCTCTGCGGTCAGGTTGCGGATGGTGGTCTTGGTAGAAATCTGCTTAGACATAGTAGTGTCCTCCTAAAATTATTTCAGCATATCAACGATTTCCTGCTGCGTTTCTTCCTCGTTCAGCAGGTCTTCGCTCGTCATAACGGTTTCTTTGCGGACAGTCAGCGCGTTTGCGCTGTCAAAGTCAAGGCCTTCGCCAATGCGGACGGCAATAGCGCCGCTCGCGTCACGCTTCAAGCCCTGACCGATGCTTACGCTACCGGTTTCACCCGAACCACCTCCTTTCCCGAACAGGGTTACGGTCGCCTGAATGTCTGCTTTCGGGATGCGCTGAGAAAAGAATCTGATGAAACCATCATGCGTTTCGCACCCGTTCAGGACACCCGCTTTGGTCGTAGTATAGAAACTGCCGGGAGATACAACGCCAACGGGTACAAGCTCACTGGTGCTGTCCGACAGTTCTGCATCATAGATACACTGGTAGTAATCCATACCACCGGCATTTTCGTAATCATCCTCGCTGCGGGCGGGCTTCCACCCGTCCGCTGCAAGAGTGAGTTCGTAGGAGCCATAGTAGCCGCCGCCCGTACCGCCGTCCACCTGCTCCTTGATAAGGGCCTTGACCTGTTCTTCGTTCAGGATTTCCCCGGATTCAGACAGGTTCTTCACGGCAGCGCTGACCGCTGCCGTGATGGTCGCTGCATGGGCATCAGCGGCGGCGTTGTGCTTCTCAATTTCGGCCTTGACCAGCTTCATCAAAGCCTGCATCTGCGGGTCAACGGTAATGCTGATATTGGCCTTGTTCGACACAGCAAGCAGCGCCGACAGCTCAATCTCAAAATCGCCGTTCACTTTCGTGGACGGGACCTCCACTCCGCGTGCATCCTGCATAATAAACAGGAGTGTTTCTGCATCGTCGTTCAGCCTGCCGTAAACGCCCACCTGATGCATGATGTACGTTTCATCCGCACCGGTGATCTGGATTTTTACCCGCCGAGCCGTCTCACCGCCGCTTTCAACGGTTTCGATGTCCAGCAATTTCAGGTCATGTGTTTCGCCGCTTACCCCGGTTTCCCCCGAGAGGTCTGCGTCAGCCGTACCGGTGCCGCTCACAGCGCGGGTGATTACCAGCGCACCACCGGAGAGAGATTCCGACAGCAGGGCGGCACCGGCGGCGGTGTAGCTAGATTTTTCCCAACTCACGTTGTCTGTCCTCCAATAATAATGTTTATCGCCGTGTGCGACCGTTCAACGGTGCCCGCCGTAAAGGCTCGTGCTTTCACTGCCTTTGCTTCAACGGCACCGGGCAGCGCCACGGCAACCTGCATTTTCGATCTTCCGACCGCACCGGCAACATACGCCTTTGCGCCGATTTCCCGCGGCTTGATCCTACCGGGGACCTTTACGGTGCAGGATGTCGCCATGCCGCTGGGTGCTGCGGCGATGTAGGCAGGCGACCGTTCATGCGGTTCGACGATGTAGATGATGTGTTCAAGGTGAGCGGTACAGCGCCGGGCATAACCAAGGCGCTTTTCAATTTCTTCCGGTGTGTAGTAAATGACACCATCATCGGTAATGTCTACGTTCATTCGCCAGTAGCCCGGCCTTCCTCCGTAGTCATACCATTCACTTATTTTCACATTCGGATAAATCGAGGCCAGCGCCTTTTGGACTGCCCACTCCGTTCCGCAGTACCGACGGACTTCCAGCGCAGTTTTGATGATCCTGCGCTTTGTTTCAATCGGATAGCTGGTGTCGTACCAGTCAACGCGGAACTGAACCGCAAGAATATCCAGAACTGCCTCATCTGCACGGTCAATATCCGTGTAGATTTTCAAGCGTTCGGCAGCTTCCAGTTCCTTCTTGCGCCGCTCCCTGAAAACTGCATCAAGGATCTGTACCCATGGCTCTTTGGCAACATCAGGCGGTAGCCCTTCGACTAGGCCAACTTCGTGGAGTTCAATCATCTTCGATTCCTCCGTATGTCACCTTGCAGCTTCGGAGCTTTGCCACCTGAATTTCGGAGACAGTTGTTTCGACCGGTGTCAACAGACGTGGGCGTTTCGCACCAGCTTCCCGTACACGCATAATCAGCTCCGCCGGTTCGATGTCCCGGCCGATTTTTCTCTGCCAGGTTTCATACTCCTTCACAGCTGCTTCCACATTTTCCTGAATCGTCGATGCATTCTTGACATTGCTCAAGGCAATATGGTAAGTAAGCTCGATGTCATACGGGATTTCTTCCGGCGCATGGCAAAGAACCAGATCACCCATCGGGCGCTTTACCGTGTCGAAATATTCCTGCATTCCGGTACATTCTTCCCTTGTCGGAACTCTGCCTCCGGCCATCAGAAAGTAAATGTGGATCGTGTATCCTTCCTTGCAAACGATCTTCGTATCTGCCACATCGGACCGCCAGCTCGATGCAAAGTATTCATAGGCATCCACCGGACCGGCCACGGAGAAAATCGAAGGTGCATAGTTGATACGTCTGGTAAATGAATCGTCACCTTCCGTATCCGTACCGCCCGTGCTTGCCGAAACACTTTTTGCCCCGGACACATACGGGATAGGATCCACCAGCACATTGATTTCGCCTTCGGCAATCCCATCGCTGTTGCTTCCTGCCTCATCCGCCACGGCAACTACGTCCACGGTCAGTTCGCCGGGTAAGATCTCCGCATACTTTTCGGTTTTGAAATACCGTTTGTCTGCCGTTCTCACCTGTGTTCCTTCCGGGATTCCGGTTGCACTCGTTCTCGGCGCAGACAGTGTGAATCGAATAACCGCCGTGGCTTTTCCGGCTTCCAGGCGTTCCACTCCAACAAGCGGAGCAAGGTTGTCCAAATTCGGCCCCGTGCTCGTAGGCAGCAGTTCCGCTTTCAGACACGCCGTGCTGTACTCCATGTTGTGATGCGAACGATGTGCCAGTGTCAAAAGGACAAGCCGTGCTTCAGAACACCGTTCCAACGATACCTCACCGTTGAAAAGTTCTTTGTTGTACTTGCCAAACAGCGCCTTGCAATCGGCCACAGCTTCTTCCAGCGTTTCTTCGCCTTCAATGTCGATGTCCGGGATGTTCTCAAACTCTTTTATTTTAGACAAGCTCGTACACCACCTTTGGAATTACAACGCCATGCAGCACATCACTGTCCAGCCAGTCCACCCGCACCACTCTTGCCCGCGGCTCAAACGATGCGGTTTTCTCTGTTACCTCAGCCACATATAATCCCTTTGCCACCGGAAGTGGCTTATCGACAAATATGTTTGGATTGATTCCGAGTTCTCTGTCGCCCTCTTGGCTCCCGATTGGTGTGGAATACAGTGTGCGAAGGCACTTTGCAATGTCCTGCACTTCTTTTTGTTTTTCGCTGTCACCGGACAGCTCAACCACCGTGCTGCTGAAGTCGATCATATGTACTCCTTTATGGTCAGGCTCACCTTGCACTGCATCAAAAGCCCGTGTTTTATCACCGAATCCCAGCTGTCGCTTATTTCAGTGACCCGAAACTTGTTTTGCGATACCGGTGCAAACCCGATAATCAGGTAATGAATCTCTCCGTTCTCTGACATTTCTGTCAGACGGTTCAGCATCTTGCGAGGATTCACGCCGAGTGCTGCATCCAGAAGAATATCAAAGGTGTACTCTCTCAGTTTCGGTGATAAATACTCTGCTCGTGCTTTTCCTCCCAGAACTTCATGTTCCGCCCAGTTTGCGCCGGTCGTTCCCTTGAAGTTTGACGGGGTGAGCACACGCAGGTGTCCCACAGAGAAAATCACATCGCCGAAAATTCCAACATACATTCCAAAACCTCCTTACAGGGGTGCGGATGTTTTCTTGCCAAGGTTTCCGGTGTGTGTATGCGACACCAGCGACTTGCCGGACACAACAACGTCGCCACCTCCGCCCTGGATGTTCACTGTTCCAGCGGTCGCATTGATGGTCGATGCCGTCATTTTCAATTCGCCGGATGCTGCAAGCGTGATCCCCGCCGGGGATGTCACCTTGATTTCTCCGCCCTCGCCGATGGTCACGGTTGCACCGCCTACCTGGATCTCAAGACTTTTTGCCTTCAGGATTTTCTTTCCGTCCACATAGTCGGTCAGTTCTTTGGCATTTGCATCAAACTTCCGATATGCCTTTCCCCGCGAGTTGGCATAGTCCTTTCGGTAGACTTTTTCCTTTCCTTCGGGCGGTTTATTCTTTTCATTCCAGACGGTGCCCACCACAACAGCATCCTCCGGGCTTTCTCCTGGATGCAGGACAAGCACAAGATCATCAACTTCCGGTGTCTGGTACTCGCCATTGGACAGAAACGGCACCATTTCCGTAACGGTGTCGTCCCTGTCTGGGTAAGTAACTTCGCACTTTCCAGCCTCATAGTCGATAGAACTCACATTGCCGAATCTCACTTCACTGCTCATGCGAAATCCTCCTTTTCCACTTTGCTGGCCTTGACCTGTGTTTTGTAGCCGCTGGATGGAGATATGCTGTGTTCCATCTGATCAACGAAATACTTTCCGTCCATCTTTCCATAGCCAACTAGGTTAAAGCACTGCGCTGAAGCGCCGGCCGGATAGCCCAACATCGTAAAACTGATCTGGGTTGCTCCGTGGTTGGCATTCTTGATGGCCGCTATCAGGCGGGCTTTTGCGTCTGCCTCGCTGCTTACCTTTCCAGTAAGTTTAAGCTGGCGTTCGTCCGTGCCCACCTTGACGTTGATGTTGATTTTTTTCTGTTTGTTGGTGTAGGTATAAAGGCCGCCCGTGTATGTTCCAGTCAGCTTTGTGTTCCACTTGAAACTTCCCGGCTCTACGCACAGGGCCGTCGGATTTCCAACGGGCCGGCTCTCATATACCGTCCATACAGGATCTTTCGCCTTGTACTTTTCCCGGTCGTACACCCAGAGCTTTGAAGTGTAGACTTTGATAACCAGTGCATAGGTGCTGCACAGATCTTGCAGAAAGGCACTATCTGTTCCGTCCTGTTCCTTTGCATCAATGCCGTGGTCGTCTCCCTCAAACTTCAGCTCCAATTTGTAACGGCCTGCAATGGTTTCAGCGATTTTCTTTACGCTGGTGTTCTTCCATGTAAAGGTCCGTTTTCTCTCGCTGAAGCTGGTGTCGTTCGGCTTTGCCACGCCGCCCATCGTCAGCGAATCAGGTGCACCGGCAAAACCAAGATCATCCAGCACGAATGCCCCGCACTCGGCGCTGTAATCTCTGTAGCCGCTCTCAATGCCCCCGATATTCCAGTCCTTTACAACAATAGCCGGGTAGAGCTTCACGCCCTTTTCCGGCATCCAGTCATTTTTCCATTTGGCAGCTTTGGCATTGACTGTAATGCTCACACTGTCGCTTTGGGATTCAGCCACATCCGTGTACTTGAAACTTTCCAGATCAGGTGCGATTTCTTCCGAAATATCGGTTTTCTCGTAGGTCAGAAGAACCGCAGCCTGCCTTCCTTTGGGTCTCGCTGCTGTCAGTACCATCATGCACCTGCCTTCCAGGGCGGAAGGTCTCCGCTCTTTTCAGCCGGCAGAGCTGGTGTTGACAGCACCGTGCCGGAATCGAACCGGACGATATGGATATATCTGGGGTTGTTCTGCATCAGCCAATCGGCTTTCAGCTCGCTTCCGTACACGTTCAGGGCAATCAGATCCCAGGTGTCACCGGACTTTGTGGTGTAATCAAGTGCCATACTGCGTGCGCCTCTTTTCGCGTTCGTACCGTTCCACATACTCGCAGAACTTCTCGTAACCTTCGTCCATAATGGAACGTAGATCTTCGACATTCATGCTGCCGTAGATGGTGAAGTTTGGTGCATAAACATATGTGTTTCCGCTGGAACTCGTATAGGTACGCTGGTAGCTGTTGCTCGATCCACCGCGCTGGTTCCCGCTGCTGCCACCAGAAGCATCTTCTCTCCCGCCGATGGGCTTCAGCTCCACTTCCTGCTGGTAGTTCTGAAGGTCTGCCAGCATCGACAGATTTTGCCTTGTCAGTTCACTGTTGCCAGCCGTCGGAAAGAAATTGACATTGCTCAGATCGTAGTTGTCCGGGTTTGCAGCGTATTCCAGCTTTGCCTTTTCCGCATCTGCTCCCCGGATAAACCGGATTGCCTTCTGAGTATTTTCGTTTGCAAGAACAGACTTGGCACCAGCAATCACTTTCCCGATTCCGGTGTTCAGCAGCTGTTGGGCTTTGCCCTGGTCATCCGACACGGTAGGTGTCGGCATTGCCGCCAGAGTTTCCAGCCCATCTACTGCATAGTTGGCGATCTCCGTGATACGGCTGAACGCCACACCAGCGTCGGACCCCAGTACCAATGCCGCTGCAACAGGCTGAACCATAGTGTCAAAACTTTGAGCCGCCTGGTTGTAATACTGCTGGCGACGTGCTCTGTTGAAGTCGATCAGGTTAGAATCTTCTTCTGTAAAACCACCGTCCGCGAACATCTTCGGCTTTCTGCCGGGCAACCCCAGCAGATCACCCAGACCAACGCCCAGCAGCTTACCAGCGGTCAGCCAGGTATCAATGTTCTTTTCACGAACGCCGCGCCGGAAGCTGATAACGGCTTCCGGGCCAGCCTCACCAGCAATAGACGGTCCCTGCGTCATGCCGCCGTTGGCAAATGCCGGGACAGACACGGGTGACAGGTTGAATCCGAACGACTTACCGCCGATCACCGGAACCGGAATGCCGAACAGCGTTTCCGGTATTGTGAGCTGAATTTTGTTCAGCGCCCCAATGATGAAGTTGACCGCTTTCACGCCGATGGTTGCAACCTGCTTCAGGAAGCCGATGATGCCCAGAATCACAGGCTCTACCACAGGAAGCACCTTACCCACCAGATCCACCGCCACCTTGATGGCGTTGACCAGTGTGGTGCCTACCAGGCTTACCACCGTAGACAGCAGCGGCATGACCGCCGGAATGCCTTCATTCACGATAAAGCCGAAGATCTCAGTCAGCACCGGCTTGATGTGGTTTACTCCCAGATCTACAATCTGAGAGAACACACCGGCGAACGATTCAATCAACGGCATAACCGTCTGGATGGCAGGGGTCATAGCTCCGAACACGTCACCCAGATTTAGCCCTCCGATACTGAAGCCGGATAGCTTTTCCTGGATGCTCTGCAAGCCCTCCGGGGTGGTGAGCTGCCCGAACACCTGCTTCACGGTGTCGCCGATACCCGCTATCTTTCCGGTGAATTTGTCAAAGACGGCAAGCCCGCCTTCGCCAAATACTGTTCCGACGATGTTGCGGATGTCCTCGAAGTGATCTCCCAACAACGAGACTGCCGCAACGATTGTACCGATGCCGGTAATAACCGGGCCGAATGTGCCAAGCAGTGCCATGAATCCGCTGCCCAGTTTTGCGGCCACTGGGCCTACCGTCGTACCCAGTACGTTCAGCCCTGCGCCGCCGACATTCAAAGCTCCCTTCACCGTGCTCAAAGCGCCGCCGCCGATTTTGGATGCTGCACCCGCCACCTTGCTGCCGACACCGAGGACGGTAGAACCCACTTTGGACTGGCTGACGGTCTGCCATGCATTGGACAGCCCATTTCCAATGACCGTCTTTCCTGCACCGAGGAAATTTTTCACTCCACCGGCCATACCTCCAAGGTCAAGACCGTTCGGTCCTGCAATGCCGGAAAGAATCTGTCCCGCAACACCGCCGGTCTTGGCGATAAATCGTCCAACCGGATTGCCGCTTCCGAACCCCACCAGAGCATTTTTCAGGCCGCCCAGCGATTGCCCGACATTGGAAACATACCTACCGGAGCCGGAGTTTTTCAGCACGCCCAGCAGGCCACCGTTCGTGCTAGCTTCCAGCACATCATTTACAAAACCGGTGTTTCCTTTCTTGGTTCCGCTTCGCAGGCCCTTGAAATTTTTCAGTGTTGCCCAGATGCCGACACCAGCGCCGTCCAACGTCTGCCCAATTTTTCCAAGGCGCGTTGTGGGCTGCTGCGCTCCGGCACCGGCCATCTGAACGCCGTACTTTGCATTTTCAGCAAACATTCCGGCATTCGATTTTACAAAGGATGCGCCACCAACTGCCCGTTGGATCAGGCTTGTGGGTGTCAGTGCGCCCATCAGATTTCGGACAGTGATGCCTCCGAATGTTCCGCCTGGGGCACCGCTCGGTTTTCCGCCGATTGCAATGTTCCCGATGGTGTTCAGCAGCGAGGATCCTGTGCTATAAGCCGTCGGTGCAAAGCTCATAGCTCCGAACGCCGCGACTATGGCAGCAATGGCCCCTGCCACTTCCGGCCCATGCTCTGCAGTGTAGTCGATGCCCTTCTGGATCCACGGCAATGCCGCCTGCGCCGCATTGCCAATTCCAAGCAGCGCGGAGTGCAACATCGGCAGAATGCCATTGACGATGTTGGACAGATCTGGCAAGCTCTCGGTGATACCGTTTGCTATGTCGATCCACATGGATGTCAGTTCTTTCTTTGCCGGAAGGAACTGATTGCCCACATTGATAAGCAGGCGGTCTGTCGCATTACTTGCCATCTGGCTTACCGCTTTGCTGGTGTCCAGACGAACAAGCAATTCTTTCTCCATGCTGCCGCTGTATGCGCTGGTATCACCAGCCATAAGCAAGAATCCTGAAAATTACCAAAATAAGGAGAACCGATATGAGACTGCTGCTGGCAGAAGATGAAAAAGAGATGGCGCACGCGCTGGAAGCAGTGTTTACACATAACCATTATTCTGTAGATGTTGTTTATAATGGAATTGATGCTGCGGACTGGGCAGAGGGCGGAAACTATGACGGCATGATCCTGGATATTATGATGCCGGGAAAAAGCGGGCTGGAGGTCTTAAGCGAGTGGACGGAGAGCATTCATCACCAGATTGAGCGTCTGAACAGTCTTGTAACACAGCTTCTGACGCTTGCAAAATGGAGGAAGGTGGCGGAGAACTGGAGCTGAAAACATGGAATGCGTCAGAAACCATCATGGATGCCGTAACGTCCATTGAAGCCTCTGCGGTTACGAAACAGATCGCGTTGCAGAGCGATATTGCAGAAGAAGTCCATATGGAAGGGGATGCCGCAAGAATTCACCAGCTCGTTTCTCTTCTTGTGGATAACGCCGTTAAATACACTCCGGAGGGTGGAAAAATCCACATTTTCTGGCGAAAAAACGGCAAAAAAGCAGAATTTTCGGTGCAGAATACCTGCGATACCCTGCCGGAAGGTGATCTCAACCGCCTCTTTGACCGCTTCTACCGTGCGGATGCGTCGCGGGCCAGGGAAAGCGGCGGCTATGGAATCGGCCTTTCCGTGGCAGCTGCAATTGTAAAGGCACATAAGGGAAAAATCACCGCAGAGCGGACACGAGATGGCATCTGTTTTAAAGCAGTCTTTCCGGCAAAAGGATGAAAGAAACAAAATTCCGGAAAAACAGAAAAATGACGGCAGGGCAGGAAAGGCAGACACACAAAAAAGCAGAAATCAAAAGCTTCCAAGAGAGAAAAAACAACAGAAAACAAAAGAAAACAAAAGGAGGAATATATGATGTTTGATTGTGGTTTACAGAATATTTTCCGGCTGAAAAACGGACAGTCCCGTTCCATCAACTGGGAAAACCGGAATGGAGAAAAAGGAAAAGGCGGCATGGCATCCAGCGATCTTGGTCCGTCCAGAAAAGGTTCCCCGTGTATCCCGAAAATAGAAGCAGGAGAGACCGTAACACTTGGTGAGATCCAGGGAGAAGGCATCATTCAGCACATCTGGATCACCGTCACAGACCGTACCAGTGAACGTAACCGTTATGTTCTGCGGGATCTTGTTCTGCGCATGTACTGGGATGACGAAGAAGATCCATCCGTGGAATGCCCGCTTGGCGATTTCTTCTGCTGCGGCTTCGGTGTTTCCTACCAGGTAAACTCAGTCCCGATTGCTGTCAATCCGACCCGTGGTTTCAACAGCTATTTCCCGATGCCGTTCCGTAAAAACGCCCGTATTACCATTGAAAATCAGTGTGATGAGCCGATTCCGGCCTTCTTTTATCAGATCGACTATTGCCTGACAACGGTTCCGGAGGATGCTGCCTATTTCCATGCCCAGTGGCGTCGTCAGCGCATAACGGAAAAGGCAAAAGACTACGTTGTCCTCGACAACATCAAAGGGAAAGGCCAGTACGTTGGAACGTATCTTGCACTTACCAGCCTCGAACGCTACTGGTACGGAGAAGGTGAGATGAAATTCTACATCGATGGAGACAAGGATTATCCAACCATCTGCGGAACCGGAACAGAAGATTACTTCGGTGGTGCCTGGAGCTTTGCAACACAGCAAAATGGCCAAACCGTTGAAAATCAGTACTGCACTCCGTATCTTGGATATCCTTACTACTCTACCCACGATACCTTCCTTCATAATGATTACCACAATGATGATCAGATGCCACAGCGCAGCTTCTACCGCTGGCATCTTCTTGATCCCATCCTTTTTGAGAAGGATCTTAAGGTAACCTTGCAGCAGATTGGTGTCAGTCACGGAGGCCTCTTTGAACGTCAGGATGATGTCGCTACCACAGCTTACTGGTACCAGACGCATCCTCATGTACCATTCGCGCCACTCATGTCCAGAAAAGAGCGCTGGCCAAGATGATTTTTGACGCTTTTCCTATTTTATATGTTTCATGACGTTGCATATCGGCTGCAAGAGTCCGTTCCGAACAAATCCGCTTCCAACGAATTTGTCCGGAAAAGGGCTCTTTCTTTTTTTATATGGTATTCAAAAAGCGATCCGGATTACAGAGGTCCGTCTTTTCACAAACCTTTCACATTTTCCGTCCATTCTTTAAGGTTCCTTTAAAGTTTCCTCATTATACTTAAAAATGTAAAAAACATTTCCGGAAGTAAATCAAACGAAAGGATCAATCGATTATGATGCAAAGCCAACAGATTCCCATGACCTTCCAACGGTATGAAACAAAATACATGCTTTCCCCGATCATGGCTCGCAAGCTTCGCAAGAGCCTTCCGGGTCATCTGCAGATGGATGAATACGGCCTTGATACCATCTGCAGCCTCTATTACGATACCCCGGATCACCAGCTCATCCGCCGTTCGCTGGAAAAACCCGTCTACAAAGAAAAACTGCGACTCCGCAGTTATGGTCCGGCCAAAGAGACCAGCCCCATATACGTAGAACTAAAGAAAAAATATGAAGGAATCGTCTACAAACGCCGCGAGCGCATGATATTATCAGAAGCGGTTCCCTATCTTGCGGGAAAATCAGAACCGGGCTTCGACAGCCAGATTCTCCACGAAATCACCTGGTTTCGCAACTACTACCGGGGGCTTGCTCCCGCTATGTACATCGCCTACGACCGCATCGCCTGCTTCGGCACGGAAGACAGGAACTTTCGTGTTACCTTCGACACCAATATCCGATGGCGTACCGACAATCTGTGTCTTGACGGTCCAACGGAAGGAACCAGGCTTTTAGAACCAGGCTGGTATCTCATGGAGGTGAAATCACCAGGTGCTGTGCCCCTATGGTTCAGCAAAATTCTGGATGATCTTGCAATCTATCCGGCATCATTTTCTAAATACGGCTTTGCCTATCAGATTGAAAATCAGAAAGCATCAGAAGAAAAAGAAGAAAAAGCTTTCATACCATTCACAGATATCCGGCAAACCGTATCAAAAACAGCATTCCGTTAGCTGAATCAGGTAAGTCCTCTGCGGCCATTGCGAAAAGCAAGAAGCAGTGGGTGGACTCACAGCTTGCGAAAAGCCTTTTTCAAACATAATCTGCTTCACAAAAAAAGAAAATGTAACTATTCAGAGCCATGCAAAATAGAAGAAAAATCGCGAATCATGCTTGCATGAATGAGCGGTTTTTCTGGAACTTCATATGGCGAGAAGCAACATCGCGATGTAGCGTAAGCGGAATCGAGATGGGGCTCTGAATAGACAAGAAAATAAAAAAATTCTGGGAGGAATTTGCTATGCTTAACACAATATTCAGTTCTGTTTTTACAGAAACAACCGCCGCCTTCACCTTTGGTCAGTTCCTTGCCTGCACAGCAGTGTCTCTGATTCTGGGACTGTTGATCGCTGCTGTTTACAGGTACAAAAGCGAATGCACCAAAAGCTTTGCTGTCACGCTTGTTCTGATGCCTGTGATCGTACAGATGGTGATCATGCTCGTCAATGGAAATCTTGGAACCGGAGTCGCCGTTGCCGGAGCCTTCTCTCTCGTCAGATTCCGTTCTGCACCGGGAAGTGCCAAAGAAATCAGCAGCATCTTTCTTGCTATGGCAGTTGGCCTTGCAACCGGTATGGGCTTTCTTGGAACCGCAGCAGCATTTGCAATTATTGTAGAGGCTGTATGGTTTATTCTCGTGCAGACCAACTTTGGAGAAAAAAAAGAGAAAGAAAAAGAACTCCGCATTACCATTCCGGAGTCCCTTGATTATATCAGTGTTTTTGACGATATCTTTGCCAGGTATCTGAACCGTTGCGAGCTTGTACAGGTAAAAACCACGAATATGGGAAGTCTTTTCAAGCTGGAGTATCGCATCGTATTCCGCGAGGAAGGCGAAGAGAAAAACATGATTGACCAGCTCCGCTGCAGAAACGGAAACCTTGAAATCCTGTGCAGTCGTGCGCAGACCGGAAGGGAGGAATTATAATGAATCGAAACAGAAATAAAAACAGAAAAAAAGAGACCGGCGCGGTCGTCAGTCTGTTTCTTGTATCATCGCTGGCCTTCGGCGGATGCGGCACAGCAGTGACATCTTCCAGCTCTGTCAATACCGAATCCACCAGTACAGAGTCAACCGGCGAAACATCTGCCGACAACGCGGCGGCCACATCAGAGAGCACAGCTTCGGAAAATGCAATGGAAAGTGCTTCCGATATTAATTTTGACCTGGAACTGACCGAATCCACTATCGACACCGAATTCACAGACCGTGAGAAGAGCGGAAGCTATAAAGCATCAGAAGCCGTAAAAATTACACTTAATAAGACGACAGCTACCGTCTCCGGCAGCGGAGTCAAAGCAGACGGCAGCACAATTACCATTACGGAAGAAGGCGTTTACATCGTAAGCGGAACACTTGAGGATGGCCAGATTATCGTAGACGCATCCGATTCCGACAAGGTTCAGATCGTACTTGATGGAGTCCATATCAACTGTGAGACGAATGCTGCCATCTACGTTCGCGAAGCGGACAAAGTTTTCATCACGCTTGCTGAAAACAGCAGCAACACGCTTGGCGGTGGAAATGAGTACACTCAGATTGATGACAACACGGTAGACGGCGTTATCTTCTCCAAATCAGATCTTGTCTGCAACGGGACAGGAAGTCTGACCATCGAGGCAGACTACAAGCACGGGATTGTATCCAAAGATGACCTTGTGATTACCGGCGGAACCTACAAAATCGCCGCTGCGGACAACGGGATCACAGCCAAAGATCAGCTTAAAATTCTGGATGGAAGCTTTGACATTGATGCTGCAAATAGTGCAGTCAAAGCGAAAAATGCGGATAACGCAGAGCTTGGAAATATCTATATTGCCGGTGGAATTTTTACGATCGAGGCAGAACAGGACGGCTTCCATGCAACCGGCAGCATTGTTGTCGATGACGGAACCATCACCGTAAACTCCGGTGATGACGGTTTCCATGCGGAGCTCGACACCGTCATTCATGGCGGAACGATCCTTGTTGAAAAAAGCAACGAAGGCCTGGAAGGAAAACGCGTCGTGGTCAACGGCGGTGACATTACCATAAACGCCAGCGACGATGGCATCAATGCCACAAATTCCGGCGACGATGGCGCCAACGCCATAAATCCTGGCGCCAATGATGCCGGTTCCGGTGACGATGACAGCAATGCCGCAAGCTCAAACGACGATAGCAGTGCTGCCGTAAACTCCGGTGATGATGGCAGCATATCCGGTGCGGCAGACGGAAAGGAACCTCCGCAAATGCCGCCTGATACAGAAAACGGCAGCGATATGCAGCCATCGCAGGACTTCGATCCGGAGAACGCTCCGTCTGGCGGAAATGCGCCGCAGGACTTCGATCCGGGGAACGCTCCGTCTGACGGCGATGCTCCACAGATGATGCAGAGAGGCCCCGGCGGCGGAGGCAACTCTGAGCTTTATATTAAAATTACCGGCGGAACCCTGACCGTATCCGCCGATGGTGATGGTCTTGATTCCAACGGCGGTCTTCTCGTGACCGGCGGAACTACGATCGTGTACGGGCCGACCAGCGATGGTGACAGTGCCCTCGATTACGACGGAAGTGCAATTGTGACCGGCGGAACCTTAGCTGCTATCGGCAGTGCCGGCATGACGGAAAGCTTCGACGAAGCTTCCACCCAGCCCGTTATCACCTATTACTGTACGGAAACCCAGTCCGCTGACACTACCATCACACTGACAGACAGCGATGGAAGTGCCCTCTTCACGGTCACACCCGAAAAAGCCTACGCCAGCATCGTTTTGACCTGCCCAGAAATGAAACTGGACGCAACGTATACTCTGGCTGCCGGTACCGACAACGAAGAGATCACCCTCACGGACATCATCACCACCGCCGGAACCCGGTCTGTTAAAACAATGAGCGATCCCGAAGGTGGAAAAATGCCAAATAACAGCGACAACAAAGGAACTCCGCCTTCAAAACCAAGCGACACGGCTGAGTGAACCGTTATAGTTCATTCAGCACCGGAACATTTGCTGTTCCGGTGCGTAAGAAAGTGATTCTATTCATGATTCTACCGTGGCTGTCTTCCTACTTCCAATTTGCCGTATTCTGTGCTAAAATAACCTCACAAGAAAAGAGGTAGAAAAATCATGTATGATAAACTGACCGAAAACGACATTAAAAAAATGCAGGAAGAAATCGACTACCGAAAACTGGTTGTCCGTCCAAAAGAACTCGAGGCTGTAAAAGAAGCCCGTGCCCAGGGCGATCTCAGCGAAAATTTTGAATACAAAGCTGCCAAACAGGACAAAAACCGCAACGAAAGCCGCATCCGCTATCTGGAAAAAATGATCAAAACCGCCCACGTTATTTCAGATACCTCAAAGGACGACGAAGTCGGCATCAACAATACCGTCCAGGTTTACATCGAAGAAGATGATGAGACAGAAACCTACAAACTTGTCACCACCGTTCGTGGTAATTCTCTCAAAGGATACGTCAGTATCGACTCGCCATTAGGAAAAGCCATTCTGGGTCATAAAGTCGGCGACCGCGTCACTGTAAAAGTAAGCGATGCCTATAGTTATGATCTCATCATCAAATCCATCGAAAACACTGCGGATACCGATGATGAACTCCGCAGCTATTAAAGGACAGAAAGAAAGGAAAATACCAGTCATGGAAAAAATTGCAAGCTTTACAATCGACCATATCAAACTTAAACCAGGAGTCTACGTTTCAAGAAAAGATCACATAGGTGACAGTGTCATCACAACCTTCGACCTGCGTATGACATCTCCAAACGATGAGCCTGTTATGAATACCGCTGAGGTCCACACCATCGAGCATCTTGGCGCAACGTTCCTTCGCAATCACGAAGAATGGAAAGATAAAACCGTATATTTCGGTCCAATGGGCTGCCGTACAGGATTTTACCTGCTGCTGGCCGGTGATTACAGCTCGAAAGATATCGTTTCACTCGTAATAGAAATGTATGAATTTATCCGCGATTTCAAGGGCGAAGTCCCGGGTGCATCCCCGAAAGACTGCGGAAACTATCTGGATATGAATCTGTCCATGGCAAACTACCTTGGCAAAAAATACCTGGATGAGGTTTTGTACGGAATTGATGAATCCCGTCTCGTCTATCCGGAATAAATTCTAAAAATGGTAACTATTCAGCGCCATGCAATTTCGCATGGCTCTGAATAGTTACAAAAAATGAAAGAAAACAGGGGGAAACAGAGTATGAGAACCATGGAAAACGAAAACCTGCGCGTGCAGATCAGCGATCACGGCGCAGAACTTAGCAGCATCTACGATAAAGCGGCTGACCGTGAGGCAGTCTGGATCGGCGATCCGGCCTTCTGGAACCGCCACGCACCGGTCCTGTTCCCGTTCGTCGGAAAAGTAAACGGCGGCTTCTACACCCATAAAGGAGTCAAATATCCGATGGGCCAGCACGGTTTCGCCCGCGACAACGAATTCGAGTGCATCGAAAACACCGAAAACAAAACAGTACACCGCCTGGTATCGACCGAAGAAACCAAAAAAGTCTACCCGTTCGATTTTGCCTTCACCGTAACCCAGGAACTCTCCGGCAGAACCCTGACCATAACCTGGAAAGTAGAAAACACCGGTGATGATGACATGTACTTCTCCGTCGGCGGACATCCTGCATTCATGATTCCGGAACAGTATGACATCGTCTTCAACAAAGGCCTGGAAAACCACACCGAGACCGAACTCGAATACGTCCTGATCGACCCGGAAACAGCAGGCGTCGATGTCGCACATCCGAGAAAACTGAAACTTCAGGACGGCAGAATCCCGTACACCAGAACCCTTTTCGACGAGGACGCCCTGATCTTCGACAACACCCAGGTCGAGCGCGTCGGCGTAGAAGTTGATGGAAAACCGTATGTCACTCTCACCTGCAAAGGCTTCCCGAGCGTCGGCGTATGGTCCAAGCCAAAAGCAGATGCCCCGTTCGTGTGCCTCGAGCCATGGATCGGCCGCTGCGACAACGTCGGCTTTGACGGCGAATTAAAAGACAAATACGGCGAACAGCACCTGAAAGCCGGGGAAACCTTCCAGGCAGGCTACACCATCACCATCGGAGAATAAGGACCCGAAAAAAAGAAAAACCTCCGAAGTACAGCGAAAAGAACACGATTCCTGTACTTCAGGGGTTGAAATTTTACGGTTTCTTTACTATAATTAGCATCAAACCCAAAAAACGCATGTAGTTCATCATGCACAGAAGAAAAAACAGGAGGGAACGTTCTTGAAAAGAGAAACGGTTATCGTACTTGATTTTGGCGGTCAGTACAATCAGTTAATTGCAAGACGTGTACGTGAGTGCAACGTTTACTGTGAGATTTATTCTTACAAAACAGACATCGAAAAGATCAAAGAAATTCAGCCGAAAGGTATTATCTTCACCGGCGGCCCGAACAGCGCATATCTGCCGGATTCCCCGACTTATACAAAAGAAATTTTTGAACTTGGAATCCCGATCCTCGGCATCTGCTACGGATCACAGCTGATGATGCATCTGCTCGGCGGAAAAGTAGAAGTAGCACCGGTCAGAGAATATGGAAAAATTGAGGTAACCGTAGATACCAGTTCCGCACTGTTTGAGAACGTATCCGAAAAAACCATCTGCTGGATGAGCCACAACGACTACATCTCCAAAGTAGCTCCGGGATTCGAAATCATCGCCCATACGGATGACTGTCCGGTAGCAGCCGTTGCAAACGTAGAGAAAAACCTCTATGCAACCCAGTTCCATCCAGAAGTTCTGCACACCAAAGAAGGAAAGAAAATGCTTTCCAACTTTGTATACAATGTCTGCCACTGCGCCGGCGACTGGCACATGGACTCCTTCGTAGAAGAATCCATCAAAGCTATCCGCGAAAAAGTAGGCGACGGAAAAGTCCTCTGCGCACTGTCCGGCGGAGTCGATTCCTCCGTAGTAGCTGTTATGCTTTCCAAAGCAGTCGGAAACCAGCTGACCTGCGTATTCGTAGATCACGGCCTGTTGCGTAAAAACGAGGGCGATGAAGTAGAAGCAGTCTTCGGACCGGACGGCCCATACGACCTGAATTTCATCCGCGTCAACGCACAGGAGCGTTTCTATGCAAAATTAAAAGGCGTAGAAGAGCCGGAGAGAAAACGTAAAATCATCGGCGAAGAGTTCATCCGCGTATTCGAAGAAGAAGCAAAGAAAATTGGTGCTGTAGACTTCCTGGTACAGGGAACCATCTACCCAGACGTTGTAGAGAGCGGCGTCGGCGGAGAATCCACCGTCATCAAATCCCATCATAACGTCGGAGGACTGCCGGACTACGTAGATTTCAAAGAAATCATCGAGCCGCTGCGCAACCTCTTCAAAGACGAAGTAAGAAAAGCCGGCCTTGAGCTCGGCATCCCGGAATACCTCGTATTCCGTCAGCCATTCCCGGGCCCGGGACTTGGCATCCGTATCATCGGCGAAGTAACCGCCGAGAAAGTCAAAATGGTACAGGACGCCGACGCGATCTGGCGCGAAGAAATCGACAAAGCCGGAATCGCCCACGAAATCGGCCAGTACTTCGCAGCACTGACCAACATGCGTTCCGTTGGAGTCATGGGAGATGAAAGAACGTATGATTATGCCATTGCCCTCCGTGCCGTAACCACTACCGATTTCATGACAGCCGAAAGCGCAGAAATTCCGTGGGATGTCATCGGAAAAACAACGAGCAGAATTGTAAACGAAGTAAAACACATCAATCGCGTTATGTATGATTGCACAGGAAAACCACCGGCAACCATCGAGTGGGAATAAATTGAAAAAGTCTAAAAACCCAGTAATAATGCGGGTTTGCAGGATTTCAAAATCCTCGTTGATAAGATTTTGATAAGATTACACTCCGACCCCTTTATCGGATGTATCAAGTGGTTTGTGGGTAAAGAGTAATATCTTGTGGCTCACAAAAACTCCATATTAATAGGAAACCCCGTACTGACGGAATACAGTCAGTACGGGGTTTTTGTCTTTCATTTTTCGGTAGTATATGTAAACAATTTGCAAAGAATGCGAAGAAATCCAGAAAACAAGTGGGACAAAAGCGGATTAGAAGTGACGATATATATAGGTTAGTCTTTGTCCCAACGATTTGCATCAGTCCAACGGTAATTGGGGTCTCTGTTACAACGAGGATCATTTTCCCATTTTTCAGCAGAGCGTCTACTCATTTCTTGATCAATCCGTTTCATTTCTGGTGTTTTTTCTCCGTTGCCACCAAATCCTGTTCGTATCCATTCTTGGCGTCTTTGTTCATAGCCGTCGGATAATTCATCATCTGATGCAGATTTGAGCCAATTTTCGAAATCATCTTCGTCCTTGTTTTTATAAACAAGAATGCTAACAAGAGTGCCAAACGCAAGTACAGCGGTAGTTGTTAGTGCTTTTTTCCAATCAAATTTCATATTTACACCTCGTTACTTGTCCTCGGCTTTGAAAGCCTCAATCAGCATATCGCTGAGTTCCTGTGACGGAACTTTCGCCCAATGTTGCGTGGTATCTTTTTCGGGATAAGTATAACGCCACTCATCATATTGCTCTTTGGAAATCTCGCCGCTTCTGTATTTTTCAGCCTGTTCTGCCCAAGCGGTGAGCATTTGGAAAACAGAGAGGTCAACATTCGGCTTATTACCGTCAAAGACGATATGTACTTCGTTTTCATTCTTCTCCACTCTTACGCCGTGCAAATCCTCAACGGTAAAAAGAGTATGTATAAAGCCGAGATCACTGTCAATGTCGGGAATTCTGAGTGCCAAAGGTGAAACCTCAAGTACGCCTGCAAGAGCCTTTACCAAATCTTCTTTCGGCGTTCTTGATCCTGATTCATACTGTGCCATACGAATATCAGCAGTTTTTTGTGGAAAGCCCACAGCCTGACCGAGCCACTTTTGGGTCATACCCCTTAAATTTCTAAAGAAACGGATTCTCTCACCGATTGCCATTGTGCTTCCTCCTAACGATCTGTTGATAAGATATATTATACAGATACGCTTAGTGTGCGTCAAGATATCACAAACAAATAACGTTAATATTTTTTCAAAAGCCACTTGACTTTACTTAATTTGCTTAGTATAATGATGATGCAGGCTTAAACTAATAGCGTTAAGTATGTGGAAAATTGAATAACCGTCGTACACCACGGTAATGGCGTACCCGCCCGGACAAATCGGAAGGCGGTCAGAAAATATTCCGACACGAAATAAAGAATTACAATATAAACTCAGCTGAAAGGGGGTGATTTTATGACAGATAAAACTTTTATGAGAGCAGATGAAATTGCAGAGGAACTTGATGTATCAAAGGCTTACGCCTACAAGATTATCCGACAGCTCAACGATGAACTGAGTGCAAAGGGATTTATTACAGTTGCAGGGCGTGTTAGCCGACAGTATTTTAGTGAAAGAATTTACGGAACAGAAAAGAGAGATGATTAATGCCCGTTTACAAGAATAAGGACAACGGCACTTGGTATGTGATGACGCAGTATACCGACTGGAAAGGCGAACGCAAACCAAAGTGCAAGCGTGGCTTTGCCACAAAACGAGAAGCACAGGACTGGGAACAAAAATTTCAGCAGCAAAGCTCAGGAAATTTGGATATGCCCTTTTCCGATTTTGTTGAAATTTATTGCAAAGAACAGCAGCCACGATTGAAAGAAAGCACTTGGCAGACCAAAGAGAACATTATTCAGCAGAAAATTCTGCCGTACTTTAAAGACCGCAAAATCAACGAGATTACCACCAAAGATGTGAGAGCGTGGCAAAATGAAATGCTGGCTTACCGCAACGAGGAAAACAAGCCCTACTCATCATCTTATCTTAAGACTTTGCACAATCAGCTTTCAGCCATCTTTAACTATGCAGTCAGATTTTATGACTTACGCAGCAATCCCGCCTCAAAAGCAGGAAATATGGGCAGTGAGGAACGAAACGAAATGCTGTTTTGGACGAAGGAAGAGTATCAAAAGTTTTCCGAAGTGATGATGGATAAACCGCTTTCCTACTACGCATTTCAAATGCTTTATTGGACAGGCATCCGTGAGGGTGAACTGCTTGCTCTTACCCCTGCCGATTTTGACTTTGAAAAAGGGACGGTGAAAATCAGCAAGACTTATCAGCGTTTGAAAGGTCAGGATGTAATCACCTCACCGAAAACAAAGAAAAGCAACCGCACCGTGCAAATGCCTGATTTCCTCTGTACCGAAATGCAGGAGTTTTTCGGTATGCAGTACAGGCTAAAAAAGAAAGACCGTGTTTTTACCGTTACCAAAAGCTATCTGCACCACGAGATGGAAAGAGGCGCAAAAGAAGCCGGGGTAAAGCGTATCCGTATCCACGATCTTCGCCACAGTCATATCAGTCTTTTAATTGATATGGGATTTTCCGCCGTTGCCATTGCTGACCGAGTGGGACACGAAAGCATAGAAATCACTTACCGCTATGCGCATCTGTTCCCGTCAAAGCAAAAGGAAATGGCAGTCAAACTTGATTTTATGAATAAAGGAGTGTGATGATATGTCAGTAAAAAATGTAGACCGCCACAACCGTTTCCGCAGTATTACCGTAGGATTTCGAGTGTCACCCGAAGAACAGGAAGAACTCAACAGAGCAGTTGCTCTTTCGGGATTGCCGAAACAGGAATACTGTTACCGCAAGTGTATGGGGCGTGAGGTGGTGGTTCAGCCAAATCCGAGAGTTTATAAGGCGCTGAAAACGCAGATGGCATTTATCCTTGAGGAATTACAGCGTGTTGCCGCAGGTGAGAATATCCAAACGGAACTGCTCGACACCATTGACCTTATCGCCTTTACATTGCACGGCTTGAAAGGAGAGGATGCAAATGAATGATAAAAAAGAAATGACCGCCTGTAACACATCTGTTGGCGCAGATGAAAGGCAGTCACTCAAATCCAATAATAATAGTATAACCAATTTTGCGGAAGAAATCAATGATTTTGAAAAAATGCAGAGAGAAATGCTGCGACAGTTAGATCCGTCCTATTTGAAAACTGTGTCTATGAAAATGCTGTACAATACGGTATTTGATATTCAGACACCGCTAATTGACGGTCTGCTCCAACGAGGAACCTATATTTTTGCAGGCTCCCCGAAGGTGGGTAAAAGTTTTATGATGGCACAGCTTGCCTATCATATCAGTACCGGCACACCACTATGGAGTTACAAGGTACGAAAAGCAACGGTGCTTTACTTTGCTCTTGAAGATGATTATCCTCGTTTGCAAAAGCGACTGTTTCAGATGTTCGGTGCAGAGGAAACGGACAATCTCTATTTTGCGACGGAGTGCAAAACGGTAAGCGGCGGTTTGGAAGAACAAATCAGAGGTTTTATAGGAGAACACCCCGATACAGGCTTGATTATCATAGACACCTTAAAGCGTGTGCGTGAAGCCGGTGATGCTGATTACAGCTACGCCAGCGACTATGACATTGTAGCAAGGCTCAAAGCGTTGGCAGACAGTTACAAGGTTACAATGCTCATCGTTCATCACACCCGAAAGCAGAAAGCGGAAGATATATTCGATATGATTTCGGGTACAAACGGACTGATGGGTGCGGCAGACGGAGCATTCGTTCTCAGTAAAGAAAAAAGAACTTCCAATAATGCTACGCTTGATGTGGCAGGCAGAGATCAACAAGATATGAAAATTCATCTTGTGAGAGATGCCGAGCGTTTGATTTGGAACTTTGAAAACTCAGAAACGGAATTGTGGAAAGAGCCGCCCGAACCGTTGCTTGAAAAAATGGCTGCTGCCCTTTTTTCGGAAAGTGAAAGATGGGAAGGGACTGCTTCCGAGCTTCGCGGAATTCTTGGCGTGGATATAAAACCGAATGTGCTTTCTCTAAGGCTGAGTATCAATGCAAGCAGGCTGTTCCGTGATTATGGTATCCGCTATCAGAACAGTCGAACACACGACGGACGAAAGGTAGTTCTTTGGAAAGAAACTGAGGGAACGGCGTGACAAAGGGCGTCAAAGGTGACGATGTTTTTGGCAGTCCGAAAGATTGTCACCATCGTCACACATTGACACCGATTGAAGTTTAGACGGGGTGCAGGGTGTCCTTTTCAAAGTGTGCGGGTGTCCGGCGGACGCCTCTGAGCCATTGGCTCAGAAGCACCGACCGAGCCGGCAGGCGAGACCTGCCCCTGCTGGGGAGTTGTCCGCAGACAACGGGGCAACGCCCCATAACCCCCTCGGAGAGCTCACGACATCTTTGCAGCCTAAGTGCTGAAAGTGTCATAGTGGGTTACACACTTTGAAAAAGTTGTGTAACTGCGGCTCCCCAAAAATTCACCTGCGGAAAGGAGTGAGAAAATGGCAAAACAAAACTTCAGCGTCGCCCGTATCGAAACCCGTACACGAGCCACGGTTGGTAAGTTCGAGCGACACATCGAACGTAAAAATGACAGCTATGAAAATATGAATATTGACCTCTCACGCACGCCTATGAATGTAAGCTTTAAAAGCTGCGGAGAGCTGACATATAACGAACATCTTGACAAAATGATTGCTGCAGGAATGGTATCACTGAAAGGCTTAAAACCCGATGCGACAGTCTTTAACGAGATGATTATGGATGTAAATACAGACTATTTTGAACAGAACGGCGGCTATAAATATGCCTGCCGATTCTATGAAGAAGCTTTCCATTTTGCAGAAAAGCTCTACGGTAAAGACAATATTATATCTGCTGTAATGCACGCTGACGAGCTGAATGCAGCAATGACTGAGAAATACGGCAGACCGATTTACCATTACCATTTGCATATTATGGCGCTGCCGGTGGTGGACAAAGAGGTGCGCTGGACGAAACGGTGTAAAGATCCTGAGCTGGTTGGAAAGGTAAAAGAAGTCATTCATCAAGTGAGTCATTCAAAGAAATGGAAGTCCGAAAAGGCTCTTGATGAAAACGGAAATCCGATTCTGAACAGCAAAGGAAAGCAAGTCTATCACGCTTCCTACAGCATACTGCAGGACAAGTTTTATGAACATATGCAGGAAGCAGGTTTTAACGGATTCAGTCGTGGAGAGCGTGGAAGTACTGCTGAAAACTTAGCTTCACTTGAATTTAAAATCAAGAAAGACAAAGAGAAACTATCAAATCTTCAAGAAAAAATTGCTGGGGAACAGATACGGTACGAAGAAAATCATAAGGCGTTTATGACCTTTAATGAGATTGACAGCTCAGGCAAAAAGTCGTTTATGGGCAAATATACCGTGTCGGCGGATGACTACGAAAAGCTAACTATCCTAGCAAAACAGAGTTACTCAGCGATATCCGAAGCAAAGAAATTGCAGGAGGAAAATCGGTATCTCACAAGGCAGATATGGTCATTACAGTCAGAAGTTTCACGGCTTAAAACTGCCTTATATGAGCTGACGGAAAAGTGCAGACCGTATCTCGAAGCATTAAAAGCGGCACCCAAAATAGTTAAAGAATTTATAGACGGTATCCTTGAGAGGTTCAAAAAGCAGGAAAAAAGTATTCTTTATGAGCCGATTCCGATACCGAAAACACAGTCACAAGAGCGTGAAAAACGATCAAAAAATAAAGATTATGAAAGGTAGGAAAACAAAATGACAACACGATTTTTGATGAAATAGGCGGCGTTTATGTACGGCAGGGAGATTATTATCTCCCTCACCTCTCACTACCCGAAGAAGAACAGAATCTGGTAGGAATTTGGGGACAAAGGCACTTGAGGTATATCAAGGAGCATAAAAGAGCTTTTTATAGTAATCTGCTAACTTCCTGCAAACTGAACAGTTACCTTGCCGATATTGATAAGCAGGCAGAGCAAATGTTTTCCCGGCTGGTAAAACAACTGGCGGAAAAAGAAAATGTAACGGAAAAGCTGAAAGCTGAAAATCAAATGCTGTGGGTGCAGGAGATGAATAATATCCGCAGCAGAGCTACAGAAATCGTTAATATAGAATTGATTTATTTTTAAGTAAAAATGGGGAGGCAACTTTATGTTGCCGTCCCCACTTTTGGCTTTATTTTATGCTATTTCTTTTGATATGAGACTGTAATATTGGCGTTCGATTTCTTCAATAGAGTTGATATAGTTTAATAAAATATCGTATTTTTTCACAATAGATATTTGCTCCTCTATACTTGGAATATCAATTTTTGTATGTTTAAAAAAACCTGTCATATTCCATGTTCCATTATCGGAGCTCGATGCGTTTATGAGAAATTCTGTTTTATATTGAATGGAGAGCCACCGTAAATTGACTTCATATTCAGAATTATCTCTTAAATACAGAATATACGCATCATCGTTCAAAGTGTAAAAACCTTTAGGTAAGTAACGAACTTTGCCGGCTTTCCCTTTTCTTGTTACCAAAAGCCCTTCCCTTTGCTCGAATTTAGGAACATCGATAGCATCGTTTAGTGTTACATATGTGTTTTCTTTAATTGTCGATCCTGTTAATAATAAATATCTATTGCCATTCATCTTTAATCGCTGATAGTTCATTTCTTCAGTTAATTTTGCAGATCCACTCATATAATCAATACAGACTGAAATATTGATATCTTTGCCTTGATACTGACTGTATTCTGTAGATAGTTCTTTATTCATTATTTCATAGCAATGATTTTTCAATGTTATAAGTGCATCAAGTTTGCCTTTTATACGCTTAAGCGAATTCAGAATATTGCATTGAACATCAAATGCAGGAAGAGTAAATTCCTCAGCATAAACCTGCTCCAATGATAATGTTTTTGAACCGTCACTTACACCCATTTCCCTATAAAAATTTTGCAAGAACAACGAGAAGTATTCGAGGTTCACTTTGTTAGCGGCATCTTCGCGTAAGGTTATAAATCCTGCGTGATGATTAAGAGCAAATTTTTCACCGTTTTTATA
>OKSF01000891.1_pt1 | contig 26822 bp, 33 predicted proteins | sample 1606061 | NCBI WGS metagenome assembly OKSF01 (sample SAMEA3541567, study PRJEB24748) | human gut metagenome | biome: human gut; feature: human-associated habitat; material: faeces | place: China | collected 2012 | reverse complement strand
CGAATCGCGCGGGTTGCCTCATAGCCGTCCATGCCCGGTGCTTCGGTAGGCTCAGCGGTAGAGCTGTGGGACGGCACGGATTCCAATGAGCGGACCACTAACCGGTCATGGTTTCCTTTTCTCAATTGCCCGTCAACGATATGTGCCGTCCCGTGTGTCGCTGGTTCGACTCCAGCTCGAAGCGCTATACACCTCTCTGTCGATGGGGGATTGCGATGTACAAGGTATGCTCCACCTCCGGCTGCCCGCACCTGGTCTCCTCCGGCTCCCTGTGCGACGAGTGCAGGAAAGCCAAGGACAAGCGCCGCTCGCGCGGCCGCAATCCATACACCTCGCCAGCCCACAGGCTCGCACGGGCCCGTGTGCTGGCGAGGGATCCGCGATGCGTCTGCCCAGGCGACGGACCTGACGGATGCGGCAGGCACCATGGCCTGTGCGGCGCCCCCAGCACCATCGCCGACCATTGGCCGCTTGAACGCGTCGAGCTCGTCGAAGCCGGACTGGACCCAAACGATCCGGCACGCATGCGCGGCCTGTGCAAGCGTTGCCACGACAGCAAGACCGCGAGAACGAAACCTTCAGGCTTCAACGGTCGAAGCCTTCGCTGATTCATCTCATCTGCTGCACGCATGCGGTACGTCGAGCCAAGCCGACGACGTCCGGCGCGCGCCGCAAGCGTGAGGCGAAGCGGAAAACAAAAAGCGATCAAGTCCTTTTCAATTCGGTTCGCCGCTCGGCGCGAAGACGAACGTGCAGTATTGGAAAACGTTGGAAAATCAACGAAAACAAACCATCGAAACACCCACGGGGGTACCCCCTAACGGTTTGAGTGGCGGAACCGCCGGAGAGCTGTCTCCGAGGTGCGGAGGGTTCAAAAGTTTCAGAGGGGGCGGGCGAAAGGCCCTGCGTCCCACAGCGAAGGAACGGCGCAAGGCCGTCCGACGATGGAGGAGCCATGCCAAGAGGAGGAAAACGCGTCAGGTCTGGCCCGATGCCAGATCCGTCGAGCGGTGCCAGCGAACGCAGGGGATACACGCTGCGCAGTCTGCCGAACACGGAATACAAGGGCCGGCCGCCGAAGTTTCCGCTGCCGCCTTACGTGATCCGCTATTTCGACAAGGACTCGCAGGAATGGATCGAGGACAGGGCCGGTTCGGAATCGTGGAATGACCGGGAGACCGAACTGTGGAGGCAGTTGTGGCGCCTGCCGCAGGCGCGCGCGTGGAAACAGCCACAGCTGAAGTATCTGCATTACCAGATCGCCTCGTATGTCCGCGAATGCGTGGTGTGCGAGAGCCCGTCGGCCAAGGCGGCCGACGTGGCCGTGAAGATCAGGCTCGAGGACCGGATAGGCCTGTCCGAGGCCGGATTACAGGCGCTCGGCTGGAAGATCTCCGAGGACAACGTCGACATGGCCGCCCACGAGGTGCCCGCCACGGACGCGGAGGCCACGGAGAGCGGCATGGACACCAAGATCGTCCAGTTCCCACGCCGGTTGAGGGCGTGACATGGCCGACGATTGGATCATCGACTTCCCGACCCTCGCCGACCTGCAGGACGCCTGGGTGCGGCGGCATGTGCGCCAGCCCGACGGCATCCTTCGCGGCAAGCCCTTCTGCTGGTCGGACTGGCAGTTCTGGTATGCGGCGCACAGGTGGCGTGTGCGCGAGGACGCGGAGTTCGTCCCGCCCGAGGAGGTCACGGTCGATAATCCGCTGGTCCTCAACCAGGCTTTCCAATATCGTCTGACGGGCTGCATCGGCCCGCAGAAGACCGGCAAGGGGCCGACCGAGGCGTCATGCGCCATACTCGAGGCATGCGGCCCAGTCGTGTTCGCCGGATGGGCGAAGCCCGGCGACGTGTACCGCTGCTCCGACAACGGCTGCCCCTGCGGATGGGTCTACCACTACAATCCGGGCGAGCCGAAGGGCATGCGTCACCCGTCGCCGCTCATCCAGCTGACCGCGAATTCCGAGGACCAGGTGCGCAACGCCTACCGGCCGTTGGTCGCGATGATCCGGCTCGGCCCCTTGAAGCAGCTGCTCAAGGTGCGCGAGGGCTTCATCCGAATCCTGCGCCCTGGAATCAATCTGGATGATGACGATCTCGATCTCGACCGCATCGATGTGGTGACGGCCTCGGCCACCTCGCGTCTGGGCAATCCGATCTCTGATGCCGAGCAGGACGAGGCCGGTCTGTACACGAAGTCCAACGGCATGCTCGATGTGGCGGACACGCAGCGTCGTGGCGCCGCCGGCATGGGCGGCAGAACGCACTTCTGGACCAACGCTTATGACCCCGGCGAGAGCAGCTACGCGCAGCAGCAGTTCGAATCGGCCAGCAAGGACGTGTGGATCTTCTATCGCAACCCCGACCTGAACCCCGACCTTCGACACAAGGACGGCACACCATACAGCTTCAACAACCGGCGCGAACGCCGCAAGATCCTCGAATGGGTCTACGCCGGCAGTCCGTGGGTGCCTTTGGACTCCGTCGAGGCGGAGGCCGAAGCGCTCATGGAGAAGGATCCCGCACAGGCGGAACGTTTCTTCGGCAACCGAATGGTGCAGGGTGGCGGCGCATGGCTCGAGGATGGACTCTGGGAGAGCTGCTATGCAGGAACATGAGCTTTGGCTTGAGAACCCGCCGAAAGGCACCGAGGTGTGTCTCGGCTTCGACGGCTCCGAGAACGACGACTGGACATGCATCAAGGCTGAGACCCGTGAAGGTTTCATCTTCACGCCACGGTATGGCGAGGATCGCCGTCCGACGATTTGGAATCCGAAGACGTGGGGCGGCCGCATCCCGCGCAGCGAGGTCAATGCCGCCATGGACGAGCTCAACGACCGATACAAGGTGATCCGCGCCTATTGCGATCCCGGTTTCCGCGACGAGGTGTCGTGGGAATCTCAGATCGAGGCATGGGACTCCCAATACGGGCCGAAGAAATTCATCCCCTGGTCGATGAGCGGTTCGAGCCGTATCACCGCCGTCTGGGAAGCGTTGAAACGCTTCGAATCCGACCTGCAGCATCACGCGATCACGCAGGACGGCTGTCCGATCACCATCACGCACATGCGCAACGCAAGACGCTTCGCCAAGTCCGGCGAACGCTACGGGCTGGGCAAGCCGAAGCAGACGCGGAAGATTGATGCGGCGGTGACGTGCGTGCTGGCGCACGAGGCGGCATGTGATGCACGTGCCGCCGGCTGGGGTAGGAAACGCAAGGCGTACTTGTTGACTGGTTCTACTACGAGGGGGTTCTAATGATTCGTACCGCCGATGATGTGAATCGCATGGCGAATCTTCTCGCCTTGAAGATCGAGAACCGTCGGCCGGACATCAGGAAGCATACGGATTATGTGCGCGGCAAGCGCGGCACACTGAAATTCGCGTCCGACGAATTCAAACGCTACATGGCGGACCGGTTCTCAGGTTTCGCCGACAACTGGTGCCTGCCGGTGGCGCAGGCGCCGGTCGAGCGCATCCATTTCAGAGGCTTTATCCCATACGACGACAGTGAGCTCGACTCGCATGTCATGCGCGTGTGGGAGCGGAATGACTGCGATCGCAAACTGCAGGAGACGGCTCTGATGATGACCACGACCGGACGTGCGTTTGGCCTGGTGACCTCGATGCCTGACGGCAGGGCGCGCATCAGCTTCGAACACCCCGACTCCGCAGCCGTCCATTACGACCCGCTCACTGGAGAGGTCGACGCCGGCCTCCTGGTCCGCTATGACGAGGAGCACGAATTCGGCACGCTGCTGCTGCCGGATCTGGTGTTCGACGTGGTGCGCGTGCGTGCAGGCGGGGACGACGAGCGGAACCGTCTGCCGCCCGGCGTTGAGGGCTGGCGGTTCGTTCCGGATTCGGCGCGCGCGAACCCGCTCGGACGAGTGCCATTGGTCGAATTCCGCAATCAGATGCTCCTGGACGACCTGCCGATCAGTGATGTGGAGCAGGTCGAATCGATGCAGGACGCCGTCAACGTCTGCTGGGCCTACACGCTCAACGCCCTGGACTTCGCGTCCATGCCGGCGAGGGTGATACTCGGCGGCGACTCCCTGTCCGAGCCGGTCTTCGACAAGGCGACCGGAGAGCAGGTCGGTGAGCGTCCTGTGAACCTCGACAAGCAGGTCATGGAGCGCATCATGCAGATCACCGGCGACAACGTGTCGATCGGCGAATGGACCGCCAGCAACCTGCAGGCTTTCCTGCCGATCATCCAGAAGGCCGTCGAGCACATCGCGGCCGAGACACGCACGCCCGGCCACTACCTGCTGACGAATGCGGAGGTGCCGGCCACCGGCTACGAGGTCGCCGAAGCCGGCCTCGTGTCGAAGACGCTGGAGCGCATCAGCTTCATGCGTCAGCCGGTGCGCGAATTGTGCGTGATGGCCATGATACTCGAGGACGATGAGGAATCAGCCCGCATCCTCGAGGATGCAAAAGTCGTGTTCGCCACACCGCAATACCGGTCCGAGGCCCTCATGGCCGACGCGATGCTCAAATACGAGCAGCTCGGATACCCGTTGCAGTGGATCGCCGAGCAGATGGGTCAGAGTCCGGAGGACATCAAGCGCATCATGCGCATGGTGGACGACGAGAATCACGATCCGGAGATGGCGGAGATAGCCCGCAGCCTGCAGGTCGGAGGTGCATCTGATGACGGTGACGCTGGAGAGCCTGTCGGACAGTCGGAACACTCTGGCCAGACTGTGCCTGCTGGCCGTGAGGGCGGCGGACAAAACGTGGAAAGGCGTGGATCCGCTGCGGGTGCGTGAGAGCTGGAATCGGACGAACGTCGATTTCATCACGCTCTTCGCCGCCCTGCAGACGCGTGCGGCGAGCGATGCGATGGACGCCTCCACGCTGATGCTCGCCGAACAGGACGATTACGTGCGTCCCGACGGCATCGCGAACCCGAAGGCCTTCGGCACCGGATTCGCGCCAAGCGGCATCGACCTCGAATCATATTTCAGCATCCCAGTCACACGCACCCTGCAGGCCATCAAGTCGGGCGTGGGCGAATCGGACGCCATGCAGATCGGACGCGCGACGCTCCGCCAGATGAGCACTCAGGCCTTGGAAGACACGTCCGTCAGTGCGATGGGCGTCAGCATCACCCAAAGAGCTGGCGTCGGCTACGTGCGCGTCGAATCGCCCGACTGCTGTCCACGCTGCGCCATACTCGCCGGCAAATACTTCCGGCATAGCCAGAACTTCCTGCGGCATCCGAAATGCCATGGGACGACCATCCCCTGCAAAGGCAGGGACAAGGCCGAGAAGCAAGGCTGGATCACTGATCCGATGGACCGCTTCAACCGCATGAGCGAGGCGGAGCAGGACAGGGTCTTCGGCCACGCCGACGCGCAGGCCATCAGGGACGGCGCCGACATCTACCAGGTCGTCAACGCGCACCGAGGCATGCGGCCGGTCGGACGCGGCAACATCAGTATGACCACGTCCGAAGGCACCAGCCGATACGGATGGAGCCGCATGATCCGAAAATACGAATATGGCCAGAAGCAACGGCGCAGGCTCACGCCGGAAGGCATCTACAGCTTCAACCTCCCGCGCGAGCAGACCATCGAGCTGCTGAAACGCGAGGGATACATCCTGCCGGACAAATGGCGAGAGCGGGTGCCGGAGCTTCGCCGCAGCCAATGGCTTCATAACAACGACTACCGCCAAGGGCGGCATGAGGAGCTGACCGCGGCGCAGAAGCGTCTGCTCAATGCGCGGCTCCGCTATGAGGCAGCTTTGGACGGCCGCAATTCCTACCAGTCTGGCAAGCCGGTCACGCCGGACGTATTAGCCAAAGCTGAGAACTCTTATCGCCGCTGGCTTGCCAGCAACGGCGAGATATACACCGAATGAAAGGAAAAGCATCATGTCCGATGGACAGCAGCAGGATCCGAACACCAATGCTCCGGGCGCACAGGAGCCGCCAATCGACTGGCACGACAAGTTCCTCGGCCAGAAGAAGGTCAACACCGACCTCGAAGCGAAGCTCAAGGCCGCCTATGAGAAGGCCGACCGAGTGGACGACCTTGAGAAGCAGGTGGCCGATTGGGAGCAGCGCGGCAAGGAATTCGACTCCGCGCAGGCTACCATCGCCAGACTGCAGAAGCAGGTGCTCCAGGCGAACGTCACCGCCGCGGCGACCGGCAAGCTCATCAATCCGAGCGACGCATTGAAGCTCATCGATTTCTCCGACCTGACCGCGGACGATCAGGGAGGATACGACCAGCAGGCGATCGGCGAGAAGATCGATGCCTTGGTCACGGCACACCCGTATCTCGCGCAAGGCGGGAACAATGCTGGCCTGGCGGGAATCATCCCACCGTCGGGCGTCCGCGATGGCGATCATCAGGCGGGACAGCTTACCAGGGACGATCTGAAGAACATGACCCCGAAGCAGATCGATGAGGCGCGCCGCAAGGGCCGTCTGGATGATCTGCTCGCAGGCCGCAGTAAGTAAGGAGGCCAGCAATGGCAATCACCAATTTCATCCCCGAGGTATGGTCCGCCGCCATCCTCGAAGCCCTGCGCGCGAAGCTCGTCTTCCCGAGCCTGTGCAACCGCGATTACGAGGGCGACATCCGTGAGGCCGGTGACACCGTGCACATCACCGGATACAACGACGTGACGGTACACGAGTACGTGCGCGGCCAAGCGATCACCGTCGATGATGTCACGGATAAGGAAGCCGCCGTGCTCAAGATCGACCAGTCCGACTATTTCGCTTTCAAGGTCAACGACCTCGACAAGACTCAGGCCAAGGCCGATCTGACCGGAAAGTTCACCAATTCCGCCGCCTACAACATGATGAAGAACGTGGAGAACTACATCTCCAATCTCATGGACACGGCCGTCAGCACTCCGGCGAAGACCGTGTCCGTCGGCACCCCTGCAGACGCGTATCTAGCCGTCGTGGAAGCCGGACGCAAGCTCGACGTGCAGAACGTGCCCGACGAGGGCCGCTGGCTTGTCGTCAGCCCAGACTTCTACGCCTTGCTGCTGCAGGACTCCCGCTTCATCGAAGGCACAGAAGCGGGCCATAATACGCTGCTCAACGGCGTGGTCGGCCAGGTGCGCGGCTTCACCGTAGTGAAGTCTAACAACGTCCCCTCCAAGAAGGCCAGCCCGGACACACAGTCCATCCTTGCCGGCACGAACGCGGCCGTGACCTTCGCGCAGCAGGTCAGCAAGGTGGAGGCGATGCGCATGCAGACCGACTTCGCCGACATGGTGCGCGGCCTCGACCTGTACGGCGCCAAGGTCATCCGTCCAGAGTGCTTGACCAAGATCACACTGAACCTCTCCACCTCCACCGGTCGTTCCATGCAGGATGCCCCTCAGGCCGTCGTGGATGAAACGTCCGACACCGCTGGTGATGATGCCGATAAGGCAGACACCGGCAAGAAGGGCAAGTGACCGTCTGATCGGAGGCTGACATGACCGCCTTGGCCACATTGCAGGACCTGCGGAAGTACGGCATCGACGTGCCGGACAACACCGTCGCGCTCAGCCTGCTCGACTCCGTATCCGCCGCCGTGCGCGACGCTGCCGGCTGTCCGATCACCATGGGCGAATGGACCGTCGACCTGCCCGGCGAACAGTCGAGGAAACTTGACCTGCCATGCAGGGCGGTGCAAGCCGTGTCCAAAGTACTGGTCGATGGTCGGCCGATTGAAGACTGGAGGCTCTTCGGCTCATCGCTTTACCGGGCGGAGCCGTGGAGCCCCTTTGGCGGCATCCCGTCGACTGTGACGGTCACCTTCCGAGGTGGCTGGGATCCCGTTCCGGAGGACATCGTCAGACTGGTCTGCTCGTATGTCGCTGCCGGATTGCATCAGCTCGCGGATGGTGGCCCCGGCGCCCACTCCGGCATTGCCTACGAGAGGCTTGATGACGTGCAGGTCGGATATACGCATGATGGCACCCAGATCGACGCGACCGAATTGCCGGAAGCGACCAGACGCAGCCTGCGCAATCGCTTCGGTGCGAACGTCAGTTCGATTGGAGTGTTCCGATGAGAATCAGCGCATCCTTTCTCGCAAAGGCCAGAGCCAACGCGGAATGCCTGATGACCGACCGATGCATCGTCACGCGCCCAGGCGAATCCGTGACGGATCCGGACACGGGACTGCCGACCACCGGCAAGGAGAAGGTGTACGAAGGCCGATGCAAAGTGCAGACGTCCGGCGGTCTCGCCAGCGAACAGACCGAGGGAAGCGCCGCCCAGAACATGGGCGCCGTCAGCCTCGTCTGGTCGCTGTACATGCATTTCCCGTTCGATACCGATGGCCTGCGCGCCGGAGACGTCGCGGAGATCACCGAATCCGCTAACCCGCTGCTCAAAGGCAGACGGCTCCGTCTCGTCTCCCCGCAATCGGAGAAGACGCACGCCACAGCCTGCCGCTGGAACGCGAAGGAGGACTCATGGGTGGACTGTTCGACGCATCCGAGCTGATGGCCTTCGGAGACGCGTTGCTCGCCAAGGGCGTAGCTCGCCGCGCTTTGATCTCCGCTTCGGTGAAGAAGGGCGCGCAGAACGTCAAGAACTCGATTCGCGACGACCTGAACGGTTCCGGCAATGCCGCATTCAGGCGTATCCCGATCACCTACACCGTTTCGGAGGGCGCTGGGCGTATCACCGCCGAGATAGGCCCCACCAAGGGCGGAGCGGGTTCGCTCGCGAACATCGCGTTCTTCGGCACCGCGAGGGGCGGTGGAACGCACCGATTCTACGAGCATGGCGAGGAAGAATTGCCGAAGCTCGCGGAATACGTGGCGCGTGCCGCCGTGGAGGTGGTCTGAATGAAATCGATCATGACGTTGACCGACACGATCCTCGACCATATCCCGAAGCCAGCGACGGGCTGGGCCGTGTACCGGCAGACCGCCCCGAAGCCGACCGACAAGCCGCCGTGGGTGATTGAGACGGTCACGACCAACGGCCACATTGTCGGCGAGACGCAGCATGTGCATTGCGGCATCGGCACTCTGCTGGTGCGCATTGTGAGCACCACCACCGATTCCGTCAACGTGCTGGCCGATGACCTCATGATTCCAGCCTTGGCCGGCAAACGGTTCGTCGCGCAGGGCTTCGACACCGGATGTCTGACCCTGTTCTCCGATTCCGGCGCATATGCGGCCGGACTCACCGCAGAGGACACGAGCCTGCTCTATCAGGTGCGCCTATTGACTTTCAAATTCAACTGGTCACGCATGTGACCCAATATTTATAAGGAGGAGTCATGGTTTTGACTCTTGGAACTGAAGTTCCTTCCACACCGGCGGACGGTCTGGTCAACACGATTTGGGTGCCGTCCATCAAAAACATCCAGAAGCCGACCGCTGCGGAGATCGGCGCCGGCACCGACCTGAGCAACTACGTCACCCTGGGCGGCTGGTCGTGCTCGCCGTCGCAGGATTCCATCTCCGACCAGCGCGAGAACAGCGCGCAGGATTATGAGAATCCCGGACGCAAGAAGATCAGTGGCCCGAGCATCGAGGTCATCGACAACACCAACACTTCGCATTCCGCGCAGAACATGGCGATGGAGACGTTGACCGAGGGTGCGGAAGGCTACTTCGTGCGCCGCTACGGCAAGCCGACCGACAACACCTTCACAGCCGGAGACGTGGTGAACGTCTACTCGGTCCGTATCGGCATGAGCGCCAAGATGGCGATCGCCGCGAACAGCGTGCTGCGCAGCAAGGTCAATTTCTCCGTCCGCGCTCCAGGCTGGGCGGAGAACGTGAAGGTCGCCTGATTGATTCTTCCCGCATCGGACTTTTGTCCCTTTCGCCGGTGCGGGACCCTCTTTTTTCCTCTTTTCCGGCAAAGGAACATGAATATTAGAGCGAAGGAACAACAATGCTTAAAGTCGTCAGGCGCACACGCGAGGTCGATGTCATCCTCAACCAGCAGACCGCCGAGGACATCGCCAGATTGGGTGATGCGCTGGCCGAGGAGACCACGCGCGAACAAGTCACGGAGGCTGGGACGAACCGGCAGGCGAAGGCCACCGCGCGGCGCATCGAAGAGCTACGCGAACAGGCGGATGCGGAGACGTTGAAGCTCACGTTGCGGGCATTGCCGGTAAGCAAGTGGGCGCAGGCATTGGCCGCGCACCGCAATGACAACGGCACGAACGACATGTTCGGCACCGCCGCCGCGGCATTGCCGCTCATGCTTGATTCCGCGACCATCGGCGGCAAGCCGGTGGCCGACGAGGACAAGACCGAACAGGCGTGGCGCAATCTGTTCGACGAACTCACCGATGGCCAGTTCACTCCGATCTGGCAGGCCATCGCCGAACTGAACGGTACCGCAGCGGACCCAAAAGCGGCATTCGACCTCGCCTCGCAGGTTCTCCGCAACTAGTCGAGGATCTTAAGATTTGCCGCCAGCTCGGCATCAGCTATAAGCGTTTCATGGGCTGGCGTCCGAGTGAGGGCGATGAGGTCGAATGGGATGAGACGGAACGCAATTGGATGCGTTCGTTGGCGGAATACGAACGGTCATTATGCCCCATGTGCGGTTTGCCTCGCTCGATCTGCCAAGACCCGAAGAGCGAACTTACATTGCATGCCGAAACCAGCGTCTGCTGGGCCACTGCGCACATGCAGCAGGCCATGAAACGTTGGACTGATGCGAATGGCAGGGACAATCCGGCCGCGAACGCCTTGGTGGCGCATTTGACCTGATTTTTGGAGGATGCTTTGGCGGAGAACAAGAACATCGTCATCCGGTTGATGGCGGACACAGCCTCCTATGAGGCGGCGATGACTCGCGCCGGAAGCACTGCGAGAACAGTCGCTTCTGGCATGGAGAACACCGGGCGCAAGTCCGCGCTCATCGCCAGCGGTATGACTGCTGCCGGATTGGCCGTGGCCGCTTTCGGCGTGGCCGCAGTCAAGATGGCCGCAGACTTCGACCAGCAGATGAGCACCGTGCAGGCGAACACCGGCGCAACCAGCGCACAAATGGACCAACTGCGTGCCGCCGCCATCGAAGCCGGAGCATCGACCGTCTATTCCGCTTCGGACTCCGCCGACGCGATCAATGATCTCGGCAAGGCCGGCATGAGCGTCACGGATATTCTCACTGGTGGTTTGTCTGGCGCTTTGAATCTGGCCGCATCCGATGGAATGGCCGTTGGTGATGCCGCCGAATACATGGCCAACGCGTTGAGCATGTTCCACCTGAAAGGGTCTCAGGCTTCTCAGGTGGCCGATACTTTGGCTGCTGGCGCCGGCAAGGCCGTCGGCAATGTCTCCGATTTCGGCGAGGCGTTGAACAATTGCGGCGCCCAGGCGAACAGTTTCGGCATGAACGTGCAGGAGACCACCGGCGTTCTCGCCCTGTTCGCACAGAACGGCACCATCGGCGCCGAAGCCGGCACCCAATTGAACAGCATGCTGATGAAGCTGGCCGCACCGTCCGCCGAAGCATCCAACACGATGAAGGAACTCGGCATCAGCGCCTACGACGCGCAAGGCCATTTCGTCGGCATGGCGAATTTCGCCGGCCAATTGCAGAAGGCCGAAAAGAACCTGACCGACGAGCAGCGCAACCAGGCGAACGCGACAATTTTCGGCAGCTACGCCATCAAGGCCGCAAACTACCTGTACGAGGCCGGCGAATCCGGCGTCAACAAGTGGACGAAGGCCGTATCCGAAAGCGGCTACGCCGCCGAGCAGGCGGCCGCGAAGAACAACAATCTCAAGGGTGATCTGGAGAATCTGAGTGGTTCCATGGAGTCCTTGATGATTTCCGTCGGTGAGGGCGCTCAGGGGCCTTTGCGCAAGATGGTGCAGGGCTTGGACACGCTGGTTGACGCGTTCGCCGGTTTGCCGTCCGGAGCGCAGCAGACCATCGTGGCCATGGCATCATTGGCCGGTGTGCTCGGAGCCGTGCACAAGGCCGCGGGCAATCTCAACGGCAGCACCAGCACGATGGCCAACAACATCGGTCTGGCCATCGACCCGATTCAACGCGTCAAGACGGCGCTCGCATCCGCGCAGACCGCATTCCAGATGTTCCGCGCATCGTCCATGAGCGCTTCCGAGCAGATGGCCGCCTTCGGCACGTCCGCTTCCAAAGCGCAGTTGAAAACGGCTGGTTTCAAGGCGGTCGGAAGCAGTGTCATGAGCCTGCTCGGCGGCCCGTGGGGCATCGCCCTGACCGTGGCCGGGGCCGCACTGAGCGCCTTCATTAGCCGCCAGCAGAAGGCCAAGGAAGCCACGGAGCAATTGCAGTCGGCTCTGGAATCCGGCAGCAACATCAGCGAAACAATCGCCTCCGCCTATCAGAAGATGAACTTCGCCGGCGCGGACATGACGCACTGGATGAGCGAGGCGAAAATCAGCCTGACCGACATGACCAGCGCCGCCATGGGCAACAAGACCGCGACCGACAAGGTCAACGCCGCCCTGAAGGAATACGGCAAGCAAGGACATTCGCAGATGGCCGTGGCCCAGAAGATGCGCGACAGCATCAAGGACGAGGCCAAGGCATATCAGGAAGCCAAGGAGCAGACCAAGCAGAAGACCGCCGCAACCAAGAACGCCGTGGATGCGGATGGCAAGTCCGCTTCGGCTGCAAAGGATGCCGCCAATGCGAACAAGGAGCTTGGCTCTTCCGCTTCGGACGCGTCCGAGGAAATCGACGACCTCGTGAAGTCTCTGTTTGGTTTGGAGTCCGGCAATCTGACCGCAGACGAGGCTGTCGACCAGCTGAACCAGAAGATCGGCGAACTGTCAGACACCTGCAAGGACAACGGCGTGGTGTTCGACCAGAACGGCAACCTGCTCGACAGGTTTTCCGAGAAGGGCACCAAGACCAGGCAGGCTTTGGAGGACATCGCCAGCAGCGCCCAGAACGCTGCGGAAAAGATTCTTAAGCAGGGCGAGAGCACCGGTTTTAGTAGCGGTGAGATCGAGCGTGCGAACGGCGTGCTGCAGGATGCGCGTGACGCGATCATCCGGCAGGCCGAAGCTTCGGGCATGAGCGAACAGGCCGCTAACGCCTTGGCGGATCGTTGGGGTCTGAGTTCGGACCGCATCAAGGCTTCCATCGACAATATCAAGAAGACCGCAGACAACAGCAAGGCGAAGCTTGACGTTGACGATTCCAAGGCCAAGAAGAAGACCAAGGATTCCGAGACCAACCTCGACAAATTCGGCAAGAAGATAGCGAAGGCCAAGCTCGACGCCGACGCGAAGAAGGCCACGGCCAGCGCCAAGAAGGCGCGGAAGATGATGGACGACTTCGGCAAGAAGCATGTCAAGGCGACCATCGACGCGACCGATAAGGCGTCGAAGAAAGCCAAGACGGCCTCCGCGAACGTCGGCAAGCTCAACGGCAGGAAGGCCACGGCCAAGCTCGACGCAAAAGACAATGCGACTTCCAAGGTCAACGCGGCCAATGCGAAGAAACTGTCAAACAAGCGCAACACCTTGGACTCGACCGATAGGGCAACGCCGAAGGCGAACGCCGCGAACGCGAAGAGGCTCAACAACAAGAAGAACACCCTCGATTCGACCGACAAGGCCGGACCGAAGGTAGACGCCGTCAACCGCAAGAAGCTAAACGACAAGAAGAGCACCGCATCGGTCAACGACCAGGCGACTCCGGTGCTCCGCTCCATCAACAACTTCAAGATCGCGGACAAGAGCTTCACCGTCACGGAAAAGACGAAGAAGGTGGGCGGCTACACCGGAGGAATGTTCACCGGTGCAGCCTTCCAGCAGTTCGCCGGAGGTGGCATGTTCTCCGGCTACGTGGATCCGGCATGGGCACCCGGCAATGGTTTGAGCGACAGCGTGTATCTGCTCAACGCTCGTCTCGCCGCAGGCGAGTACACGCACAGGGCTGCCGCTGTCGACTATTACGGGCTTGAGACCATGCGCGCCATCAACGAGATGCGCGTGCCTCGCGAGGCGTTCATGACAAGTCACAGCATGCCGGATGTTTCCGTGCAGGTGGATACGCGTGCCGTCGTTGCTGCGATCACAAGTCTGCACAACGATCTTGGCGCGATTATCAGCGCCGCGTCCGATGATTCGACGGTCGGCGACCGTGACTTGGGGAGGTTGATCCGCAAATATGCGCGAGCTTGAATACACGTCGCATGATGGCACGGTCATCGACCTCAACGCCGATGACCTGTGGGTGGCTGACCTGCAGGAAATGCGCGGATACGCATGGACGTACACGCTGGCCACTCGCGGCATCAAATCGGTGAGCAGGAACGCTTCGACGGCGAAAATAACCGTCCGCACCAAAACGCCAGCCGTATTGGATGCCGCTCAGACAGCCTTCGATGCTGACGTGCAGGCAGTCCGGCCTGGCACGTTGACGGTTGATGGCGAATGGACGCAACAAGCTTATGTCGTAGGTTCTTCGCTTGGTCTCGTGCCATGGCCGGAATACGCGCAAGTCGATTACACGATTGTCCTTTGCGATGGCGTCTGGCGTCGCGCGCTGCCGGTGCAGCATTTCTTTCCGATGACGGCAGGCGCCGGTTCGCAGATTGACCTTCCACTGGATCTGCCGACCGATTTGGCTCCGTCGAAAATCGCTTTGACGGTGCATAATCCGACCGGCAAGGCCGCTGAGTTCGCTGCGGTCATTTTCGGCCCTTGCGTCAACCCGTCTTTCCAGATTGGCGGAAACACTTACGCGATTGATGTGACAGTGCCGGAAGGCGGTCATATGTCGCTGTCGGCCACTGGATTGCGGAAGACGATAACGTTGACAGCCGAAAACGGCGACGTTTCGGATGTTTTCGACAAGGGCGTCCGCGGCAACGGCAGTGGAAGCGGCTCATATGTTTTCGAGCCGATACCGGCCGGAGATTCGCTATTGACGGTTTCCGGCAATTATGGCATCGATTTGACCATGTTTGACGTTTCTGGAGGTGTGCCATGGCTGACGTTATCCTCGCCGACGGCAATCTGACGCCACATGCGAGCGCATCGCGAGTGGCGTTGGATTGGGCTTGCGGCACGGACGAAAACGACTTCGAACTGACCATCGATGACGCACTCGCGCCGAACATTTCACAAGGCTGGTATTTCTGGCTTGACGGAAGTGATGTTGGAGGCCGAATAGTCGATCGTCGCGTGTCCGTCGCCGGAGGAACTTCCACGACAACCTGGATCGGCCAATCGTGGACCGGAATGCTGGCGGCGAAGATATTGCAGCCGGACGCGAATCAGGATTACCTGACCGTCTCCGGCAAGCTGCCTGACATCCTCAAAAACCTTTTGAAGCGCATCAGTTTGGATACGGTTTTCACTGTCGATTCCTCCGATGCCTCCACTTTGACGAATTGGATGTTCCAGAATCCACGTTATGTGGACGCCTACACCGGCTTGCGCACATTGCTTGCATCATGTGGCCGCAGGCTTGATTTCAAAGCGTCCGGCAACAAGATCCTGCTTGGTCTCGTGCCGGTGCAGACCATCACGAACACGATCGATTCCGACCTTGTGGATTTCAAGGCCGAAACCAACCGTCGCGCGGTGAATCATCTTATCGGCCTTGGCTCGCAGGAGCTTAAGAATCGGCTGGTGGTCGATTATTTCGCCGATGCAACCGGCGTGGTGAGTCAGACGCAGACGCTCGTTGGCGCAGATGAGGTATGCGCCACATACGACTATTCCAACGCGGATTTGTCCACGCTGCAATCCGAGACGAAGAAGCATCTGCAGGAATTGCAGACCGATGGTTCGGTCGAGGTGACGTTGTCCGATGAGGTCGGCGACGGTCTGCGTGTGGATGACAAGATTGTTGCGACGGATCAGGCTTCCGGCGTCAACGTCACCGCCGTGGTGACGAAGCGGATCGTGAAAATCGATTCCGGGATTTTGACTTCGACGTTCGAGGTCGGACTGCCGGTGCGGTCGGCGAACGCTAACTATTCCGGTTCTTCCTCTTCGTCTTCCGGTGGTTCGGCTGGCGGTGGCGTGTCTTTGGCGGCTGGCCGTGGCCTGTCGATTTCAGGCGGCACGATCAACGCGGAGGTCGCTTCCGAGGATTTGGATTCCGTCAGGCAGGTCGCCGAGTCGGCGAACAGGACGGCTTCTGGTTTCGCGGCGCAGATCGGCAAGGCGAATCAGACCGCCGAGGATGCGAAGAACGTCTCCGATACGGCCAGGAGCGTGGCCGACAGTGCCAAGTCGGGCATGATGACCGATGACGAGCGGTCGAAGCTCGCTTCGGTCGAACGGGGCGCGAACGCCTACACTCTGCCGAAGGCGTCCACGGACGTGTTGGGTGGCGTGAGGGTGGACGGTTCCACGATCGTGAGCGTGGATGGTGTCATCAGCGCGCATGTCGGCGACGGCGGTTCCGGGAAGGCCGTGTTCCCGGTCGGCTATGTGTTGATGAACACGACTGGTGTTGACCCTTCCGTTGATTTCGGCGGCATGTGGAGGCAGTTGCCTTCACTTGGCTGCTCCATGTTTGAAAGGATAGGCTAGTGAAGTCTGACGGTTACTCGAAGTACGTATGCGACAAGTGCGGCAAGACCGCTTATGTCGCCGCTGGCGATACGGAGGCGCGTGAATGGTACACCGTGCGCCGCTATTCGGCTGGCAAGGCGACCCGCATCGCGGATGATGTGGCCCCTGACACCTACGAATTGTGCTCCAAATGCAATACGTCTTTCATGACGTTCGCGCAGAAGGATGACGCTTCGTTTGAAGCATGGTTGAAGGAGGTCGGACAGTGACCATCGAACTGGTTGACGGCAAGGCCGGAGTTGCACACATCTCAAGTGAGGACAAGGCGATCATCCATCAGGCCAAGTTTTCGAAGTCTGACGTGGTGTTCGACTGGGGTGACGCGTTCAAGTGTTCGATGAGTTCGTCCAACAGGGCGACGATCGGCACCGGCTGCGCGTCGATACAGGGTTTGGACTGGCACATCACGGCGGCGGAATCGGTGACGATCTCCAACGGGTCGCAGGGCATGAAACGCAATGACATCATCTGCGCGCATTACAATCGTAACCCCAAGACCGGTAATGAGCTGGTGGAGTTGGTCGTGTTGAAGGGTTCGCCGAATGCGACTGCTGCCGCTGACCCGAAGGTTCCGTCAGGGAAGATATTGTCCGGCGCGGTTGACGCGTACATGCCGTTATGGCGCATCCCACTCGACGGCATCACGGTCGGCACGCCGGTACGCCTGTTCACGCCGAGGGGTGCTTTGTGGGATTCCGTAACCCTGTATAACGCGAAGGGCTTCACGGTCATCCACACCGGCATGATGATGCTCGTCAAATACTCCGGCAATATCGGTAATGGCAGTTGGGATTCAACGCAATGCGAATACGTGCTGCCCACTGAACTGCGCCCTCCGGTCGAAGTCAATGCGATGGTGTGCGTCTCCAACGGGCAGACGGCGAGAATGCTCGTCGTCAATCCGAACGGAACCATTCGATGCGCGAACATGGGAGCCGCTGGCAGCAATCAGGGTTGTGTTGGCTCGCTCTGTTATCCGATTCCATGAGGATAGTTTTCCGTAACCCTCACGAAACCAAACGCTAACTGGGACGTGGATTATCGCACCGCGTTTGTCGGCGGGATGCTGATCGTCGCGTTTCATGCCATCCGGCTCAACACGAGCTGGAATGCCGCGAAGGAGTGGGAGGTGTCCCCGCTTTTCACGCTTCCGACTGGATTGGAGGCTGCGTTCGAGGTGCACTGCGCCGCGGTGTCCAATTCGAGCGTGGGGCTTCATGGCGTCGATGTGCAGACCGCTGGCAACTCCATCGCCCTTCGCTCGTCTGCGAAGATGACGATCGGCAAAGGCGGTTGGGTCGAGGGTTGCATCACGGTGCCGCTCTGACCACCGATTAGACGATCGGATAGCTTTCCGTAACCCAGCAATGGAAGCCGCCGTATACGAACGACAGCCTCACTCTGTGTCGCGTCGGTCGCATCGTTATGATCAACGGCAACGTCAAGTTCACCGGCAGTGGACAGCAGAACTACTCGACGGCGAATGAGACCATCCCTGAAGCGTTCCGTCCGCTTGCCGACATGAGCATCATCGCGTTTCCGTCCTGCGGTTTCAGCTTGCTTGTCGAGCGTGACGGGAAGGTGCAGATGCTGGGCGACCCGAAATTCGCCTACTCCACGGCGCACGGCTGCTGGCTGACGGCCTAAACGAATTTCACACCATCGGGCACTGGAATGATCTTCGGGAAGCATTGGATGATATCGGATGAGTTCACGCCTCCGATAAGCGTCACCGACCCGTTAGTGTTCCACCGCGCCTGTTTGCCATACGCTGCGCCAGCCACGTTCGCGACGCACCCAAAACCGACTGTTTTGGAGGGCTTCACGCCCTCTTCGAACAGCCAGACAGTGTAATCGCCGACTTTCACAGCGCTTTGGAACGAAGACAGGTCCACGAAAATCAGACCGTCTTTGACTGTGATGGTGTTCGAAGCGCCATAAGGAACCGGAACGAACGATCCAGTGTTCTGCCATTGCAGTTGGCATAGCTGGGTTACGGAAAGCTAGCGGATTGGGTATGTGACGGTTCCGGCGCACTGTTGGCTACTGCCTGTCGAACCGAAGTTAGCAATTCGGATGACACCGTTCGTTTGAACAATCAACATTCGCGCGGTCTGACCGTTGGTCACGCAGCACATGCCGTTGACTTCAACCGGAGGCCAATACTCTCGCGGCAGAACGTACTTGCACTGTTTCGCATCCCAACTGCCAGCACCAATCGTGCCGCTGAACTTCACGAATATCAACGTTCCGGTTTTGATGACGGTGAACCCTTCGCCGTTGTACAGGGTTACGGAAAGCTATCAGCATGTCAATATGAGCCGCTGCCAAGCCTTCTGCATATCCCTGAGCACGCTCAGATCAGGCTTCAAATAATATCTGGCCGTGGTTTGGATGTCGGAGTGTCCGAGCTGTCGCGCGACCACGCTGATGTCGGTTCCGGCCTTGATCGCCAACGTGCCGAACGTGTGACGCAGGTTGCGTGGCGGCACGCAGGGGAGTTTCATGCGCCTGCACCAACTGCGGTAGTGGTTTGCCACTTGGTTCGCGTTCAGACTGCCGACCAGTCGGCCGGTCTTCGTGCCGTGGCGTAGTTCCGCCAAGCGTTTGACCGCGAACCGTGGCAACGCGACGGTTCGTCGGCTCAGATCGGTCTTCGGTTCGGTGACGGTCTCATGGCCCGCCACCCACTGTACCGACCTTTTCACGGTGACGGTGCCGCGACGTAAATCCAAGTCGGCCCATTCCAGGCCGACCGACTCGCAGCGGCGCAATCCAGCGCATACGGACACCAATAACCAGGCTTCCAACGCGTGACCGTAGAAGCCTTTCAACAGTCTGCGTACTTCCGGCGCCGATAACACTTGCGGCTCGTAATGGCGCAGGTGGGGGAGTCTGATTTCACGTCTGGTCACGTCATTGTCCGTCATGCCGCGTTTGAACGCGAGTCTCAATATCGAACGGAACACCGCCCACGTCTTACGTGCCGCACCAGCCTTAGCGAAGGAGTCCAACCATGATTCGATGTCCGCCACCGTGATTGAGTCGATGTCCTTTCCTCTCCATCGCGGGAGTATGTGACATGCGAGGGCGCTTTCGTAACCGACCTTGGTGCATTCGCGGAGTTTTACGCATGATGGTCTCCAAACGGTGTCTACGAACGTGTCGAACAGCATTGGTTCCTTCCTGTTTTCCTGATTTAATCCCACACGTTGGCGTGTTGTCGTTGGTTGGTGGCGTGTGTGGGTTTTCTCATTGTTTTTGTATCTCTGTTTTAGGAGGTTGTTTTGACTCAGATCAAGTTTGATTTCGGCCATCCGAGTGCGGATGGTATCGCTGACTTGGCGGGTGAGACGGTTCATGTCGTTCCGACGAGCCGTTTCAACAGCGGCAAGCGCATCGTGGTGCGCGACTCGTTCGAGGTGAGACTGGACGAGCATGGCACAGCGACCGTTACGGTGCCGCCGACCGATAACACGTTCGCCTACGAGGTGACCGTCGGCGACAGCGCCGATTCCTGGCGGTTCATTCGCGTCGTGCAGGTGCCCGATTCGGCCAACGTGTTGGACTTCGCTGATTTGGTCGAAGTGGATTCTGACACGTTGACCCCCAGCCAGACCGGCAATCCGTTGGCCGACATCGATCAGTCCGATGTGGATTGGGCTGTGTCCGCGATCAATGCCTGAGTTTTTAGAGGAGGTTTGTTTTGGCTAATCCTGATAAGTTTTTGCGCCTGCGTGACTACGCCCGTTTGGAGCGTGCGAAGAATGGTGTCGTGGACGGCACCAAGTTCGCCTACGACAGTGCGAAACACGTCGTGTCGAACGTCCGCGAGTATTTCGACGCGCATCGTGACGGGCGTACGTATGGCGTGCGTTTCCCGCTCTATAGCTTCTCCAATTCGCCGGACGGCGTGAAGGTCGGCGACAATGCCGGTCTGACCGTCGTGCCAAGCTCGAATTATCGTGCCGGACGTGATGATTACGCTGGTTTGAGCGCGTTCCGCGTGTTCGACGCTAACGTTGCGGTGGCCGATGATGGCACGCCGGTCGTGAAGGCCATCAAGGGCTTGGCTGGCAATTACGCGAAGGACGGGTCGAATGGCGACGTGTTCGTCATCACCACTCCCGGCTTCTACCGGTTCGAGTTTGACACGAACTATTGCACCATCTGGTATTCGGACACGCAGTACGACGGCTATTCGCCGATGCCGGGCGCGTTGCTGCCGGACGGGTCTCTCCGCCCGTGCATGGCGTACGCGAAATATCCACTGTCCAATTACGGCGGCAAGGCCGCGTCCGTCTCGGGTCAGATTCCGGCCTCCATGAGCGAACAAGGCTCCGTGGCCGTAACCACCAGCAAAGGCAAGGGCTACAGTGGCAAGACTTCAGCCGACACGTTCTACGCCCAGTTGATGCACATGCTCAAATACGCGGCCAAGGACATCGAACGCCACTTGGGTGGTGACTTCAACGGTTCCGGTCAGATCGGCGTCAGCAAGGCCGAAACCAACGTCACGCGCGCGCTGGTCAAGGCCACTGACGCGGCAAGCATCGACCTCGGCTCCTACGTTTCCATTGGCACCGGCACCGACCGTGGAGACAACAAGACCGGCGAGGCGGCGGCATACCGCAAGGTCATTTCCAAGACCGTCGTGGACACGGCCACCACCGCGATCAACGTGTCCGGCGCGGCCTTCGCCACCACGACGGCCATGCATGTCACCCAAATGCCGTACCTGACCGGTTCGACGGACGGTGTGCTCGGCAACGACGGCATCCCCCGCGAGGATGTGTCCAAAACCCATCAGCCGATCAGGCTCCAGGGCATCGAACTGTTCGCCGGAATCTACGAGACCGAGGGCGACATCATCCTGAAGAACGTGAAGGAGTCGGACACTTCCGGCCATACCGAAGTGTGGAAGGTGTTCGACACCACCAAGGCGAGCGGCACCGCCATCACCGCCGACTACGTGCATGTGGGCGACTATCCAGCCGTCAACGACAAGACCGACAACCAGTGGCAGTGGCAGACCGACTTCACCGAAAAGCACGGATTCCTGCTGCCCACCGGCGTGGGCGCGACAAGCACCAGCGGTCTGACCGACGCGCTTATCATCAACCCGATCTCCGCTCCGGGACTGCATGAGTTGCTGCGCGGTGGCCCTCTCTGGGGCGGCTCGCACTGCGGGTTGTTCAACGCGGGCGGCGGGGACGGTCTGTCGTCCGCTTGGTGGGCCTTCGGCGGTCGCCTATCCATTCTTGGCCGCACGCACGCCTAGTGCGGGCGGTTGGGGGTGAGCGCCAGCGAGGGGGCGAAAGCCCCCCTAATCACCCTCGTATGACTCTTGGTAATATTTCAGGGATTCGTGACGGTTTCGCCGGGTTCCTCCTGCTTTTGCAGCGCGGTGGCAATCTCAGGGACGGCTCGCACTGCGGGTTGTTCAACGCGAACGGCAGGAACGATCTGTCGAACGCTTGGTGGAACTACGGCGGTCGCACATAAGGGTTAACCGTTTTCCGTCACGACTACCCTCCGCTTTCGGGGATATGCGAGAGGGCAAGCCTCGGCCATGCCGAAAATCGAATCAAGCACGCGACCGGTAGGCCACATGGCCGAACGCCGCCAACATTCCCCTTATAGCTTTTATGAAAACATATTGCAAACACAGTCGCATCACCGAACCGGCGTTCGTGCGCGACTGCATCGAACGGTTCCTCAAAGGCAAACGCTCCCGCAGGGACGTGAACGACTTTCTCAGCCGCCAGTCCGACTTGGATTCGCTTTCACGGCAGATAGCGGACGAGATAGGGCGCGGCGAATACAGGTTCGCGCCCATCCGCTACTTCCGCCGTGTGGAACCGATTTCAGGCAAGATACGCATCATCGGACGCGAAAGCATCCGCCATCAGATCTACGATTACGTCTGCGGTACGGCGTTGATGCCATTGTTCCGCGCGAAGGTCGGCAGATGGCAGACGGCGAGCATCCCCGGCAGGGGCATAGCCGACGCGCGACGCGCAATCAAACGATGGGCGCGCGAACCATCCAGCAAAGTGTTCGTGAAACTGGACGTGCGCAAATGCTATCCAAGCATCAGCCGTGAAGTGTTGAAACGTTTGCTCTCGCGTGACGTGGGAGACGGGCGGCTGCTGGATTTGACGTTCCATCTCATCGACCGGTACGCGGGCGATGACGGATTGAACATCGGCTCCTATCTGAGCCAGTGGCTCGCAAACTATTACCTCTCATACGCCTACCATTTCTGCGAACAGCACCTAAGCAAGGAGCGCGTGAACCGCAGGACAGGCGAAACAGCCACCAGACGGCTCGTCACGCACCTGCTGTTCTACATGGACGATATTCTCCTGGTCGGCAGATCGAAGCGTGATCTGACCATCGCCGTCAAACGCATACGCGCCTACCTGCATGACACGCTCCGTCTCGAAATCCATCCTACATGGAATGTCAAGCATGTCGGCGTGGAGTCAATCGACATGGTGGGCTTCACCTTCCGCCCGGACCATACCGGCGTCAGGGCGGGCATCTTCCTGCGCGCACGACGCTCATTCCGCCGATACGCGCGGAACCCTACGAGTCTTCGGCTCGCATACCGTTGCGCCAGCTACTACGGCTGGCTCAAAAACAGCGATTCCATCCAATACCGGCGTCGAAACAACGTCGATCAAATCGTCCGCCGCGCCAGAAACACCGTCGCGGCAAGCCGAAAGAAAGGATAACAGATGATTCAGAACGTCTCTTCCGCAACCCCGTTGAAAAAGGTGGACTACCATCTCCGCGATGACGGACTGGCCGATATCCGCATCCGCAAGAACATCAGGCAGGTCGACCACGAGGCCACCGACCAGATGCCGGCATGGAGCGAATGGACGGCCATCGAATCCTACCAGGTGCTCCCTTTGCAGGAGCAGGAGGCCATCGAGCAGGCCGACATGCTCTTCGAAGGCGACGTCACCAGCTCCCAGCCGGTGCTCGACCGCATCACTGCGCTGGAGCAGTCCTCACTGGACAACGCCCAGCTTTTGGCCGACCTCCTCGCCGACGATTCCACAGATGACTCGGCCAACCACACGCCGTCCGACACCGATGCGACGGAGGACAAGACCACCACCGGCGGCGCTGATGCCGACACCGCCGAGCCTGGAAAGGAGGAGTGACCATGGCCAAAGTCAACCGCGCGGCAGCCGTCCGCCTGTATGTCCGCCTCGTCAAGGCCGGACGCATGGAAATGGACGACGTGCCCGAAAAATACCGGGCCGACGTTCAGGCGAAGCTTGATCCCTGGGAGGATTGATGCCATCGCTTTTTTCGAGTACGGAGTTCTGGACGTCGCTGCTCGTCGCCTTGGTCGGTGGCGGGGGAGTGGGCGCCATCATCGGAGCGGTTTCCAGCCGCCGCAAGGACACGGCCCAGATCGCCGCCCAAGCTTGCGACATCCTCACGGATTCCGTCATCAAGCCATTGCGCGAGCAAGTGGACTCGCAGGAGAGCCAGATCAGGCATTTGGAAAAGCAGCAGGAGAAATATTTCGCCCTGACTGCCTACACGCGCAATCTTTTCCACTGGCTCCAGCAATTCTGCGAGGTCGTCGAACCGGGATTCCTCGCACGGCATCCTAAACCGCACCTGCCCGACGAATTGCGCGCGGACGTCGCGCCGGAAACATTGGAGGACCAATGATACCCATCGCGCTCCTTCTGCTGCTCTGCGCACTCATCCTCGTCTTCAACCACGGCGCACACAAGCGCTGACTCGATTTTTCCAAGGCCACCCACACCGGGTGGCCTTTATTCTTGCCTGGAAACGGGCGGAAAGGAGGATTGTGAAGATTCTCAATAAAAGCCATCCGAAACATAAAAAGGTGTCGCGCGACTGGCGCAAGCCATTCGCCGCCGCCATGATCGCCGTCTGCATGATCGTCGCACCTGTCGCGTCGGCAGACACCGGCGTGGACACCGCAAGCTACCAAGGCTGCTGGAACGGCGCGCAGGCCAAGGCGGCGGGCGTCAATTTCGCGTTCATCAAGCTCAACCAGGGCACCGGATACGTCAACCCTTATGCCAATTGCCAGCTTGACGCGGCACGCTCGGCTGGCATCCGTGAGGGTGCTTATGATTTCGCCAGCCCGCAGACCAGCACGCCGGAGGCCGAGGCCGATAAATTCGTGTCCGAGGCCCGCGCGCGCGGCATGATCGGGCGTGCGATTCCGGTGCTTGACTGGGAGCCGTCCGCTCCTGGCGGATATTGGGGCAAGCAGACATGGTGGGCGCTCAGGTGGGTTAACCGCGTGAAAGCCACGTGGGGTGTCAACCCGCTGATCTACATGAGCGCGGGTATGATTCCGACCGGTGACTGGTCGGCTGTCGTGGCCACGAATGCTGGCTTGTGGGTGGCTGGCTATCCTGCCGGTTACACGGGTGACCGGCTCCGTAATCCGGGAGCTGTGCCCTATTCCGTGAGCCCTTGGCCTTTCGCGGCCGCATGGCAGTATTCCAGCAGTGGCTCTGTTGGCGGCATCTCCGGCGCAGTGGACGTCAACTGGTTCTATGGCGATGCTGTGACGTGGTCGAAGTATGCGGGCGCTCCGGCATCCTCGGTCACGTCCAACACGACTACGCCGCCGAAAAACAATAAGACCAATGGCGCGCCGGTCGCGTCAGCTGATGTGCTCGCAAGCTCTGTGATTCGAGGCGAATACGGCAACGACCCGCAACGCCGTCAGCTGCTCGGCAGCCGCTACAGCGAGGTCATGGCCATCGTCAACCGCCGACTTGCAGGCAGTGGCGGTGCAGTGGCTGGCAATAGTGGCGGCGCGTATTGCGTCGTGGTCGGCTCCGGTGACACGATGAGCGCGATCGCCAACCGCACCAGCCATACTCCGGCCAGCGCATGGAGCGTGCCCAGCGGAAACATCAACCGCATTTACCCAGGCAACCGCGTCTGCTACGGCGGCACGACCGCTTCCAGCGTCGGCGCGCACGTGACCGGCACGTCCCACGTGGTGACTGCGGGCGAGAGCCTGTGGAAGATCTACGGCGCCGGCTGGTATGCGGCTGCCCAGCGTAACGGCTTGCGTAGTCCTTACACGATTTATCCCGGTCAGGCCTTGCACTGACCGGCTTCGATTCCACTTTTAAGGAGGTGCGAAAATGGACGAAAAGACTGATTATCTGCTGCCCGACAAGGCGTATCAGGTGCTCAAGTGGGTCGCGCTGATAGCCCTGCCTGCCGTCGCGTGGCTGGTCGGCGTGGTCGGCCCGCAGTGGGGATTGCCTCATTGCGGTGAGATCGTCACGACCATCAATGCCGTCGGAGTGTTCGTCGGCGCTCTGATCGGCGTGAGTCAGCTCACGTCGGCCAAGACCGACGATTCCGGCCAGTGATTAATTTTCTGGCGTGAAACTCAAACTCGCGCCGGAAACTCAAACTCTGGTGTGGAAAAATTTGCGGCACTGTAGTGTCCGTGGAATTTTTTACACCCGTTTTTTAACATTTGCCCCTCTCTCAGCATTACGCTGGGGGAGGGGCTTTTTGTGTTTTCGTACGGTAGAATCATCATCATGACCAAGAAAGAGCATGATGATTTTTGGACGAAGTGGAAGCGCGAGCTCACGAAGGATGTGAAGGCCGACAGGATACACGGCGGTGAGGCTGATTTCAGCCGAATGCATGGCGTGACATTGGACACTCAAAAATTGTATGACATGCTACCGCGAGTCTGAATTGCCCCTCTTTTAGCTTCCGTGCTGTGGGAGGGGCTTTTTCTTGTTATCGGATTAGCGTATCTATGTTGTTAAGCGTAATGTACTTAACCAGTAATTCACCCCATTTGTCGGCTAGCTCTTTCGTGTATAAGGATGTCCGATAGATTATTTTGCCGTTTTTGGTGAGCGACACGTCACAAGTGGCATGGTTTTTCACCAGTGCGAAGTTGCTGTTGTCGGAACTAACAATCCACAGAAGTTTGCCTTCCCACGCTAAACGCCACGCATATTTTTTCAGCTGGGCCACGATGTATTCGCAGAACTGGTCTTCGGTTATTTCAGCCTTCATTGTCGCCTAGCTTATACGAGTCGAGTTGCAATGGCTTGTTCATCGTTTCCATCGCGGCCAACCGTTCCTTCAACCCGGCATGACGGTAGTGTTCGACCATCAGACGGCTGGAATGGCCCACGATTTCCTCGACCAGTCCGACATCCACGCCCATTGACATGAGGATGGTAACGACGGTATGACGGGTTTCGTGACGG